>Ga0308175_100000624_pt1 | contig 23841 bp, 24 predicted proteins | sample PhyCR1_3_FD_203893 | JGI IMG/M metagenome (GOLD analysis project Ga0308175, IMG submission 203893) | Soil microbial communities from UC Gill Tract Community Farm, Albany, California, United States - DLSLS.C.R1 | ecosystem: Environmental > Terrestrial > Soil > Agricultural land | place: USA...
TGACTCCGCCGTTTCCCTCCCCCCCGATGACCGCGCCTTCATCTCGAATGGTACGGGCGACGTTGGCCTCGCCCACCGGGGCCCGAACCAGCCGTGCCCCGCCCGCGCGTGCCGCATCCTCAACCACCAGGCTGGTCGAAAGGTTCACGACCACCGTCGGAGGCGGTGCGTCAGTGCTGCGTCGATCCAACACGGCCCGCACCGCGAACGCCAGCGTGTAGTCCTCGCCGATCGGTCGGCCGCGCTCGTCGACCAGCGCGAGGCGATCGACGTCCGGGTCCACCGCGAGGCCGATGTCGGCGCCACTCCGCCGCACCAGTTCCCCCAGCTCGCCGAGATTCTCCGGCACCGGCTCGGGCGACCGGGGAAAGCGCCCATCGGGCTCCAGGTTGATGGCGGTCATCCGGCAGCCGAGCCGTTCGAGCAACTGGGGTATGGCGCTGGCGCCCGCGCCGTGAACACAGTCGACTGCAACATGGAAGCGGCGCTGCCGGATCGCGGTGATGTCGATCATGGGCAGGGCGAGGATGGCGTCCAGGTGACGAGCCACTGCCTCCCGGTCCTCCCGGACGGTGCCGAGCCCGTCCCATCCCAGCCGCGGCGGGCTCGCGTCCGCCATGGCCCGGACCCGGCCGCCGGCCTCGGCATCGAGGAAGATGCCGTCCGGCCCGACGAACTTGAGCGCGTTCCATTCGATCGGGTTGTGACTGGCGGTGAGGATCAGCCCCGCCCCGGCGTGGTGGTGCTCCACCGCAAGCTGGACGGTGGGCGTCGGCACCACCCCCACATCGATGACGTCCACGCCGACGGACATGAACCCGGCCGTCGCCGCGTGGGCGAACATGGGGCCGCTGGTGCGGGCATCACGGCCCAGCACGACCGCGGGACGTTCGGCGCCGCGCGGCGCGCCCGCGGCCTGCGCCTGGCTGGAGGTGCGCACCCAGGCACCCAGCGCGGCGGCGTAGCGCGCCACCAGCTCGGGGGTGAGATCCGTGCCCACATGGCCGCGGATTCCGGAAACGCTGATCATGAGCGTATCGGACATCGGACGGGCTCGAGGTAATGTCAGCTGGAGATGGGAAGCGCGGCGGGATCCGGAAACGCCCGAAGGAACGCCGAGACCACGTCGGAGTCGAAATGGGTGCCCATGCACCGGCGAAGCTCGTCCACCGCATCGACCGGGGTGCGCGAGGGACGGTACGCGCGATTGGTGGTCATGGCGTCGAACGCATCCACCACGGCCACGATGCGTGCTTCGTGCGGGATGTTCCCCCCCGCGAGGCCGTCGGGAAACCCGTCGCCGTCCATCCGCTCGTGGTGCGAGCGCACGATGCGAAGCACGCTGGGAGATTCGACCATGAACGGCGCCAGAATGCGCTCGCCCAGCGCGGAATGCCCCTTGATGTGGTGAAACTCGTCGGGTGTGAGCGGCCCGGGCTTGTTCAGGATGTCCTCGCGGGTGCCGATCTTGCCGATATCGTGCAGCTCGCCGCCCAGCCGGAGCTGCTCCAGGCGGTCGCCGGTGTAGCCCAGCTGGACCGCGGTCTTGACCGCGTAGCGCGAGACCCGGCTCGAGTGGCCGCTGGTGTAGGCATCCTTGGCCTCGAGGGCGTGGACCAGCATCTGCACCCCGTTGATCAGCGACTGCTTGTTGCGCCGGTCGAGCTCCTGCACCCGGGTCTCGAGGTGCTGCTGATAGAATCGGTTCTGGAGCACCAGCTCGCGCTTCTCGAGTGCCTTGTCGACTCGCGCGCGGACCTCTTCGATCAGCACCGGCTTGGAGATGTAGTCCAGCGCGCCGAGCTTGAGACATTCGACGGCGGTGGCCACCTCCGCGACGCCGGTAAGCATCACGATGGCCATGTCGGGATAGCGCTGAAGCGCCTCCCGAATGAAGGTGACGCCGTCCATCTCGGGCATGTAGATGTCGGAGATGACCAGCGGCACTTCACCGTCACGCTCGAGAATGGCCAGCGCCTCGGCGCCGGAGGACGCCTGCTTGGTGGCCAAACCGTGGACTTCGATGACTCGCGCGAGCGACTGGCGCACTTGAGCATCGTCGTCCACCACCAGGCAATGGGCCGACGCGGAATCGGGAGGCGGGGATGGCACGCCACGAAGGTAACCGGGCCCGGCCCCCCTCTACAACGGCGCCTGCCTTGCCGTTACGCTTCGGCACCCACACCCTCAGCGGCCTCGCGATGACCCGTATTCTACCTCACGATCACGAGCACCGATTCGGCACCCGCGCGGTGCACGCCGGTCAGGTGCCCGAGCCCCTCGCCGGCGCCGTCATGACGCCGATCTACCAGACTTCGACCTATGTCCAGGAGGGTCTGGGGCGACACAAGGGCTACGAGTACGGCCGCACGCAGAACCCGACCCGCGAGGCACTGGAGCGGAACGTCGCGGCGCTGGAGGGGGCTGCGCATGGATTCGCCTTCGGGTCGGGGCTGGCGGCGCTCGATGCGCTGCTCAAGCTGCTCCGGAGCGGCGATCACGTCGTATGCGGGGAGAACGTGTATGGCGGCAGCCACCGGCTGATGCAGCGGGTCTACGCTCAGCTCGGCATCGCCTTCACGTTCGTGGACATGCGGAAGGTGGACAATGTGGACCGCGCGCTCACGCCGGCCACCCGCATGGTGTACTGCGAGACCCCCACCAACCCCATGATGAACCTGGTGGACCTGGCCGCGATGGGCGATCTGACCCAGGCCCGCGGCGTGGTGAGCGTGGTGGACAACACCTTCGCCACCCCCTTCTTCCAGCGACCGCTCGAGTTCGGCGTCGACGTGGTGTTGCATTCCACCACCAAGTACCTGAACGGCCACAGCGATATGGTCGGCGGCCTGCTGGTCACCTCGCGGGACGATCTGGCCGAGCGGATCGGGTTCATTCAGAACGCGGCCGGCGGCGTGCCGGGGCCGATGGATTGCTGGCTGGCCCTCAGAGGCATCAAGACCTTGCCCGTCCGCATGCGGCAGCACGATACCAACGGCCGCCGCGTGGCGGAGTGGTTGTCCCGCCGCTCCGACGTGAGCCGGCTGTACTATCCCGGACTGCCGTCGCATCCACAGCATGAGCTGGCCTGCCGGCAGATGACCGGCTTCGGCGGGATGATCTCGCTGGATCTGGGAGACCCGGCCCGAGCGCGCCGGTTCGTCGAGGCCACCCGGATCTTCGCCCTCGCCGAATCGCTCGGCGGAGTCGAGAGCCTGATCGGCCACCCGGCCAGCATGACCCACGCATCGGTGCCACCGGCCATGCGGCAGGAGATGGGGCTGACCGACAGCCTGATCCGCCTGAGCTGCGGCATCGAGGAGGCCGAGGACCTCATCGAGGACCTCGACCGGGCGTTCACGGCCAGCCGGCGCTAATTGTCTCACAATGAAACCTTAGATGCCCGATACCGTAGGGCACCAATCCCCAACTCGAGCCGGCCATGAGCACCACCCTTCCAGCCCAGCGCCCGCGCCGCACCTTCCCGGAGATCTCCGCCGTCTCCTGGGAGCACCCGGCCGATCGCGCCGCCCTCCAGACCCTGCGCTCCATTCCGGGCGTGGACGAGGTGATTCGTAAGACCCTGGCGCTGCTCGGCGGCGAGCGGGGTGTACGGCTGCTCTTTCAGGGCAACGCGGTTCGCGTCGGGCCGGCGCAGTTCCCCACGCTCTGGCACCTTCACAACGAGGTCGTTACCACCTTCGATTGGCCCACGGTGCCCGAGCTGTACGTATCCCAGACGCCGTTCTTCAACGCCGGCGCGTACGGGATCGACAAGCCGTTCATCGTGATTCACTCCGCCGCCATCGAGCTGCTGAACGATGACGAGCTGCGGGTCCTGCTCTCCCACGAGCTCGGCCACGTGATGAGCGGCCACGCCCTCTACCGCACCATCGCGGCGGTGCTGGCGCTGATCAGCCTGGGAGCGCTGCCGACCCTCGCGGGCCTGGCCGTGCTGCCGATCCGGCTGGCCTTCCTCGAGTGGTCCCGCAAGTCCGAGCTGTCAGCCGATCGGGCCGGGCTGCTGGGCGCACAGGACATCGTGGCCGCCCAGCGGGTGGACATGAAGATGGCCGGCGGTGGCCGCGGTGAGGGTTTCGCGGGGCAGCTCAACGTCGACGCCTTCATGCAGCAGGCGCACGAGTACGCCGCCAGCGGCGAAGGGCTCGATGTCGTGTACAAGGTGCTGAGCACGCTGGCCCTCACCCATCCCATGCACACCGTTCGCGCCGCCGAGCTGCAGCGCTGGGTTGCCGCCGGCGAGTACGACCGCATTGTCCGCGGCGAATATTCCCGTCGCGGATCGGACACGACCGCCCGCCCGCTGGGCGACGACCTCAGCGCCGCGGGCAATTACTACGCCGGCGAGGCCCGCGAGCTCGCCACGCACGTCGCCGACGCGGCCAAGCGCGCCGCCGAACGGGCGCGGGACGCGTTCAGGAACGCCCAGAAGTCGTGAGACTTCTGGTCGTGGGCGGCGGGGGCCGCGAGCATGCGCTGTGCTGGGCCCTCCGCCGCGAAAACCCCGACGCCGACATCTTCTGCGCGCCGGGCAACCCCGGAACCGCCGAGCTCGGCACCAACCTCCCCATCGACGCGGACGACCTCGATCGCCTGGCCGATGCCGCCGACATGCACGGCATCGATCTCACGATCGTCGGGCCCGAGGTGCCGCTGGCGCGCGGGCTCGCCGACCGCCTCCGAGCCGAAGGCCGTGCGGTGTTCGGGCCCAGTGCGGCGGCGGCTCAGATCGAAGCGTCGAAGGCCTTTGCCAAGGACGTGATGGCCGCCGCGGGCATTCCTACCGCGGACAGCCGGACCTTTCAGGAGCTCGACGCGGCCCTGGCGTACGTCGAAGCGCACGCCGAGCCCCTGGTGGTCAAGGCCTCGGGCCTAGCGGCCGGCAAGGGCGCCGTCGTGTGTGCCACCCGCGGGGAAGCGGCTTCCGCCGTGCGTGCCATGCTCGGGGAGCGGGCGTTCGGAGACGCCGGCGCGACCGTGGTGATCGAGAGCTTTCTGGTCGGCGAGGAGATCTCGGTGCTGGCGGTGACCGACGGGCGGGATTTCGAGTTGCTGCCCGTGTCGCAGGACCACAAGCGGCTCCTCGAGGGCGACACCGGCCCGAATACCGGAGGCATGGGCGCGTACAGTCCGGTCGCGGTGGCCACGGCGCCGGTGCTCGAGCGAGCCCGCCGCGAGGTGCTGGCGCCCGCGCTGGATGAAATGCGGCGGCGGCAGACGCCGTTCAGCGGGGTGCTCTACGCCGGTCTCATGGTGGATGCCGCCGGAACTCCCTGGGTCGTGGAGTTCAATTGCCGGCTGGGAGACCCTGAGACTCAGGTCGTGCTGCCGCTCTTGGCCGGCGGCCTGACCGATGCCCTGTGGGCCGTCGCGCACGACAAGGGTGTTCGCCCCATCCAGGGCCGCGCCGGCGAAGCCTCGGTCACGACAGTGCTGGCCGCGCGCGGCTATCCCGACCGGCCCGAGAAGGGCGCCGAGATCCACATCCCCGCGGCACTGCCTCCCGGCGTGACCGTCTTCCACGCCGGGACCACGCGCGGCGCCGATGGCGTGCTTCGCGCCAGCGGCGGCCGGGTTCTCAACGTGACGGCGGTGGCGCCCACCTTTGCCGAGGCCCAGCGGCGAAGCCGCGAGACGGCCGAGGCCATCCGGTTCGAGGGGAAGATCTACCGGCGCGACATCGGCTGGCGCGAGGCCCGACGCCTGCCGGATTGAGCGCCGGGTTTAATTTTCGCAGCGATGCCTGAGCTGCCCGAAGTCGAAACCATCGTCCGCGACATCCGTCCCGCCCTGGTCGGCCGCACGCTCGGCCGAGTCTCGCTGAGCCACGACGACATCCTGCGCGGCGTGACCCGGCGACGGCTGTTGCGGGACCTGCCCGGCTCGACGGTCGAATCGGTCTTTCGCCGCGCCAAACACGCCGTGCTCGACTTCGGCGAGCGGCGGCTGGTGGTCCAGCCCGGCATGACCGGCTCCCTGATCGTGTATGACCGGCCGCTGGCACCGGAGGAAGCCCGCTACGCCGTCCTCCGTGCCCCGCTGGATGACGGGCGCGAGCTGGTCTACCGCGACGTGCGTCGGATCGGCAAGCTGCTGCTGCTCGACCCCAGGGGCTGGCGCCGGTACACCCAGGCGATCGGCCCGGAGCCGCTGGACCCCGACTTCACGCCCGAACGGCTGGGCGCCGAGCTCGGCAAGTCCCGACAGGCTATCAAGAAGGTGATCATGGATCAGGGCCATCTGGCGGGGGTCGGCAACATCTACGCGAACGAAGCCCTGTTCGCGGCCGGCATCGACCCATCCAAGGCCGCGCGCCGCCTCACGCCTAACGACCACCGCCGCCTGCATCGCGAGATCCAGCGGATTTTGCGCGCCGCGATCGACTCCAACGGCACCACCGTGCGCGACTACCGCACCGGCACCGGCGAGCCGGGCAACTTCCAGCTCGAGCTCCTGGTGTATGGGCGCGAGGGGGAGCCGTGTCGGCGCTGCGGCACACGGCTGGCCGGCACCCACGCGATCGATGCCCGCATCACCGTGTTCTGCCATCACTGCCAATCGTGAGCCCCCGGCGACGAGCGCAGCGGGCCGCGCCGCTGCCATCCACCGACCTCGAACAGCTTCGCCAGCGTGTGCGCGCGCTCGCCGAGAACCGGCCGGCCATCTACCGCATGACCGATGCGCTCGGACGCATCATCTATGTCGGCAAGGCCAAGCGGCTCCGCACCCGGCTCCTGACCTACTTCCGCGCCGAGTATCCCGACGACAAGGCGGCGCGGATCCTGTACGCCGCGAGCAACATCAGCTGGGACTACGTGCCCAGTGAGTTCGCGGCCTATCTGGGCGAGCTGCGCCAGATCCGGAAGTTCCGCCCCCATTTCAACTACCGCGGCAACGTGACCCGCCGATCGGTCCTCATCAAGATCTCGGACGACGTGGCGCCGCGAGTTTATGCGGGAGCCACGGTGGCGAACAACGACGCCTGCTGCTACGGGCCGTTCCGCTCGCTCGGCCGCACGCTCGAGGCAGTCCGCACGCTCAACGATCTGCTCGGCCTCCGCGACTGCACCCTCGAGATGCCCCCCGTCTTCGCGGGCCAGGGCGACCTGTTCGATCAGCCCCGCCAGGCCAAGTGCATGCGCCACGAGTTCGGATTCTGCGCCGGGCCGTGCGCGGGTCTGGTCACGCGGCCGGCGTATCAGGAGCGGGTCGAGACCGCGATGGCCTTCCTCGAGGGCCGGACCATCCAGCCCATCGATCGAGTCGTCACGGCGATGCAGACCGCGGCGGCGGAGGCGCGGTTCGAGGTGGCGGCGCGCTGGCGGGAAAGGTTCGAGCAGCTCGAGTGGCTTCTGGCCGCGACCAGCCGGGCGCGCTCCGCGCGTGATCTCCTGACCTTCGTCTACCGCGATCCGGGAAACTTCGGCGACGACCGGGCCTATGTCGTCCGGCAGGGGGTGGTGCAGGCGACCTACCCGTACCCATCGACCCCGATCGAGCAGGAGGCGTTTCGCTCGGTCATAGCGGAGGAGGTGGCCAAGCCCACCCCGCCCGCCGGCCCGCTGCCGCTCGAGTCCATCGATGAGATCCTGCTGCTCATGTCCTGGTTCCGGGCCCACCCCGACGCGCTCCGCCGGACGACGCCGCTTGATCGCTGGGTGGCCTAGGGTGTCCTCGATCGAGGACGGTACCCGCGGAGTCGACTTTCTATACCTAGCGATGACAATGACTTAACAACCTGCATTTTCTGGCATCAAGTCTGCTATGACCTTCGCCTGTTGCGCTGTTCGGGCAACATACACCAGCCCATGCGGAGGTCATGATGTTTCGCACACTGCTCCTGGCCGGCACCGTGGCCGGCTTCGCCCTGACGACCCCGCTCGCGGCTCAAGGCTCGTCGGGCGCCTCCTTCGGTCTCACTCCTTACGCCGGCTACATCAAGTTCGGCGACCTCGTCTCAGGTCCATTCGGCACCAGCCTCCGGAACGCCGGCTCGGCCGTGTACGGGGCCGAAGCCCAACTGGGCCTGGGCCGTGCCATCGCCCTGGTCGGCAACGTCGCCTACTCGCAGCCCAACCTGGAGATCGGGGCGCCGCTAATCGGCGGTCTGTCGGTGGGCCGGAGCTCAGTACTGCTGTACGACGCGGCGCTCCGCCTCCGGGTGCCCGTCACTGCTGGCCTGCCGATTTCGCCGTTCGTGCAAGGCGGCGCCGGTGCCGTCCGGCAGTCGTTCGACATCGGGCCGGCCTCGACGCATGAGACGAGCTTCGCTTACAACGTGGGCGCCGGCGCGGACATCGGACTGTCGCCGAGGCTGGGACTGCAGCTCATGGTGAAGGACTACATCGGCAAGTTCGACGCGCGCGAAGCGACGTCCCTCAACGTCGATACCAAGACCAGCCACAACTGGGCGGTGAGTGCCGGGGTTCGCCTGGGGCTGTAGCTGAGAGCCGGTGATGGAGTAGCCCAGCCGGGTAAGAGGGGCACGCCGAAAGGCGTGCCCCTCTTCGCACCGGGGGCTAGGTGGGCGGCTGCACGACTGCCCAGGCCGAGGGCATCTGGTCCAAGACCTGGGGCAACGACCGATCTCCCCCCGACGGCCAGGCGCTCCAGCTGCTCGGATCGTCGTTGTGGAGCACGACCGCGATGCCCGGGCGGCCGCCTCCGCCCGCGAACCATTCGGGGTCGAGCCGCAGCACGAGGGACCATCCCGCGGTATCGCTGGCGGCCGCGGCCTCCCACCCGCCGCCCGCGTGGGTGGCTCCGACCCGCCAGTCGGGATCGTCGAGCGGAGCTTGCCACCGTCCGTTGCGTCCCCGGTACACGACGCTGCTGTCGAGCACCCGTTTGAGGGTGAACTGGAAGTCATCATGGGCCGGAGCCGGGCCTCGGTCCCCGGATACGTCGAGGCACACGCTCACGGCGTCGGCCCATGACGGGGTGCGGTCGGGGACCCTGGCTACCACGAACACCGAGTCGGCCGCGCGAAGGAGCCACACCGAGGCTCGGCCCGCGCGGGTCGCGATCGTGATCTGGGGCGCTCCCCACGCAGCGCTGTCGAGTGACCCATCGGCGGAAGGCGGGGCGGCCACGTCGCGGAGGTCGACCCTGGGGGGCTCGCTCGAAGCGCCGCCGGCCTGAAGCACCAGCGTGGCAAGCAGCAGCATGGAGGGCGGCTCAGTCCGAGTCGGCAGGCGTGAGCGGCACCAGGCGCCCGCGAGGCGGAATGCCGGGTTCGAGCTCGAGGATGCCGACCGAGGCGGGAAGATCGAACCGCCGACGCCCCGCACCGCCGGGGTTCATCACCGTCACCACCGTGTCCACCAGGGTCAGCACAGGGCGGTGGGTATGACCAAAGACGATGATCTCGGCATCCGGGAACTCGATCTGAAGCTTTTCGGGGGTCGGCGAGCCGAGCTGGTCGCCGTGGGTGACCACGATGGTGAATCCGTCCAGCTCGACCGTCGCGACCTGGGGCAGCCGGTTTCGCAGGGCCCAGCCGTCGGTGTTGCCGTACACCGCCGTTACCGGTGCGATGACCCCGAGCTCTTCGAGCAGGCCCTCGGGCCCTACGTCGCCAGCGTGGAGGATGTGGTCCACCCGGGCGAAGACGTCCAAGACCTCGGGCCGAAGGAGTCCGTGGGTGTCGGAGATGACGCCGATCCGCATGCCGGCGTCAGTCGGTCCGGCGTACGGCGGCTGCGCGAGCCGTCAGGGACCCGAACGCCTGCAGCACCTCCGCGCCGGTAAACGTGCAGTGTCCGTAGCGATCGGGAGCCTGCTGGCTCAGGAAGCTGGTGGCGCCCTGTGCATCCACCTTGTCCGCGTAGCTGGTCTCCTGGCTCAGGGGTATGATCGGATCCCCGGTGGTGTGCAGGGTGCTCACGGGAATCGACAGGGTCCCGGACGTCTCGAAGGCATCGAGGCCGGTCCGCGCCGAGGCGTCGGCGGCCACGCGCGCCACGCCGGCGTTGAGGGCGCCGTCGTCGGAGGAGCCCTGGTACACCCGGCCGATGTTGTCGTAGGGCTGCCCGCCCAGGCGCAGGCGCGCGTCGGGCAGCGCGAAGACGTCGTAGAACAGGATGTCGAGCGCCGTGGTTGGGGCGAACGGGAGGCTGGCGGCATCATGCGGGGCGCCGGCGACGGTCAGCAGCTCGAGGGTGGCCTGCTGGTCGGCCGCGAGCGCGGCGGTGACCTTGGGGGCGAACACGGAAGTCCACTGGGCGCGCACGCTGTCGGGCACGTCCACCGGGCCGCCGGGAATGACGTCGGGGAAGAAATAGTCGAACAGCACGCGGAAGTCGCCGAGGTAGTCGATCTGTCCGGCGAAATTGCCTACCGGCCCGCAGCCGGCCAGCGCCCCCTCGAACCGATCGGGGTGCCGCTCGGCCGCGAGTGCGGCGACCAGTCCGCCCTCCGAGACGCCGACGATGAACGTCCGCGACGGATCCGGAGTGAACCGGCTGCGCACCTTGTCCACCAGCTGCGCTACGTCGTCGACCGCCTCGTCGGCGACCAGCCCGTTGGCGCGGTAGCTGGTGGTGGCATAGCCGTAGCCCAGGCCATTGACCACCTGCGCGATCGACTGGCCCCCGATCTGATCGTCCGGAAGGGCGAGGGGTGCGTCCCCTACGACATAGCCGTGCGCATAGACCACCATGTCGCCATTCCAGCTGGAGGGATAGCACACCTGGTACAGCGCACCGGTGGCGTCGAGCGTCCCGTCGTGGCACCCGGCCGTGGCCTGCTCTTCCTGGCCGCCGTTCGACTGCGGGTTGTCCCCGCCGCAGGCCGCGACGGCGAGCGCGGCCAGGGCGATCGTCAGGCGCCGGGCCGGTGCCATGGCGGCGACTGCCCCTCTGAGCCAAGTCATGAAATCCTCATCAGACTGAACCGATCTCGGCGCTAGGAAGCGGCGCCGTCCTCGCCGCCCCAGCGCCGGGCGATCTGGATATCGATGTCGAGCTGGTCCAGTACGCGCTGGACGATGAAGTCCACCAGCTCGGTGATGGCGGCGGGCCGGTGATAGAACCCCGGCGCCGCGGGCACGACTACCGCACCCGCTTCGGTGACGGTCACGAGGTTCCGCAGATGCACCAGGGACAGCGGCGTTTCCCGCGGCACCAGAATGAGCCGGCGACGCTCCTTGAGCGTCACGTCGGCGGCGCGCTCGACCAGCGAGCGGCTGGTGCCGGCCGCGATCGCCGCCACCGTGCCCATGGAGCACGGGCAGATCACCATGCCGTGGGTGCGACGGGAGCCCGACGCGGGGAGCGCTCCGCGGTCCCCATCGGAAAACGGGGTGACCGAGCGCCAGTCCCCGCCGGTGGCTGTCCGGAGCTCATCCAACGAGCCGATGCCGCACTCGGCCTGGAGCAGCCGCATCCCGTGGCTCGACGCGATGAGCCAGACCGGTACCCTGTGGCGGGCCAGAACCTCGAGCAGGCGCACGCCGTAGGGAGCGCCCGACGCGCCGGTCAGCGCGAGAACGACCGGCTGATCGGTCATTGTCCCCGCCGATTGGGCGTGGGGCTGCGTACCGGGTGTTTGGGGGCCACGGGCGGCGCGGGTCTGGGCGGCGTCGGCCGGACTCCCGTGGGCGGCCGCGGCGATTGCGGCCGGGCTTGATCGCGTCGCTCGGATGGGCGTGGCCGGCTCATCCCCATACCCGGTCGACCAGCGCGAAGCCGAATACCGTCACGCTCATGACGCCGTTCATGGTGAAGAACGCCGCGTCGAGTCGGGTGAGATCGCCCGGGTGAACCAGGCGATGCTCGTAGGCGAGAATCCCCGTCGCGACGAGCAAGCCGGCAAAGTACCAGGCGCCGAAGCCCGCTCCAAAACCGAACAGCGCGAGCGCGGGAATGGTGATCCCGTGGAGCAGCTTGGCCAGGGTGATGGCCCGCCGCTCGCCCAGGCGCACCACGGCGCTCTTGAGTCCCTGATTCAGATCGAAGCCGGCGTCGGGCAGCGCGTAGAAGATGTCGAAGCCCGCCACCCAGGTGGCGACCGCCAGGCTGACCGCGAGCAGCAGCCAGGCCGGATGGCTCCAGCGGCCGGTTACCGCGAGGTAGCCGCCGACGGGCGCGATCGCCAGGCTCATGCCCAGCCACAAGTGCGGCCACCAGGTGAACCGCTTGGCGAGGCTGTAGGTCAGGATCCAGCCCAAGGCCACAGGGCTCAGCAGGAAGCAGAGCGGGTTCAGGGCCCAGGCGGCGCCGAGGAACACCAGCATGGCCAGGGCGACGGACACCCAGGCCTGGGCGAGCGTTAGGGCGCCACGCGGCAGCTCGCGGTTCCGGGTTCGCGGATTGGCCGCGTCGAACCGGAGATCGGCGATCCGATTGAACCCCATGGCGGCCCAGCGTGCCGCGGAGAACGCGACCACCACGAGCAGGACGGTTCGGAGGGTCACCGGGCGGAGCCGCGACGCGGCAAGCACTCCCAGCAACGCGAAGGGGAGCGCGAACAGCGTATGCGGCAGCTTGACGAAGTTGACGTAGCGAACCAGCAAGGACTCGCCGGCGAAGGTCTGGCCCTCGGGACCGGTCAGCGGCTTGCCGCTCACCGTTGACCGCCTGCCGGCAACTGAATCCCGAGCTTGGGCCACAGCTCGTCCACCCGACGCCTGGTCTCGTCGTCCATGCGAATCAGGTCGGGCCACTCGCGGGTAAAGCCCTCCTCCTTCCACTTCCGGGTCGCGTCGATCCCCATCTTGCTGCCGTAAGTGAAGCCCCGGCTGGCATGGTCCAGCACATCCACCGGGCCCATGGTGAAACGCACATCGCGCTCGGGGTCGATGTTGTTGAGCGCGATCCACCAGGCTTCGTCAGGATCGCGAACGTTCACGTGCTTATCCACGACCACCAGCACCTTGGCCAGCGCCATCAGGCCCTGCCCCCACAACGCGTTCATCACCTTGTACGCCTGTCCCGGATACTGCTTGTCGATCGAGACGAACACCAGGTTGTGGAAGATGCCGGCCGCCGGCATGTGATAGTCCACGATCTCGGGCACGGTGAGCTTGAGCAGCGGCAGGAAGATCCGCTCGGTGGCGTGGCCGAGGTAGTAATCCTCCATCGGCGGCCGGCCGACCAGCGTGGCCGGATAGATCGGGTCCCGCCGGGCGGTCACCGCCGAGACGTGAACCAGCGGATAGCGGTCGGCCAGGGAGTAGTAGCCCGTGTGGTCCCCGAACGGTCCTTCCGTCACCAGCGGCTCCGCCGGATCGATGTAGCCCTCGAGCACGAGCTCCGCTTCGGCGGGAACCTCGAGATCGCAGGTGATCGCCCTGACCAGCTCGACCGGCTCTCGCCGGAGAAAACCCGCGAAGATGAACTCGTCGATAGCGGGAGGCAGCGGCGCCGATCCCGAGTAGATGCTGGCAGGATCGCCGCCGAGGGCGATGACGACCGGCATCCGCTCGCCGCGCTCGGCCATCTCCCGCCAATGCGCGGCGCCCACCTTGTGACGCTGCCAGTGCATGGCGAGGGTGTCGCGCCCCAGCACCTGGATACGGTACATCCCCACGTTCCGGATCCCGCGCGAGGGATCGGTGGTGATCACCATCGGCAGGGTGATGTAGCGTCCGCCGTCCTGGGGCCAGGTGGTGAGGAACGGGATCTCGTCGAGATTGACCGCGTCGTCTCGGAGCACCACCTCCTGGCAGGGAGCGCGGCCGCCCTTCACGCGGGGGGGAAACTTGCCGATCTCGGCGAGCTTGGGAAGCATCGCCAGCTTCCCGAGCAGGCCCTCGGGCACCTTGAGGTTGAGCATGTCCGAGATCCGGGCGCCGATCGCGTCCAGGTCGTCCACCCCCAGGGCGACGCACATCCGGCGCATGGAGCCGAACAGATTGATCGCCACCGGCTGCGGGCTCCGCCGGCCGTCCTCGAGCAGGACGTGCTCGAACAGCAGCGCCGGGCCGCCACCCGGGCTCTTCATGCACCGGTCGGCGATCTCCGCGATCTCGAGCCGCGCGCGCACCGGCTCGGCGACGCGCACCAGCTCCCCGAGTCGATCGATGGCCTGGATGAACTGCCGGAGGTTGTCGAGGGGCATCGAGGTCGGGGCTAGAGGTTGGCGCCGCGCGAGTCGCACCGCCGGCCGAGCAAGCCGGTCATACCGCGCTGTCCTGCCGCGTCCCTACATGCAGGGCGCACACGCCACCCATGAACAACTCGAAGCTCACGTCGCGGAAGCCCTGCGCTTCGAGGCGGCGGGCCAGCTCGGGCGGCTCGGGAAACTGGAAGGTGGACTCTGGTAGCCAGCTATAGGCGGTCGTATGCTTCGAGATCAGACGGCCGACCAGCGGCAGCACCCGACGGAAGTAAAAGGTGTATACCCGACGGAGCAGCGGCTGCGGCGGCAGCGTCATCTCCAGAATCACCAGGCGGCTTCCCGGCTTGAGCACGCGAGCGGCCTCGGCCAGGCCCGCGTCGAGGTCCACCAGATTCCGCACCCCCCACCCGACCATGGCCCCGTCGAACGACGCGTCCGGGAACGGCAGCTCGAGCGCGTCGGCCGCAATCGGCACCAGGCGGGCCGCCTTGGCTCGGCCGAGCCGCAGCATGGCCGGAACGAAATCGGCACCCGCCACCATGCCCTGAAAGCCAGGCCTGCAGGCGAGAGCGGCGCCGAAATCGAGCGTGCCCGCGCAGAGGTCGAGGTAGATTCCGTCCGGCTTCCGCTCCCACCCCAGCCGGCGGATCGCGTACCGTCGCCAGCCCTGATCGAACCGAAGGCTGATGATGCGGTTGAGGCGGTCGTAGGTAGGCGCGATGGCGGTGAAGACGTCCCGGACATAGGCCCGTTTCTCGGGGCCGCCCGAGACGGGTAACTCACGATCCGAGGCTAACATAGGCGCTCAATGTAGTGCGGCGACGAGACCCTCCGCAAGGCGGCAGCCGGGTGGCTGACACCCCGGAATGGGTCAGGCTCAGCGACCAGGAGGTCGTCCTCATGGCCCGGAACGGCCGCGAAGCGGCTTACCGGGAGCTGATCCGGCGCTACGAGCGGCCGATCTTCGCGCTCTTGTTCCGCATGGTGCGCGACCGGGAGCTCGCCGAGGACCTGGCCCAGGAGACCTTCGTCAAGGCGCTCAATGCCATTGAATCGTACCGCCCCGAGTTCAAATTCTCCTCCTGGATCTTCAAGATCGCGAACAACGCGGCCATCGATCACCTGCGCCGCCGAGAGCTGGACACGTTGTCGCTCGACGGGTCGCCCCACGCCGCGACCCCCGAAGCCATGCAGGCCACCGCGCTCCAGATCGGGGCCCGGCAGGAGTCGCCGCTCGATGCGGTCGAGGCCAAGGAGCTGGGCGGTGCCATCGAGGCCGCGATCGGCCGGCTCCGCCCCGAATATCGGTCGTGCATCCTGTTGCGCCATGTCGAGGGGAGAGCGTACGAGGAAATCGCCGAGATTCTAGACCTCCCTCTGGGCACAGTGAAGACCTACATCCACCGGGCCCGCAACGAGCTGCGGCAGTCCCTGGCCCACCTGCGCGAAGGATGAAACCTCACCCCCTTTTCGACCGTAGGAGGCTCCACTTATGAGCCCTGTGTCCGGTCCCCATCTCACGCCCGAAGACCTCGACGCCTGGCTGGCGGGGGGCCTCGTCCCCGCCGCGCAGGAACACCTGGCCGGTTGTCCCGCCTGCCAGGAGTTGGCGGACACCGAGCGGGAAATCGTCACGTTGATCTCCGGGCTCCAGCTCATGAGTCCGTCCGAGGAATTCGCCGACCGGGTGATGGCCCGGGTGGCCCTGCCCCAGCCGCTCCGGGTCGGTACGTTCGACCTGCTGCGGCAGCGAATGTTCGCCAGCCGGCGCTCGATGGCCTTCGCCGCAGGACTCCTGCTCGTAATGCTCGGCTCGATGGCCGGCAGCATCGTCTGGACCGTGGGACACCAGGAAACGCTCACCGCGCTGGGAAGCTGGCTGGCCGCCCAGGCCGGGCAGGCCGCCTGGCTCGGCGTGCGTGGGGTGGCCTCGAACTTCATCGAGCAGCCCTGGTTCGCCGGATTCCGGGAGCTGGCCTCGAGCCCCGCCCGGCTCGCCATCGCGAGCGGGCTCGCGCTCCTCGCGTATCTGGGCGGAGTCCTGGCCCTTCGCCGGCTCCTCGCGCTCCCGACCCCGCGGGTGGCGCATGCGAGCGTTTAGCCGATCCATCCCGCTGCTGGCGCTGGCCATCCTGAGCGTCCCGCAGGCCGCCCTGGCGGCGACCCGGGTTACGCCCACCGGCTCTCGCGCAGTCCAGCTCGTACACGGATTCTGGTCGCTGGTGTCGGACGTCGCCGGGCCCACGCAGGATCCCCAAGCCTCGCGGCCGGCGCCGCGAGCCATTCCCCAGGCGGGCGCCGGCCAGACACCGGTTTCGCTCGACGATCTCAGCAAGCCCACCACCATCGAGACCCAGCTCCGCACCGCGCTTCGGCCGCATGACGGCGCCATTCGCGTCACCATCCCCAACGGCACCGCGCGGCTGGGCGATTTCAGCATCGGCTCGAACGAGAGTGTGTCGGGGCACCTGCTGGTGGTCCAGGGCACGGCCGACGTCTACGGCAAGCTGCTCGGTAATTTGGTGACGGTGGAGGGCGACGTGGTGCTCCATCCGGGCGGCGTCGTCTCGGGCGACATCCTCACCCTGGGCGGCGAAGTGCGCGACGAAGGCGGCGAGATCGGCGGCGAGGTGCGCACCTTCCGGTCGGCCTCGGTGCTGGAAGCGCCCATCGAGGTACATGCGCCCCCGCCGAGCGCGTTCGAAACCGTCTTCCGGCGGCTGGCGGGCGTCGTGGGCGTCTTCCTCACGATGGGCGCGCTGGGCTTCGGGCTGGTCATGTTCGGGCGACCCAATCTCGAGGTGGTTTCCGATACGGTCTCGCACTCGTTCGGGCGGGCGTTCGCCACGGGTCTGCTGGGCCAGCTCCTGCTGCTCCCCACGTTCGGCATGCTGGTGGTAGGCCTGATTCTCAGCGTAGTGGGCATCGTGCTGCTGCCGTTCGCGGTGGTGGTCTACGCGCTGCTCGTGATCGTGGCGGCGGTGGGCGGCTACCTCGCCGTGGCGCACGCGATGGGGGAGACCTATACCCGGCGCCGCATGGCGCTCGGCGCGATGATCGGCTCGCCCAACAGTTATCGCTACGTGGTGGTGGGTCTGGGTGCGCTGGCCGCGTTCTGGATGGCGTGGTCGGTGTTCGGATGGGTACCGGTGGCGGGCGATATCATTCGCGGGGCCGCCATCCTGGTAACCTGGCTGCTCGGCACCGCGGGCTTCGGCGCGGCATTGCTGAGTCGGGCGGGCATCCGGGAGAACTTCGCCGGCCGGCTCATTCCGCCTGAGGCGCTCACCGACGAGTACCTGTGGGCCACACCGCAGTTCGGCGTGACCGCCGCCAAGCGACCCGGCTCGCGCACGCCGACCCGGGGGCTCTGATGCGGTGGCTCGGGCTCGCGGCGCTGGCGCTGCTGGCCGGCGCGCCGGCCGCTTCCGCCCAGAACCTGCGGCCGTTCAGCACCTACCGGCAGTGGCACGGTGAGACCAGCACCTCCGCCCGGCTCGAGTTCGCCGCCGGCGCGCTGAGGCTGGCCGCCGGCCGCCCCGCCGAGCTGTACCGGATGGACGTCCTGTACGACGGCGATCGCTATCAGCCCATCAGCGACTACGACGCCGCCGGCGGCGACGTGACCCTGGGGCTCCGCACCGCTGGCGACGGAGGCCTGCGCGTCGTGTCGAAGGGCCAGCTCCGGCAGACGGCCTCGGTCACCTTCTCCCCTCGAAGCGACCTCGACCTCGCCGTGGCGCTGGGCGCGGTGGACGGCGACCTCGAGCTGGGCGGCCTCCGGCTCACCAACCTCAAGCTCGAAGCGGGCGCCAGCCGCGCGACGGTGCGGTTTTCCCAGCCTAACGCCTCCCGCTGCCGCGAGGCAGTGCTGAGCTCGGGCGCCGCCGAGCTCACCGTGCTGGGCCTGGGCAACAGCCGGTGTGACCGGGTGGCGTTCGAGGGCGGCATCGGACGGGTTACCCTGGATTTCGGGGGCGCGTGGGCGTCGAGCTCGCACGTCTCGGTGAAGATGGCGCTGGGCGCCGTGGCGCTTCGGCTGCCGCGCCAGGTAGGCGTGAGGCTCACGCTGGACAAGTTCCTGGCGACGTTCGATTCGGACGGGTTCGTACGACGCGGGAATGCGTATCTGTCGCCCGGGTACGATCAGGCAGCGCGCCATCTCGATATCGACGTCACCACGGCGGTGGGCGGGGTGACCGTGGAGTGGCTTGACCGCTGAGTGGTGAGCTAACCGCTTACCTTTAGACCATGTCGCCGCTAGAAACCCTGGGCTTCGCCCTCGGCACCTCCTTCGCATCGGGGCTCAACCTCTACGCGACCGTGGCCGCCGTCGGGCTGTTCGAGCGGCTCGGCATCGTGCAGCTGCCCCCGCAGCTCCAGGTGCTGGCGCATCCGATGGTGCTGGGACTGGCCGTCGCGCTGTTCGTCATCGAGTTCATCGCCGACAAGATTCCGTACGTGGACAGCGTGTGGGATGCGGTCCACACGTTCATTCGACCGCCGGCCGCCGCGTTCCTGTCGTACAGCGCGTTCGCGGGCGGCGTGCCGGAACAGTACAAGATCGGCGCCGCGCTGCTGGCCGGGACTGTGGCCCTCACCTCCCACGGCGCCAAGGCGACCACTCGCGCGGCCGCCAACGTGAGCCCGGAGCCGGTGAGCAACTGGACGCTGAGCGTCGCGGAGGACGCGTTCGCGGTCCTGCTGTCCTGGCTGGCGTCGACCCACCCGATCCTCACGGCCGGCATCGTGGTCGCGCTCGTGATTCTGGCGGTCCTGCTGATCTGGCGGTTGTTCCGATTCTTCCGGCAGGTGATGGCGCGATTCAGTCGGCGGCCGAGCGGAGCGGAACCGGCACCGACGACGCAGTAGGCTTCGTCACGCCGGGGGGATCTCGGGTGAATGCTACCCCAGCCGCGCCCGAATCCGCCCGCCTACGCCCAGCCCCAGCCTCCGGGCGGCCGATCCATCCCGCACCGCGATCTCCACGTCGCCACCGGAACCCACGTAGGCCAGCAGTCCGCCGGTTGGCACGTCGCCGAAGGTGCGGCGGAGCGGGCCGATCTCGAGCCCCTCGACCTCCAGCACCGCGTAGGGCGGCACCAGGGCCGGGCTCAGATTGGTGACCAGCGTGCCGAACCGATCCACGTACACGATCTCACCCACGACCGATTTCCCCTCATAGTGCGGCTCGGTGTACGTAAGGCGCACCGGGATCTTCGCGAACGGCTGGCCGAGCGAATCCAGAGCCGTGCCGTTCGCCAGCGCAGCGGCGGCGGGGGCGAACAGATCTCGGCCATGGAAGGTGGGCGAGGCGCCGGAGGGAACCGGCAGCATTACCGCCTCGACTTCGGCGTCGTGGATGAGTCGGGTGAACACGCCGTTGTCGGGCCCCACGAACCAGTGGCCGTGCGCTCGAAGCGCCAGCGCGGCGCGCTCGGTGCCGACGCCGGGATCGACCACGGCCAGGTGGACTGTCGCCGCCGGGAAGCGGGACCAGGCGCGGCCCAGCAGGTAGGCCCCCGCCCTGACGTCGCCCGGAGGCACGGCGTGGGTCACGTCCACCAGCACCGCGGCCGGACAACCGGCGAGCAGCACGCCCTTCATCTCCGCCACGTATGAATCCGAGGTACCGAAATCCGTGAGCAAGGTGATGAGCGGCATGCCCAAAGCTAACGCGGTCAGGCGCGAGCCCTTTCCCACGGGCCCCACTGCCAAAGCGCGGTCATGGCACCAGCACGCGCCATCGCGGTGAGAGACAGCATCCACCACACCCCCGCCAGTCCGAACGATCCGGCCACCATCTCGCCCAGCGGCACCCGGAGCGCGCTGATCCCGACGACCGCGACCATGCTGAAGAAGGTGTAGCCCGCGCCCGAGAGCGCGCCTTCCAGCGCGTTCTCGTACGCCATGACGAGCTGGGCCGGCGCGGCCGCGAGGAGATAGGGGACCGCCGCCGCGATCACAGCCGCATCGCCGGTGAACACCCCGACCAAGGTGTCGGGCACGAGCACGAACGCGAGCGCCGCGACGGCCGGCGCCAGGGCGGCCATGTGGGCCGTCATCCAGCCGGCCCGACGGGCCCGCGCCGGCTGTCCGGCGCCCAGGTTCTGACCGACCACGGTCTCCGCCGCGAGGCCGAACCCGATGCAGGTCATGTAGCTCACGCCTTCGATCTTGTGGCCCACGCCCAGCGCGGCGATGGCGGGAGTACCGAATCGGCCGACGATTCGTACCAGCCACATGTAGATCGCGCTGAACAGCACGCCGGTGACCATGGTGGGGAGCCCGATGCGGGCGATGGTGCGGGCGACCGGAAAGCGGAACTCCAGTCGGATGCCTCCGCGCCGCCGCAGCAGCTCGAACCCCACGATGAACCCGAGCCCGCGCGTCAGCACCGTCGCGAGAGCGGCGCCGTACACGCCCAGCGCCGGCATCGGCCCCAGCCCAAGGATCATGACCGGATCCAACACCAGGTTGAGCAGCACCGAGGCGCCCAGCAGCACGAACGGCGTGCGGGTGTCGCCCGCGCTGCGGAAGGCGGCGGTGACGACGTAGTACCCGTAGATGAGCACGGAGCCCAGCAGCTGGATTACGAGAAACTCGCGAGCCAGCTCGGCCACGCGGCCCTGAGCCTCCATCAGGCGGAAGATGGCGGGGAGTGCGGCCGTCCCGCCCGCGCCTACGACCAGGCCCAGCAGGACGGCCATGATGAGCGCGGTGCCGGCGGCACGGGCGGCCCGCTCGGGGTCGCCCTCGCCGTGCCGGCGCGACGCGACCGCCGTAAGACCGACACCGACCAGGTCGCCGATGGAGACGATGACCCAGACCGTATAGCTCGCGAGCGACACGGCCGCGAGCGCCTCGGGGCCGAGCGTGCGTCCGACCCAGAAAGTGTCGGTGATGTTGAACAGCACCTGGAACAAGGTGGTGCCGACCGCGGGCAGCGCGAGCCGCAGAATGGCCGGACGAAGCGGCCCGTGAAGGATGCCGGTGGGATCGGCGTGCGGAGGGGAAAGCGCCGGCCCAGCGTCGTGCTGGTCGGCGTAGAGGGCCGGTGGCGGGGCCACCGGGTCGCGCGGGGTCGGCGTCAGTTTCTGAGGATCGGCAGCGCCGCGACGCGGCCCGCGGTCTTCCGGGCCAGCTCGGCGGCGATCGCGCGGAGGCTTTGGGCGGCCGGACTGTCGGGGCTCGCGACGATCACCGGCCGGCCGTGGTCGGCCTGGTCGGCCAGGCGCGGCTGCAGCGGCACCGTGCCGAGCAGCGGCACGCCCACTTCGTCGGCCAGTCGCTGTCCGCCGCCGGACGAGAACAGCTCGTATCGCCGGCCGGTCTCGGGGTCGACGAAGGCGCTCATGTTCTCGACCACACCGACGACGGGCACACCAACGCGCTCGAACATCTTGGCGCCCCGGAGCGCGTCGCCTACCGCGACCTCCTGCGGCGTGGTGACGATCACGGCCCCCGAGACCTGCGTAGCCTGGACCAGCGAGAGCTGGGCGTCGCCCGTACCTGGCGGCAGGTCCACGATGAAGTAGTCGAGCTCACCCCAGTCCACGTCGCGCAGGAACTGGGTGACGATCTTCATGATGATCGGCCCGCGCCAGATAGCCGGCGCGTCACGCTCGACCAGGAAGCCAAGCGACATGAGCTTGACGCCGTACGCTTCGAGCGGCTGGATCTTGCCGCCGATCACCGGCGGCTTGTCGAACACGCCGAACATCCGCGGGACGTTGGGACCATAGACATCGGCATCCATGAGTCCGACGCGGGCGCCGTCCTGCGCCAGCGCGACGGCCACGTTGACCGCCACCGTGGACTTGCCCACCCCTCCCTTGCCGGACGACACCGCCAGGATCCGGCCCAGGTGGGGCTGCTCGGTGGGCACCGGAGCCGGCGGCACGGACGCCGCGGGCGGCTGATGCGTCGTGCGGGCCGCCCCAGCGGGGTTGGCGACGTTGATCCTGATCTCTTCGCGCCGCACGCCGTCGACCGCCTGCACAGCCGCACGAGCCTGCCGGACCAGCGTCGCGGGGTCCTCCGGCGCGAGGAGGAACGTGAAGCTCACCCCGCCATCGTCGGTGACCGTCAGGTCCCGAATCATGCCCGCGGAGAGAAGGTCGTTGTCGAGGCGAGGATTCCGGATGGTGGCGAGGGCGGCGGCGACGCTGGCTTCGAGGGAGTCGGCCACTAGACCGCCTCCACGTGCTTGACCTCGGGCACCGACTCGCGAAGCCGGAGCTCGATGCCCTGCTTCAGCGTGATCGTTGAGGCCGCGCAACCATGGCAGGTGCCCCCGAGCCGCACCAGCAAGGTCCCCTCGCGCTCATCAAAGTCCACGATTTCCACACGACCCCGGTGCGAGGCGATGTAGGGACGAAGCGTGTCGAGCGTCTTCTCGATGCGATCGATGGTGTCCATGGGCTCCCGGCCTAATTCCTACCACTCTATTCGGAAATATAGACCCGGTCGAAGGTCGGTCAACGGGCAGCGGTGCCGTGATAGCGGCCGTTGTGCCCGAGAAAGCCCCGCGCGGCCGTGAGGACCGTGGACTGCACCTCGGCGAGCGAGCCCGGCAATGCCAGGCCGGCCGCCTTGGTGTGGCCACCGCCGCCGAATCGCTTGGAGAACGCCGCCACATCCACGTCGCCCACCGACCGGAGCGACACCTTCACCCGGCCCTGGCTCACCTCGCGGAACAGCAGGGCCATGCGGACGCCCTCGATGGAGCGAGGAAACTCTACCACGCCCTCGAGATCATCCGAGCTGACGCCCAGCCGCTCGATGGCGCCGGGCGGCACGGTGACCCAGGCGAGTCCGTAGTCGGGCTCGACCACCAGCGTCTGCAGCGCCTCGGCGAAGAGTCGCGGCCGCCCCTCGGGGGCGCGCGCGTAGACCTCGAGATAGATCTGCTCCGGGTCCACGCCGGCCTCGAGCAGCTCCGCGGCGATCCGCAGCGTACGCGGGCGGGTGTTGCTGAACCGGAACCCGCCCGTATCGGTGAGGATGGCGACGTAGAGGCCGCGGGCGGCTTCCTCGGTCATGGTCCAGCCATTGGCCACCGCCAGCTCGAAGACCAGCTCGCCCGTGGCCGCGGCGCCGGGGTCGAGGTAGCGAGGCCCGTCGGGCAGCACTCCCTCGCTCACGTGATGATCGATGCAGGCGACCGGCACGCCGCGGCCGCGCACGGTGTCGCCCAGCATGCCGAGGCGCCCGAGGTCGGAGATGTCCAGCACGATGATGACGTCCGCCCGGCGCAGCTCCCGCACCGCCTCCGCGGTCCGGTCCCCGCCTGGCAGATCCTCGAACAGAAAGGCGAACCGCGGCGGCGTGGGCGTCGGATTGGTGACGACGGCGTCGATGCCGCGGTCGCGGAGCAAATGGGCCAGCCCGGCTTCGCTGCCGAGTCCGTCGCCATCGGGATTGACGTGGGTGGTGAGGCAGACCCGTTGCCCGGGCGCGAGCGTCGCGGCGAGGGCGCGGGCGGCGGTGGCGCGATCGGGCGCGAGGGAGAACGGCATGGGGGGAACATAACGGGAGGACGGGCGGACGGGCGGACGGGCGGACACCCCGCGACTCTCCTACCCGGGCCCGGCCTCCAGACCATTTCCCGCCCCAGCCTCCAGGCCCCGCTGGTCCTCCCGTCCTCCCGTCTTCCCGTCTTCCCGTCTTCCCGAACATGCCCCGAACCCACTATGCTTCCCCCCAATGATCCGCATCGTCAACGCTCGACAGAACAACCTGCAGGGAATCACCGTC
>Ga0308175_100000625_pt1 | contig 23836 bp, 18 predicted proteins | sample PhyCR1_3_FD_203893 | JGI IMG/M metagenome (GOLD analysis project Ga0308175, IMG submission 203893) | Soil microbial communities from UC Gill Tract Community Farm, Albany, California, United States - DLSLS.C.R1 | ecosystem: Environmental > Terrestrial > Soil > Agricultural land | place: USA...
TGCCGGCAGCGAGCCGCCTTCGCGCAGCGGCGTTACGTAGCGGATAACGTCAACGGTACGAAGCGACAGCGTTTTTTCTTCCATGTAATTGCAATTGATGAAAGCTTGAAAATTAGGCAGAAATTTTGGGTGCAGAAAACAACAAAACAAAAGCCACTTCGCAAGAGGAAGTGGCTTTTTACAACGTCTATAATTTTATCAGAAACGGAAGCCCAACCCGATCTTGAACGCACGGTTGTACGAATCGAAGCTTTGGCCTTTGTCCACTTTTGAAAGACCGTGATCGTAAGCCGCAATAATATTGAAACCGTTTGCAAACTGGTAACCAACACCGCCGGTCAACGCAAAGTCCCAGGGATTAAACTGATTTTTTGCATCGGTTGTGTTGTCAACAATGTTGAAGCCCAAAGCACCCGCCGTTGTGCGCAACTTTGCGCCGACGAGATAAGAAGCTTGCGGCCCTGCAAAAAGCTGCAAGCCGTTTAGGTTCACTTTAGCCAAAACCGGAACGTCAATGTAGCTTGTGTTGAGCGAAGCTTTTGCACCGGCACTTAAAAAATCAGCGCCTTTTAAACTGAACGTGCCGGCCAGTTCATAGCCCTTTTGCGAATAGTAAACAGCGGGTTCAATTAAGACGTTTTCTGCTACGGGAATGTTTGCATATCCGCCGCCAAAAAAGCCGGTGTGGTTACTTGTCGTCACGGCGCCGTTGGAAAAATTAATCAGGCCTTGCAAACTGTTCATGGCCTGGCCCGATAAACCCGCATAGGAAACACCGGCACGAAGACCGAACGAAGGCGAAGGTGATTGTGCAAAAACAAAGGATGACAAAGCAATGGAAGCAAAGAGTAAAAAATGTTTTTTCATAAAATGAGGGAACGTGGTTTGTGGTCGTTCGGTTCGTGAAAAAGCAAACGCATCGCCATGTTTCGTTAGCGTTTGTTAAAGGGCCTGCTATTTATGAATGTTTAACAAAGAAAGACGCCTGCATGAAGCAGGACAACAAAATGATTATCGAAGCGACTTTGTCACCAGTTTAAAAACACCATCCCTGCGCCGCACAACAAAATGGTAAAGCCGCCCAAGGCGTGCAGGTAAGGTTCCAGCTTATCCGTCTTCAAAAAACTTAAGCCGTAAAAACCGGCGAGCACCATCAGCGTCATGGTCAAAAGTGTAAACAAGGTGTAAACAACAATAAGCAAAAACATATTGCTTGTAGAATGCTTTGCCGCCGGAAAATAAAGCAGCGGGATCATGGGTTCGCACGGCCCTAAAACAAACACGATAAACATTACCCAAGGCGTAACCTTGTGCCGTTCTTTTATCGCCACTGCTTCGCCATGTTTGTGTTCAAAAACATAAACCGAACCGTCGTCATTCACATCAAAATGTTTGTGCCGTTTGTTGCTCTTTGCCCTCATCAAGCCCCAAATGCAATAAAGGAAACCAAAGCCCAAAAACGTCCAGCCCGCAATGCCACCGCGTACCGATTCAAGCCAGCCGATTTTAGTCACGGACCAACCCAACGCAGCACCGCCAAGACCCAGCAGGACCGAACTTCCTACGTGACCAGCGCCGCAGATCATCGTCCAAAAAAGTGTTCGCGCAAGTGACCATTCCCTTGCCCTCGACAACGCTACAAAAGGCAGGTAGTGATCAGGCCCGGCCAGCGTGTGAAAAAAAGAAACCGAAACGGCCGCCAGCAAGAGCAATTGAACTTCAGACACGGGCTTTTGCTTTTGAAACAACGAATGGCGCTGACAACTGAACGAAAGCGGCAATGCGTTGAAGTAAGATAAAAAGTTGTTCAGCTTTGAAGCCAAGCAACCGCAGAACAAACCCATTCGCGGGCAAAGCACTGATGCCAAAACCTATGTCAACACTGCTTTCCAAATCAGCAGCAAGCCTGTTAATCAGTTCGTCCACACTAGCGCTATCGTTGATGTAAAGAAAACTAGCCTGGTGCGTATAACCTTCCATTTGTCCAAGTCCTGCCAGGTTCATTTCAGCGGGCTTGATGAAAACATTTTCTTTAACAATCAAACATTCGTTTCGATAAATCTCCATTGTGCTGTGAAATGAAGTGAACTGAAAAATTTCATCGTTCAATTTGCGGCCGCAACTGATTACTTCTCCCCAAATGAGTGAACAGCGGTCTGTCAAAGAAATTCTACTGCGGGAAGTAAACGAAGAATCCTTGTGCGGAACAACAGGATGCGGCAAATAAACAAACGACGTACCCGCTTCCAGGTTGATATTCATTCTTTGCGCTGCGCCTTTTTTCATTTGAAAAATGCGTTGATAAGATTGGGTTTGCAGTGCGGTTGCCGTTCCTTCGCCAAGCCGGATTTGAAAACTGTATTCGTCGCCATCGAGTATTCCCGGCGAAGAACTCATTAGCATCAGGTGCAGTCCCTTTTTGCTTTTGTCCTCCGTTACATCGCCTAATTTAAACGGCGCGTCGCAAAACGAATTCTTTAGAAAAGTTTTTCCGTCACGCAACGCTGTTTCGATATGCACGGCCGCTTTTAACGCCACAACTTCCCCTCCGCTACTTCTTCTGTCAACGCATATTTTTTTATCCAGGCTATTACGCTGTCTAATCCTTCAAGATTCATCAGGTTTGTAAAAACAAAAGGCGCACCTTTTCGCATCTTTCGTGCGTCGTGTTCCATCACGGTTAAATCCGCATTTACGTAAGGCGCCAGATCAATTTTGTTTATCACCAACAAATCTGAACGTGTAATACCCGGACCGCCTTTGCGTGGAATTTTATCGCCTTCTGCTACGTCAATTACAAAGATGGTCAGGTCGGCAAGATCGGGACTAAAAGTTGCCGAGAGATTATCGCCGCCGCTTTCAATGAAAATGATTTGCACTTCAGGAAAACGTTGAGCCATTTCTTCAACGGCTTCGAGGTTCATGCTGGCGTCTTCGCGAATGGCCGTGTGCGGACAACCGCCTGTTTCTACGCCGATGATGCGTTCAGACGGCAACAAACTGTTCTTCGTTAAAAACTCCGCGTCTTCTTTTGTATAAATATCATTGGTGATGACGGCAACGCTGTAATCATCATTCATCTTGCGGCTTAATCGTTCAATTAAAGCCGTCTTCCCCGAACCTACCGGTCCAGCAATACCAATTTTTATGTACGTTCTTTCTTGCATTTTTTATGGACTTAACTTTTGTAATTCTATTGAACTTCCGTTGTGTCACTCACTTGTGCGTTCGGTAATTCTATTCAGCATTTGTGCGGCTCCTCCGGAGCCGTGTAAAAACTTGTTCGCTTTTCGCTACCAAGGTTTGGCGCCTGCGGCGCCGTAAGCAACCCATCCTCTCCTACCTTCAAAAGTTCCCTCTGCCCTCTGACTACGACATATACAATCTTGAATACAACCGCTCATGCTGCATACATCGAATGTCAAACGCAGCACAGCACAGTCCAATCAAATCACGGTTTGGCGCCATTGTTTTTTCCGACAAGTCTTCAATCAAATCATGAAGCGAGAACAGAATTTCCTGTCCTTCTGTTTGACCAAGCGGAATCAGTTTCACGCTATTTGTTACCATACCCGCTGCGCTGTTGTAAAAAAATCCGGTCAGCGATTCTTTTTTCGAAATCTCCATCAGACAAGCAAGCAAACCAAACGCAAGGCAATAATGTCCCTTCGCCCCGCCGGATGCAATGGCATCGCGGTATTGCAGAATTAATGAATGTGGTTGCAGCGAAGAGAATATTTTTAGCAGCCGCAGTCCGAGTTTCTGACTTGCCAGCCGCATTTCTTTCGGCAGCTTCACCGCTGTGCATTCCTCGTCCAATTTCAGCAACGTGTAGAAATCATTTTGTTCCGCCGCGTCATAAGCCAGCGAAACAAAGGCCGCATCGGTATAAAAAAGATTTTGCGACAGTTGCGCTGTCACAAACTCGTTTGCTGTTTGCTTGTTCTTTACTAAGCCAAACTGCACATAGGTTTCCAATCCCACCGAATGCGAGAAACCGCCAATGGGCAAAGCCGGATCGCACAATTGCAACAAGGAAAGCAGTTTACTCATTCGTTGTTGTCAGCTTTAAAATTTTTGAAAACAAGCTTTCGCCGCCCGCATGTGCGTGAGGCGAAACAGTTGTGCGCAAGCCGTTCAGCAATTTTCTTTTTTCAATGATCGCCTCAAAGCCGGAAGCCTGCAACAAACGGAACGTTGGCGCATCGTAGGGAATCAGCAGACAATCGTCTTCGTAGAAAAGCGGCAAATGCTTGTTGCCAATTTCATAACAAATCAAGGCCATCTCGTGCATTGTGTAAGGCTTCAGCACAATGGCTTCACAGGGCAACACGTCAACAACAATCAATACTTCTTTTTCCGAGAACAATACATCGTCTTGCTTCAGGTTCTGTGCTTCTTTTAAAAACTTAAACGTTACTTCTCTTCCGTTCTCCGTTCGCTTGTGCAAAATGCGTTTGTTGCATTCATACCATTCCAGTGGCAGGCGATCAATCTTGTTTTCACCAACAGAGAAAGACGACAGGTTTCCTATTTTCTCTTTAATCAACATGGCGTTTGAATCAAAATAAAAAATAACGTTGCGCTAGCGGAACAACCGGCGCCGGCTCACAAGTAATCAGTACACCGTCAACCTTTACTTCGTAATTCTCCGGATTCACATCAATTTGCGGCGTTTGGTCATTGTGTATTAAATCTTTTTTTGAAATACTTCGGCAAGCCTTCACCGGAACGATTTGTTTTGAAAGTTTGTAATTGGCGATTGTTCCGTTATCAACTGAAGCCTGCGAAACAAAGGTGAAACAGGTTTTGTGCACGGCCTTTCCGTAAGCGCCAAACATGTAGCGATAAATTACAGGTTGCGGCGTAGGAATCGAAGCATTCGGGTCGCCCATCTTACTTGCGACGATCATTCCGCCTTTTATGATCATCTCGGGTTTTGCCCCAAACATTGCCGGCTTCCACAACACTATGTCAGCAAGTTTTCCGGCTTCAATCGAACCCACAACATTGGCAATGCCGTGCGTGATGGCCGGATTAATAGTGTACTTCGACACGTAACGTTTCACGCGAAAATTATCGTTGGCCGTTCCTTCATCTTCTTTCAATGCACCGCGTTGCTTTTTCATCTTATCCGCCGTTTGCCAGGTTCGTGTAATCACTTCCGCCACACGTCCCATTGCTTGCGAATCGGAACTCATCATGCTGAACACACCCATGTCGTGCAAAATATCTTCCGCGGCGATTGTTTCGGGACGAATGCGGCTGTCTGCAAACGCAACATCTTCGGGCACTGATTTATCAAGATGATGACAAACCATTAGCATGTCCAGATGTTCGTCAATTGTATTCTTCGTAAAAGGCCTAGTTGGGTTTGTTGACGAAGGCAAAACGTTCGGATACATCGCCGCTTTGATAATGTCCGGCGCATGACCGCCGCCGGCACCTTCGGTATGAAACGTATGAATCACTCTTCCCTTAATTGCCGCCATCGTGTCTTCCAAAAATCCGCCTTCGTTCAGCGTGTCGGTGTGAATTGCAATCTGCACGTCGTATTCATCCGCCACTTTCAACGACGCATTTATCACCGCTGGTGTTGAACCCCAGTCTTCGTGAATTTTTAAGCCACAGGCACCCGCTTCAATTTGTTCTTTCAACGGTTCAACAGTAGCGCAATTTCCTTTGCCGAAAAAACCAAGGTTCATTGGAAAATCATCAGCGGCTTCCAGCATTTTTTGAATGTTCCAGGCACCGGGTGTAACTGTTGTTGCGGCTGTTCCATCAGCTGGACCTGTACCGCCGCCCATCATGGTTGTGATGCCACTAAATAGTGCATGATCAATCAACTGCGGACAGATAAAATGAATGTGCGTGTCAATGCCGCCTGCCGTTGCAATCAGTCCGGCACCGCCGTGCACTTCCGTTGATGCACCAATAATCATGTTCGGCGAAACACCGTCCATGGTGTCAGGATTTCCCGCTTTACCCACGCCGACAATCTTTCCGTCCTTAATGCCGATGTCGCCTTTTACAATCCCCCAATGATCAAGGATCACAACACTTGTAATTACAAAATCAAGCACGCCTTCATCGCGTTTCGCCGTTGCCGATTGCGCCATGCCATCGCGAATGGTTTTGCCACCGCCAAACTTTGCTTCGTCGCCGTAAACGGTAAAATCATTTTCAATCTGGATGAACAATTCCGTATCGCCCAGCCGCACTTTGTCGCCAGTGGTTGGACCGTACATGTTGGCGTATTTGATTCGATTGATGGATAAACTCATGAAACGTGAATTTGTTTTTTATGAACCCAACTGCATTGCTACTATTTAGCTTTCGTTGCAAGTTTACCCTGAGCTTGCCGAAGGGTTGCCGAAGGGTTGCTGAAGGGCACACTTGTGCATTCGGAACGTCACTCCGCATCGTTCGAACTGTCCTTAAAGTTTTTATCTTTTGCTCTTTCCAACGCTGCGCCTTTATTTTCTTCTTTTGCAACCTCGTTAACCAAATTGCTAAAGCCAACAATCTTTTTTGCACCGCCGAATTCAACCAGTTCCACATCTTTTTCTTCTCCCGGTTCAAAGCGCACAGCTGTTCCCGCCGCAATGTTCAAGCGCATGCCAAAAGCCTTTTCTCTTTCAAATTGCATTTGTTTGTTCACTTCAAAAAAATGAAAATGCGAACCGATTTGCACTGGCCTGTCGCCGGTATTCACAACCGTTACTTTCACGGTTTGTCGGCCAACGTTGCATTCAATGTTGCCTTCAGCTAAAATGTATTCTCCGGGAATCATGAAGAGATAATTAAGAATGGAAATTGAATCTAACGAATGGGCTGATGAACCGTGACGAGCTTTGTTCCATCTGGGAAAGTGGCTTCAATCTGTATTTCGTCAATCATCTCCGGCACGCCTTCCATTACGTCTTCGGGGGAAAGAATCGTTGCGCCAAACGACATTAATTCTGCCACGGATTTTCCATCGCGGGCTGCTTCCTGCAGTTCACTGCTGATGAGTGCTACGGCTTCAGGGTAATTTAATTTAAGGCCGCGGTCCTTTCGCTTTTGCGCCAGTTCGCCGGCCAAAAAAAGAAGCAGCTTTTCCGATTCGCGGGGTGTGAGGTGCATAGCTTGTCTATTGTTTTAAAATTAAAGCAACAGCAAGCAATCGAAGGGAAATTACACTTTTATTTTTTACGGCGTTTGAATTATGCACCGTTCAAATGCCGGTTGTCACAACCAAACATTTTGCAGCCGGCTTTCTTTTTTCGGCCTGTTAATTATACGTAGTTTAGAGTGAGAACCTGGTTGCTGCACGACGCTGTTGGTGCCCGAATGAAAACAGGAGTTTTAACCAACACAACCAAACATGCCCGACCATTTTTTTATTTGCTATTCGCGACAAGACGGTGAAAAATTTGCGCTCGATTTGGCCAATAAACTGGCCGGTTTTCCACCGGCCGTAAAAGTTTGGCTCGACCAATTGGACGAACGCCCCGACGGAGATTGGGACGAACAATTGGACGACGCCATCAAAACCTGCAAAGGCCTTTTGTACGTAATGACGACCGACAGCGTGCAGCCAAAATCGGTATGCAAAAACGAATGGGTGCGTGCCTTGCAATACAAAAAAACCATCATTCCCTTGTTGTTTGCGAAAGGCGTTTTGTTGCCGTTCAGTTTGTCCTCGCGTGAATACATTGACTTCTATTCCGATGCCGGAAAAGCGCTCTTTCGCCTGCGTGATTTTTTAACTGAAATGGATGCGCCCAAAGGCCGCATCCGTTCGCTTAATCACCGCATTGCCGATGCCGAACGGGACTTGTCGAGAGCAAAAGAACCAATGGAACAAACCCGCATCAAGGAAGAAATTGCCGACCTGAAAAAAGAAATTGCGCAGTTGCAGGATCTCATTGACAATCCCGGCAAAGTGCAGGAACGTGTGGAGCAAAGCATTCAGCAAGGATTGGAACAAGTGCGTTTGCCGGAGAAACCAATGAGTGCACCAGTGCCTGGAAAATTTATCAATCGTCCGCCGCTTACACCGCCCACCTGGTTTCAGGATCGCATTGACGAAACAGCCTCCATAGGCGCTTTTCTGAAAGACGAAGCCCTGCGCATCATGACAATTGTTGGACGCGGAGGCGTGGGAAAAACAGCGATGGTTTGCCGACTGCTTCGCTCAGTGCAATCGGGGCAATTGCCCGACGAGGGCGGACCCTTAACCGTTGACGGCATCGTTTATCTCAGCGATTCAAGCGCATTTGACCGCGTTTCCTATCCCGATATTTTCAGTAGTCTTTGCAAGCTTCTTTCCGATGAAACACGCACACAACTTGAAACGGTTTACAAAGACCCGAAGACTACCACGCAGGCGGCCGTCGAATCATTACTCGCTGCATTTCCGCAGGGCCGCACTGTTTTGTTGCTCGACAATTTTGAAGACGAGTTGGACGTTGAAACCGGCGAGATAAAAAACACCGAATTAAAAGAAGCGTTGAAGGCAATACTTGAAGCGCCACCGCACGGCCTTAAAATCATCATCACAACAAGAGTGGCGGCAACTGACTTTGCCTTTGTTCATCCTGAATTGCAACGAAGACGTGACCTTGACACAGGGCTTGAATCTCCCTATGCCGAAGATGTGTTGCGCAAAATGGATAACGATGGAAAGATTGGCCTTCGCGATGCACCGGCGGCTTTACTCAAAGAGGCACAGGAACGAACGGGCGGTTATCCGCGGGCATTGGAACATCTCTTTGGCATTTTATCTGCCGACCGCAGTACCTCGTTGAAAGAAATTCTGGAGAACACAAAAGAGATTCTACCCGAAAAAGTAACGGCTGTTTTGGTGGGCGAAGCCTTCAGCCGTTTGGATGCAACGGCGCAAATGGTAATGCAGGCGCTGGCCGTTTTTCGTTATCCAGTGCCGCCAGTTGCCGTTGATTATTTGTTGAAGCCTTACGTGCCCGGCATCAACAGCGCCGGTGTGCTAAGCCGTTTGGTGAACATGCAATTCGTTCGCCGCGATGCGGGCCGTTTTTACCTTCACCAGATTGATCGCGACTATGCATTGAGCCGCATTCCGAAAGGCAGTGTAGCCGACCGCATCGCGGCAACACCTGTATTCAGTTGCTTTGCTTTGCAGGACGATGCGGCCGAATGGTTCAAGCTGGCCCGCAAGGCCCGCGATGACTGGAAGACACTGGAAGACCTGGCGCCGCAGTTATCCGAATTTGAACTGCGTTGCGAAGGCGAAGACTACGATACAGCTGCAAACCTTTTGCTCGAAATTGATTTCGACTACCTGATGCGGTGGGGACATTTTCGTTTGGCTACCGAGTTGCACGAACGCCTCCAGGGAAAGATCGGCGACAAAGAATTGGCCCAATACAGCGCCGGCAATTTGGGTAATGCCTATTACCGCATGGGCAAGTTTGAAATTGCCATTTCTTTTTACGAGCAATCAATCCGGCTTGCCGACGAACGGGCCGACCCACCGAGCAAACGTTATTCATTAAACGGCTTGGGTGTTTGTTACGATGAAATGGGGCAGGCCCAAAAGGCATTGGATATTTACGAAGAAGCACTTCAGATTTACCGCGATGCTGGCGATCAAAAAGGAGAAGCCATTGTGCTTGTCAATTCGGGAATCATTTTTGCCAACGTCGGCCGGATTCACGATGCCATAAAAAAATTTGAAGAAGCCGTTGACATTGACCGTGAAATAAAATACCGCGACGGAGAGGCTTACGACTTGGTAAATTTAGGCCAACGCTACGCCGACCTTGGCGAATACGAACAAGCCTTGTCACATTACAGCGATGCCTTGCAATGTGCAAAAGAGGCCGACAACCCTTTTATGCAAGCCATCATTCAAACCAGTATTGGCGCGGTAAAAATGGAACAAGGCTTTGCGGAAGAAGCAGCGCCAACCTTTAAAGAAACCATCAAAGTCTTTGACGAAATTTCGGTGCTGCAAGGCCAAAACGAAGCAAGAATGAATCTTGCCATTGCCTATCTGCTTGCCGAAAAATTTACCGAAGCAATAGCAATGTGCAACGCAGCTGTGCAGAACGAATACCGCTTAAATACGCCCAAGGTGAACATTGTTTTAGGCGTTGCCGCTTTGCGCAGTGGCAACGGCGGGGCTGCGGCAAAAGCATTCACGGCTGCCTCGCAAAAAGCAGAAGAATTCATTCAGCAAAGCCCACAACTTTACGAATTTCATTACGCGAAATCACTGGCTTTTTGCGGTCTTGTTTTGTGCGAAAAAGAGAAAGATATTTTGCTTGCAAAAACATCGTTTGAAGCGGCAAGAAAACTTTGTTCTGAAAAAGGCGTTATACGCCGTTGGCAACTCTTGTACGATGCGCTTGCCAAGGCCGACGGCAAAGGCTTGTTAACGGAAACAAGGGATTTGCTTTTAACAAAAGACTAAAAGAACCGGCAATTGGCGCCGGTTCTTTTCGTATGCATTGCTTTTCTTTATTCGGGCTTGTCCTCCTTTACGTCACCATCACGTCCGCCTTTGTCCTCTGTTTCATCATCGTCGTTTTTGTCGGCGGGACTGTCATCGTTTTCCACATCGGAAGGCGGCGCCGCATTTTCACCAGCTGTTTGGTTGGTTACGTTTGGCGCAGCCGCATCCGTTGCTTGTGTCGGTGCAGCGTCCGCTGCGGCTTTTGCTGCGTCGTCTTCATTCACACCTGCCTGAACGTTTAGCTCGCCGTTGTCGGCAACCGGCGCCGGGCCTTCACCTGCGGCGCCCCCTTCTCCGCCGGGCGGCGGCGGAGGTGGCACATTAGCGTCTTCGCTTGCATTGTCCTTTCCTTTGTCTTTTTCCTGCTCCTTGCGCAAGGTTTCCAGTGCATCTTTCATTTGTTGCACCCAGCCATCCAATTCGGTTTGCAGCACTTCTTCGGTATGGTCAACCAGGAGCTGAATGTTTTTCGTCATGGCCTGTTCGCTTGACGAAAGTGCGTTCCACCAGCCTTTGACATTTTCTAAATCCGTGGCCGCCTGGTTGTATTTGGTCAGCGTGTTCTCAACCTGCATGTAACCAAGATAGGTGGTAAACGCAGCGACGACTGCGGTAGTCAAGGCAATCCAAACCGGCCATCCCGCAGCCGACAAAAATGTTCCGACAGCAGCGGCAATCAACACACCGCAATGAAGCCTGAAGTATTGCTTTTGAAGCTTTGGCGTCTTTCCCTGAAAATATTTTATCTGCTCGTCCAGCCGGACCTCCACGTATTTATCCGGCGTAAGTACGCTGAAGCCGTCGTCACTTGGGGGCTGTCCATAATTGGGCGGGTACACGCCGCCGGTGTATTGCTTGAGCGAAGTGGAGTTTACTTCGGTACGCATTACACGCCTTGTAACGTCTTCCACTTTATGCGTTAGCTCTTGTTCCGGCATTAATTGTTCCTGGCGTTTCACCTCTTCATCTGTTCTTGTTTCCTGGGCGGTTGTGTCAACTTCCTTGTAATAGCCTTTTACGCGGTATTTGTAAATTTCACGTTTGATGGATTCGGCGCCGGCTCGCAACAGCATCCACTTACTTCCTTGCTTAAACCGGTTGGAAGCTGCCACCAGTGCCGTAAGGCCAATGGGAATAAGAATGAGCAGGTATTTCAGAACCTTGGAGAGAACCGTCTGCCGCAAGTCATCATAAACGTGATACGTTTGCAAGACCTGGTCCGAAATCGCCAACGCGGTTCCAATTAAGCCCACGCAAAGAATCCACATTTGCAGATGACGAAACCACGACTGTTGGTTTCCGGCGTTCAAATCATAGGTCGCAAAGGTTTGCCAGGCTTGTTGCAAAACTTTGTCGGTTGCCAGTTCGCGAAGAATAAGCCGGTTCATGCCTTCCACCAAATCGTCCAGCGAATGCAAATGAATGTCGCCGTCGGCAATGATTTCAGCGAGGTCGGGATCGTCCGGCAGAACATCTTTTTTGTCGTATGCATCCGTGACGTCTTCTGCCAGTCCGCCGCTGCCCTTCACCACAATCAACGGAATTTTGCGCCGAACGGCTTGTACCACTTCGTCTTTTGTTACCGCACCGCCGCCAATCAAAATGGCCAATGCCGGTATCTTTTTTTCTTTCCCCGGTTGGCTGTTTGTACCGCTTTCTTTTTTGCTTCGCGAAAGCCAGCTTGTTTGTGAACCGTTGGCGCTTTGCACAGCGTCAGCTTCTTTTTTTGGCGGCTGCATAAGCACATCCGCCAGGTTAAACAGCGTTGGTGTTTCGTTGCCCCATTCGTTGCCGTCAACCAAAACAAAATGCGAATGATTGGGCTCTAAAGGTGTGGCGTTCGCCGGCACGTCCTGCAAGCCCGGAAAACTAACTTTGCCTTTTGGCGCCACGCCAATCAATGAAACTTTTGTGTTTCGGCTTGCCACTCCCGCTCCCACTAACATAGCAACACCTGCGTTAGTACCGCCATCAAGAATCACAGCCTTTGCATCGGCGGCAGCGCTGGCGATGCCTCTGCGGCACAATTGCGTAAGACGCGGGACAATTTTTTCTTCGATGTTGTCGGCGCTGCCAAACACGAGGATGATGGCATTGTACGGTGCAAGATTCAGTTTGTCTTGAATTTCGGCCGCCGCGTCTTCGCTTGAAGAAAATACGGCCACGGCTTTTTGATTGCCGGAAAATTTAATGGGTTCTTGAATAAGATCAGGCATTTCTTCCTCCGTTTGTTTTTGGTTAGATGACGTAAACTGGGTTTGAATACTGTTTTTCAAAAGCACCGGTTTTTCACGGGATGCAACGATATAACGGAGTTTTCAACGGGGAGTTTTGCCAGAGGGGACAGGGCTGAAAAGAGAAAGTAAGTTAAGACCTGTATTTTGTTTTTGCAAACAGAAATAAAGCGTTGAATCGCGGCATCTATATCCTGTATAACAAGACTTTCACAATGCTTTGTTGCCATGAATAAAATCGTTTAACGCAACGTTTAGAAATTTCTTCAGAAATGCTTCAGACGGCGGTGGTAAGATTGCCTTGCAAAAAACAATTAACCATGACAGTAAAACAATCTTTCGCAGCGGTAGTGGTGGCAGCGGCCATTTCAGTGGGCAGCATTTGGGGCTACGATCAGTACCGGCAAAATCATTCGTCCGCGTGGGACAACCAGCAAAACTCGTCTCTCTTTAAAAATGCAAGCTATACCGAAACCTCGCCCGGCGGTCCCGGCGTGGACTTTGAAAAAGCGGCCAGCAAAGCGGTGCCTTCGGTGGTGCACATTAAAACTTTGACCAAGACCAAACAGGCGGCCATGCCCGATTTGCAAAACAGTCCGTTTCGCGATTTTTTTGGCGACGGCTTTGACGGCATGTTTGGCGAAAGAGGAAACATGCAACCGCAAATGCAACGGGCTTCGGGTTCAGGTGTGATTGTAAGCGCCGACGGCTACATCGTGACCAACAACCACGTGGTTGACGGCGCCGATGAACTCACCGTTACCCTGAGCAACAACAAAACTTACAAAGGGAAAGTCATTGGCCGCGATGCCAGCAGCGATTTGGCCGTGGTAAAAATTGACGCCACCAATTTGCCCTACATGAACTTCGCCAACTCCGATGACGTTCATCTTGGACAATGGGTTTTGGCCATTGGTTATCCGCTCAACCTTGACGCAACGGTAACATCGGGCATTGTAAGCGCAAAATCGAGAAGCCTCGGCATCAACGGCCGCCAAAGCAAAACACCTTTGGAAGCTTTTATTCAAACCGATGCCGCCATCAATCCCGGCAACAGCGGCGGCGCCCTGGTGAATACCGACGGTGACCTGATTGGCATTAACAGCGCCATTGCTTCGCCCACGGGTTCTTACGCCGGTTACGGTTATGCCATTCCTTCCAACATGGTGAAAAAAATTACCGGCGACATTGTGAAATACGGCAGCGCCAAACGGGCTTATCTCGGCATCATGTTCGGCAGCGATCAGATGAGCGACGAAGACCGTCATAAAGCAAACATTAAAGACGGCGTTGGCGTGTACGTGATGGACGTGTCGCAAAACAGTGCGGCCGCAGAAGCAGGCATTCAGAAAGGCGATTTCATTACAAAAATTAACGGCGTTGCCATCAACACCGGAACGGAAATCATTGAAAGAATAGCGGCCATGCACGCAGGCGATAAATTGAACGTAAGCTATCAACGAAACGGCAGCGAGAAAACAGTTACAGTGACGTTGAAAGGCGATGCCGGAACCTATGCGTTACTGAAAGAACAAGCCGTTGATCAACTGGGCGCTTCTTTTGAGTCGCTCGGCCAGCAGAAGGCGGCTCAACTCGGCATCAGCGGTGGCGTACAAGTGAAAAGCCTTTCGCAAGGCGTGTTGAGCGAACAAACACGCATCAAAGAAGGCTTCATCGTTACAAAAGTAAATGGCCGCAGTGTAACCAGCGTTGACGCACTGAAACAAGCGATTGAGCAAGGCGGAAGCAGCGTTGTAATCAGCGGTATTTATCCGTCTCAACCCAACCGTGAATACCAATACGCTTTAAACGATCTTCAATAAATTTTATAGTTCGATTGTTGGTTTTGGTTAAGAGGCCCCGCCCTGTGGCGGGGTTTTTTATGACCGTACTTTTATTGCCATGAAAATTCTCATCATCGAAGACGAAGCGGCCTTGCAACAATCCATTCAAACGTATTTGGAGCACCAGGGTTTTGTGTGCGAAGCGGTGGGTGATTTTTTAACCGGCCTGCAAAAAATACGCTTGCATCAATACGACTGCGCGGTGATTGACCTGAACCTTCCTTACGGTAACGGGTTAAACCTAGTGAAAGAATTGAAAGATGTAGAAGCAAAAACAGGCATTATCATCATCTCCGCAAAGAATGCGCTGGAAGACAAATTGAAAGGCCTCGAACTTGGCTCGGACGATTACCTGACGAAACCCTTTCATCTTTCCGAACTCAATGCCCGCATTCATGCCATCATAAGACGGCGCAATTTTGACGGCAGCAAAGCCATTGTTTTTAACGAGATGAAATTAGAGCCCGAAGCGCAACGCGTAAGCGTTGAAGGCAAAGCCGTTGACTTAACGGAAAAAGAATACCGCCTGCTTGAATATTTTGTTGCCAACAAACGAAGGGTGCTAACCAAAGCCGCCATTGCCGCACACGTTTGGGGCGATGCTTACGAGCAGTTGAGCAATTATGATTTTATTTACACGCACATCAAAAACCTGCGCAAGAAATTAATGGAAGCCGGCGCCGGCGATTACATAAAAACGGTTCACGGCGCGGGGTATAAATTTTCAGATAATTGAATGTGCGTTGTCACCCTGAGCTTGCCGAAGGGTTGCAGCGCAGGCGTACGAAAGGCTTCATTTGTCGTGGTAATAGTCCCACGTTTTACTCTTATAAAACTGCATCGGTTTTATCAAACGAAACATGAAACTTCTAACGAAAACCACACTGTATTTTTTGCTCGCCATCATTCCACTTTTGGCTGCATCTGGGTATTTGTTGTTCAGCCGCTTCAACAGCCAAATCAACGAAAGAGCCGACAAGGAACTGGTGTACGAAGAGCTGCAATGGATTGATTATTTAGACGCCGCAACTGTGGCCGGAAACAATTTTATTTTGCGTTCACCCGACCTGTTGATTTATCCCGAAGACGGTCCGGCAACCAACGCTCCCGAACTCTCCACCATTTATGCGGCGCGTGCAGGAAACGGCGTGCAAATTCCGTTTCGCCAGTTGTCGGATGTGGTGGCGGTGAACGGCGTTGCCTACCGCATTTTCATTCGCAAATCGCAGGAGCAAAAACTTGCGCTGGTGGCCAACATCGCTACCAGCATGTTGGTGGTGTTTGGCGGTCTGTTGCTTGCTACGCTCCTGTTCAACTGGATCATCAGCAGGCGGCTGTGGCAGCCGTTTTATGAATCGCTGCACAAGATTCAAAGCATCGAGTTGCCCAAAATGCAAGCCCTTCGTTTTGACGAAAGCAGCACCGAAGAATTCAACCAGCTCAACGCAAGTTTGCAAACGATGGCGGGAAAAATTCACAGCGACTACCTTACCGTGAAAGAGTTTACCGAAGACGCCGCACACGAAATGCAAACGCCGCTGGCCGTGGCACAAAGCAAGCTGGAACTCTTGCTTCAGGACAGTAACCTGAACGCAGCGCAGGCCGAAGCAGTGGTGCAGGCAAGCGATGCCTTGCAGCGTTTGGGCAAATTGAACCAATCTCTTTTGCTGCTGGCGAAGATTGACAACAACCAGTTTGAAGCAACGAACGCAATAAGCCTTGTTGACGTGACCAAAAAATATCTCTCGCTTTTTGATGCGGCACTAAACGACAAACAAGTTTTAGTGGAAACAAATTTTGCGGAAGATTTCGACGTAAGGCTTCATCCTTTTCTCGCCGACTCGCTGGTGAGTAATTTGTTGGGCAATGCCATTAAGTACAATTTTGAAGGCGGGAAAATCAACGTAACAACAGACAAGAACGAATACGAAATTTGCAACACCAGCGAACAGCCGCCGATAAGATCCGAAGACCTTTTCCGGCGGTTTAAAACGTCTTTCGAAAACGGCGGATCGTCAAACGGTTTGGGACTTGCCATCGTAAAAAAAATCGCAGATGCCAACGGAATGATTGTGCGTTACAACGCAGATAACAGCCTGCATTGCTTTACTCTCAAATACAAATAAAACTTTTGGGTTTGACAACGCACCGCATGATAATTTATAACAAAGGCTGTTTGGCTGCATAAAATTTTAGTCCTCGTCAATCGGCACAAACGTAAACATCCACTTCACAGGGTTTTGCCAATCCTTACCCTTAAAACTCTCTACGGGACATTTCAACAAAACCGTGTTCCATCCTTGCACCAAAAATATTTTTGTGGGTTCACGGTATTCGTATCCTTCGTCAATCAGCGGCGTCTCCGCGTTTCCTTTCGCGCCGCCGTGCTGCCAATGCGGCGGCTCTACCTTTTTTCCGTTCACCCAAACTTCGCCTCCTTTGTTATCCCAGGCCTTAGCGGGTGGCGAATCCGTTGCTGGCGAACGCGACAGGTTATTAAAGCCAATCCAAAAATTTTGTTCGCCGCCTTCATCGCTCCAGAGCTTTGTAAAGGCATAAAAGGTTGAATTTTCTTTCGGCGAATCAACGGCGCCTTTTATCAAGGGATACCACCAATGCCGCAAAACAATTGTTCCGCCAACAACGTTCTTGTAAAATTTCCACTCGCTTTGATTGGCTGAGAGTTCGGGAGAGAATGTTTTATCTGTCTTGCCTTCGTTGTCATAAGGCCCATACAATTGCCATTGCATTCCTGTTTGCTTTGCGTACGGAAAAGGCTCGTGCTTGAAGTAAATTTTTTTCTGATCGAGCAGGCGATTTTCGAATTCAACAAATCCATTTACGTCGCCGTTGCTCACGTTGGCTATCCACCCGCTTTGTCCGCCGCCGTGCCATGTTCTTTCCGCGAAAGCCAGAATGCCGGGATAAAGCGGGCTCATTCGCAAGATGTCGAAATCGTTTGCCGCTCGCCGGTCATTCCACATGCAAAGCGTTGCACCCAACAAGGAGGAATCGCCTCTTTGCTTATCGCCAATCTCGCGGTTAAAAATGGTAACAACGGCCTCGAGCGGGTCCATGTGATTGAGGTAAAGATGCCGCGAATCAATGAAGCGAATGTTGCCTTGTGAAGAGCGGTGTGCGTTGTCGTCCATCCACAGTTGACGAATTGTGCTGTTGCTGAAATTGCCGCCCGGCTGCCAGCCAATTACTTTCTTTCCAAAGCTTTCAATGTAGGCCGTTACCTCGGGAATAAATTTTTGATTGGTGATCTTCACTTCATCAGCGCCAATGTGGATGTAGGAAACATCATAAGTCGTGCAAAATTCTTTCAGAAGATTTTTTACGATGAGCAAACCGCTGTCGCTTTGCATGTCTGTCTTCATGGCGCGTTTGAACGCGGCGCTGTGTCCCGGCATGTCAATCTCGGGAACAAAAGTGATGTATCGTTCTTTGCAATAAGCAATGAGTTCTTTTATCTCTTCTTCCGAATAATATTGGCCTTTGTTGCGCAGCATATTTTCCGGCGCGGTTAGCTGCGGATATTGCTTGCTTTGGATGCGCCAGGCAATGTCTTCGGTGGGATGAAAATGAAACACGTTGAGCTTATAAGCGGCCATCACGTCAATCTGCTGCTTGAGCAAATCCATTGAAACGTAATTCCGTCCCACGTCAATCATGTAACCGCGCCAGGCAAAGGCCGGCCAGTCGGTGATGCTGCAAGCATCCATCATTACGCCGTCTCTTGCCAACTGCAACAAGGTTTGAATGCCGTTGAAAATTCCGTGGGCCGTGTTGGCGGTTAGCACCACTTCGTTTTCGCTTACGTCAAGTTGATAAGCTTCTTCTTTCAACATAGACGATTGAACTTTTCCCAATTGCAATACAATCGCCTTCTCTCCTTTTTCCTTTTTCTTCTGAAGCGAAACAGACAATCCTTTTTTCTCCAATTCGCGTTGAAGCCACAACGCTTCTTTTTGAATCGCACTGTTGTTGATGAAAATGGAGCGGCATTCGTACAACGGAAAGAAGGCCGTTTTCCATTGCAGTTTTTGCGGCAGCGGCAGCAACGAAACTTCCTTTTGCAAACCGTAAACCTGCGGATAAACCAGGTGCTTCCACAACAGATAACCTTTGCCCAACAAATGCAAGCCGTCGTTGGTGAGTTCTTTTTTCATCTTGCCGCTTTCATCGCAAAACGACGAGTAAAGATCAATGAAGGTGTAACGGTAGGCGGTTGCGTTCTGCGCCAGTTTTTCGTTCACCGCTTTTATTTGCGGGCCTTTGTTCGTGTGTCCACCAAATTTTCCGAAAGCATCGTTGACGGGCAAAATGCTTTGCACAAAAAGTTGCGTGGAAGGCGTTTCCTGTTTTAAATAAGAAGCAATGAGTAGAATGCTTTTCACCACGCTGTCGGGTGCAATATTTCGTGAAAGATCATTCACGCCGATGAGTAGAAATATTTTGGTCGGCTTGCGGCTTGCCACTTCATCAAGACGGTTCAATACGCCGGCCGTCACATCGCCGCTGATGCCGCGGTTTTTAACTTTTACGTCGTTGAACAGTTCACTCCATTCACCGCCGTCGGTGATGCTGTTGCCGATGAAAACAACGTCGCCTGCCGTTTGCGGCAGGCTGCGAAAGTGCGTTACCCGCTGATGATAATACGTGGGAAAAAGCGAATCGGGATATTGCGGAAGATGAATTTGCGCCTGCGAAAAAACGGTGCAAATAACAAAGACCAACAAACAAACAAGTCTCTTCATTTTGCTTTTTACTTAAGGATAAATGAAATGATTTTCGTGTTTATAAAGGACGATGATAAAAAGTTGCGCCGTTTGCCGAAGGCACAAACGAAAAAGGAGGTTAATCAAACATCGCTTCATTCTTTTTCATGTTTAGTTTAGACAGCATTAATCCGCCAACAACCAACAGAATGCCGGCAATCGTGTACGTGCTGATCACGTCTCTCATCAGCCAAGCGGCAAAGGCAAAGCCAAACAAGGGACAAAGAAACAACCACAAGCCCGCCCGGACCGCGTTCACCTGCAACAACCACAACCACAACTGCACGGCCAAAATAGAAACGGCAATGGCAAGCCATCCCACTGAGCCCCAGAACGTCGAATTGAAATGATTGCCTGATCCTTTGTAAAAAAAGAGGGTAAACGGAAGGAGGAACAGGCCGCCAAACAGCGTTTGCCAACCGTTGATAGCCAACAGCGAAAGGCCGTTCCATTCTTTGGATGAAAAATAAATTGCCCCAACCGAATAAGACAACATGCTAAACAGCAAGAGCAACAATCCCGGAACGCTGACGCTTGCATTTTTGAACAACGGCCAGGTGGCGCAAAACACACCGGCGGTACAAACAACCAACGCAAGCACGGTAGAAAAATGCAGTCGCTTTTTTAAAAAGAACACCGACAGAAAACTGATGAAAACCGGGTTGGAAGCGATGGCTAAGGCACCAATGCCCGCAGTGACTGATTGCATGGCAATGACGTAACAACCCAAATAAACAGTAATGTTCAGGAAGCCGTAAATAGCCAATTGCTTCCATTCGTTTTTTACCGGCAAGCGTTGTTTTAAAATACCGTATGCAATCAGCAACATAATAAACGATGCCGTGCCAAAGCGCACCACCGCAAGCACCAGCGGCTGCGCAACGGAAAGCCCGATTTTGGTGGCCGTGGAAGCCGATGCCCACAGCGCCGCGAAGAAAATGCCTGCTCCTAACCATGATAATTTTGCTTTGACACTTGCCGCCATAAGACTTGTATCCATTAATTTTTCGACAAATAAACCGGCAAGTTAAACAGGCTTTGATGCATTTTTGTTTCTGTTGTATTCTTAAAGCGATCCCGCATCTGCCGGCACGGTGGAAACCTTACTGATTAACGCAACCTGTACAAGCCTGAATGTTTCGTCCGGTGTTTTACGGCGCAACCGAAACCTTATTGTTTGATTAGAGGAATGATTTGTTGAGAACCGGCGTCGTTTATTTTAATGTAGTACAGACCCTTTGATAAAGTTGCCGCGGGAATGCTGGTCTTTCCACTCGTTGTGTTGATGCTTACCCGCTCCTGCCACACCTTCTGTCCTTGTGCGTTTACAATCTCTATTTCCAAATTGTTTTTTTGCAGTCCGGTTACCGCCAGTTCAAATTTATCTTTTACCGGATTGGGATAAACAGAAGCCTTCCAGTTCTTCGCGCCGCAATTGGCAACGCATACACTTGAAAAGATAAACTTTCCGTCTCTGTCCACCATTTTAAGACGATAAAATTTGCCCTGTGCTTTTTCATCGTTGTAAGAATATTGAAGCGGAGCGTTGCTGTTGCCGCGGGCGGCAACCGTTGTTAACCGGGTCCAGTTTGTACCGTCGGCGCTGCTTTGTATTTCAAAAAAATCAGCATTGGTTTCCTGCACTGTCTCCCAGTTTAGCAATACGCCCTTGTGCGTACACGATGTGGCAAAGCCGGTTAGCTTCACCGGTAAAGGCACAAGCAATTGCGACACGCTGAAGCGGGCAAAATACATTTGATACGTTTCGTACTCTCCACATTCGTAATAGACGCCAACGGTACCGTCTGGCAAAACCATCAAACTGGAATAAGCAGAAGCCTGCGGATAGATTGTTTTCAAAGGACTCCAGTTTGCTCCTTCATCATTGCTGACAAAAACAGAAACATTTTTGCGTGTGGATGAATTGTTCGGAATGGAATGCAGCAATACATTTTGCGGTGCGCCGTCCAACGTAGATGAGTAACGAATGAAATCGCCATCGCAACCGGGTTCCACTAACTGGTTTTGTACCGTTGCCGCGCCCCAGGTCAATCCGCCGTCTGTCGAAAAGCTGATGAGTCTTGCTCCTGGCCGGCGGGTGCTCATCATTAGGTTGCCGTTGTTCAACTCTACAATCTTTGCTTCGTTGGCTTGGCCTGCCGCTGCAATGCCCGGCGAAACAGACCAGGACGTGCCGCCGTCATCGGAATACAGCATAAAATTGTCTATAGTGCCGCCCGATGTTTGTCGCACGGCCAGCACTCCCGCTATTCTTCCGCTGCGCAATTGATGCATTCGCCCCGATGCCACAAAAGCACCGTACCAGCCTTGCGTTAACGGATTGCTGCAACCGGAACCGTAAACCTGGTCGGTAATGTCTGTAGGCACCGACCAGGTAATGCCGTTGTCCGTGCTTTTAGAGTATTGAATTCTTATGGGATTGCCCGGCGTGGAGGCGCCGAAACCTTGGTTAGCAGCGAACAGGCACAGGAGCATTCCTGGATTTTTGGTCTTGTCCAGAACCAGTGCTGCGTCGCCGGCGCCGTTTGGCCCGCCAAAATTGGCAATGGTTAGGGGCGCCGACCAGGTTTGCCCGCCATCGGTGCTGCGGCGTACAACGGGATCAATCTTAGCCGCAAGGTCGCCGGGTCCGCTCCAGCGTTTGTCGGTGACGGTTACCAGCGAACCATCAGCAGCCGTAATGACGGCCGGAATGCGATAGTTTGAAGAGCCATAATCGCCGCTGCTGAACAATAATTTATTGGTAAGAAAGACGGTTCTGGAACCGGCAACCGAGTTGTTGGGAGAAGAGAAATTGTATGCTGTTCCGCTAACGGTTATGCTTTCGCAGGTGGCATCGAGAACATTGTTTTCTGTTGCGCCAGAAGCTACGTCGTAAGCAATCCAAAAATAATTGTTGCCGCTTGCCAGCGCTTGCGAACCCGTTGCTGTTATCGTACCGGATTGAGGCGTAGCCGTTGCAAATTGTGTTGTTGTTGCAAAGCGGTTGCTTGCACCGGTGTAATAAATTTTAATGCCCGAGACATCCGCAGGACTTGTTGTGCCGTTCATGGTAAAGCTGAGCGACGTGAGGCTGATTGGATTGGCTGTGCCGGTCGTCGTTACGTTCACCGCAAGGATTCTTTGATCGGCATCGCCTTTGCCCACAGGCAATTCGGTTTGCAATAAACTCATTCCCGTGTACTGCATGTTGCTCACCACCGGAACAACGGAAGCATTTCCGTTCAGCGTTCCCGGATGGTTGTGGCCCGATACATCGGGAACGGTTGGCCCCGTAACGTTTTCAAAATTCCACGCGGCAAGAAGGGCCGTTGCCGGGCCGGTTATAACGGTCGTCATGTCGGCCTGTACCTCGGCCTGCGTCATGGCCACGTTCCAAAATCGCACATCGTCAATTTGCCCGTTAAAAAAGTTGGTGAGATTGGTAGCAGCGCCAACGATGAAGGCAACGCCGGTAGAAAAATCGTAGGTGTTGGAGAAAGTGCCCGTTCTAAAATTCGGCGCTCCACCGTCTAAATAAAACGTGACGGTTTTGTTTGCGCTGGCGTTGTCGAAAACGGCCGCCAGGTGATGCCAGGAACCATCGTTCGCGGCGCCTGCGTTATAGCCCGTTGTACTGAAGGTTGTAGCCGCGCTGGTGGTTGTGTTCCATGCTGCGGCGTTGCCGGCTATTTTTCCAACGTTTGTACCGTTTCCCATCCACAACTCGTAACCCGTTCCCGTTGTTCCGGCAGTGGAAGGATTTAGCGTGCTTGAACCGGAACGCTTGGCAACGATGCGTGCCGTGGCGGTGGAGGTTGTTTTTATCCAACAGGTGATGGTCTTTGTTTGTCCGGGAGCAACGTCCAAATCGGCGTGATCGGCCACACTCATGTAAGAATTCGCGCCGTCAAGGCTCAACACATTGCCCGATTGCGAAAAGGCAAATAAAGAACTGGCTAAAGCAAAAGATAGAAAACAAGCAACGTAGATATTTTTCATTGCGATTTTTATTTTAGTTGATTTACCCGCGGAAAGCGGCCATCGAAAAGCGTCCGGTACTTCACTTGGAATCGTTGGCTGCCTCGTAAAATTTGTTTACCGTTTACGGTTGCCCGCGTTACTTTATCTGATAGACCTTGACCCAATCCACGTACAGCAAAAAGGGTAGGTCCGCACGGTCAATGGGACCGGGCCACCCGGCCCCGCCGGACTGATTCAGGATAAGGTAAAAAGGCTGATCAAAAGGCCACTCACGATCAGGAGCATTTGCTGCTTTGTGATACGTATAGGTTAATGTGTTGTTTACATAAAACTCAATTTTGTCCGGCGTCCAAATCATTCCGTACAGGTTGTAATCATCCCGGTTGTATGTTGCACTCCTTGATGCTGTTGAGCCTCCGGAAGCATCGGTAACAGCGGCATTGTGAATGGTTTGGTGCACAACGTCTTCGTTATTCACGTGCTCCATGATGTCAATCTCGCCGCTGCGCG
>Ga0308175_100000626_pt1 | contig 23756 bp, 6 predicted proteins | sample PhyCR1_3_FD_203893 | JGI IMG/M metagenome (GOLD analysis project Ga0308175, IMG submission 203893) | Soil microbial communities from UC Gill Tract Community Farm, Albany, California, United States - DLSLS.C.R1 | ecosystem: Environmental > Terrestrial > Soil > Agricultural land | place: USA...
CGGGATAATCTCGATTTCGTTCGCAAGATTAAATAGTAACGGTTCGCTAGACGCGGCATTCGGAAGCGGCGGCACCGCTATGTTTGCCGACCCCAACTTAAGCGACCGGGTCAACTCGATCGCGATCGATCCGCAGGGAAGGATCGTCGCGGGTGCCGGGGCCACTTCAGGATCCTCCGAGGGTAATCAGATGTTCGCCGTTTTGCGTCTGAGCCCCAGCGGTTCGCTCGACTCCACTTTCGGCGGAACAGGTATCGTGCACACCGCTTTCGACCACCAGGGCAATTTGTACGGTGTCGCGATCCAGGCCGACGGGAAGATCGTGGCGGCGGGATATGGCTTCGGCACCTACGCCATTGCACGGTACAACCAGGACGGGTCGCTGGACGCGAACTTCGACGGTGACGGAAAGGTCACGACCTTGATCCAGGCAAACACCTATTCCGCTTTGCGCGGCCTCGTGATCCAGAAGGACGGAAAAATGGTCGTGGCCGGCGACGCCCCGAACGGGTCCGTAACGGCCGGCTCGATCATTCGGTACAACGTTGACGGGTCGCTCGACGTTGCTTTCGGCAACGGCGGCAAGGTGATCACACCGATCGGCGAGGGCGACAGCGGCTACCTTTCCGTGCTGCTCGACCCCGACGGCAAGATCGTGGCCGGCGGCTACAGCGCGAGCGTGACCGACTACGATTTCACACTGGTCCGCTATGATGCCGGTACCGCCGCCAAGCGAACCGCTTTCGATTTCGACGGGGACGGCAAGGCCGACCTCGCCGTCCGCCGGCCGGCGGACAACGTGTGGTACTTCCTCCGCACCACCGCCGGGTACACAGGCTTGCAGTACGGAGAGGCGGGCGATCTGATGGCACCGGCGGACTACGACGGGGACGGGAAAACGGACGTCGCGGTGTTCCGCCCGTCAACTGGAACGTGGTTCATTGCGGGCTCGTCGGCGGGGTTTTACACGGACAATTGGGGGGCGAGCGGGGACCTTCCGGTGCCCGCGGATTATGACGGGGACGGGAAAGCGGACATTGCAGTTTACCGCCCTTCCGACGGGACCTGGTACAGGAAGCTCTCTTCCGGGGCGCTTTCGATCGTGCAGTTCGGCGCCGCCGGGGACAAGCCGCAGCTAGGAGACTTTGACGGCGACGGCAAGGCCGACCTTGCCGTAGCCCGACCCTCGAACAACACGTGGTACTTCCTTCGCACGTCCGCAGGTTTCACCGCGATCAGCTGGGGAGCACCCGGAGACATCAATGCCCCGGCCGACTACGACGGCGACGGAAAAACAGACCCTGCAGTGTTCCGCCCATCGAGTGGTGTATGGTTCATCGCGGGTTCATCGAGCGGCTTCTCTACAAAAAACTGGGGGGCCGAGGGCGACGTCCCTGTCGTGGCCGACTACGACGGAGACGGGAACGCTGACGTTGCTGTTTTCCGCCCGTCGAACAACACCTGGTACATCTCCGCCAGCAGCGATGGGATCAGGGTGACTAAGTTCGGTGAGAACTCCGACAAACCTATTCACAGTTCATTCAACTATTGATTCAATGGCTCGGCGCGAGAAGCCTTTTCGCTTAATCCTCATGAACAACTATTCGGTAAGACTGATCTTTCTTGTAGTGTACCTGGCTGCCGGCGGCGCCTTTCCCGTTGTGCCTATCACCAAATCACGTTCGGTCGCCGTAAGTGCGGCACCAATAGCCTCAGCCCACTTCGAAATGGATCATCAGTTCCGCACCATTGAAAGCCCCCCGCTTCTAAAGACATCGACGGTTGTGACTTGGAAGGGCAGCCAGGATAATCGCTGGAGTAATCCCGGCAACTGGGAGGGCGGTCGCGTGCCGGGAACATCCGACGTGGCACGATTCGCATCGAGCGCAAACTCAAATGTTCTGATCGACGCAGACTCTTCTGGCACTGTAGCCGGCTTGATCTTCGAGCCGGATTATCACGGTACGCTTAGTCTCAAGCGCGACCTGACGGTAAGTAACGATCTGGTGCTCGCCGGCGGCACTCTCGATCAGGGAAATTACCGCTTGAGCCTCAGCCATTACAGTCAAACGGGCGGCACATTCACGGGCGGAGACGCGAGCCTGATGATTCAATACGAAGCCACTCTAAGCGGCGGTACGCTGCTTAGCAGCAGGTCGATGACCGCGCGATCGTTAACAATTGAATCTCCCGCTGTCGTGACTATGGCCGCGAACAGCAAGCTCAATTTAACCGGTGACGGCCAGCCCCTCAGAGGCAATGGCTTATTGGACGTAACAACGAACGGGCCCAACAGTCTGGAATACACGGGTGGAGCAACGAGCGATGTGACGACCGCCGGCCCCTTGAGGGGGGCGCTCCAAGCTGCGGTGCCCACCCGGTCTGCTTTGCCGTTCGCCGTTCGAGGCTCGAACCGACAACTGGGAATTGATCCGGTACGATCGCGGATTGATCCCCTACTTCTAGGTCTCACACCGTTGGAGCCTAGCCGGGCAATGGGTAACGAGGGCCACTTTCGATCGCAAACGACGTCCCTAATTCAATCCCTTTCCCCTCAGCTTCCGAGCCAGGCCCTGTCCGGTTCCTTCAGTAGAAGTGCGGCCTTGACGCTTACCCAAACTGAGGTCCCGAACGCAGTGGCGATCGATACCGTTAACGGTTTTGCTTACTTCGGCACTTCGACGGCGGTCGGCCCTGGTGCTGTGGTAAAGGTCCGTCTGTCGGACTTCACTCGCGTCGGAGCGCTCGTTCTGACTGAGGAAGATGATGCGCCTGGCAGCGCCGTGATCGACACCGCTGGGGGCTTCGTCTATTTTGGCGGGTACAATGGCGACATCATCAAGGTTCGGCTTTCCGACTTCACTCGTGTCGCAGTCATCGAAACGGGTACCGGATTCCAGTCTGCTGCACTGATCGATACGAATAATGGCTTTGCCTACTTCGGCGCTTTCACAAGTCCCGGAGGCGTTTTTAAGGTCCGACTCTCGGACTTTACTATCGTTGATGTCCTAGTACTGAATACAGACGAGATCGGAATTCTTTCGGGTGTGATAGATACGGTAAACGGCTTTGCGTACTTTGGTACCTTCAACAGCGACAACATCAACAATCCCACTTACATAGTAAAAATCCGGCTTTCAGACTTTACACGCGTCGGCAATTTACAACTACCTGCTTTCCCCACCGGCATGAATCCGACCTGCGCCGTGATAGACACGGCCAATGGATATGGATACTTCGGCCTTTTTGAAAGTCACAATATCATTAAGGTGCGCCTCTCTGATCTCACGCTCGCCGGCACACTTACTTCGAACGACGGAGGTGTGCAACAACTCCGTTCGGCTGTTATCGACACAATAAATGGTTATGCCTACTTCGGTGATGCTGCCAATAAGATCTTAAAACTGCGCTTGTCGGATTTCTCGATAGCGGGCGTGCTGGCTGCACCGTCAGATGACCTATTCTCCGCCGCCATCGACACCGCTAACGGCTTTGCCTATTTTGGGGGCACCACCCCGCAAGGCGTCGTGAAGGTGCGCCTTTCGGACTTCTCCTCGGCCGGCTTTACACCCTTTAGTTTCGGCGAGGACAACCTAACGACTTCGGTCATCGACGCGGCCAACGGCTTCGCTTACTTTGCCACAGGGCGATCCCCCGGTATTGTCAAAGTGCGGCTCGCAGACTTCACCCGCGTCGGGGTCGTGACGTTTCCCTGGTCCTGGCCGCAATCCTCTTTGCTTTCAAGTGTGATCGACACGGCGAACGGCTATGCCTATTTTGGAACCGAAGGCAACCCTGCGAAGATCGTCAAGATACGGCTCTCGGACTTCACGCAAGTCAGTACCTTGACTCTGAATTCCGGCGAAAGCGACCTCTTTTCGGCGGCCATCGACCCTGCCGCAGGATTCGCCTATTTCGGTGCACTCACGAGCTCGACCGGAAGGCTGGTTAAGGTGCGCCTCTCAGACTTAACGCGCGTCGGCAGTGTGACGCTTAATGATAACGAACGCCCACGCAGCATGGTGATAGACACAATCAACGGGTACGCTTACTTAGGTACGTATACCGGCAGGGTCGTTAAGGTTCGGCTCTCGGACCTAACTCGCATAGGCTCATTGACCCTCACTAACGAATCATTTCTCAGCGCTGTTATAGATTCTAACTATGCCTACTTTGGTACCGTCAGGGAGAGCGTTTGCAGGGTGCGTCTATCAGACTTCAGCAACGCATTCTGCACGACACTAGGGTCCATAAACTCCAACCTTCAGTCCGCTGCAATCGACACAGTTAACGGTTTTGCTTATTTCGGCACTTTCACAAGCCCCGGCAGGGTAGTAAAGGTTAACCTCTCGAACTTCGGCAGTGCTGAAAGCTTGGCTCTAAACGCGGGAGAGGAATACCTCAGTTCCGCCGTGATCGACCCGGTTAACGGTTTTGCTTACTTTGGCACCCTCACCCAGCCCGGCATTGTCGTGAGGATCCAAACCGGAAACGCACCGGCAACACCCGTGAAACGAACGCTGTTCGACTTCGACGGCGATGGGAAAGCGGACATTGCAGTCAGGCGGCCAGCCGACAACGTCTGGTATTTCCTGCGGACGACGGCCGGCTACACGGGCTTCCAGTACGGGGTCGAAGGGGACCTGATGGCCCCTGCCGATTACGACGGCGACGGCAAAACTGACGTCGCTGTGTTTCGCCCGTCAGAAGGGCAATGGTACATCGCGGGCAGCGCGGTCGGGTTCTACGTCGACTCGTGGGGGCAGGCCGGGGACTTGCCCGTCCCAGCGGACTTCGACGCCGACGGGAAGACTGACGTGGCGGTGTATCGTCCTTCGAATGGTACTTGGTATCTGAAGCGCTCGTCCGCCGGAATCCAGGTCACCCAGTTCGGGTCAGCCGAAGATCTTCCGCAGCTCGGAGACTTTGATGGAGACGGGAAAGCTGATCTGGCCGTTGCAAGGCCCTCGAACAACACATGGTATTTCCTTAGGACATCGGCCGGATTCACCGCGATCAGCTGGGGAGCTTCGGGCGACATCAATGCTCCGGCGGATTACGACGGGGACGGAAAAACGGACCCTGCAGTATTCAGGCCTTCTACAGGCACATGGTTCATAGCGGGAAGTTCAGCTGGGTTCTCGACCAATAACTGGGGGGCTGAAGGAGACATTCCGGTGGTGGCTGACTACGACGGCGATGGAAAGGCAGATGCGACGGTGTTCCGGCCTTCCAACAACACGTGGTACGTCCTCGCAACCAGCGACGGGATGCGGGTGACACAGTTCGGAGAAAGTTCGGATAAGCCGGTGCAAAGCTCGTTTAGTTACTGATATCTATGACAAATTAAATGATCGGATGAATCCGTTTCGGCCGTCGATTTTGCGCTTGAAAGCGAGACAACCACGGTCCGCGGATCGTGGTTGGGGGTACGGGGAATCTATAGTGCGATAAGACTCGATCTCATTGATCGAACTCACCGGAAATACAAAAAATTAGGAATTTGTAAAGCTTAGCGGGGTTTTGGCACTCTCCTGCCCCTCTAGATCAGGAATATCTCTATGTCGAAGGCTCTTACTCATAGGTCTGCGTTTGTTGGAATCATTTGTTTATTCACCTTGACGATCGTAAGCCTTGCGGGCTGGTTGGTGTCTTCCGTGTCCTCGGCCTCCCAGACGCCGGAGCTGGCTTCAATCGAGTCGCCGGCCGTCGGGGACAGCGTCCGAGTCCTGTTTCTACCGACGAATGACATAGTTTTTAACCCGTCGGACCAAAGAATATATGCAAGCGTACCGAGTTCAGCCGGATCGATCGGAAACACGATCACTCCAATCGATCCGCGCACAGGTCTTATCGAAGCCCCTGTGTTTGTTGGGAGCGATCCGACCAAGCTTGTCTTGGCTAGCGACAGGAACACGATCTATACATACCTCGCGGGTTCCTATTCCATTGGCCGATTCGACACGGCCACACGGACAACTCTCGGAGATTTCCCCGTCGGGACGTCCGGCCAAACTTCTGCTCACCTTGCCGTTGACTTCGCAGTAGCTCCAAACAATCCCAACCTTATTGCGATTGCGCGCGACTCTTTCGACATAGCAGTGTTCGAGAATGGCGTGCAACGTCTGAACGCGGTTACTGCTCCTGGTGACGACGCTATCGTGTTTGGCGCCACTGATAATAACTTATATTCATCTCGCAGTAGCGTGTCATTGCGCTCCATGGCCGTCGACCAATCAGGAGTAACGCAAACTAACGTCGCGTCATTCTCTGGTGCAAGCATCAAATACGATGGCGGAAAGATCTTTGCTTCAAACGGACAAGTTTTCGACCCGGCGACCTTCGCACTCCTCGGCACCCTTCCGCAATTCTTCCCTCCTTTCGTTTTCGCTACCGATGCCGCTGCAGGAAGAGTTTACCAGTTGTCAAAGGGAGTAGGCTCGGGGGCTTGGGTACTGAAAGCCTACGATATCAATACGTTTACATTGGCCGGCAGTATAACGCTGACCAATATCCCGGGTAACGCAACTTCGCTCATTCGGTGGGGTACTAACGGGCTGGCGTTCCGTACTGACCTTAATCAGCTAATCCTGGTGCAAACTTCATTGGTACCGACGGACGACCCGCTACCGCAGCCATCGCCAACCCCGACGATCACGCCGACGCCGACGCCGACGCCTTTCGCCGCGTCGGCCAGCAAGGTAGATCTTCTCGCGAACGATCTAATATTTAGCCAGCAACGAGAAAAGCTATATGCGAGCGTCCCCGGCAGTGGCGGTTCCGCACGCGGAAACACGATCACAGAGATCGATCCTTCGTCGGGGGCTGTTGGTGCTTCGGTTTATGTCGGCAGTGAACCGGGAAGGATCGCTATTTCGGGAGATGAGCAGGTACTGTACGTGGGACTTGATGGGGCGTTTGCTGTCAGGCAGGTAAATTTGGCTTCTCTTACCGCCGAACAGAAATTCGAAGTGGGCAGCGACAACGGACGCGGACCGCATCTCGTTACCGACCTTGATGTGGCCCCCGGTTCGAGCGAAACAGTTGCGATCAGCCGAGACGATGGCGGCATCGCCATTTATGACCACGGTATACAACGGCCGCAATGGATTTCGACCATATCGCCTTCGGGGGACGTCGAATTCGGGGATGCGGATACCCTTTACGCCTACAACCCCGGGCCCTTTCTCAGACTCAAGCTTGTTGCTGATGGTCTCGCCCAAGACGCAAGCATCCCTGCCGGCATCACCTACAATTTCGTGGCCAGGAACGGGCTAATCTATTGTTCGAACGGTCGTGTTATCAACGCAACCACTGGTAGGATCGCAGGAACATTTGCGGGAATTCAGGACTTTAATCCAGTTTTTGCTGTAGATACTTCAGCAAATCGAGTGTATTTCGCGGCGACAGTGTTTTCGAATCGTCTATACGCATTCGAACTTGATACATTCCGGTTGGTCGGTTCCGTGCAAATGCCTAATTTATTCGGTACGCCGAAAAAGATTGTAAGATGGGGTACGAACGGGATGGCAATCCGGACCACCAACAACCAGGTCTATTTGCTACGTAGCAGCCTGATCGATCCCGGCGAACCCGTTCCCACGCCGACACCAACAGTTTCGCCGACACCAACGCCGACGCCTACACCAGTGTACGTGCCCGCCTTCGTTCGGAAGGTAAGTGTGCCGACGAACGACCTCACGTACAATTCGCAGTTGGACTCAATCATCGCAACGGTTCCCAGCTCGGCCGGAACGGGCCTCGGTAACACGATCTCGTACATCGACCCGGACACCGCGGAAATAACTTCGTCGGTATTCATCGGTAGTGAGCCGGGCAGGATAGCCGCATCCGACGACGGACGGACCATCTACGCAGTTCTTGACGGCGCGAACGCGATTCGTCGCTACGACGTTGCGTCGAAAACTCCTGGTTTGCAGTTCGCCATCCCTTCGGGATTTCTTTCGCTGTCGGATATAAAGGTGATGCCGGGCTACCCGGGCACGATCGCCCTCGCGCACAGCGCGGGCTCGACGGAAGTGAACCGGGTCGGAATCTTTGACGACGGGGTGTTGCGGCCGGGCATCGGGAACGGCGGAGTCTTTGGTGTTTTCTCGATCGGCTTTACCGAAGTCGCGAACGTGTTTTACGGGGTCGGTTTCGACTACAACTTGCGCGACGGACTCGTTAAGTTCACCGCCGACAACACCGGTGTGACGGGCACTTTTGTAGCGAACCGTTTGTTGGCGAGTGGCGCCATCCAATATTTAGACGGCGTGATTTATTGCACCAGTGGGCGCGTCGCTAACCCGACTACGAAAACAGTTTTGGGAACATTCCAGGGTGGCGGCCAGGCCATGGCCATCGACAAGCAAAATAATCGAGCCTTCTTTATGAACGGCAATGTTTTGTCGGCTTTTGATCTTTCGTCCTTCGTGAAAATTGGGTCAATTACTTTGCCTACCTTCGATGGCAACCCGGCGAGCCTGACGCGTTGGGGTGAGAATGGTTTGGCCTTCCGGGTTACAAACTCTTTCGCACCCCAAAACAACCAGATCTACCTCGTCCAGACCGCACTCGTGTCAGACGCGGTGCCGGTATCCTCGGCCCTGCAGCTTACTAGTGCGACGTATAGCGCATCCGAGGCCGGGCCCAACGTCAATGTGACCGTCACGCGTAATGGAGGCATTTCCGGAACAGCGTCAGTCGACTACGCTACTAGCGATGGCACAGCGAAGGCGGGTTCCGATTATGTGGCCAGCGCCGGGACAATAACGTTCGCAGCCGGCGAAACGAACAAAACGCTCGCGATCCCTCTGGTGAACGACAACGTTTTTGAACCGACTGAAAGCTTTGGTTTGCTGCTCACCAACGCGACCGGTGCACAGGTGAATCTAATGACGCCGAACTCCGCTACGATCTCAATAGCCGATAACGACGCGCGTCCGCGCATTTCGGCTAACGGACTGACCGTCGACGAACCTCGACGCGGAAATTCGGCGGTCGTGAATGTGACCGTGCAACTGTCGAACCCTTCGGTGGAAACTGTCACCGTGAATTACGCTACAGCTAACGGTACCGCAACCTCCGCGAGCGATTACGTCGCTACGACGGGGACCTTAGTTTTTAACCCGTTGGAAACCGTGAAAACTGTCCCGATCACAATCCTCGGGGACAATCTGGAAGAACCAGAAGAAACCGTCCTGTTCAATCTCAGCGGCCCAACGAACTCATCAATCCAGATTGCTCAAGCTATCATCAGGATTCGCAACACGAGCTCAAAAACTTTTGCATTCGACTTCGACGGGGACGGAAAGGCTGATCTTGCGGTGCGGCGCGCCGCCGACAACGTGTGGTATTTCTTGAGGACGACGGCCGGGTACACCGGGCTGCAGTACGGCGAGGCGGGGGACATGATGGCACCCGCCGACTACGACGGAGATGGCAAAACTGATGTGGCGGTGTTCCGCCCGTCCATCGGCACCTGGTTCATCGCGGGCTCGTCGGTCGGTTTCTACTCGGACAACTGGGGAGCGAGCGGGGACCTCCCCGTGCCGGCCGATTACGACGGGGATGGTAAAGCCGACATCGCCGTTTACCGGCCGTCAAATGGCACCTGGTACAGGAAGCTTTCTTCCGGGGCTCTTTCGATCGTGCAGTTCGGCACCGCCGAGGACAAACCTCAACTTGGCGATTTCGACGGGGACGGGAAAGCCGATCTCGCTGTCGCCCGCCCGAGCGACAACACGTGGTATTTCTTACGAACGACGGCGGGGTTCACCGCGATAAGCTGGGGGGCCGCGGGTGATATCAACGCTCCGGCGGATTACGACGGCGACGGCAAAACTGATCCTGCCGTTTTCCGGCCGTCAACGGGAGAATGGTTCATCGCAGGAAGTTCGGCTGGGTTCTCGACGAGGAACTGGGGCGCAAATGGGGATATCCCGGTGGTGGCCGACTACGACGGCGACGGGAAGGCCGACCCCGCAGTATTCCGGCCATCCAACAACGCGTGGTACCTGATGACCTCCGCGAGCGGGATCGCCCAGTACCAATTCGGGGCGGCCGGCGACGTGCCGGTGCCGAGCGTTTTTGGCCACTGAATATATTTCCCGGTCTGGCGGCTAAGGGCTCAAAAGTATTGAAAGGAAGCTTATATCGAGTTTCCAGCCCCGCCTCCAATTTTTTGGAGTATAACCGTCGGAGGTCACTCTGTCGCTGTTTTGTTTTGCTGTTCTGCTGGCCTGAGAGTCATCCTTAGTTGTTCATGCATCAGATTACCTTGATGAAACTTGGTAATCTCTATCTTGCCGACCGATGGCGCCGAATAGATTAGGCTTAGTATGTTGCCCGTAAAAAGATCATGCTTGTCGGCAAGGCGGCCGAAAGTCGACTGAAAATCATCCCTCAACTGCGCCGGCCTCACTGCGGTAAACTCCGCGAAATCAACCACCGCATCAGCGCTTACTTTTCCGCTAGTCAAAAGCACCTCAGACACAAATTCGGGTCCGTTCGCTACGATGAGGTGGTTGCCTTGAATGGCGTACCCCACACTCCACCCTAGCGCTGGAGCCTCAAGCTCCCTCCATGACACGCCTTTGTCGGTTTTTGTGACCCATTGCTCATCCAGCCGCTGTCCATGAACGAGCAGATGGGCGGCTAAGGCCCCCGACAGCGACCTTTCGAATGCGGTTCCGTCCACTGCCGAAGGCAAGGCCAGAGTGACGACGACCGCCCTATCAAAGTCAACGAACAGCGGCCCCTTTTCCGCCCTCGATCTTGCGAGAGTGAGCACTGCCCTAGGCCCTGCCGAACCGACAGCAGACGCGAGATTAGGGGTTACATCGGTTTTTGTCATCACCGACCTTTGTTCGTCATCGGCATCGTTAACGTACCGGTCGAATTTATCGCTGTCATAATCGTCGTCGCCATCGTTATTCGCGTCTGTATACAGGTGGCCGTTGAAACGTTCCCCTGAGTCCTGATTCTCTGCGCCTAGCGACAAAACTGACGCGAGTGCCTTGTTCATCGACTCGGTGCTTGCCCGACCGATCTGGTAGTACGGCGCGCCGTCCGGCACGCGCGACATCAGTTGTCTCGAGTCGGCGGACGTTACGGCCCGTGCCGCGATCGGTTCCTTTAACAAATAATCCCGGTCCTCCGTGATCTCGTTTTCGCCGATGCCGAGCTCGAACATCCCTGAGCGAATATTCTCCAGGCTGCCGACATTGCTCATAAGCCAATAACGTTTGAAATAATAGTCCGCGTTGAGTGCTGCCTGGTCGACCCAGACCGCTGCCGTTTTCGGGGTCATTCGTGCGGCCAGCGTCGAAAACGCCGGGTCATCCGCAAGGGCGCTATTCTTAAGCCGGCCCGAGATGATCGAGGCCGTTTGCGCAAGCAGCTTCTCACTCGTCGCAACGATCAACCGACCTTTGATGTGCGTGAACAGAATCTGCTGCTTCTGTCTGCCTTTATCGGCATCGACGTCGACGCGGTAGATCTGCGTTCCGTCGTCGAGCTGCTCGCTGTCAAACTTATCCGAACCTTGCATCAGCCGTGTTGCTTCGAACGTCGCAGCGTTCATCGGAGCGATGAAAACGATGTCGAGCTTGCCAACGTCGTAGACTGCTACTGCCGCGCGTTTATCGGCGACGCTCGCAACCACGTCCGTGTCGATGGGTATTCCCAGCGCATCGCTAAACTCCTGCCAGCGGCTGGCTATCTTCAGTCCGAGATGGCGCTTCGCGAGGTCGTCAAAATTCTGGCTCTCGAGATATTTTTCTTTAAAGCTCGACTCGCTCCACAGCTTCATAAAACCGGGCAGGTCCTCGACCTGCAAATAGACAAGCGCGCCTCGCGGCAGGTCGGCCGCCGGTGCAAAGGGCCTGGTGCGGACGGCCGAGACGACCACATACGCGACCAATGCCGACACTGCAATTCCGCCGATCAATTTTGCTTTCATGGCTCTCGCGTATTTTTTAGATCTACCGTTAGATCGACTGTTCGTGTTTTCGCTTTATCGAAAAGTTCCTGAAGCGTTTCAACACGCCGCCGGTCGCCGCCGTCCGACCGTGCCTGTTCGTACGAGATCGCCTTCTCAAGATCGCCGATCTCCTCGGCCGCGTTTGAGAGCGTTTCATTTATGTCGTCCGACCGGTCGTGTTTGAAAGTGTCTGCCAGCTTCAGCGCCGCATACTGCCTTCCGGTCGCCGCGTAAATCTTGATCAGTTCATCGGCGGCTTCGCTGCTTATATCGTTCGCCGCGATCAGCGAGCGTGCAAAATGCTCTTCGGCTGCGGTCCGGTCTTTCGCAAGCGACTTTCCGACATATAGTTGCGACAGCGCATCCACGTCGATGTCCGGCAACGCGGCATTCGGGTCCATCTCGTGCACCTGCCACATAGCTCGCCACCTGTCGGCACGCGTCACGTTTTTGTCGGCCATAAGCTGACTCAGCATTTCCACCGCGCCCGTCTTATCGCCACCTGGCGCAAGCAGCTTTGCCAGCTCGAGCCGGTTTTCGGCATTTGTCGGCGCGACATCCATCAGCTCGCGTCTGAACCACACCGCCGCATCTCGAAGCCCAAACTCATCCGCCGTCTCTGCCGCAAGCTCGAGCGCATCGCTTGTCGTGTACTCAACCGAGGGTTCTTCCTCGCCGCCCCCATCCGCTGTTCGCTGTTTTATTTCAGGCCTCTCGTTCAGCTCCGCCAGTGCGGTCGGCCGCAGGTCCTCGTCTGCGGCGTTGACCATCAGCTGCAATATCCTCACACCCACAGCCGTATCTTTTTTCTGCAGCAGCGCCCTCGCAAACCCGTCAAAGTTCGTTTTGTCGTACTGCCCCAAAGCGAGATGGCGAGCAAAGAAAGCTTCGGCAAGCTGCTGTTCCGCACCGGCGGCCTTTTCTTCGCGAAGCGCCTTCACGACATCGTTGTACCTATCGATATCGGGCGGCTTGATTTCCTTGACCGATGGGCTGACCTTCATGCCGACAAATCTCTCCGCGTCCGCGATCACGAAATTGTTCGCTCTCAACCCGAGCCGCATCTTTTCTATTCGCAGCCAGTCGGGCCGCGCGTAATTTCCGTGCAGCTCCGCTTCCATCGCCTCGATCTGCGAAGCGACCGCCGCGTCCTGGTGCCGTGCGAGCAGCGACTCAATATATTTCTTCCGCCACTCATAGTGATCGCCTTCCGGCTCGGTTATCTTGTAGTCGTCTTCCTGCTCATAAATCCATTCCGCGTCTTCGTACGACCAAGCCCGGTCCACGACGCTTCTAAACTCATAGTCTCCGTCGTCACCAGCGTCGGTCTGTGCGATCATGCGTTGGTAAAACTGATCCGCGTTTCGAGCGTCTACCAGCGACTCATCGATCAGAAACGCAGCCAGGGACGTGTCCGTCGGCCGCGCGGCCATGATCGCCGCAAAGTACATTGCCGCCGAGCGTTTATCGTCAAACGGCCCGGCGATGTCGCGAATGAGTTTTTCCATCTCCTCATTACTCTCGTCAACATTGTTCTTTTCGAGAAACTTCACGATCTTGGGCGCAATCCTCGTCCGTCCTTCGTCCTCAAGCCCAAAATGCGAGAGCGAATCGAAAAATGCGCTCAGCTGGTTGGTCGTCGCGCCGTCGAGTGCTCGCTTCCACATCTCCTCGGCATTTCGACGATCACCGCCAATGTAATATGCGGCGCCAAGGTCAGCGATTATTGTTGTGTCATTCGGGTCAAGCTCGTACGCAATGCGGAAATGCTCGACCGCCGGGGCGACCTGTTTTTCATCAAGATAAAACGTTCCGAGCTCGTCTTGCGCCTCTGCTGAGTGCGGACGCATCTCGGTCAATGCCGTCAAATACAGCGACGGTTTATTCGCCTTTTGCGGCCCGCGGTACAGCCACTCTCCGTATTCGCGGGCGAGCCGAAACCAGTCGTCCGCAATCAGGAACTGTTGCTTGTCCGGCCGCTGCGCGACCATGTTCCCTATTGTGTCGAGCTGCAGTGCGTCGCAGAAGTAACACTCGGGCTCGCTCCCGTACTCCCGAAACGCAAGCGCCGCTTCAGCATTTCGCGATAGCTTCCACGCCTGCGGCAGATTTGCGTTCTGTATGGCCTGATGCGCTAGTTCTTTTTCGCCCTTGCCGAGAAGGAAATTGATGAGCTGAAGCTGATAAGCCGACGACTTGCCGCTGACCGCCTTTAGCTCATCGCGGTTGCTTGCATACAGCAATTCGAGATAGCGAGCGACATTCGCATCCGGTGTCGTCGCAAACTTATCGGCTGATTTCTCATAGATCTGGCGAAGCGCGGCCACCTCTTTGTCCGTGTTACCGGCAAGTCGTGCGTGCTCCGCCACGTAGGCCACGTCGTCGATGCCCGATCGCTCGATCGTGTCAAACGAACGCGCGTACGCACCGCGAGCGTCGTAGAAATTGACGAGATTTTTCACTGCCACGGCGCGTACATCCGCCGGTGCGTCGGCGATACGCCGCCCGAGCACCTTTTCTTCCAATGCGCCGAGACCGGCCTTTCGGCTGACGTTTTGGATCACATCGAGCGTCGACTGTCCCGCAGAACCGGTAGGTGTTGCGTCGACGCGGCGTGATAGCTCGTCGAAAACTGCTCGTAGCTCATCGTCGGTCGCAGAGGTTTTCAAAATGCCGCCCACTGTCTCTACGATTGCATCGTCCACGATCGAGGTCCGTTTTTTCGCTTCGCCCGCGTTTGCCGATTCGGCTTCGGCCGCGATCGATTGCAGCTTGTCTCGCAACGCCCACAGCCGCGGCGTGATCTTGTCGAGCGGTTCCGCTTCGCGTACGGACTGAATGTATGCTGCGACATCGGCGGTCGTCATATCGCCGTGGATCGGGTCGTTCGTCAACGCGTCAAACACCTTTCGATACATTGCCCGGGCCTCGTCCTTTTTCTGTTGGACCGCGAGCTTTTCCGCTTCGGAAAATTGGTCGTCGGGAGCTTTGGCCGGCCTTTCGGGCGGCAGTTTAGCCTGCTCGGCTGCTGCCTCAGCGTTGCGGCCCGCTTTTTTCAGGATCGAGATTTTTCTTCGAATATGAACCGGGTCGTCGCTCGTCAGCTCCAGCACCTTATCGACGTTCCTGATTGCGGCGTCGTAATTTTGCCTTTCCATTTCCAGGTCGGCCGTCGCTAGATAGAGCTCGGTCATTTCGGGCTGGCTGACCACCGCCGTGTGATACTGCTTCACCGCGTTCTCAATATCGCCGTTCGCTTCGTAAATGCGCGCCAGGACGACATTCCAGCGATAGTTTTTGAACGCCTCGGTCGCCGTTTTTTGATAATAGGCAAGCAGCTGGTCGCCGCCGCGGTATCGTTTTGCGTATGCGATGGCTGCGTCCACCAGTTGGTCGTCCGGCTCGCGGTTGATGATCTCGATATGCTGCTCTATAGCCGAAGGATAATCTTTGAGCCGCGTAAATGCGTCGATCATTTCCGTTCTCAGATCGGCGACCTCATTGTCCAGCTCTCGCCTGTCCATATCGGACTTTTTCAGCTGATCGACCGTTTCCTTGAATGCCGTCTTCAGCAGATTGGCCCGCGATCTCCTAACATAGACCTGCGCCAGCTCGTGGAACAGGTCCGCATTTGCCGGATCTTTGGAGTGGAGGTCGGTCAGTACCTGCTCGGCTTCGTCGAGCCGGTTGAGCTCGATCAGGCGTTTCGATAATTTACCCGCGATCGATGTCGTGTATTCTCCCTTGCTCAGTGGCAGAGCGTTTTTGAGCACCGACAGTGAATCCTCATCAAATCCCATCCGGCGGTACATGTCGGCCGATTTCGTCACGACGCCAAAGTTGGTCGGATTCGCTTTGACGAGATCGGCAAGCACCGCCTTGGCCTCGTCGCGTTTCTTTGCCGCGCGAAGCGAATCGACAAGCTCGACCGAATAGCGGATCTTTCGACGCGGCGTGTCGGTGATCTCGGCCAGTCTCTTAAGGGCAGCTTGTTTTACTGTCGTCATCTCGTTCTCGTACGCAAAGCTCTGCACATTCGACAAAAACGCATCGTCATTGCTCCTGGCGATCTCCGCGGTCAAAAGCCTCTCGGCCTCTTCCCCCTTCTCGATCAGCACCAGATAGTCCGCATAACCGAGCGTCAGTTCGGCCGCGTTTTGACTCTGCCAACGCTTCGCCTCGAACGTCGAGGTTATCTGGTCGCCGAGCTTGTTCACATTCGTCAATCTTGCAAGCCGCTCGGCGGCCTTATAGCTCTGCTCGTCGTCATCCGAACCGAGAGCGGCGATATATTCGCGGATGGCGGCCGGTTTGTCGTGCAGGCTCTCGTGTATCGCCCCTGCCTCGAACGCACACAGGCTCTCGTCGCCAAATTTCTTCCTTGGTGCGTCTATCACCCGCAGTGCGTCTTTGTACTGAAAGTAATCCCAGAAAACGGTCGCCGTCTCGAGATAGATCTCTCTGTCGCCCGGAGCCGTCGCCGGTATCTTGTTCCACTGCTCGCGCGACCCGGCAAAATCGCCGAGCTCCGCATAGATCTCGCCGCTTCGTGTCAGGTCCGCGGAGGAAAAGGCGTTAAAGTCGGCTCGTCCGCGGGCAACCCCGGCCGCCTCAGTTAGCGTCGCCGGGTCCTTTTGCCCGAACGAACGGTCAAGCGTTATCAGCGTCTCGACGAACTCCGGCGTGTTCGGATACAGCCGGTTGAGCTCGCGATAGCTTGCGACCGCGTTCTCATATTCCGAAAGATGCATCGACGCATCCGCCCGAAAAAGTTTGTAGACCGTGTTGTCCGAGTTGGCCGTCGCAAGATAGTTCCTGAGTTCGCGTTTTTCGGCGAGGTGCGAGATGAAAAGCTTTCTGGCATCCTGCATCTCGAAATAATAGGTCGCCGCCAGTTTTCGCCAGTCGTCCTCGCGCTTATTGGTCGCGTAAAAATTCAACAATCCCGTAACGAATGCGTCGTTGTGCGGAAACCTTTCAAGGGCCGACTGGTAGAGCCTCAGGTAAAGCGCCTTCTCGAAGTCCTTTGCCGATGCGCTTCCGTTCGTATATGAGGCGAGATAATCCTGCGTGTCGCCTTCTTTCAGCTTTGAGACCAGGTCGGTCGAGAACTGTTCAAAATCCGCCTCGCGGTCCTTTCGCAAAAACCATCGTGCCAGCTTGTCACGCAAGGAGCTTGATTGAAATTTATCGAGTGCCTGTTTGTAAGCGGCCAGTTGATCGTCCGTGAGGTTTGTCTGATCGAGCCATTTGAGCCGGGCCTCGTATAGCCATTCCGCGTCCGGGTGTCTTGCGATCTCGTTTGAGTAGACCGCGATGATGTCCACCGTCAGCTTATCCTTTGCAAGCGAGTCGACCAGCATCTCAAGAACTTGTTCGTACGTCACCGCTTCGAATCCTTCGCTGAATGCATCCTTAACCTTGCCCGCGGTGCCGGTGTTCGGTGGGCCCTGAGTGTCGGTTGTTTCATCGACGTTTTTGCCCTCGTAGCTGGCAAGTATCTCGCGATAGATCTCTCGCGTCTTATCGACCTGTTTGACCGTGGCGTATGCATTCGCGAGCTTTATTGCCACTTCGCGAAACTCGCTTGTCTGCTTGTATCTCGTGGCAAACTCGTCGAGTGCCTGTTTTGCAAGGTCGGTCCGTTCGGTCGATGTGTAGAGCCGGACGATGTCGAGATACATCTCCGCAAGCTCCGGTGTCGTCGTGTTGCCTTTTTTGTAGGCAAGAAATATCCGGTACGCAGCTGCGCGGTTAAAGTAACGGCTGGCCTCCTGTTCCTTTTTGCTTAACTCGCCGGCTGGGTTCGTGTCCGAGAAAAGCAGCGATAAGATGCCCGTCGCGATACCCGGATCAGTGTCGACGGTTGCGATCTGGCGATAATAGTCGAGATCGCCTTTCGTGATCGGGAGCTTCTGGTTTTGCGCGTCAATGAACGTTCGGAAAAGCTGGTACAGAATGCGCTGACGTGCCTCACCGGTCGTTTTCATCTCCGGCCGGTTGTACAACGTGTAAAGATATCGCGACCCGAGCTGCAGGTTGTGCTGTTCAAACAGGACGCGCGTGACGGTCAGCAGCTCGTCTGCCGTCCAGCTCGTTTTTGCTTTCTCGAGCTTTGCAAAGATCGGCGTCACATCCTGGCCGTTATAAGCGCGGTAGCTCGCCAATCTGATCGCGGTGTCGAAATCGGCCGGGTTGTTGGCAAATCGAGTTTTTAGCGGCAGCGCGTAGTCGCGGAGTCGGTCGTTCGTGCTCAGAAATTCGTAAAACTTTTCGCTTTCGTCCTTTGTCCAAAACGGGTCGAACGCGGCGATGTACACCTTTGCCGCCTCTTTGTCTTTGTTGAGATCTCCGAGCAGCTTTATCTCTTTCTCGAGAAGATCTACCTTTTTGTCCGGGAACTGGCTCTCGGCGAGTCGGACGTACTGGAGCGCGTCCGTATATTCCTCATCGTTCGTCAACTGCTCGATCAGCTTTTCAAAAACGGGAAGATCGTCACTGTTCTGCGTAATGATCTCGCTGAAGAACTCCGGCCGCAGATATTCCTTTAGGTCGTGTATGCGGGCCGTTTCCAGAAGGCTTTCAAAGATCGCCGGCCGAACGTCCTTGTCGGCGGTCGCAAGCCTCCCGCGGAGCGTCGCAGCCTCATCCGCGTAACGGCCGCGCCGCTCGTAAAATGATGTCAGGTTATCGGCGAAATTTTTGTCGATCGCAGCGAGCTGTTTCAGATCCCTTTCCGCCACATCATAATTCCCAAGCTTCTCTTCGAGCTCGCTCAGTTTCTGGATTATCGCTGGATCATTCGGCGACGACTGCAGCAGCTTCGATAGGTTTTCCCGAGCCTCGGCGGTCGGCAGAGGAACGATCGCCTCGGCTCCGAAAAACTCTTGGCGTGTGTACATCGCCTGCTCGACCAGGTCCGTTGAACCTTCTGCGTGGACTCCGGGCTCAATGTGCGAGTACTTAAAGACCGTGGCGGCGCAGCCTGTCAGAACGATCGCCATCGCAAGTTTCACGGCATTAAATCTTTTTTTGGTTCTGCTTCGGCGACCGCTCATTTCCCGATCACCTCGATCTGGACCTCTTCGGTCGTCTGGTTGTGTGCGAAGTCCTCCGCCGTGACCGACACGGTGTATCTGCCTGACACAAGATCCGGCGGTATCTGCAGCTCACCGACATTCGTCTTGTCCTGCGGCGACCAGCGAAGCTCGGCCGGTTTCGCACCGTATACACGAGCGACCAGCCGATATGTGTCGCTGTCTGACGACACGCTCAATCGCACACTTTCGCCGGCCGAATAGGTTTTCTTGTCGAGACCGATTTTAACTTTCGGCGCCCGGCTGTCGATGACAAACGATTTTTGCTCCTGGTAGCCGTTTCCATCTTTGTCCGTCAGCAGCAGGCGGCATTGGTATGTGCCGTCGACCATCCAGTCCGGCGCGAGAAAGCGGCCTTCCCAAACCCCTTCCGAGGCCAGAAATTTCATTGGCAGTGTCTCGCCGAAAGGAAGCACCGCCACTACGTTCGTCACCGATGGGTCTGTCTTTACGCGGATGACGGGGTCGCCCGGCTCGATCAGTCTCGGCCTCAGCAGCGAACGCGGGGCGGCCAGAAAGGCCGTGTACGGCGTCACTATCTTGTACTTTTCCGAGAGGCGTATGATCTCGTCGATGTAATCTTCGCGTTCGCCGTCTCGGTTCATTGCGGCCAGGAGTGCGTCAATGCGCGCCTGTGCCCAGACGCGCGGCAGGTATTCGTGAGCGGCCTCGAGGTCGGGCAGGTCGACCTGTTTCGAAAGCGAGACATTCTCCTCGCCCTTTTTCGCGTTCAGGGTTATGGTCGTCGCGGTCTCGGGCTTTTTGTACCGTCCGACGAACGAAAGCGAAGACCCCGGGTAACTGTCGCCAGCGCTCGGGTAAACGTCGTGGAGATTTGCGGTGTCCGTCGAAATCAGGTCGAAGCCACTTATGTCCGAGGCTCCGACCTTATCGAAAAACAGCTTCAGCTTGAGCCCGATGTCTTCCGTCTCCCGAGCCGAATCAAAATACCCGTGCGTCCGTTCGCTCAGTTCTTTCATCAACGGCTGGTCTGCGTCGTTGCCGATGCCGAATGCGAAAACGCGCGCATCGTGCTTGTCGAGCACATTTGCGATGGATGTGATCTTGCCGGTCTCGAGGGTCGGGTTCGCGTCCGACACCAGAACGATCGACGGCTGTCCGTCGGTGAATTTGGCCGATTGCTCCACCGCCTTTTCGAGCGCCCGTTTCATGTTTGTGCCGCCGCCGATGCTTGAGTTTCGGACGAATTGCATCGCCAGCTCGACGTTATCTTTTGTTCCGGCGACGGGCTGCGGTGAGAACGGGACTGTTTCGTCATTGAACAGCATAAGATCGAATTGATCGTTTCGGTTAAGGCTGTGCAAAAAGAAGTCGGTGGCCTCGACCGCTCGTGCCAGCTTGTCGCCGTACATCGAGAGCGAAGTGTCGAGCAGCATGATGACTCGTCTTGGCGGCTGTTCTTTCTCCGGCTCCGACGCAAAGACAGAACGCGCCTCGAAAAATCCGTCCGGATCAGCCTCCGCCGTTCGCGGGTCCCGCAGATCGTAAGCCGACACCCGCTCGGGAGCCCGATGCGTTACGACCGAGAACGCCGCGTCGCCCTCGACCGCTACCCGATAGTCGAACGAGAGGTCGTTCGTTAGCTGTAGGTTTTGCGCGTGATACTCGGCCGCGTACTCGTTTGGCTCAGACCGCGTCACCTGAAGCGGAAATGCATTGTCGTCCCTCTGGAGCGGCTCGATCGGGAGATCGCTAACGACTCGTAAACGTAGATTAAATTCGCCTACGGTCTGCGCCTCGCCGTACGACGGTTTTAGCGGGAACATGAAATGAGACGTGAGTCCCTGGACCGGCAGCACTTCGGTATATTCCATCTCGAGCCGTTTCGTTCCGTACGCGTTGATCGGAAAGATCTTGGCCGAAAATCCCGTTGCCGAACTGTCCGGCCCGTCGGCGCCATCCGTCGTCTGCAGGATGCCGGGGTCGACTCGCCGCTGCTTGATCTGCCCGTAGATCTGGTTTGCACGTCGCTTTTCCATCATCACGCCGGGAATGCGGGTCTCGTTGTCCCATACGGCAAAATCGGAAATGGAAGATCGAGGCTGAAGCGCAAACAAGTACTTTCCCTCGAGGGTCCGTTCCGTGTGATTGTCGAAGATCTGCATCACCTTCACCGTCGCGTGCTGGTTGTCGATCAGGATGTCGACATTCATCTCCGCGAGCGACAGGACATTCGGGTCCGGTTTCTCGCTCGGCAGCGGAATGACAACGCCCGACTGCGCGACGGCGATCGAAACGATCAGAAAAAGGGTTCCGGCGATTTTTGGGGCGTTCATTTTTGCGAGTTGGTGAAATGACGTTTTTCAACGCGGGCGATGCCGCTTGATGTTCCGAAGTAGATCGACGATTCGTCACCGATTACGCTCATCACGTTCGCCGACGGCAGTATGTCGCGCAGCGTCTGCCACTTTTGCGAACGCAGATCGAGTACGCGGACGCCGTCGAGCGCTCCGGCATAGAGCCGCTCGCCGTCCGTGTACATCGCGTTGAAATTGACGGTAAACTTGCCCGCCTCGGGCTGGAACGAACGGATCTCGCCGGACGACAGCAGCTCGAAAATTCCGCCGCCGTACGTACCGATAAACAGGCGGTCGCCGGCCTGACATAGTGACGTGACCCAGCTGGTCGTAAGTGCCGAGTTTGAGGCTGTGTAGGTTTTCGTGACGCGGCGGTTCTCTATCTCGGCCAGACCGCCCAGTGTCCCAGCATACAGCTTGTCGCTCGTTTGCAGCGTCGTGTAGATGCTGTTGCTCGGCAGTCCCTGCACGGTTGAGAGAACGGTCGGTTTGCCCTTGTTCCGAAATGCGAGTCCTTTCGCCGTCGCGATAGTGTCGCCTGTGAACTGCGCGACCGAGTTGCTCGGGAGTTGATCGGCCTTTGTCAGGTTTTGCTTTACCTTGAGATCGCTGCCTACCTCAACCAGGCCGCCCGTCGTCGCGGCGCTGACGCCATCGCCATTCGCCTGCAAAAAATTGATCTCGCGAACGGCATCCGATTCGAGATGTCTGATTTTGCCGGTCGCACTTGAGAGGACGTCGATGCCGCTTCGGAACGTACCGACCCAGAGGTCCCCTCCGCGGTCCATCGCGAGCGACGAGACGAAATTGTCGGTCAGAGGTTCTGATTCGGGCTTGTAAAACGGCCGCGGATGCCCGTTCTCGACCTCAGCAATACCGCTGTTTGAGATCTCGAACAGTTGATCGCCCGCAAATTCGAGACGCGCGTTCTGCAGACCGCCGCGACCCGAGATCGTCGAGAGCGACTTGTCGAAACTCATCAGCTCACCTGTGTCTTTTGTGACGAGCAGCTTGCCGTTCGCCGGTGCGACATCCGACAACGTCGGCGCAGCCGCGACCGATCTCGTTCCGGATGAGTCATGTACTGCAAGGCCGAGGTCTGTCACGATGTAAACGCCATCCTTTGACGCCGCGATGCCGACGACCCGGTCCGACGGCAGCCCGCCTGCCGACGTCAGATGGGACCAGGTGTCGTTTTCGTAAAACCATGCTCCGTTGTCGAAGGTACCGACGTACAGCCTCGGCCCATCAGCGACGACGCGAGTGATTCGCATCAGGCGTTCGCCGTTCGGCCTCGTCTCGGTAAAACTTGCTCCGTCAAATTTGATCAGGCCGCCGGCAAATGTCCCGATCAGCAGGTCATTGCCGCTCACCGCTATCGACGTTACGGTCTGGGCCCGCCGGTCCGTCCATCTGTACGCGACAAAATGTTCGCCGTCAAAAGTGACAAGTCCTTTGGATCTCGTTCCGATGAACAGGGTGTCGTGGTACACCCTGACTGCCGCAAGGTCGCTCTCGGGTAGGCCATCGAGTATCGTGTAACGGCGCAGCATCTCACCATCGGGTGCGAGCTTGATGAGCCCGCCACTCGTCGCTCCAAAGAGAGAATCACGGAACGCAGCAACGCCCCGAACTTCGGCTGTATTTTGGATAAGTTTTGCGTCGCTCCCGGTGTAGGGCCTCAATTCGACTCGTTCGAACGGTATTACTTGACTCGTCGAAGTTGCGATCCGCGCAACATCAAGTCTCCGCACGGCAGCATTACGTACGGAAACGACCCACACGGTGCCGATCGCGAGCGAAACACTCGCAAGCAGAAGGCTGATTTTTATTTTCCGACTTAGCATCTGAAGTTCGGATTATGGACGAATAGCCGGACATGCTTAACGAGACGAGCAACGCTCAGATGCGGTGATGGTACGTGCGAAAGAATGTGGGAAACCACAGTGATCGCGATAGTCGGACCAGCTTTATGATCGAGGAATGTTTGGGATTTCGCGCTATGCCGGTTTCCCGTGTGTTGCGATTTCGAGGAAAATGAGCCCATCACATGAACGACAAAAGTGCTTAACTGCGCTTCGCAATCGAAAAATCGTAGGTCTCAATTCAATATGTGGATCTTGGATTTCAGGCGCAAGCATTTCCCGTTCGAATTCCGCAAGGGTCCCAAAGATGTGGAAGAAGAGTTTGCCGGTGGTTGTTGTGGTGTCGATGTTTTCGGTCAGCGAGATAAGTTGGATGCCGCGGGTTTGGAGCTGGTTCGAGATCTCGATCAGGTCCTTCAGCGATCGGGCCAGGCGGTCCAGCCGCCAGACGACGACGCAATCGTTTTCCCTCGCGAAACCGAGCAGTTCG
>Ga0308175_100000627_pt1 | contig 23740 bp, 22 predicted proteins | sample PhyCR1_3_FD_203893 | JGI IMG/M metagenome (GOLD analysis project Ga0308175, IMG submission 203893) | Soil microbial communities from UC Gill Tract Community Farm, Albany, California, United States - DLSLS.C.R1 | ecosystem: Environmental > Terrestrial > Soil > Agricultural land | place: USA...
TGATCGCGTTCGTGAAGGACACGCTGATCTACATCGTCATCGCGGTGGCGATCATCTACATCCCGATCAAGCTGGGCGGGTTCGACGACGTCTTCGCCAAGGCGGCCGACGCCTTCAGCCAGGTCAACCCGGCGACCGGCAAGCCGCGTGGCGCGCTCGCCCCGCCGGAGGCGGGCCAGTGGACGTACGCCACCCTGGCGCTCGGTTCCGCGCTCGCCCTGTTCATGTACCCGCACTCGATCACCGCGACCCTGTCGTCCAGGAGTCGTGAGGTGATCCGCCGCAACACCACACTCCTGCCGCTGTACTCGCTGATGCTGGGTCTGCTGGCCCTGCTCGGCTTCATGGCGATCGCGGCCGGGGTGAAGGTCACCAACGGTCAGCTGGCGATCCCGCAGCTCTTCGAGGACATGTTCCCGGACTGGTTCGCGGGTGTGGCCTTCGCGGCGATCGGCATCGGCGCCCTGGTGCCCGCGGCCATCATGTCCATCGCGGCGGCGAACCTGTTCACCCGCAACATCTACAAGGACTTCATCAAGCCGGACGCCACGCCGAAGGAGGAGACCCGGGTCTCCAAGATCGTGTCGCTGCTGGTGAAGGTGGGCGCGCTGGTCTTCGTCCTGACGATGGACAAGACGGTCGCCATCAACTTCCAGCTGCTGGGCGGCATCTGGATCCTGCAGACCTTCCCGGCCCTGGTCGGCGGCCTGTTCACCCGCTGGTTCCACCGCTGGGCGCTGCTCGCCGGCTGGGCGGTCGGCATGGTGTACGGCACGCTCGCCGCGTACGGGGTGGCCTCGCCGACCCAGAAGCACTTCGGCGGCTCCGCGAAGGAGATCCCGGGCATCGGGGAGATCGGCTACATCGGCCTCACGGCGTTCGTGCTCAACGTCGTGGTCACCGTGGTGCTCACCTTCGTCCTGAAGGCCGTGAAGGCCCCGGAGGGCCTCGACGAGACCAGGCCGGAGGACTACACGGCGGACGCGGGCGACCCGGGGGTCGAGGTGGAACTCCCGCCCGCCACCGCGGGAAGCACCCACTAGCGCGACCGGTCACGAACCACCCGACAGCGGGCCGCCGAGGGCACGACCCCCGGCGGCCCGCTGTCATGCGAGTTGACCCTGCGGAGCCACCACGACACGCAACAGGCACAACATGTGGGGGTGACACGGCGGGCTGGCACAAGATGTATGCTCATCCTCGCTGTCGCCCAGGGGAATCCGGTGCGAATCCGGAACTGTCCCGCAACGGTGTACTCGCGTGTTTCCGCACGCCTGTTTCAGTCCGAGGACCTGTCGGCAGCGCGCGCCCGGCCGTCCGGTCCGGGTGCTCATCGACGTCCGGGCCTCGCGGAATGGGCCGGGGACGCGACGCCGTGCGCGCTCGCGCTGCCCCCTGCTCTCCGCAAGGCCCCGTGCCGAGCGAGGGAGAGTCCCACGTGACCATCGCGCCAGCCGACCCGGCTTCAGTCATCCCGGCGAGCGGAGCCCCGGTGGAGACCGACGGTCCCGGTGCCGCGCTGCTGCGGACCCTGACCGAGCTGACCGCCGACCTCCCCCACGCCGACCCCGGCCGGGTCGCCGCGGCCGCGCTGCGCGGCCGGTCCGCCCGGGCCGACGAGGCGGAGTTGCGCGAGCTGGCCACGGAGGCGGCCGCCGGCCTCATCTCCGAGGACCCCGCCTACTCCCGGCTGGCCGCCCGGCTGCTGACCATCTCCATCCGCGCCGAGGCCGCCTCGCAGGGCGTCACGTCCTTCACCGGGTCCGTCGCCGTGGGCCACCGTGAAGGCCTTGTCGCCGACCGGACCGCGGAGTTCGTACGGCTGCACGCCGAACGGCTCGACACGCTGGTCGACACGGCGGCCGACGACCGCTTCGGCTACTTCGGCCTGCGCACGCTGCACAGCCGCTACCTGCTCCGCCACCCCATCACCCGCGAGGTGATCGAGACGCCCCAGTACTTCCTGCTGCGCGTCGCCGCCGGACTGGCCGAGGACGACACCGCCCGCTCCGTGGACGAAGTCGCCGCGCTGTACGGGCTGATGAGCCGGCTCGACTACCTGCCCTCCTCCCCCACCCTCTTCAACTCCGGCACCCGGCATCCGCAGATGTCGTCCTGCTACCTCCTCGACTCCCCGCTGGACGAGCTGGACTCCATCTACGACCGCTACCACCAGGTCGCCCGCCTCTCCAAGCACGCCGGCGGCATCGGCCTCTCGTACTCCCGTATCCGCAGCCGCGGTTCGCTGATCCGGGGCACCAACGGGCACTCCAACGGGATCGTGCCGTTCCTGAAGACGCTGGACGCCTCGGTGGCCGCGGTGAACCAGGGCGGCCGGCGCAAGGGCGCGGCCGCGGTGTACCTGGAGACCTGGCACTCCGACATCGAGGAGTTCCTGGAGCTGCGCGACAACACCGGTGAGGACGCCCGCCGTACGCACAACCTGAACCTCGCGCACTGGATCCCGGACGAGTTCATGCGCCGGGTCAACGCCGACGAGCGGTGGTCGCTGTTCTCCCCGGCGGACGTGCCGGAGCTGGTCGACCTGTGGGGCGAGGAGTTCGACGCCGCGTACCGCAGGGCGGAGGCCGCCGGGCTCGCGAAAAAGACGATGCCCGCCCGGGACCTGTACGGCCGCATGATGCGCACCCTCGCGCAGACCGGCAACGGCTGGATGACCTTCAAGGACGCCGCCAACCGCACCGCCAACCAGACGGCGACCGCGGGCCATGTCGTGCACTCCTCCAACCTGTGCACCGAGATCCTGGAGGTCACCGACGACGGCGAGACCGCGGTCTGCAACCTGGGGTCGGTCAACCTCGGTGCCTTCGTGGACACGGCGACCGGCGACCTCGACTGGGAGCGGCTCGACGAGACCGTCCGCACGGCCGTCACCTTCCTCGACCGCGTGGTCGACATCAACTTCTACCCGACCGAGCAGGCGGGCCGGTCGAACGCCAACTGGCGTCCGGTGGGCCTGGGCGCGATGGGCCTGCAGGACGTCTTCTTCAAGCTGCGGCTGCCCTTCGACTCCCCCGAGGCCAGGGCCCTGTCCTGCCGGATCGCCGAGCGGATCATGCTCGCCGCGTACGAGGCCTCCGCGGACCTCGCCGAGCGCAACGGCCCGCTGCCGGCCTGGCGGAAGACCCGTACCGCCCAGGGCGTCCTGCACCCCGATCACTACGGCGTCGAGTTCACCTGGCCGGAGCGCTGGGCGGCCCTGCGCGAGCGGATCGCCGAGGTCGGCATGCGCAACTCGCTGCTCCTGGCCATCGCGCCCACGGCCACCATCGCGTCCATCGCGGGCGTGTACGAGTGCATCGAGCCGCAGGTGTCCAACCTGTTCAAGCGCGAGACGCTGTCCGGCGAGTTCCTGCAGGTCAACTCCTACCTGGTGAAGGACCTGAAGGAGCTGGGCGTGTGGGACGCCCGCACCCGCGAGGCGCTGCGCGACTCCAACGGCTCGGTGCAGGACTTCGCCTGGATCCCGGCGGACGTACGGGCCCTGTACCGCACGGCGTGGGAGATCCCGCAGCGCGGTCTGATCGACATGGCGGCGGCGCGGACCCCGTTCCTCGACCAGGCGCAGTCGCTGAACCTGTTCCTGGAGACGCCGACCATCGGCAAGCTCTCCTCGATGTACGCGTACGCCTGGAAGTCGGGCCTGAAGACGACCTACTACCTGCGCTCCCGCCCGGCGACCCGGATCGCCCGCGCCGCCCAGGGACAGGCGCGGCCCCAGGCGTCCCTCCCCGTCCAGCAGGTCACCGACCCCGACGCGGTCGCCTGCTCCCTCGAGAACCCCGAGTCCTGCGAGGCCTGCCAGTAGTTCCCGCCCACCACCCGACCACCACCCCCGGAGGACGGCGCTCCGCGCCGACTGTGATGACTCGTAACACCAACCTGCTCGACCCCGGCTTCGAGCTGACTCTCCGCCCGATGCGCTACCCGGACTTCTACGAGCGCTACCGGGACGCCATCAAGAACACCTGGACCGTCGAGGAGGTCGACCTCCACTCGGACGTCGCCGACCTGGCGAAGCTGACGCCGGCCGAGCAGCATCTGATCGGCCGTCTGGTCGCCTTCTTCGCGACGGGCGACTCGATCGTCGCGAACAACCTGGTGCTGACCCTCTACAAGCACATCAACTCCCCCGAGGCCCGGCTCTATCTGAGCCGCCAGCTCTTCGAGGAGGCCGTCCACGTCCAGTTCTACCTGACGCTGCTGGACACCTATCTGCCCGACCCGGACGACCGGACGGCGGCGTTCGCGGCGGTGGAGAACATCCCCTCCATCCGGGAGAAGGCCGAGTTCTGCTTCAAGTGGATCAACGAGGTCGAGAAGCTGGACCGGCTGGAGTCCAGGGCCGACCGCCGCCGCTTCCTGCTGAACCTCATCTGCTTCGCCGCGTGCATCGAGGGCCTGTTCTTCTACGGCGCCTTCGCGTACGTCTACTGGTTCCGCAGCCGGGGTCTGCTGCACGGTCTGGCCACCGGCACCAACTGGGTGTTCCGCGACGAGACGATGCACATGTCGTTCGCCTTCGAAGTGGTCGACACCGTCCGCAAGGAGGAGCCGGACCTGTTCGACGACGAGCTGCGCGGGCAGGTCACGGACATGCTGCGGGAGGCCGTCGAGGCCGAGCTGCAGTTCGCGCGCGACCTGTGCGGTGACGGCCTCCCGGGCATGAACACCGAGTCGATGCGGCAGTACCTGGAATGCGTCGCCGACCAGCGCCTGACGCGCCTGGGCTTCGCTCCGGTGTACGGCTCGGAGAACCCGTTCTCCTTCATGGAGCTGCAGGGCGTTCAGGAACTGACGAACTTCTTCGAGCGCCGCCCGTCGGCGTACCAGGTGGCCGTGGAGGGCACGGTCGACCTGGACGAGGACTTCTGAGCCTCCTTCTCCCGGCTCTTCGCGCCCCGGGCCTCCTGAGCCTCCCTGAGCTGTCGGTCGACTCGCCTGTCGCGGGCGATGCCGAGGACGGACGGGAGGATCAGGAGGACCAGGATGCCGAGGGTGGTGAGCATTCCGATCAGGCCTTCGATCTGGTTTCCGGTCATGACACCACTGTCACGCGTGATGCTCCTTACCGACAGTGGCAGGACTGCCGCACACCCTCGATTTACTGCCAGCTTCGGTGCACACTGGCAGCATGCTGAGGAACGTGGCGGCAGTGCTGCTGGACGGCGTGCATCCCTTCGAGCTGGGGGTGGTGTGCGAGGTGTTCGGCATCGACCGCAGTGACGAGGGGCTGCCGGTGTACGACTTCGCCGTGGTCTCGGCGGAGGGCCCGGCGCTGAGCACCCATGTCGGCGGGCTCACCGTGTCGACGCCGTACGGTCTGGAGCGGCTGGAGGAGGCCGACCTGATCGCGGTGCCGGCCGGGAGCGACTACGTGACCCGGGAGTACCCGCCCGCCCTGCTCGACGCCCTGGTGCGGGCCGTGGAGCGGGGCACCCGGGTGCTCAGCGTGTGCTCGGGCGTGTTCGTGCTCGGCGCCGCCGGACTGCTCGACGGGCGGCGGTGCAGTGTGCACTGGCGGCAGGCGAGGGAGCTGGCGCTGCGCAACCCCCGGGCGCTCATCGAACCCGACGTCCTCTACGTCGACGAGGACCCGGTGATCACCTCCGCCGGCACCGCGGCCGGCATCGACGCCTGTCTGCACCTCGTGCGCAAGGAGCAGGGCCCGGAGGTCGCGAAGAAGATCGCCCGGCGGATGGTGGTGCCGCCGCACCGGGACGGCGGACAGGCGCAGTACATCGAGCGGCCGCTGCCCCAGACCCCGTGCGACACGGTGGGCGAGGTGCTGGTGTGGATGGAGGAGCACCTCGACCAGGAGGTGACCGTCGAACAGCTCGCCGCCCGCGCCCACATGGCCCCGCGCACCTTCGCCCGCCGCTTCCAGCAGGAGACGGGGACGACCCCCTACCGCTGGCTGCTGCGCCAGCGGGTGCTGCTGGCACAGGAGTTGCTGGAGGGCACGGACGAGACCATGGACGCCATCGCCTACCGCACCGGCTTCGGTACGGCCGCGGCGCTGCGCCACCAGTTCGTCCGCGCCCTCGGCACGACCCCGAACGCCTACCGGCGCGCGTTCCGCGGCCCCGAGGCCGCCTGAGCGCGCCGGCAGCGGCGGCCTACCAGGGCACCGGCTTCAGCAGCAGCTTCTGCGGCCGGAGCGTGATGCCCACCCGGGTGGTGTCGTTCGACCCGCCGACCTGCTCGAAGCGGTACTTCGCCGAGATCGCCGCGGTGATCAGGGTCAGCTGGGCCATGGAGAAGTGGTCGCTCGGGCACTTGCGGTTACCGACGCTGAAGGGGCTCATCGCGTACTTCGGCACCTCCTTGGCCCGCTCCGGCAGCCAGCGGTCGGGGTCGAAGTCGAGGTGGTCGCCGTAGGAGCGGGCGTCGCGCTGGATGGCGTACGGGCTGTAGACGATGTCCGCGCCCGCCGGAATCGAATAGCCGCCGAGCGTGGTGTCGGTGATCGCACGCCGCGTCAGAATCCATACGGCGGGCCGCAGCCGCATGGCCTCGACGACGACATTGTTGGTGTGCGTGAGCCGGCGGACGTGCTCGAATCCGACGGGTCGGCCTCCGGTCACGGATTCGACCTCGGCGCGCACCTTCTCCGCGTGTTCCGGGTGTTCCGCGAGCACCTGGAGCAGCCACATGATCGTGGAGGCGACCGTTTCGCTGCCCGGGGTGACTATCGCCACCACCTGGTCGTGGATCTCCTGTTCCCCGATGGGCTCGCCATTGTCGTCCTTCGCCTCCAGCAATGCCGTCAGCAAATCGTCCGGCTTTTGACCAGATGCCCTCCGCTCGGCGACGATCTCGTCGACCAGGAGATGCAAATCGGCCAATGCCCGGTTGAATTCACGGTTGGCCGGGAACGGCAGCCGGTACAGCGGTCCGAGCGGGACGACCATCCTGCGGTACATACCGCGGAAGACGGTGGCGAGGTCGGCGCTCAGCCGCTCGGCGCGCTCGTCCATGTACTCGCCGCGCAGCAGGCAGCGGGCGGCGACGCGCACCGCGACCCGGAAGGACTCCGAGGTGCAGTCGACGGTCTCGCCGGGCCGCCAGCGCTCGGTCAGCGCGTGCGCCTCCTCCTCCATGACCGGCCCGTACGCGGGGATCGCGTCGAGCCGGAACGCGGGCTGGATGGTGCGCCGCTGGCGCCGGTGCCGGGGGCCGTTGGCGGTGGCCACGCCCTCCTTGCCGAGCAGGCCCTCCAGGGACTCCCACAGCGGCCCGTCGATCCGGTAGTCGGTGCTGAGCGCGAGCGCGCCGGTGAGCGCGGGGGTGGTGACGGCGTACACCGTCTTGGGGCCTAGCTTCAGGCGCACCACGTCACCGTGCGCGCGCAGCCCGGACATGAAGGCGAGCGGGTCGCGGACCAGTTTCAGGCCGTGGCCGAGGACCGGGACGGCGCCGCCGGCCAGGGGTGCCTCGCGCGGTTCCGCCGTCTCGGCTGTCTGGGGCTTCACGGACTCGACGGTCATTTCTCACCTGCCGCTTCGTTGTTGACGTACGGGGGCGTGGACCGGTCCTCCCAGCTGTCGACCCTGTACCGGCCCGACTCGTGGTGGAACCAGTAGACGGAGCTGAACCAGTTCCGCATATTGCCGACACAGGCGCGGACGGCGGCGCCGAGTTCCTTTCCGGAGACCGTGCCGTCGTCGGCGAGTTCGTCGGCGAACCGCAGTGCCTCGCGTTCGGCGCCGAGGAATTCGTCGATGCATTCCTCGACGCGCCGCCTGATTTCCTCGACCGCCTCCTCGAGGGTCAGCCCCTGATGTGTGACGAGACTGATTCCGAGATTGTGCACCTCGTCGCCCGCGATTTCCTTGGGCAGCGAGCAGAGGTCGTTGTACCAGGCGGCGAATTCCTGGCTCAGCAGTGCCGGACGGCGATAGGACGGGTTTTTCCGTACGGCGTCCGGGAGTTCGAGTCCGGCGCTCGGTTCCAGGAGGTCCGTCCATATCCAGTGGGCGAAGGTGAGCCGCCGCAGGGCGAGGTACTCCTCGACCTGCGGGACATATGCCCGGGTGCGGTTGTGGAACTCGCGGTCGTAGGCGTCGATCACCGTGTGGAAGTGCCGGGTGAAGCGCTGGTTCCAGGTGTGCGGCAGGAACGAGAACAGCCGCAGCACGCTGTCCGCGAGCCCCGCGACCACCGGGTCGGGATGGCCCAGATGCTGCCGGGGCGCGTCGAGGGCCGCGTGCAGCCGGTGGCGCAGGCGCCGCCAGTCGGCGGCCCGGCCGTGGACGATGTCACGGTCGTGGCGGTCGTCCCAGACGAAGAACCAGGCGCTGTAGTCGGCGATGGCCTGCAGGACCTCGTCGGGGGCGTCGATGTAGTACCCCGCCATGAGGTCGGTGTAGCACAGGCCATCGGCATATTCCCGCACCTTGTCCGCCGGCATGAGCCGCTTTTCGAGCAGCCACTGCCGGGTCTTCTCCTGGAGCTTCGGCCAATACGGGTGGAGTTGTCGTGGAAAGGAGTCCTCGATCACCGGAAGTGCGAGAGACGGCGGTACCGCCACCGAGGTCGTCGATGTGGTGCCGCGTGAGAAAGCGTGCACGAACTGTCCCCTCTCAGCCGCCAGGCGCGCACAGCCCTCCTTGTCGTGCCGGGCGTGCGCCGTTGCGTATCCCCGCACTTCCCATTCAGCACCACAACTGACCGTCGAGGGAACGGATTTGCTTCAATCACCACCCCAGGTTGCCGGGATTCGTACGACGAACAAATGAACGACGCCCGTTCGGGACGGATCCCGGACGGGCGTCGTGACGGACGTCGTCGCTGCTCTGCGCGGTGGCCGGGGTTCCGGCCGGCCGGCTCAGTCGTTGGCGACCACGGGGTAGCGTGGCTCGTTCTCGGCCATCTGCCGCAGCGCGTCCTTGCGGTCACGCTTGGACAGGCGGTCGATGTAGAGGTAGCCGTAGAGGTGATCGGTCTCGTGCTGCAAACAGCGTGCGAAGTAGCCGGTGCCGCGGACCTTGATCGGGTTGCCCTTCTCGTCCTGGCCGGTCACCTCGGCGTAGTCGGGACGCGCGAGCGCCGCGTACGCCGTGGGCACGGACAGGCAGCCCTCGTTGCTGTCGTCCAGCCTGCGCCGGTCGGCGGGCAGGTCGACCAGCTTCGGGTTGCACACCACGCCGACGTGCCGGACGCCCTCGTCGTCCTGGCAGTCGTACACGAAGACCTTCAGGTCGACGCCGATCTGGTTGGCGGCCAGGCCCACGCCCTCGGCGGTGCGCTGGCTGGCGAACATGTCGGCGACCAGCTGGTCCAGCTCCGCGCCGAACTCGGTGACGTCCTTGCACTCCTTGTGCAGCACCGGGTTACCGACGACCGTGATCGGCCGCGAGGTGCCGCGCTCGTGCCAGGTCCCCTCGCGCTCCTCGCAGTCCCCCGTGTCGACGACGTAGCCCTCGTCGTCGACGGGGAGCACGCCCGCGTGCTGCTGATCGGTGTCCTGCTGCGCCATGACCGACGTATGCCTTCCTGCAAGCCTTGGAAATCCTGGGTACAGCCTAAAGGTGGCCGGTCACCGGTGGTCAGCACACCTCTTCGAGATCGCGCCAGTCCCTGGAGTCCGGGCTGTCCGCGACCCACCCGTCGAGCAGTCCCCGGACGAGCGGCGCCGGCGCGGCGACCCCGCACTCCCGCTCCGGGACCCAGAGCTGACCGTCGGTACGGTGCCCGAGCGGCCCGGGGTGACCGGGTTCACTGTGGTCGTGGGGATCCAGGTGCACGCCGTCGCCCTCGTCCGACGGCATCCGCGACTCCGAGCACATCCGGCACAGCAGCCGCACCGAGGAGGACCAGTCCTCCGCGGCGAACCCGGCGTCCGCCGCCAGCTGTTCCAGGGCGTCCCGGTCGGCCTCCGTGGCCGCCTCCAGCAGCACCACCCAGGTGGGCACGGGCGAGGGCGCCCACAGCTCGATCTCGTCGAACACCGGGAAGGAATGACCGGCGGACGTGGTGCGCTCGCCGTGCGGGACGCCGTCGTGCAGCACGACCTCCCCCCAGCGCCGTCCGGACGAGGGCAGCGGAATGGACAGCACCTCGATCCGCGCCGGGTCCAGCCTGCGGCCCCACACGACCTCGGCCTCGCCCTCCGGGGAGAGCCGTACGGCCGCGCTGCCCAGGTCCATGCCGAGCGGCTCGCCGGCGGCGGTGGCGCCCCCGGGCACCCGCAGCCCGTAGGCCTGCCAGGCGCGGCGGGCCAGCGGCCAGTCCTGCAGGGCGGTCGCGGCGATGCCGACGTTCCACCAGTCCGGGGCGCCGCTCTCCCGGTCCAGCAGCGCCACCGCCCGCAGACCGGCGGCGCGGGCCTGCTCCCAGTCGTGCCGGAACTTGTGCAGCAGGGCGAGGTTGAACCAGGACTCCGCCAGCCAGGGTTCCAGGTCGGCGGCGCGTGTCAGCAGCTCGCCCGCGTCCTCGTACCGGCCGTCGCCGATGAGCGTGAACGCCCGGTCGGTGGCCTGCCGCCAGGAGGCGGAGGGCCGGTGCCGTCCCTTTCCGAAGATCCTCACGATTCCCGCCTGCCAGTTCCATTTCCGCACAGTGGGCTGGCTTGTGCCCCCGGACACCCTCTCCATCGCATCCAACCACGTACGGCCTCAAAGGCGCTCATTACCCATGGGTTACCCATCACGCGCAGGGTCAGACAGCGCCTGGGAGAGTACCCGGGCAAGGGATTCGACAACCTCGGGAGCGTAATCCCCGGCAGTGGCCAGGCGCAGCTCCTCCAGGGCCATGAGCGGCCCCTCGGGTCCGGCGTCGCGGGCCTTCTCCTCGTAGGCGTTCACGGCCCGTACGATCCGCGCGGCGAGCGGCTGCTCCGCGTACGGGTCGGCCTGCCGCTCCACGACCGTGGCGACCGCCGCGTCCACCCCGGTCTGCCGCACGACGGCGCCGCCGAGCAGCGCGATGCGCCGCTGCGCCTCGCGGGGCAGTGTGGCGGTGGCTCCGGCCGGGACCGGGTCGACGAGGCTGAGCTGGCCGATGTCGTGCATCAGCGCCGCGTACTCGAGCACGGTCAGCTCGGGCCGGGACAGGCCCAGGTCGCGCCCGACGGCCCGGCTGAGCGTGGCGACCCGGCGGGCGTGCCCGGTGGGGGTGCAGCCGGCCACCTCGGTGGCCCGGGCGAGGGAGGCGATGGTCTGCCGGTAGGTGGCCCGCACGGCGGCGTAGCGGCGGACCGAGAGCTGGGTCAGCAGCAGCGGCAGGCAGAACACGGGCAGCGCCCACAGACCGGCGACGGCGACCGCGAGCGCCATCACCGCGCCGGTCGCGCACACGGCGGAGCCGATGCCGAGCAGTCCGCGCAGTTCGTCGCGCAGCAGCGGGCCGAAGCGCCAGCGGGTGCGGGAGTGGGCGAGGGCGGCGGCGAGGACGGCGTCGCAGAGCGCGGTGAGGACGAGCAGCGCGACGAGCAGCAGGGCGTAGGCGGGACCGTCCCAGCTCCGGAACGCACCCCTGTTGAAGAGGGGTTGGAAGCAGACGGCGGCGAAGCCGGCGGTGAGGACGCGGCGGGCGAGGTGGTCGAGGGTGGGAGTGCGGCCGCACCAGATGTGCGGGACGCCGCCGAGCAGGGAGGCGGCGAGGACGACGGTGACGACCTGCGCGGCGCCGTGCCCGGTGGGATGCCCGGCGTCGGGCCCCAGCAGGGCGTACGACAGCGACCCGGCGGTGCCCAGCGGCGCGGTCCGGCGCGCCCCGGTGCCGGACCACCGGGTCAGCTCGCCGACGGCTATGAGCACGCCGAAGGCGAGCGCGACGCCCGGGTCGTCGATGCCGGTCCACAGGGTGAGGGCGAGACAGACGGCGGCGGTGAGGGCGGCGCAGGCGTGGATGAGCCGGAGGGCGGTCACCGGTGTGCCCCGCTGCGGCGGCCGGCGGCCCGCTGCTGGGCCGGGACCGTGTGCGGGGCGTCGTCGGCGGTGACGGCCGGATGCCAGCCGTGCCGGCGCAGTGCCCGGACGAGCGCCGTGACCATGCGCGGATCGAAGTGGGTGCCCGCGCAGCGCTCCAGCTCCCTGACCGCCGCCTCCACCGGGCGGGCCCTGCTGTAGGACCGGGTGGAGGTCATCGCGTCGAAGGCGTCGGCGACGGCGACCACACGGGCGCACTCGGGGATCTGACCGCCCGCCAGCCCGTACGGGTAGCCGCTGCCGTCGAGCCGTTCGTGGTGGTGCAGGATCGCCGCGCGGGCCTCGCCGAGGAAGGAGATCCCGCGGACCATCTCGTGGCCGTACTCCGGGTGCAGCTCGATGATCCGCCGCTCCTCGGGGGTCAGCGGGCCGTCCTTGCGCAGCAGCCGGGTGGGGACGCCGAGTTTGCCGACGTCGTGCAGGATGCCGGCGAAGCGCAGCACCTCGACGCGTTCGTCGTCCAGGCCGAGTTCGCGGGCGATCAGCACCGAGGCCCGGCCGACCCGCTCGCTGTGGCCGCGGGTGTAGCCGTCCTTGATGTCGACGGCCTGCACCAGGGCGCGGATGGTGGCCTGGTGGGCGGCCCGCTCCCGGTGGTACTGGGCGAAGACCCAGCAGGAGACGCACATCGGCAGCAGCACGAGCAGCGCGGAGACGGGGCCGTACCGGCTGCGCCACAGCACGGCCATCATCAGCCCGGCGAGCCCGTGCACCGCGACCGGTGCCAGCGAGCGGGACAGCAGCCCGCGCCAGGCCCTGCGCGCCGGCACCCGCTCGGCCGCGACGAGGACGCCGCCGTCGAGCGCGGTGAGCACCACGCAGAAGGCGAGCACGGCCGCCCCCGCGGGTACGAGGGCGTAGGGGAAGGCGTGGGCCACGACGGCGTCCCGGCCGCCGAGCGCCCAGTGGACCTGGGCCGCGGCCCACACGGCGAGCACCGGCTGCGCGGCCCGCCAGACGCGCCGGGGCAGCACCGGCCGGTGCTCGACATGGGCGAGCAGGGCGGCCGGCAGCGGGACCAGCGCGGCGGCGGCCGGCGGGAGCAGGAAGGCGCCGGCGAGCAGCACCGGGTAGAACGTTCCGCCGAAGCGGCGCCGTACCGCGTGCTCGCAGGCCGCGTACAGCGCGGCGAGCAGGGCCAGGGCCCACCAGGGCGTGCGGGTGGCGTGCAGGGGCAGGACACAGAGCACGGCGAGCAGGGCGACACAGGCCACATAGCCTTGCGCTCTCGCCGGAACCGCCGCCTCCATCGCGCCCTCCCCCGACCGTGCCGGTGCAGGCTCGGAGCCTAGGGCGGGATTCGGGGGGTCCGGGGGCCCATGACCCGAGGATTAGCACGTTCGGGTGACAAGGGCGAAAGGCCGGAGGGCGCGGGTCAGGACTCCTGCGGTGTCACCGGGGTGGCGGGCGCCTTGGTGACGTCGTGCTCGGGGACGGTCTGCCCGGAGCGGATCAGGTCGATCCGCCCCATGACCTTGGCGCGCAGGTCGGCGGGCACGTCGTCATGGCCGCAGCACCGCTTGACGAGCTTCTTCACGGCCTGCTCCAGGCCGTACTTCTCCAGGCACGGCGAGCATTCCTCGAAGTGGTGCTGGAACTTGTCGCGATCGATGTCCGGCATCTCGCTGTCGAGGAACTCGTAGAGGTGGTCGAGGACCTCACTGCAGTCCGTCTCGTGCGGCTCTCCGCAGCTCATGAGCCCGAGCCTTTCGCTTCGTTCGACTCTCCGGCGCCCGCCGGGACCAGTCCGCGTTCGCGGGCGTAGTCCTCCAGCATGCCGCGCAGCTGACGGCGGCCCCGGTGCAGCCGGGACATCACCGTACCGATGGGTGTCCCCATGATGTCCGCGATCTCCTTGTACGCAAAGCCCTCCACGTCCGCGAGGTAGACGGCGATGCGGAACTCCTCGGGGATCGCCTGCAGCGCTTCCTTCACGTCCGAATCGGGGAGGTGGTCGAGCGCCTGCGACTCGGCGGAGCGCAGACCCGTCGACATGTGCGACTCGGCGCGGGCGAGCTGCCAGTCCTCGATCTCCTCGGCCGCGCTGCGCTGGGGCTCGCGCTGCTTCTTGCGGTACGAGTTGATGAAGGTGTTGGTCAGGATCCGGTACAGCCACGCCTTGAGGTTGGTGCCCTCGCGGAACTGGTGGAAGGACCCGTACGCCTTGGCGTAGGTCTCCTGCACCAGGTCCTCGGCGTCGGCCGGGTTGCGCGTCATGCGCAGGGCGGCCGAGTACATCTGGTCGAGGTATTCGAGCGCGTCCCGCTCGAAGCGCGCGCTGCGCTCCGCGGTCGACTCGGAGCCGGTCTCCGAGGCCGCGCTCATGCCCTGGCCCTCGGGCTGCTCCGCCTGGCCGTTGTCGGTCCCTGCGTCGGTACCGGTGACCGGACCCACCTCCTCAAGTTCCCGGGCGGGGCCGAAACCGGTCCCACCTGTTTCGGAGGATAGAACACGACCCGTACCTGCCGCCGCTCGAACAGGAGCGGTCCTGGCCGCGTGCAGCACCGTCCAGTCCAGGTCAGCGCGGCTGCTGCGGCTCGGGCAGTACGTCGAACCCATGCGGCGGACTTCCTCTCCTACGACGTCGGCGCTGATCCCTCAGCACTTCTGTCCGCCTCAACAGCGCCCCGCCGCCGGGCATTCCCGGGTCACCCGAGTGAGCCGACCCACTCCACGACGCCGTCGGTGACGATCTCCAGCGCCCGCTCCTGGGTGATCTCCGCGCGCTTGGGGACGGCGAACCCGTGATCGCCGCGGGGCACCTCGATCAACCGATGGGCTCCCTCGGGGAACTCCGTCGGCCTGCCGAAGGGATCGTTCCCGCCCTGCACGACCAGGGTGGGCACCCCGGCGCCGAGCAGTTCCGCGGCGCGGGACTTCTCCGGCCTGCCCGGCGGGTGCAGCGGGAAGCTCAGCGCGAGCACGGCGTGCGCGCCCAGCTCGGCGGCGGTGCGGCAGGCGACCCGGGCGCCCGCGCTGCGGCCGCCGGAGACGACGGGCAGTCCTGGCGCCGCCAGCGCGGGCCACAGGCCGCGCCAGCCGGTGTCCAGGGTCTTCGGTGCGGGCGCGAGCTTCTTGCCGGCCACCCGCCAGGGCTGCTCGACGAGGGCCACGGTCACTCCGTGCCCCGGGAGCACCCGGGCGAGCGCCTGGAGGTCGCGGGCCTCGATGCCGCCCCCGGCGCCATGGCTCACCGCGAGGACGAGCCGGGGCCCGTCCGCCCGGTGCCAGGTGATCCGGGCGTCGCCGGCGTCCGTGGGGACGGTCTGTGTGGTCATGGTGGTCACGTCAGAAGAGTGTGCCGACTTCCGGGGCCTCGAGCTCCTTCAGCAGCTCCGGGCCGCCGTTGCGGACGTTGCTGACGGCGGTGGAGACCGGGTAGGCGCGCATCAGGCCGTGCGGGGGCGGGTCGAGCAGCTCGCGCAGGCCGTCCGGGTCGGTGCGGGAGGGGTCGAGCCAGGCGTCCCAGCGGTCCGGGGTGAGCATGAGCGGCATGCGGGGGTGGATGTCGGCCAGGGAGTGCGGTCCTTCGGCGGGGGCGACGGCCAGCGGGGTCCGCTCCGCCTCCGTGGTGATCACCGAGCAGGTGACCCACCAGGCGCGCGGGTGGTCGTCGGGCAGGGTCCCATCCCGCCAGAACTCGTACAGGCCGGCCATCGCGAAGACCGAGCCGTCGGCGGGCAGCACGAAGTACGGCTGCTTGCGCGGCCGCTTCTTCTTCCCCCCGACCTCCAGTTCGCGCTCCTGGGTGCCGGTGACCCACTCGTAGTAGCCGTCGGCGGGCAGGATGCAGCGCCGGGCGGCGAAGGCGCGACGGTAGGAGGGCTTCTCGTGCACGGTCTCGGCGCGCGCGTTGATCATCCGGGCGCCGCCCTCGGGCGTCTTGGACCAGGAGGGCACCAGGCCCCACTTCAGCCTGCGCAGCTGCCGAACCGGACGCGGGTCCGCGGCGTCTTTCAACGGACGGTCCAGGACGGCGTAGACCTCCTTGGTGGGAGCCACGTTGTAGTCCGGCTCCAGGGTCTCCTCCGGCTCCCACTTCTCGATCTCAAAGATTCCCGCGAGATCCTCGGGCCCACGACTGGATGCATACCGTCCGCACATACGTGCCACACTGCCAGACTCCGTACCACTACAGGGAGCCACTCAGTCACATGGACAGCCTCGCCGCCCTCGCGCTGCCCGGCCTCTGGGACCGGCTCACCGGCACCCAGCCCGATCCCGACCTGTGGGTGGTGCTGGCCACAGGCGTCGCCGCGCTCGCCGTCGTCGTACCGCACACTCTGTGGCGCATAGCGCGCAACGCCATCACCATCGCGCACGAGGGCGGACACGGCCTGGTGGCGCTGGTCACCGGCCGGCAGCTCACCGGCATCCGCCTGCACTCCGACACCAGCGGCCTCACGGTCAGCCGGGGCAAGCCGTACGGCCTGGGCATGATCCTCACCGCGGCGGCGGGGTACACGGCGCCCTCGCTGCTGGGCCTGGGCGGTGCCGCGCTGCTGGCCGCCGGCCGCATCACGCTGCTGCTGTGGGCGGCGACCGCCCTGCTGGTCGTCATGCTGGTGATGATCCGCAACGCTTACGGGGTACTGACCGTGGTGCTGACAGGCGGCGCCTTCCTGCTGGTGTCGTGGCTCGCGGGGTCGCAGGTGCAGGCGGCGTTCGCGTACGCGGTGGTGTGGTTCCTGCTGCTCGGCGGGGTACGGCCGCCGTTCGAGCTGCAGGCCAAGCGGATGCGGGGAGGCGCGGGCGACTCCGACGCCGACCAGCTGTCCCGCCTGACGCACGTACCGGCCGGCCTGTGGCTGTTCCTGTTCCACGCGGTGTCCCTGTGCTCCTTGATCGGCGGGGGCCGCTGGCTGCTGGAAGGTTGATACCGGGCCCTCCTTATAAAGTGGCCCCATGGCCCCGAACACCGCCCACCCCGCCCTCTGGCCCGCCCCGCACGCGAGCGGAGCCGTCGACGCGACGGTCCACGTGCCCGGGTCCAAGTCGGTGACCAACCGAGCCCTCGTGCTGGCCGCCCTCGCCTCCGAGCCCGGCTGGCTGCGCCGTCCGCTGCGCTCCCGCGACACCCTGCTGATGGCCGGCGCCCTGCGGGCCATGGGCGTGGAGATCGAGGAGGGGGTCGGCCCGGACGGCTCCGGTGAGGCCTGGCGCGTGCTGCCCACCGGCCTGCAAGGTCCGGCCACGGTCGACGTCGGCAACGCCGGCACGGTGATGCGCTTCCTGCCGCCGGTGGCCACGCTGGCCGACGGCCCGATCCGGTTCGACGGGGACCCGCGGTCGTACGAGCGTCCCCTCAACGGCGTGATCGACGCGCTGCGGGTGCTCGGCGCCCGGATCGACGACGACGGCCGGGGCGCGCTGCCGCTGACCGTGCACGGCGCCGGGGCGCTGGACGGTGGTCCGGTGTCGATCGACGCCTCCTCGTCGTCCCAGTTCGTCTCGGCGCTGCTGCTGTCCGGCCCGCGCTTCAACCAGGGTGTCGAGGTCCGCCACACCGGGGCCTCCCTGCCCTCCGTGCCGCACATCCGGATGACCGTGGACATGCTGCGCGCGGTCGGCGCCCAGGTGGACACCCCGGAGTCGGGCGGCGAGCCGAACGTGTGGCGAGTGACGCCGGGTGCCCTGCTCGGGCGGGACCTCACGATCGAGCCGGACCTGTCCAACGCCCAGCCGTTCCTGGCGGCGGCCCTGGTCACCGGTGGCAAGGTGCTGATCCCGGACTGGCCGGAGCGGACCACCCAGCCCGGTGACCGACTGCGCGAGATCTTCACCGAGATGGGCGGCTCCTGCGAGCTGACCGAGTTCGGGCTGGTGTTCACCGGCTCGGGCGCCGTGCACGGCATCGACGTCGACCTGAGCGACGTCGGTGAGCTGACCCCGGGCATCGCCGCGGTCGCCGCGCTCGCCGACTCCCCCTCGACCCTGCGGGGCGTGGCCCATCTGCGGCTGCACGAGACGGACCGGCTGGCCGCGCTCACCAAGGAGATCAACGAACTCGGCGGCGACGTCGCCGAGACGGCCGACGGCCTGCACATCCGCCCGCGCCCGCTGCACGGCGGGGTGTTCCACACCTACGAGGACCACCGCATGGCCACCGCCGGTGCGATCATCGGCCTCGTCATCGAGGGCGTGCGGATCGAGAACGTGGCGACGACGGCGAAGACCCTCCCGGACTTCCCCGAGTTGTGGACCGGGATGCTGGGGAACTGACGGGCGGACTGGGATCATGCGCCGCTACGGCAAGCACACAGACGAGGACGACATCCGCAGCCGTCCCAACCGCAAGGGCAACCGGCCGCGTACCAACATCAGGCCCAAGCACGAGGACGCGGCCGAGGGCATGGTCCTCACCGTCGACCGGGGCCGGCTGACCTGCCTGGTCGAGGACCGGACCGTGATGGCCATGAAGGCCCGGGAGCTGGGCCGCAAGGCGGCCGTGGTGGGCGACCGGGTGGCCCTGGTCGGCGATCTGTCCGGCAACAAGGACACCCTCGCGCGGATCGTGCGCATCGAGGAGCGCACCTCGGTGCTGCGCCGCACCGCGGACGACGACGACCCCTTCGAGCGGGTGGTCGTGGCCAACGCCGACCAGCTGGCGATCGTCACGGCCCTCGCCGACCCCGAGCCGCGCCCGCGCCTGATCGACCGCTGCCTGGTGGCGGCCTACGCCGGCGGCCTGGAGCCGCTGCTGGTGATGACGAAGTCCGACCTGGCCCCGCCGGACAAGCTGCTGGAGCTGTACGGCGCGCTCGACATCCCGTACGTCGTCACCAGCCGGGAGGAACTGCGGAACGAGGACGCCGCCGACCGGGTGCGCGAGTACCTGGCCGGCCGGGTCACCGCGTTCGTGGGCCACTCGGGGGTGGGCAAGACGACCCTGGTCAACGCGCTCGTCCCGGCGAACCTGCGGCGTACGACCGGCCATGTCAACGCGGTGACGGGCCGCGGCCGCCACACCACCACCTCCGCCCTCGCGCTGCCTCTCACCGGGGCGGCCGACTGGGTCATCGACACCCCGGGCGTGCGCTCCTTCGGCCTGGCGCACGTCGATCCCTCCCGCGTGATCCACGCCTTCCCGGACCTGGAGCCGGGCACCGAGGGCTGCCCGCGCGCGTGCAGCCACGACGAGCCGGACTGCGCGCTGGACGCGTACGTGGCGGAGGGCCACGCCGACCCGGCGCGGCTGTACTCGCTGCGCCGGCTGCTGGCCACGCGGGACCGCAGGGAGGGCGACTGAGCGCCGCGGGGTTTGCCGGGGGTCGCGTTCGGTAAGTGCATAATCGCACCGAGCCGGAGATCCGGACCTACGGGAGGACCGCACATGGCGTGGCTGCTGGTCATAGTGGCCGGGATTCTGGAGACCGGTTTCGCCGTGTGCCTCAAGCTCTCGCACGGGTTCACCCGGCTGTGGCCGACGATCGCCTTCGCCTCCTTCGCCCTGGGCAGCTTCGGCCTGCTGACCCTGTCCCTGAAGAAGCTCGACGTCGGCCCCGCGTACGCCGTGTGGACCGGGATCGGTGCGGCGGGCACCGCGATCTACGGCATGGTCTTCCTCGGCGACCTGGTGTCGACCCTGAAGATCGTCTCGATCACCCTGGTCATCATGGGCGTGATCGGCCTCCAACTGTCGGGCTCGGCGCACTAGGGGAGCGACGGCTCGCGTGTGCGGGGTGGGGCGCCGCCGACCCCTGTGGGCGAGCTCGGCCGAATTCGCCGACTGGGCCGCCGCTGACACCTTTTCTGGCCGGCCCGCCGCTGATTCGTCGTGGTCGCGCCGACCCCTCTGCTCGGCCCGCCGTCCTTCGACCAGCGCCCACTTCTCGGGCCGAGCCGCCGCCGACATCCTCCAGCCGTCCGGCCAATGTCGTCCCCAGACGCCGGTCGGCCGCCGCTGACGTCCCCTGGCCACCCGCTCGCACCCCTGGGCCGGCCATCGCCGACGGCCCCTGGCCGCCCCGCCGTTCACGTCCCTCGGCCGTGTCGCCGCTCGGGCCCCTGTCGGGGAGGTCTCCCGCGCCCCCGGCCGGGAGGCCGAAGGTCACACCAGGTGCCGGATCAGGACGCCGCGCACCAGTTCCGCCACACCGTCCTCCCCCGGTGGTGCCGCGACGCAGGACAGGGCGAGGCGTACGGCCAGTTCGCAGGAGCGGGTCAGGTCGGCGGTGTCCTCCGCGGCCGCGGCGGGTCCGGCCAGCACGGTCACCGCCCGGTCCCGCACCAGCCGCACGAAGTCGCCGGGTGAGGGCAGCGGCCCGTCCGCCCGGCGCTGCGCGGGTACGACGGAGGAGGACCGCACCGCGGCGAGCGCCGGCGCCGGGAGGCTCTCGCTCCAGCATCCGGTGAGCAGGGCCCGTACCAGCGCGCTGTCCCGGGCCGCCGACGCCATCCACTCGGCGGTGGCGGTGAGCCGGTCGCGCGGGTCGGTGTGCGCGGCGAGCGCCCGTTCCACCCCGGCGAGATATCCGTCGGCCTCCCGCCGCACCAGCGCCCTGGCGAGCCCCTCCTTGCTCCCGAACTCGTTGTACAGCGTCTGCCGGGACACTCCGGCCGCCGCGGCCACATCGACCATCCGCACCGCGGACCACGGCCGGCGCGCGAGCGCCGTGGCGGCGGCGTCCAGTAGGGATTCCCGGGCCGCAGGCATCATCGCCTCCCTGGGGCGGACAACTCTGCGCCCAGATTTGACGCGCTCCCATGCACTGTCAAGGGTGTGCGGGCCACCGTTCCGCGCTGCCCGGCCCCGGCCCCTTGTGGCCCCGCGGCGTCCATGGCGGATACGGTTCAAGGCATGCCGGACTACCTCGACGACCTCCGCTTCGCCCACGTACTCGCGGACGCGGCCGACGCCACCACCATGGACCGTTTCAAGGCTCTCGACCTGAAGGTGGAGACGAAGCCGGACATGACCCCGGTGAGCGAGGCGGACAAGGCGGCGGAGGAACTCATCCGCGGCCACCTCAAGCGCGCCCGACCACGGGACGCGGTCCTCGGGGAGGAGTACGGCGTCGAGGGCACGGGGCCCCGCCGCTGGGTGATCGACCCGATCGACGGCACCAAGAACTACGTCCGGGGCGTCCCGGTCTGGGCCACCCTCATCTCGCTGACGGAGGCGGGCGAGGGCGGCTACCACCCGGTCGTCGGCCTCGTCTCCGCCCCCGCCCTCGGCCGCCGCTGGTGGGCCGCCAAGGACCACGGCGCCTTCACCGGCCGCAGTCTCACCTCCGCGTCCCGCATCCACGTCTCCCAGGTCGGCGATCTGGCGGACGCGTCCTTCGCGTACTCCTCGCTCTCCGGCTGGGAGGAGCAGGGCCGTCTGGACGGCTTCCTCGACCTGACCCGCGAGGTGTGGCGCACGCGCGCGTACGGCGACTTCTGGCCCTACATGATGGTCGCGGAGGGCTCCGTCGACATCTGCGCCGAGCCGGAGCTGTCCCTGTGGGACATGGCGGCGAACGCGATCATCGTCACCGAGGCCGGCGGCACCTTCACCGGGCTCGACGGCCGTCCGGGCCCGCACAGCGGCAACGCGGCGGCCTCCAACGGCCTGCTGCACGACGTCCTGCTGGACCATCTCGACCGGCGCCGGCGCCCCTGAGTACCCGGCGACTTCCGCGCGCGCCCTCAACTGGCCGCGCGCGCCCTCTTGTTGACCCGCTCTTTACCGGGCACTCTGAGGTCGACCCTCATTTGTGAATTTGTGAATCCATGCACAACGTGATGGATTCCTAGGAGGTGGCCTCATCCCATGCTCGTCCGAGACGCCATGAGCACGGTGGTCCTCACCGTCGGCCCCGCCCACACCCTCCGTCAGGCAGCCGCCCTGATGTCCGCCCGTCACGTCGGCGCCGCCGTGGTCCTCGACCCGGACGCCGGCGGCGTCGGCATCCTCACCGAACGCGACATCCTCAACTCCGTCGGCCTCGGCCAGAACCCGGACACGGAACGCACCCACGCCCACACCACCACCGATGTCGTCTTCGCCACCCCGGCCTGGACCCTCCAGGACGCGGCCCGGGCCATGACCCGCGGCGGCTTCCGGCACCTGGTGGTCCTCGACCGCGGCGAGCCCGTCGGCATCGTGTCGGTCCGCGACATCATCCGCTGCTGGGTCCCGGCCCGGGAGCCGGCACCGGCGCTCTGAGCACACAGGGGCGGGCCGGACCCCTCGGGATCCGGCCCGCCCTGATCGCCGCCCAAGTCGGCACAAGTGACTCGGCCCGCGCGGCTCAGCCGCGCAGCGCCTGCACCGCGGCCTCCAGCCGCTTGCCGAAGTCGGCGTCGGCGTCGCGGAAGTTGCCGATCGCACGCTCGGCGATGTCCTCGCGCGAGACCTGGGAGATCGCCCCGGCCAGATTGGCGACCAGGCGCTCCTTCTCCTCCTCGGACATCAGCCGGTAGAGGTTGCCCGCCTGCACGAAGTCGTCGTCCTCGGCGTGCAGTGGCGTCGGGTGGCTGCCGGTGCCGGCGGTGAAGCCGTCGAACGGCTGCCACAGCGGCCGACCGGTCTGCCGCGGACCCCCGAAGCTGTTCGGCTCGTAGTTTTTCGCACCGCCGTGCCGGCCGTCGTAGAGGTAGCCGTCCCGGGAGTTGGTGCGCGCCTCGGCGGCGTGCGGCCGGTTCACCGGCAGGTGGTCGGCGTTGATGCCGACGCGGTAGCGGTGCGCGTCGCCGTACGCGAACAGGCGGCCCTGGAGCATCTTGTCGGGCGAGGGGCCGATACCGGGCACGAAGTGCGCGGGCGAGAAGATCGACTGCTCGACCTCGGCGAAGACGTTCCGCGGGTTGCGGTTCAGCTCCAGCCTGCCGATCTCCATGACCGGGTAGTCCGCGTGCGGCCACACCTTGGTCAGGTCGAACGGGTTGAAGCGGTACGTCGCCGCGTCCGCCGCGGGCATGATCTGCACGCCCACGGTCCAGCTCGGGAACTCGCCGCGCTCGATCGCCTCACGCAGGTCGCGCTGGTGGGAGTCGGGGTCCCTGCCCGCGAGGGCCTCGGCCTCCGCGGCGGTGAGGTTCCTGATCCCCTGGTCGGTCTTGAAGTGGTACTTCACCCAGAAGACCTCGCCGGCCTCGTTGTTCCACTGGTAGGTGTGCGAGCCGAAGCCGTCCATGTGCCGGTACGACGCCGGGATGCCCCGGTCGCCGAACAGCCAGGTGACCTGGTGGGTGCTCTCCGGGCTCAGGCTCCAGAAGTCCCAGACGTTGTCCGCCTCCGTGGAACCGGTGTACGGGTCGCGCTTCTGGGTGTGGATGAAGTCCGGGAACTTGATCGCGTCGCGGATGAAGAACACCGGCGTGTTGTTCCCGACGAGGTCGTAGTTGCCCTCCTCGGTGTAGAACTTCAGCGCGAAGCCGCGCGGGTCACGGACCGCGTCCGCCGCACCCAGGTTGCCGGCCACGGTCGAGAAGCGCAGGAAGGTCTCGGTCTCCTTGCCGACCTCGGAGAGGAAGGCGGCGCGCGTGTACGGGGTGACGTCGGCGGTCACCGTGAAGGTGCCGTACGCCCCGGCGCCCCGGGCGTGCACGACGCGCTCCGGGATGCGCTCGCGGTTGAAGTGGGCCAGCTTCTCCAGGAGCAGCTGGTCCTGCACGAGCACCGGGCCCCCGACGCCTGCGGTCTCGCTGTTCTGGTTGTCGGCCACCGGTGCACCGGCCTCCGTGGTGAGCGGTCCCTGCGTCACGTACGCCTCCTGCGTCATTACCGACCAGTCCTGTCGATTGTTCAAATCCCGGCTTCGATCCTACCTTGGACATTGTCCAAGTCAAATGTCGTT
>Ga0308175_100000628_pt1 | contig 23734 bp, 16 predicted proteins | sample PhyCR1_3_FD_203893 | JGI IMG/M metagenome (GOLD analysis project Ga0308175, IMG submission 203893) | Soil microbial communities from UC Gill Tract Community Farm, Albany, California, United States - DLSLS.C.R1 | ecosystem: Environmental > Terrestrial > Soil > Agricultural land | place: USA...
AGTACGACATCCCGCTCCTCCTGCAGGATATCCGGTTCGCGGAGGTGGGTGGCGGCGCGCAGGTGGTCTTCGACAACTGGAACACGGACGGCATGCTGGGCGACCGCATGACGGTCAACCGGCGGATCACGCCGCGGTTCAACGTCGAGCCCCGCAAGTACCGGTTCCGCATCCTGAACGGCGGCCCGTCGCGCTTCTACGAGCTCTTCCTGCGCGCCGAGCGCGGGGGCAGCCGGCGCTTCGAATACCCCAAATTCACCGCCATCACCGGCGACGGCAACTTCCTCCCCGAGCCGGTGGTGACCGAGAGCATTTTCCTGGGCGTGGCGCAGCGGGTGGACGTGATCCTCGACTTCTCGGGCTACAAGCCCGGCGATCACGTCTATCTCCACAACCTGCTCCAGCAGCTCAACGGCGCCGGGCCCACCGGGGCCTACATGGATTTCGACGATCCCGAGAGCAACCTGATGCGCTTCGACGTCGTGCCGCTCACGGCGCCCGACAAGAGCCGCATCCCCGACCAGTTCCGCCCCTGGCCGCGCATCGACCTCTCCAAGGTCAAGCGCGAGCGGGTCTGGACGTTCGACTACGAAGGGGGCCTCTGGACGATCAACGGCCGGGTGATGGACCCCAACCGCGTCGACGCGGGCATCGATCAGGGGAGCGCCGAGATCTGGACCTTCCGCAACGGCGGCCGCAACTGGTCGCATCCGATCCACAGCCATTTCGTCGAGTTCCTGTTCCTGGAGATCAACGGCCGGCCGTACCGCGAGGACTACATCCAGGACATCGGCGCCCACGATGCCCGCGGCCGGGACCTCGAGCTGCAGCCGATCCTGGGCAAGGTGCCGGGCACGCGCTCGCCGGTCGACAGCTTCATGGGCGGCCGGCGGCGCGACGTGGCGATCCTGCTGCCCAGCGACGAGCTCAAGGTCTACATGATCTGGCCCGACTTCCTGGGCAAGTACGTGATGCACTGCCACAACGTCGTCCACGAGGACCACGCGATGATGATCCGCTGGGACATCGTGGAGCCGGGAAAAGGTTTCGATCAGCCGCGCTCGGCCGACGCGGTGTACGAGCCGCCGCCCGAGAGCCCGCCGCACGTGGAGATCCGGCCGGCCAATCCGGCGCAGGCGGACGGCCCGTCGCCGCCGCCGGTGCCGCCGGGGGAGAAGTGACGATGAGCGACCGACTGGAAGACTGCAAGCGCCCGGCCCGCGGACCGGACGCGGAGCGCATCCCGAATCACGTCGTGGTCACCCACGAGGGGTTCCGGGCGCTGTTCTACGACGATCTGATCGCCGGCAAGACCGTCATCCTCCATTGCATGTCCATTGCCACCGAGCCCGCCTATCGCACGGTCGAGAGCCTCGCCCGCGTGCAGCGCCTGGCCGCCGGCCGTCTGGGCCGCGACCTGTTCCTCTATTCGCTCACGGTCGATCCCGAACGCGACACCCCGAAGGCCCTGCGGGAATTCGCCGCGCGCCACGGCGCCGGCCCCGGCTGGCTGTTCCTGACCGGCGAGGCCGCGCCCCTGACCGATCTGCGGCAGCGGCTCTTCTCGCACGGCCCCGGCCACGTGCATGGGATGGAGGGGGCGGACTGCGCGATGGCGATGTTGCGCTATGGCAACGCCGCCGTGGGGCTGTGGGGAGCGGTCCCCGCCAGGACCGATCCCCAAGGGATCGTCCAGCGTCTCTCGTGGGTCGAGTCGCGCGAGCATCCGGCGGGACCGCCGCGGCGGCGCGGTCCGGCCCCCTTGCGGGCCTGAAGGAGGAGCCGATGAAGCCTGTCCGTCATCACCTGACCGTTCGGCTCGGCCTGGCGCTGGGTCTTCTCACCGTACCGGTGATCGCGCAGACGCAGCACCCGCACCCGCCGCCGCCCATCGAGTCGCAGCTCAGGACGCTGGAGCCGCCGCAGCAGCCGGCGGCGGCGCCTCTGGCCTTGTCCGCGCCATCCGCGCCGGGCGCTCCTGGCTGGCCCTATCTGCCCTGCCCGTTCGCGGGATCGCCGGTCTATCCGGATCTGCCGGGCGTCTGCCACCCCTACCCGCAGCCTTGGCCGAAGGGCTCGGCCCAGACGACGACCGGCTGCCCGGGCCCCGGCTGCAAGACCGTGGTCACCACCGGCCAGGGGATCTTCCCGCCGAGCAATCCGTTCAACTACGAGACCTTCCCGGGGACCAATTTCCTGCCGACGATCTATACGAACGTGTTCGACAGCTCGGGCCATGAGATGATCGACACCCTGCCGTCGACGCCGAGCGTCCCCTATAACCTGCAGGACGGCGATCCGGTCGTGTCCCAGATCAATCAGGCCTCTCCCGAGGACGATCTGAAAGCCATTTTCGATCAGACGCTGCGCCTGCTCGCCGGAGACGCCGAGAAGAGCGGCCTGGACGCGATGGAGCGGAAGTACGACGACGAGGCCATCCGCGCCGGCCTCCGGCTGGCCAACGACATCCTGGAGGGCAACCCCGTGCCGGGCCGGGCCTACAGCGGCCTGCCGCTGCTGCACTACACCGGCCCGGAGAAGATCAAGCAGGTCGTGCCGGTCAAGGACAATCAGGGGAACGTCATCGGCGGCAACGTCGACGTCCACCAGGTCTGGTTCGATCAGCGCATCGAGTCGGACACCGCGTTCATCGACGCCAGCGCCGTGACCGTGAAGGACCCGACGACCGGGACCTACAAGGACATCCCCTGGACGGTCACTTATACAGTGGACGTCCTGAGCCGCGGCCGGGACGACTTCTCGCCCTACGTGATGTATATCGACCCGCCGACCAAGAAGCCGGGCATCGGCATGGACCAGACCTTCTTCGACATGGAGGACGGCACGCGGACGGTGTTCCGCATCAAGATGGCGCCGGCCGATTATCTCAACCTGGTCTACACCTGGGGATGGCGCATGCACCCGCCGCGCGCGCAGGTGATGGAGAACGCCGGCAAGACGATCAATTACGGCGCCGCCGTCCCCGCCGTCTGCCCGGCGGAGTACCAGGGCAAGACCCTGCCGCAACTCGAGCAGGCGGTGTTCTGCCTGCCGGAGAGCCCCGACTGCACCTCGGTGCGCTGCGGGCCGGACGAGCCGCGCTTCACGCCGGACGGCAAGCCCACCGCGTGCGAGAGGCAGAAGCTCTTCGCCATCTCGAAGCTCGGCGATCTGGCGCCCGAGAAGCGGATGTGGCACGCCGTGGGCGAGGCGCGGCAGGCGGCGGACCGCCGGGACTGGAAGAGCGTCGAAGCGATCGTCCGCACCCGCGCCCTGCCAGCCTACTTCGACTGGCTCAACCGCAACCAGTTGCCGGCCGGCGTCCTCGTCGACAAGGATTCCGACCTCACGTTGCTCTACGTCAACAACTCGACCTACGGCGAGCTGACGAACGGCGCCTGGGGGCGGTGGGACGCCTGGGAGCAGCGCCCCAAGAAGCTCAAGGTGACGGTCTACAACGGCGACAACTTCGTGCACTCCTACACGGTCGCCGATTTCGGCGGCAACCGGGGGTGGGAAAATCAGTTCAAATCCTCCGTCAGGGTGGCCGGCTCCGGCTGCTGGTTCACCTTCGGCCGCGCCTACTGGTGGCTGCCGGTGGGCGGGCCGGTGAACCCCTTCGTCTGCGTGTCGCCGGCGAACGGCCTCGCGCCCGGCGTCCACAAGATGGAGGTCGAGCTCAACTTCGATCCCTCCCGGCGGCTGCGGTTCTATCAGTTCGATCCGTTCCATCATGACGTGGCGATCTATTCGATCCATTAGCGCGCTGGCCCTCCTCGGGGCCGCCGCGCTCCAGGCCCAGCCGCGCTACGTCCGTTCGGAGGTCCGGATTTCCACCCCCGCCGTCACGCTGATCGATTCGCGCGGCGAGCGGGTCTCGCTGGCCGCGGTGCTCGATCCGCCCGGTCCGGTCGTCCTGCAATTCATCTTCACTACCTGCCCGTCGGTCTGCCCGCTGCTGAGCTCGTCGCTCGCCGGAGCGCAAGGTGAGCTGGGGGAGGGGGCGCGCCTGGTCTCGATCTCGATCGATCCGGAATACGACACGCCGGCGCGGCTCCGCGAGTATGCCCGGCGCTTCAAGGCCGGACCCCGGTGGCGGTTTCTCACCGGCGGCCGCGAGGACGTCGAAGCCGTCCAGAAGGCCTTCGGCGCCTGGCGGGTCAACAAGATGTCGCACCAGCCGCTGACCTTCCTCCGCGCCGCTCCGGGGGAGCCCTGGGTGCGGCTGGGCGGCCCGGTCAGCGCCGCGGACCTGGTCGCCGAAACCCGCCGGCTGGCAGGACGGTGATCCCCTTGAAGGGCCTCGCCGCGGCGCTCCTGCTGCTCGCCGCCGTCCCGCCGGCGGACCCGGAGCTGGGCCGGCGGATCTATCAGCAGGGGACGGCCGGCGGCGCGCGGCCCGCCTGCGCCTCCTGCCATCGCCGGAGCGGGTTCGGCACCAGCGAAGGCGGGGTCTATATCCCGCGGGTGACCGGCCCGGTCCTGTTCCAGCCCCGGCAGCTCCGCCGGGCCGACCTGTTCCGAAACCTTTATCAGGAGTCCCAGACCAGCCTCTACAGCGCGCGCGTGCGCGATCCGCGGCTGCGCCCCGCCTACACGCCGGAGACGCTCGCCGCCGCCGTGCGCGAGGGCCGGGACCCCGCCGGCCGCACGCTCGATCCGCTGATGCCGCGCTACCGGCTGAGCGACGAGGAGATGGCGGGTCTCACCGCCTATCTCCAGGGGCTCTCGGCCGCGCCGTCGCCGGGCGTGGACGGCGAGACGATCCATTTCGCGACCGTCGTCACGGAGGGGGTGGACCCCGGCCGGCGCAACGCCATGCTCGACGTGATGGAGGCGTACGTGCGGTGGAAGAACGCCGAGACCCGGCATTCGGCGCAGCGGGCCGGCTCCTCCCCCTGGTACCGTGACGAATTCCAGGGCTCCTACCGCCAGTGGCAACTCCACGTCTGGGAGCTCCGCGGCCCGGCCGCCACCTGGCCGGATCAGCTCGCGGCGTATGAGCGGGCCCAACCCGTCTTCGCCGTGCTCTCCGGCCTCGGGGTGGGACCGTGGCGGCCGGTGCACGACTTCTGCGAGGTGGCCGGAATCCCCTGCCTCTTCCCCAACACCGGCCTGCCGGTCGCATCTCCGCCCGGCGTCTATGCGCTCTATCTCTCCACCGGCCTGACGGTCGAAGCCCAGGCGCTCGCCCGCTACGCCTCGGATCTCCCGGGGCGCATCGTCCAGGTCTATCGGAATGCGGCCGGGGCCCAAGTCCCCGCCCGCGCGTTTCGCGACGCCCTGAATGCCACCGGGCGGCTCGTGGACCGGGCCATTCCGCCGGGCCAGGCGCTGACGCCCGCCTTCTGGAGGCGGCTGGTGGGGGAGACCCGTCCCGCGGTCCTCGTGCTCTGGCTGGACGAAAAGGACGCGGCGACGCTCGGGGCCGCCGCGGACGCCTTCGCGCCCGTCCGCCGGATCGTCCTCGCCGGGAGCCTCCTGGGTGAGGGGGAGCCGGCCGTGCCGGCCCCTCTGCGAAATAAGGTGCTGCTGACCTGGCCCTGGGCCCTGCCGGGGCACGAGGAGCCGTTGATCTATCGCGTCCGCGCCTGGATGCGCGCGCGGGGGATCGAACGGACCCACGAGCGCCTTCAGCTCGCCACCTGGTTCGCGCTCGCGGTGACCGATCATTCGCTCACCCACATCGTGGAGAATTTCTCGCGCGATTTCTTCGTCGAGAGCGTCGAGGAGGAGACCGAGAACGCGCTCAACCCGGGCCTCTTCCCCTCGCTCAGCCTCGGCCCCGGCCAGCGCTTCGCCTCCAAGGGGAGCTACGTCGTCCGCCTCGGGGACGGCACGCCGGGAGGAGTGGAGGCGGTGAGCGGATGGATTGTGCCGTGATCGACGCTGCCCGGAGCGTCAGCTCCAAGAGAGATCACCGGGCGGCGCCTTGGAGCCTCGTTCCCCGCGCTTCGAGCCTCATTATGCGTCCTTGAAGCCGCGTTCCCTCGCCTTCGCGCCCCACCGCGTGCGCTTCGTGGCGCGTTCCCTCTCGCCCGTGAAGCGCGAGCTCCTTGCGGCCCAGCATTCCCCGTCCTTCGCGCCCCGCGTCGAGCTCTCCGGGAGGCGTTCCCCGTCCTTCGCGTCGTCCGGGTGACGGGAACGGAGCGCGAAGTCGTCTTCGAGCGATGCGCATCATAGGGAATGGCCCATGAAGGATGGGGAACGCCGTTCAATGGATGGGGAATGCGGCGTTCCCTGTCCTTCACATCGCCTCCTCTCGGGGACCCACGCCTCGATCTCCAGGGAAAACCTCACGAAGAGCGCACCGGATGAGACGCAGACCTCTTGGCGCTCTTCGCTGGAGGGGCTTAATATCCCGCTTCCATAGCTATGGTATAATCCGCATTTATAGTGTTGTCCAGGGCCTTCTCCGCGAGCTAGATTCAGCCGTCGAGGAGGCGGGGAGACCGGGGACCGGGGGGCTCCGCCTTCGCGGGAAGGCGTCGAGACCGCGGCTCCCGGTATCCCCTGGAGGGACTGCGCGCGTTCTTTGATAGACGAAGTCTTTTGCCGGGGGGAACGGAGCGGGCCGTCCCCTCCCGGCTCTTTTCGCGCCTCCTCAGTCTATTGACGCGGCCTATGACTCGCTCTATCCTTAGAATACACTGAGGGAAGAAAGAGCTGTTTCTGGACCACCATTCCCATTATCTTTCGGGAGGAAGTCGTATCATGCCGCGAGTCGAGCAGGTCTCCATTTTTCTAGCTTCTCCGGGCGACGTCCTCGTTGAACGGAACCACGCTGAGCGGGTCATAGAAGAGCTGAACCGTACAATCGCCTCTTCCGGTGGTATGAGCCTGAAGATAATCAGGTGGGAGGAAGACGTGCATCCCGGCTATGGAAAGGATGCTCAGGCGATTATCAACGACCAAGTAGCCAAGATGTCTCAGTGCGATCTTTTTGTGGGGGTCATGTGGAACCGGGTCGGTACGCCGACTCCACGCGCGGAATCCGGGACCGTGGAAGAATTCGAGATTGCGGCCCAGGCGTTCGACCGTCATGGCAAGCCGGAAATCTGGTTCTACTTCCGCAATGCCGCGGCCCACCTCGATACCGGCGAGCAGATAGAGCAGCGGAAGCAGGTGGTGGCGTTCAAAGAAAAGATCAAAAAAAACAGCCTCCCCTGGTCATACAAGACTCCCAAAGAATTTCAGGACAAGTTTCGCGTCCACCTTTCGAAATGGCTCGAGGAGCGCACACCGCAGGAAGCGGTCCCGGCGGCTCGGCGCAGCGAGCTGGTTCGGGTCAACGGTTACAAGCTGTTCTACTTTCGCGCGAATCACAAGCTGAGTTTCGCAAGCCTGGCGCGATTGACAGGTCTTCAACCTGCCCTGCTCAGAAAGCTAGAGAAGGTGAAGCAGGAGAAGGGAGCCTTGAAGGAGTCCAGCTTTAACGTCTGTGAACGGAACGCACTCGATCGTCTGGAGGAGGCGCTTGCGTGCCGTGGCACGCTGCTGGCCGGCAAAGCGGATGATTTTCTAACTCAATACATGCAATTTTATTATATTTATAAGACCGCAAAGCCGGGGCCAGTACGCGGGGATCAGCCGCCGCCCTTAGCGTTCAAGACCAGGGCGGTGGTATTTGATTTCGATGGAACGCTGACACGATCCGACGACGACAGGACGACCTGGGAGAAGATCTGGGTGATGTTAGGTTACTCAATCAAGGACTGTGCAGACTTGCACCTGCGCTTCCAGCGGAAAGAATTCTCGCATCAGATCTGGTGTGACCGGACCCGGGACAAATTTCGCGTTAAGGCTCTCACGACGGAGCAACTCAAGAGCATCGCACGGGAGATCCATTTAGTCGACGGAGTTCGCGAGACTGTCGAGACCCTCCGTAAGGAAGGTGTGAACCTTTTCATCTTATCCGGATCTATCCGATCGATCATTCAGGAGATCCTTGGTGACCTGCGGACCGAGTTCGAAGAAATCAAGGCCAATGAAGTCTTGTTCGACGCCCAGGGAATCATCAGCCAGATCCAAGGCACTCCCTACGACTTCGAGGGCAAAGCGACCTTTCTCAAGCGGCTTATCGAGGACTGGCAACTCTCTCCCATGGATGTGTTGTTCGTCGGGAACTCATGCAACGACGTCTTTGCAAGCCAGTCAGGAGTCCGGACGCTCTGCGTAAACCCCAAGTTCACCGATCCTGCCAATGAGGAACATTGGACGTACGCGATTCGCGAGATGGTTAATCTCAAGGAGGTTATGGACTTTATAGAGCTCTAGGGCTCACCTCGAAGGCGACCCCCCGCAGAAAAGTCTCGTGACCACCGGAGGTGTTCCGCCGATCGTTCTGGGATAAGATTAGAGCCATGGCAGATTCCTTCGAAGATCGGAGTATCCCGGAGAAACGTGGCCTCCGGAAGCGGAGAGCGCTTCGATCCCGGTCACTGCCGGATCATGAAGGAGTGGCTGGCCCTGAGGCCCGATTCCAAACATTGATCCATAAACACGGGGTAGGCCCATGAAGATCCTGATCTTCGGCGCGACGGGCTCGGCGGGCGGCAGCGTCCTGCGCGCCTGTCTTGCCTCTCCGGCGGTGGAGGAGGTGCGCGCCGTCGTGCGCCGGCCCCTCGCGTTGACCGATCCAAAGCTCCACGGGATCGTGCACGGCGACTATCTGGATTACTCGAAAATCGCGGACGCCTTCGCGGGCGTGGACACCTGCCTTTTCTGCCTGGGTATCTCGGCCACTCAGGTTTCAGGGGAGGCGGAGTACCGCAAGATCACTCACGATTTCGCGCTCGCCGCCGCCCGCGCGTTGCGCGCCCGCAGCCCCGGGGCCGCGTTCCATTTCATCAGCGGCCAGGGCACGAACGTGGAGAGCCGCTTCATGTGGGCGCGGGTGAAGGGGGAGACCGAGAGGGACCTGATGGATCAATTTGACGCGGTCTGCTGGCGTCCGGCCGCCATCGACGGCGTGCCGTCCCGGAGCGAGCCTCGGATGTTCAAGATCCTGCGGCCGCTGCTGCCCCTGTTGAGCCCTTTCCGCGGCCTTTATGTGAAGGGAGAGGATCTCGGCCGCGCCATGCTGCTGGCGGCGGCTGAGAACATGCGGGGGCGGATCGTCGAGAACGCGGAGATCCGCGATCTCGCCGACCGCGCGGGAGGCGTAATCTAAGCCACCCCGGCGGGCGGGGAGCCGCCCGCTCATCCGGGAGCCCGGGCCAGTCCCGCGGGGGCTCCCGTTCCAGGCCGAGGCCTGCCACTGTGGGGTTGGAGACGTCCCCCATGTGGAAAAACCTGCTCGCCATATTCCTCCTCGCGCTTCTGCTGAGCGGCGGTGCGCTCCTGGGCAGCTTCGCGGCCCTCTGGTACGTCTCCCCGGTGGGCAACGATACGTCCGGCGCCGGCAGCTCGGCGGCGCCGTTCCGCACCGTCCAGCGGGCGATCGACGCGGCCCGCGACGGCGATCAGGTCGTCGTCCTGGAGGGGCGCTACGCGGGCCCGGGCAACGCGGATCTCGATTTCCGCGGCAAGGCGGTCCTCGTCCGCAGCCGCGACCCGGAGAGGGACGCCGTCCTGCGGCGGACGATCCTCGACGCCGCGGGGCACGGGGTGGTGGCGCGCTTCGAGCGCGACGAGGGGCCCGGCAGCGGGCTCGCCGGCTTCACCCTGATCGCCGGCGATCCCACCCGGCCGGCGCGCGGCGTGCCGGGCTTCTTCGCCTTCTCCCCCGGCGCCCGGCCGATGCTCCGCCGGCTGCGGATCGCGGCGGGGAGCGCGCCGCCCGCTCCGGCCTTCGCCGTGCAATCCCAGGCCGCGGCGGCCGGCGGCCCCTCGGCCTGGACGGGGCGGGACCCCTTCCATCAGCCGGCGGCGACCACCGACTATTACGGCAGCGGCGACGCCGATCTGGATGGGCGCGCCGGCGCCGCCGACGTGAAGCTGGCGCGGCGGATCGCCCGCGGGGAGATCCCTCCGAACCGGCGGGCGGACGTCAACGGTGACGGGCGCGTGGATGAGAACGACGCGCGGCTCCTCGCCGGGGCGCTCGCCGGCGGCGCGCTGCCGGCCTGGTGGGACCGCCTCGACCGGCGCGCGGACCGCGAGGCCTGGATCGATCGCATGATGGCGCTGGACGCCACCGACCGGCACGCCTACGCTTACTGGTGGCAGTGCCTCAGCTTCGCCGTCCAGACCTTCGTGCACGGGGCCTTCTACCGTGAGGATCTCACCGGCACCGAATACGACGGCGGGCCGACGGCGCTCAATCTGCCGGTCTATTACGGGTCGGTCTACGGGCCCTCGTTCGGGCACGGCATCGACGCGGTGCTGGTGGGGGACGATCCGCTCAATTTTGCGGACTGGCGGTTCCTCGAGCCGCAGACCGATCAGGACGCCGCGCCGGGGATGTGGGACATCCCCTACGGCACCGAGGTCGCGCTGCTGGTGCCGGAAGGGCTCGTCTCCGGTGGATTTTCCTACGCGGCGCCGATCGTGCGCTTCCGTATTGACGAGACCGGCGCCGTGCTGCTCGACCACCGGGCCGACCTGCGCCTCCAGCGCGGCGAGCCGTCGGCGCGCGCGGTCGACAACGCCACGGACCTCTGGCATCCGCGGATCGTGCCGGTGGGGCCGCCGCGGGTCCTCTTCGAGCGCGCGCGCGACGGCATGACGGGCGGCACCGACCTGCATCTGGCGGATCTCCCCCTGGCGGGGCTGCGGCCCGGGACGCCGCTGGTCCCGGAGGCGCGGTACGCCCGGCTGCTGGACATGACCCGCGGACCGGACGGGTCGATCCACCTTCTGTGGACGGCCGAGACGCGGGGCGTGCCCGGCGTCTTCTACGGCCGGCTCGACCTCCAGGGGCGCCGGATCGTCGAGTCGCGCCGGGTCTCGGAATGGGCGCGGTCGGTCCGCATGGGCCGCCTGGCGGTGACGGCGGCCGGCGACGTCCACGTCTTCTGGCTGGAGCTGAAGACCAACGTGAGCCACCCTTACGAATCCGGGATCTACTGGAACCGGCGCGAGGGGGGCGCCTGGAGCCGCTCGGAGCTCCTGATTCCGTTCACCGGGCCGATCCCCGCGGAGTCCTATTCCGGCCGGCCGCTCCTCGGTTTCACCTTCGACGTCGTGGCGGATCCCGGTGGGATCTGGCTAGCCTGGATCGATCCCTACGCGCCGGGAGAGGGGGGGCTCCACATGCGGCGTCTGACCGCGGCGTGGAGCGCGCCGGAGACGCTCGAAACCGGCAGCTTCCGGGGCATCGCTCTCGCGCGGGACACCGCGGGAGCCCTCCACCTGTTCGACTGGATGGGAGGCCCGGAGGTGGGAGCGTTCTGGGGCGATCTGCGCCACCGCGCCAGCGCGGACGGCCTCTCCTGGACGCGCCCCGAGACGATGGACGGCAAGGCCTGCTGCATCTCGGCGGCGGCCGGTCCCGGCGGCACCTTGGAAACTGTCTGGGAGCGCCGGACCGGAGAGCGATCGGTCGCCGTCCACAGGCGATTCACCGGCCGCGTCTGGAGCGGCGATCTCGACCTCGGGGCCGTGCCAGGCGAGGATGTGCGCACACCCACCATCGCGGTGCTGCCCACCGGCCGGATCGTGGTCGCTTGGTCCTCGCGGACCGGGCATGGCACCGGGGTGGAGGCGCGGGCGTTTTCGCGTGTGATATCTCTTGCGGCGTGCCCGTAAGCCCGCGAGCTCGCCGCCTCCGCGCCACCATCGGCACCGCCGCGCTCGCGGCGCTCCTCGGAGTGGGCGCGGTCCACATGATCTACCGGTCCGGAGCTCTCCTCTCCAGTGCCGGCCGCTGGGCGAGGCTCACCCCCGCGGAGGCCCGGCGCCGGGCCTTCGGCGTGGCGTATGTGGACGCCGTCGAGGCCATCCGGCGCGAGCTTCCTGAGGATGCGTGGTATCTGATCGTTCCTCCCAAGGATTTCGAGGAGACCGGCTGGGCGGTGTGGCTGCGCCACGACCTCGCGCCGCGCCGGCCGATCCTGATCGAATCGAGGGCCGGACGCGGGTTCCGCACCCTCTACGGCACGGCTCCGCCGAAGTGGGTGCGCTGGGCCGTCCTGCCCGGCGATAACGGCATGCCGGTGCTCCTGGCGCGCGAAGAGGCCCTCGCCCGGCTGCGGGCCCGCGGCGAAAGATGATGGCGGGGATCGTGGCCGAAGCCTTCGCGGCGGTCTCGCTGTTCCTCGGAGCGGGTCTCGGGCTGACCCTCTGCCTGCCGGGATTCGCGAGGACCGGCCTGGCCGGCCGGCTGGGCTTCGCCTGGGTGTTGGGTGTGGCCTGGATCGGGCTGTTCCTCTACGCCGCCTCCCACTTCGCCCGGGTGCCCCTCGACGGTCCGCTGGTCTTCCTCGCGGCCTTTCTCCCGCTCGCGTCTGGGCTGGCGGCGGGCGTCCGCCTGCTGGTCCTGCGAAGATGGAGCGCGCCCGCGCCACGGCCCGCCCGCGGCCCGCTCTGGATCATCGTCTGGGTGGGGCTCGCTCTGCTCGCGGTCCTCGTCTCCTCGGCGGTTCTGGCGAGCGCGCTCACCCATCCTTTGGAAGACTGGGACGGCCGGATGACCTGGACGGCCCAGGCGATGTTCGTCCGCGACGCCGGCACGGTGGACGCGGAGGTCCTGCGCTTTCCGAAGAGCTTCATCAGCCATCCGCGCTATCCGCTCCTGATGCCGCTCGCCCAGATCGCCGCCCTGGAGGCGGTGGGGAGCGGCGACGAACGGATCGTCCGGACGGTCTACGCGATGTTCTTTCCGGCGCTCGTCCTGCTGGTCCTGGAGGCCGGCCGGCGCTGGGCCGGCTCGCGCGCCGGGCTCCTCACGGCGCTCGCCCTGCTCACGGTCCCGTGGATCCCGTTCGATCCGGAAGGGGGGGCGGCCGGCGCCTACAGCGACCTCCCGCTGGCCTGTTTCTTCGGCGGCGGCCTGCTGCTGCTCCTGCGGGGGCGTCCCCGCGCGTCGGACGGCGCCGCCGCGGGACTGCTGCTCGCGGCGGCCCTGCTCACCAAGAACGAGGGGCTGCCCGAGGTCCTGATCGCGCTGGCGCTGGCGGTCCTGAGCGCGGGGATCGCCCTGGTCCGGCGGCGGCGATCCGGGCGGCCCCGCCTGCTCGCGGCGGCCCTGGCCTGTGGGCTGTGCCTCGGCGCCTTCGGGCTCCTCGTCTCCTGGCGGTCGCCGATCCCGAACCGCTATGACGAGTCCTATTTCGAAACCTTTTCGATCGCGTCCTTCGCGCGCAACCTGGCCTCCGCGCGGCCGTTCACGACGATCCCCGTGATCGCGCGCCGGATGTACAGCCCGGAGCTCTGGGGTCTCTTCTGGTGGCTGGCGCCGGTGCTCTTCGTGGCCGCGGCACCCTCGTTCCGGCGCCCGCCAACCGCCTTCCTGGCCGTCGCCGCGGCGGTGCCATTATTGGCGGCCTGGTCCGCCTACGCGCAGGTTCCGGCGGCGGTCTATTACGCGACCGTCACCTGGAACCGCCTTCTGCTGCAGGGCTGCGTGCCTGTGCTCGGGCTGCTGGCGTTGGGGGTCCGGAGGCTGCTATCCTTGAAACCCTGGCGGTCTTGGAGGATCTCGCGATGAGGATCAACATTGTTTATTGGCAAGAAGAGGGCGGCTGGATCGGGTACTTGCAGGAATACCCGGACTACTGGACGCAGGGCGATTCCTTCGACGACCTGCAAGAGCACCTGAAGGATTTGTATCAAGATCTCACCAGCGATCAGATTCCAGGGATACGCAGGGTCGGCGAGTTGGTTATCTCGTGAAGCGGGCAGACCTGATCAGGACGATTGAAGGTGCGGGTTGTGTGCTGATTCGTCATGGAGCGAAGCACGACTGGTATCGCAATCCGACCACGGGCGTTTCCCAGCCTGTTCCGCGTCATCGAGAAGTCAAGGACTACCTGGCGCGTCACATCATAAAGATGCTCAGCCTGGATAGCCGATAAGCTCCAGGAGTCGGTTGCTCCTGCCCACCTTCCGGCGCCGGGGCCCGGACATCCGGACGGGCGCCAACCCGTCATTTCCCCCGTGCGCGCAGAATCTCCGCCAGCACGTCCGGCCTCCCCTCGATCCGCTCGAGGTGCGGATAGCGGGGGCCGCCGTGGTAGTCGAGCCGGTGGACGCGGATGGCGTCGCCGTCGGCGGTGACCACCTCGATGGGCTCTTTTCCGCCCTTGGATTGGGCGAGCGCCGCCTCCACCGCGCGCGCCGAGTAGACGTGCCCGCCCACCCCCAGCACCTTTTCGCCGGCCACCATCCCCGCCCGTCCCGCCGGGGAGTCGGGCAGGACCTCGGTGACATCGTCCTTCTTGCTCACGGAGAAGCCGAGCGAGAAGCGCCAGTCGTGATTTTCGCGCCGGGATTCGTTGTCGGCGATCGCCTGATTCGGCTGGTCGCTGTAGATCAGCCGCCAGCCGGCGCGCTCGAGCCCCTGCATCGGCAGGCGCGGCTGCACGCGGTCCACGTGCTCGGCGAGCACCCCTTGCCAGTCGAAAGGCACGAGACCGTTGAGGGCCTTGACGACGTCCTCCCGGGTGTAGGGGACCAGCGAGGGCCCGGAATTGGCGCCGCCGTAGAACCGGCGGCAGAAGTCGTCGAGCGTCACGCGCCCCTGGGAGCGCTCGCGCAGGAGGGTGTCGACGTCGAGCCAGAGGAAGATCGATTCCTCGTAGAAGTCCGTGCCGCGCCGGCGGGCGCGGCCGTCGGCCGGAGCGCCGTAGAGGATCTGGGCCGCCACCGCCGTATCCCCCAGGGGGCGCCAGTCGCGGCCGGTCTCGGTGTCGAGGCCGGCGGCGATGGCGGCGACCTGCTCGCGGTAGTACTCCGGCGTCCACAGGCCCGCGCGGGCCGGCAGCACGAGCCCGAGATGCTCGGTGAGCCCCTCGTAGACCCAGAGCAGCGCGCCGCGCATCGGCCGCTGGTAATCCGGCGACAGCAGCCCCTCGGGCCGCCGGTGCTTGCCGTTCCAGGAGTGCACGAACTCGTGGGCGAGCAGGCTGGGCATCGAGCGCTTCGACGCCTCCCGGACGAGGGTCTCCTCATCCACCCGGTCGTCGCTCGATTCGTGATGCTCGAGGCCGAAGTGCTCGACGTGATCGGAGAGCGTGAGCAGCCAGTGGTAGGAGCTGTAGTGGCGGGCGCCGAAGAGCGTCAGGGCCTCCTCGACCAGGCGCGTCATGGGCGCCGAGAGGCTGCCCGCTCCCGCCAGGTCCGCGGCGCGGTCGGCGGCGATCGACAGGTGGTGGCGGGCGCCGTCGTGCTCGCCGAGGTCGAGGTCGATCAGGTTCGCGCCGGTGAGCACGGGAGAGTCGATCAGCGTCGTCAGCGAGACCGGAGCGAAACGCACGGCGCCGCCCTCCTCCCCCTGCTTCACGAGGGCGGTGGCGAAGGACCAGCCGGCGGGCAGGCGCAGGGTGGGGGTGACGCGGATGGCGTCCGCGGCCGGCCCTTGCGGATAGAGCGCGACGGTGTTCCAACTGATCACCGCCAGGAAGTCGGTGGCTCCGGGCCCCGAGGAGAAATTTCCCCCCTCGCCGGGAAAGAGGAAGTCGGCCCGGGTCGACAGCCGGGTGGCGCCGGGCGGGATGGTCACGCGCAGCGCGTACATCTCGACCGGGTCCCGCTCCCAGGAGAGCTCCTTGCCGCCCGCCGACAGGTGCAGGTCGACGAAGTTGGCCAGGGGGCCGGTCGGCCCATGCTCGCCGGGGATCCATTTCGGATAGAGCAGGGTGAGCGGGCCGGGCGCGACGGAGATCTCGCTGCTGACGTGGAGGATCCGCTGATTCGCCTGGCTGGCGTCGAGCGAGAGCGCGATGGAGGTGGCGGGAGCGGTCTGGGCGGCGGCGCCCGCCGCCAGAGAGAGAGCCGCGAGGGCGGCGAGGAGGACGACGGGACGCGGCCTGCGGGGTGTGGGATTCATGGTCGTCAGCTCTCCTTGAGGGCTCGGGTTCAACCTTCGCGAGCCCTGGCACTATACAATTCCGCGTCATGAAAGTCCTGGAGACCGACCGGCTGGTGCTGCGCAGGATGTCGACCGATGACGCGGAATTCGAGCTCCGGCTGCTGAACGAGCCGTCGTTTTTGCGGTTCATCGGCGACCGGGGGGTGCGGACCCTGGAGGACGCGCGCGCCTACATCCTGAAGGGGCCGGTCGACATGTACGAGCGGCTCGGCTTCGGGTTGTACATCACCGAGCTCAAGGGGGAGGGGGTCCCGATCGGGATCTGCGGCCTGGTGAAGCGGGATTTCCTGGAGGACGTCGACATCGGGTTTGCCTTCCTGCCCGGGTTCTGGGGCCAGGGGTACGCCTCTGAGGCCGCCTCCGCCGTGATGGAGTATGCAAAAGGAACGCTGGGCCTGAAGCGGCTCGTGGCGATCACCAATCCGGACAACCAGAGCTCGATCCGGCTGCTCGAAAAATTGGGTTTTCGATTCGATCGCATGATCCGGGCCACCGCGGACGGCCCGGAGATCCGGTTGCTCACGTGGGATGCGCCATGATCGATTCACTAAAACGGATGAAGCGCCTCCTCCCGCTGCTCGCGCTCGCCCTCTGCCTGATCTCCGCCGCGCCTCCCGAGCCCGGCCTCGCCACGCGCGCCCGGGCCGTTCTCGCCCAGACCTCGGGCACGATCCGGATTGCGGGCCTCCAGCGTCCGGTCACGGTGCTGCGCGACCGCTGGGGCGTGCCCCACATCTTCGCCGAGACGCAGGACGACCTCTTCCTGGCGCAGGGGTTCGTGGCCGCCCAGGACCGCCTCTGGCAGCTCGAGATCTGGCGCCGGGCGGGGGAAGGGAGGCTCGCCGAGATCGCCGGTCCCGAAGCCGTCGAGCGCGACCGCTTCGCCCGGCTGCTGCGCTACCGGGGGGACCTCGAAGCCGAGTACGCGAGCTATGCCCCGGACGCCAAACGGATCGTCGAGTCGTTCGTGCGCGGGGTCAACGCCGCGATCGAGGCGAGCCGCGACCGGCTGCCGATCGAGTTTCAGCTCGCGGGGGTGCGGCCGGAGCCCTGGACGCCCGAGGTCTGCCTCAACCGCCTGGCGGCATATGGGATGACCCTCAACTCCAGCCTGGAGGTGCTGCGGGCGAAGCTCGGCACCGATCTCGGCTGGAAGGCCGCCGACGAGCTGCTCCCGGCCGAGCCGCCGCGCCCTCTGGAGGCCCAGCCGCACGCCGGCCTCGAAGGGGTGGACGAGAAGGTCCTGAGCCTCCCCCGGGCGACGGACGTCCCGCTCCACTTTCAGGCGGCGGCGAACGGCAGCAACAACTGGGTGGTGGACGGCACCCTCTCCGCCACCGGCCGGCCGATCCTGGCGAACGATCCCCACCGCACGCTCACCCTGCCCAGCCTGCGCTACATCGTCCACCTGGTGGGGCCGGGCTGGAACGTGATCGGCGCCGGCGAGCCGGCCCTGCCCGGCATCGCCGCGGGGCACAACGACCGCGCCGCCTTCGGCTTCACCATCGCGATGATCGATCAGCAGGACCTCTACGTGGAGGCGACCAACCCCGAGAATCCCAACGAGGTCCGCTTCCAGGGGCGCTGGGAGCCGATGCGCGTGGTGCGCGAGACGATCGCGGTCAAGGGGCGGGAGCCGGTCGCGGCCGAGCTCAAATTCACCCGCCACGGCCCGGTGATCCACGAGGACCGCGAGCGCCACCGGGCCTACGTGCTGAAGTGGGTCGGCAGCGAGCCGGGCACGGCGGGCTACCTCGCCTCGCTCTCGCTCGACCGGGCGCGGACCTGGCCGGAGTTCCGGAAGGCCCTGGAGCGCTGGAAGGTCCCTTCGGAGAACCTGGTCTACGCCGACGTGGACGGCAACATCGGCTGGCAGGTGGCGGGGCTCACGCCCGTGCGCAAGGGGTGGTCCGGGCTGCTGCCGGTGCCGGGCACGGGGGAGCACGAGTGGCAGGGCTTCCTGCCGGCCTCCGAGCTCCCGAGCGCCTTCAACCCGGCGCGGCACTTCCTCGCCACCGCCAACAACGACATCCTGCCGCCGGGCTACCCCCACGAGCTGGGCTTCGACTGGGGGGACCCCACGCGCGCCAACCGGATCGCGGAGGTGCTCGGCGCGGGCGGAAAAAAATTCACGGTCGCCGATTTCGAGCGTCTTCAATACGAGGAGGTCTCGCCCCTGGCCCGGGAGCTGGTGAAGATCCTCGGCGAGGCCCGGGGCGTGAGCCCGGAGCTGCGCCCCTGGGCCGACCGGCTCGCGCGGTGGGACGGCACCGTGGCGAAGGATTCCGCCGCGGCGGCCCTCTACGAGATCTGGGCATTGAAGCTCGGGCCCGCCGTGCTCAAGGCGCGGGTGCCGGAGAAGTGGCTGCCGATCGTCTCCGGCCAACTGGACCGGGTGGTCGAGCTGCTCCGCGATCCCAAGCCCGAATGGTTCGGCCAGGACCCGCGCGCCGGCCGGGACGCCGTGCTGCTCCAGACTCTGGAGGCAGCGGTCGCGGAGGCCAAGAAGAGGCTTGGCCCCGATCCCGCGGGCTGGCGCTGGGGGGCGCTCCATACCGCCGCCTTCCGGCATGTCCTGGGCACCGGCCCCGATCGCGAGAAGCTTTTCAATCCCCCGCCGGTCGAGCGCGGTGGCGACGGCTACACGCTCAACGTGGGTGTGGGGCACGATTTCGACGTCTCCCACGGCGCCTCCTTCCGGGAGATCCTCGACCTGGGCAACTGGGACCGCTCCGTGGCCACCAACGTGCCGGGGCAGTCCGGCCAGCCCGGCAGCCCGCATTACGCGGATTTGCTGCCTTTGTGGGCGGAGGGGAAATACTTTCCGCTGCTCTACAGCCGGAAGAAGATCGAGGCGGCGACGACGGAGCGGCTGGTGCTGGCGCCGAAATAAAGCAAGGGACTCCAGGGACAACAGGGACTCCAGGGACGGCAAGATCTTGAGGCCCGAATGGGCCGTTCTAACTTAGCCCAGGGCATCGCCCTGGGAGAGAGGCGGAAGATTTAGTCAGAGGCGGCCTGAAAGGCCGCGCTAGTTGCTGGCGCCGAAATAGAAACCGAAGGGCCGCCACGGTATACTGGGAGTCATGAGCCCAGTAGAAGCCATCGAACGACAGATCGAGCAACTCCCGCCAGAAGAGCTCGCCAGGTTCCGCGAGTGGTTCGCGAATTTCGATGCCGCGGTTTGGGACCGGCAACTCGAAGCGGATGTCCAGGCTGGGAAGCTCGACTCTCTGTCGGAGCGCGCGCTTCGCGCCCATGCCGCCGGCCAGTCCACGAAGCTTTGAATCATCACGCCACACCGGAATTCTGGGCCTGCTATCGGGCTCTCCCTGGCCCGTTCAAGATCTGGCCGACCGGGCCTTCGCAATCCTGAAAACCGATCCCCGTCATCCTTCGCTTCACTTCACGAAGGTGGGCCGCTTTCTCTCCGCCCGAGTCGGGCTTCATCATCGAGCCCTGGCCGTGGAGATCTCGAACGGTGTGCTGTGGTTCTGGATTGGCACTCACGCCGAATACGACAAGCTCATCGGCTGAGCACCCCCGCCAACCCCAGCACCGAAGGCACCCGCCCCGGCTCCAGCATCCGCAGCAGCCCCAGCCCGATCCCCGCGAAACCGTTCATCAGGCCGGGGGATTCGATGCTGCCGCGGGTACCGCAGAGCCAGCCGTCGCGGTCGAGGCTGGCGAGGACGATCTCCAGGAAGCGCTGGATGCCCGCGGCCAGCTCAGGGTGCGGGAAGCGCTCCTGGGCCTGGAGGAGGAAGTCGAGGTTGCCGAGGTCGCCGTGGCAGAGGCAGTGGTTCTGCCCAGGGCCGCGCTCCAGGGTGAGGCGGAGGGCCTGCTCGATCTCCTGGCGGAGCGCCTCGCACTCCTCGCCGCTGCGAGCTTGACGATACGCCTCCAGGCGGCTGAGGCCCACTCCGGGCGCGCCGTAGCACCAGGCCATGGCGACCGTGCTCTCGGGGGGTGGCTCCTCGCCAGGGTCGCCATGGAGCATGCGCTCGAGGTCCGACCAGAAGCGCTCGCGCTCCCCCGCGAAGCCCGCGAGGCCGGCGTCGAGAAAGCGGCGGTCGCCGGTGGCGGCGCCCAGCCGGGTGAGCGCCAGCGCGATCCCCCCGACGCCGTGAGAGATGCCGGCCGAGGGCTTGTCGGTCGCCAGGCGGGTGCGCCAGCCGAGGCCCGGTCCCCAGGGCTCCGCCAGACCGAGCAGGCGCTCGCCGCATTGGGAGGCGATCTCAAGCACGCGCTTCGACCCGCAAGCCTCGTGGAGGGCCAGCAGGCCCAGGATGGCGCCCGCCGAGCCGCCGATCAGGTCGAGGTCCTCGTCCTTCTCCAGAATCGCGGGGAAGCGCTCCGCCAGCCCTTCCGCGGCATCGAGGATCTGCCGGTCCCGCCAGAGGTGGCCGAGGTGGGCGAGGGTCCAGACGATCCCGCCCAGGCCCTGGAAGGCGCCGATCGAGGCGCCCGCTCCGGGAGCGCCTTCCAGCCTCGCCTCCATCTGGATCTGGAGGGTGTCGACGGCGGCGCGCGCGAGCTCGGTGGGCGCCGGATCGCCCGCGATGTCGCCCAGGAAGCCGAGGAAGAGGGCGATGCCGGGCAGGCCGGAGTAGAGGTCCTCCGGCGTGGTCTCCAGGGACCAGGTCTTGTTGCGGTATTCGAGACCGATCCAGGAGGCGTGATCCCTCTCCCGCACGGCCATCTCAGCGAACCAGCCGCCCACGGCGCGGGCGTGCCGGAGGAGGCTCTCGCGCAGGGCCTCGGGGGTGAGCCGCGGCGCCTGGGGGTCGGGCGCGTAGCTGGTCCACTGGACGTCGTCCCGGTTGAGGAGCTGGGTGCCGAGGGAGAGGCGGAGAAACCAGAGCTGGCGCCGCAGGTCCTCCTCCCCGAGCTCGCCCAGGCGGCGGCGGACGAGGTCGAGGGCGGGCTCAGCCAGGAAGTCGGGGAGCCTCTCGCCGCGGCTCGTCCACACGTCGCGCGAGGAAGGGACGGTGGAGAAGAAGGGGATATCCCCCTCCGAGAGGTCGCGGTGCTCGGCGGCGACCGCCTGGGCCAGGACCGGCTGGAAGTCGGCCTCCAGCCAGAGGCGGTCGAACAGGCGGTCGCGGTCGAGGGCGTCGCGCAGATAGTCGGGATGGAAGCTCTCGAGGAGCAGCGCGCCGTAGATCCGCGTCGGCCGCAGCACCACGCGCACGGGGTCGTCCGCAAAGCGGCCGATCCAGCGCCGGAGCTCCTCCGGATGGCCGGCCAGCAGCCGGTAGACGGCGGTGAAGCCGTGCGTCATCTCGTCGCGAAACTCGCCGACCTGGGCCGGCCGGCCGTCGAGGAGCGGGCGGTTCCGGCCCCCTTCCATGATCGCGCGGTCGCGCTCCACCCGCATCTCGTCGGTGCCGATGCCCCGCCACTGGATCACCTTCTCCGGGGTGGGCTGGCCGTCGATGGCCGCGACACCGCTGATGTCCACCCCCGCGAAGCCGTCCCCCCCGCCGACCTGGAAGGGGAGGAGGCCGACCCGCAGGACCGAATGGAGGGCGAATTGCGAGCGCAGGTCCTCCTTCGGCCGTGTCCCCTTGCCGCGCTGGACCTGGGGGTGGAAGAGCGATTCGAGATCGACCACCACCGGATGCTCGCCGGCCGCGATCAGGTTCTCGTGGTGGCAGTCGGTGGCGGCGAGGGCGAAGAGCACGGCGAGCAGCCCGCCCAGGCGCTCGTGGAAGCGGGCGACCTCCTCCGGGGACCGGCAGGGCTCGAAGGGGGCAAACTCCATCCAGCCGTGATCGCCGCGGTCGAGCACGCCGAGGGTGCGCAGCCCGGGGCCGTCCAGTGAATTGATCCACGCCAGGAGATCCTGGAAGTGGGCCTCGACGGCGAGCGAGCGGGGCTTGTAGACCAGCCGGGCGCCGGAGGCGAAGGTCAGGATGCGCACCGACCGGCCGCGGCGGTGGCGGTCGCCGGCGCCGCCGTCGAGGGCGGTGAGCGGGCCGGGGTCCCGGCCCCCGAAGAGCCGTTCGACGATCTCCGGCCAGTCGGCGGCGAGCCGGGAGAAGATCTCGCGGACCACCTCGCGGAAGAGCTCCAGATCCAGGAGCACCTGGCGGGCGAGCACCGGATATTCGCGGAGGATCGCGTCCGCGGTCTCCGGATCGCGCAGCCGCTCCACGAACGAGGCGAAGCGCTCCTCCGGCGTCCCGCCGGCCAGGAGATCCTGAAGGCGGGCCACGTGCAGCTCCAGCGCGAGGGTGCGCGAGAGGATCGACAGGATACGGTACGGCAGGGTCGCCGAGGCCCTCTGGAGGGCGCTCTCGGCGGTGAACGGGAGAGGGGGGCCCGCTTGGGCTGCGATCACCGCGAGGTCGTCCCGCAGGCGCATCCGGGCCCGCTCGACGAAGGGGCGGACCAGCTCCAGGAAGCCGGCGGCGGTGCCGAGCTCCGGCGGGATCGGCTGCGGCGGAAGGGGCGGCCCGTCCGGGGACCGGCGGTCGGAGATCTCGGTCATCCAGGCCGCGGGTGGAGCGCCGAGCCGGTCCGGCGGCAGCGCCACCAGGCGCTCGAACGACTCCTCGGTCAATCCCAGGCCTTCCAGGTGCCACTCCCGCAAGGGGCCGGACTTGAAGGCGGTCAAGGCCCGCCACTCCTCGATCCGCCGGCGGGCCCGCTCGTCGCCGTCGACCGGAGGGAGCGCCGGGGCGTCCGCCAGGGCGGCGCGCTCGGCGAGGGTGAGAGCGCGGTACCAGTCACTCGAGCCCCTCTCTCCCGGGCCGGGAGAGAGGGGTTGGGGAGTGAGGGCTATACCGTCGTCGGGCAGCACGAAGCCCAGCTATGGAAGGTGTACTCGGTGCAGCCCAGCGCCGTGGTGAGCGGCACGGAGGCGCCCGCGGTAGTGAGCTGGTCGTCGCGCAGATCGGTAATGCCGGCCGGGTGCTGGAGGGAGGCCTGGGCCTCCTCGGACAGGGTGGCGCGGTAGAAGGGGTCTTTCCAGGCGCGGATGACGTCGTTCTTGTTCATGGTGCTTCCTCCTGCTCAGGCCGTCGTCGGGCAGCAACCGTCGATCGTGTTGTAGGTGTACGCGGTGCAGTTCGGGGAGGTGGTGGGGGGGATGCAGCAAGAGGTCGAGCTGGCGAAGGTGTACTCGGTGCAGGTGATCGCCGTGGTGATCGGCGTGGAGGCCCCCCACGTGGTGAGCTGCTCGTCGCTCAGCTCGGTGATGCCGGCAGGGTGCTGGGGCAGGGCCGCCTGCGCGTCTTCGGATAGACTGGCGCGGTAGAAGGGGTCTTTCCAGGCGCGGATGACGTCGTTCTTGTTCATCTCGATCTCCTTGTTCTTGTTCAAAAGAACCCGGACACGGAAGGCCTCCTGAAGGAGGGCCTTCGTAATCTCTGGTGCTCAGGAGCTTGGAAAGGGAGACATCGGGGCGGCGGAGTGTCGAATCGGGCCCCTCCCGTTCGACCATGGGGTGGAGCCGCTCTTCGCTGACCGCTGAGACCGTCCCGCGAAGGCAACCTCGGCTCTGAAAATCCGTATTCCGTGGAGTTGATGAAAGGGGAGATCTGTCGTCATGAAGAGAATGATCCTGATGCTGCTGATCGTGGGGGCCTTCCTGGGAGGCCTCTGGGCCGTCAAGGCCCGCCAGATCAAGGGCGGCAGGGCCGCGCAGGCGAGCTTTCAACCGCCGCCCGAGGCCGTGACCACGGCCGTCGCGCGGCAGGAGCAGTGGCCTTCGACGGTGAAGGCCCTGGGCACGGTCACCGCCGTCCAGGGGGT
>Ga0308175_100000629_pt1 | contig 23693 bp, 15 predicted proteins | sample PhyCR1_3_FD_203893 | JGI IMG/M metagenome (GOLD analysis project Ga0308175, IMG submission 203893) | Soil microbial communities from UC Gill Tract Community Farm, Albany, California, United States - DLSLS.C.R1 | ecosystem: Environmental > Terrestrial > Soil > Agricultural land | place: USA...
CCAGAAGATCCACCGGCGCCTGGGTGAGCGCCTTGAGCTGCATGGTCTTGAAGCCAAAGCTCGCCTGCTTCTCGGGGCCCACCACCACCCGGCTGGTGCCGTCGCGCAGCCGCCAACGCCGCCGCCGGCTGTCGTAGCTCGCGCTGTCGGCGGTGACGATGAGGCCGGGGTAGCGCACCCCGTCGCCCTGCCGCTCGAGCATGAGCCCCTTGAGCTGCCGGCTCTCCACCTCGAGCGAGCGCACCGTGTAGACCCACCCGGCGTCGCCCCGGTAGACGAAGTTGTAGCGCGAGCTGGTGGCGCGGGGCGGGCGCGACTTCTGGAGCTCGGCCTGCCTGGCCGTGGCGCCGGGCGCCATCTCGCCGACGGCAAACGCCAGGAAGGTGGCGAAGACCGCGGCCAGGTAGATCGGCGCGGTGACCCGGAAGAAGCTGATCCCACCGGCCTTGGCCGCGGTGAGCTCCGAGTGCCGGCCCATGGCGCCAACGGTGAACACGGTCGCGAACAGGACCGCCGCCGGCATGACGATGAACGCGTTCTCGGGGATGGAGTAGATGTAGCTCACCAGGATCTCCCTGGTGGTGAGCCCGCGGTCCAGCAGCTTGTTGAGCGTGTCGGTCAGGTTGATGAGGATCGACACCAGCGGAAAACCGAGCGCGGTGAGGAAGAAGATCCGGAACCAGCTCCCGGCGACGTAGCGATCCAGCGTGCTGGGCAGCATGTCAGCGGCCTTCGGCCGATGCCGGGCTCCGCCGGCGGAAACGGCGGAACAAATGCCGGATGCCGTCGGTGATCTCCTGGAAGTCGCCGCCGCGGGTCGAGCCCGACTCGCGGCTCACCCGGACCAGGCCGATGAGCCCGAGCACCGTGAGCACGATGTTGGGCGCCCACATCGCTTCCCACGGGCGAATCAGGCCGCGGTCGGCCAGGCTCTCGCCCGCGGTGAGGCCCACGTAATGGATCGAGAAGATCAGCAGCCCGCCGCCGATGACCAGCCCCATCCCGCCGCGGGGAAACCTGAGCGCCATCACGATGCCGATGATGACGAACGAGATGCACGCGAAGCTGATGGACCACTTCTTATGGACCTCGACCGCGAACCGGTCGGCGCGGCGGTCGGCTTCGGTTTCCCGGTCGCCCGCGGTGGCCACCTGGGCCCAGTTGGAGAGCTGGGCGCGCTGGATGAGCGGCTTGGGGAAGCCGGGTTGTTGAGATCCCTTGGGGCTCGCGCCCGGCCGTAGTGGCTCGGTCGGACGGCCGCCGAGACCCTGCCGGGGTGGCGGGACCACCGCCTGGCGGGGCGGTATACCCTGGGTCCGCGGGGGAACTCCCTGGGCGCCGGGCAGAGCCCCCTGGGCGCCGGGCAGGACTCGCTTCGCGCCAGGCGGAAGTCCCTGCGGCTTGGGCGGGACGCCCTGGCCCGGCCGTGCTCGCTGCGGAGGGGCTTGGGGCGGGCGCGCGACCGGGCGAGGCTCCGCGGTCGCCGGGATCTCCCCCGACGTGACCGTGGCCCCCTGGCGGGCAATTTGACCCGCCGCCGGTTGTGCAGGACCCGGCGGCTGGGCCGTCCTCGTCAGAACCGCCTGCATTCGATCGATCCATCCGCAATAGGCCGGCAAGCGTGGGGTGCTCGTGTCAGGCGGCGGAGTGGGCAGGGCCGGGAGGTGCAGCAGGACTCGCAGATCGGCCCGCAGCAGTGTCTCCCGATCGTCCACCGCATTCCGCTCGTCCTTCCGGGCGTCCTGGATCACCGAGAGCATCTCGCAGGTGCTCATCTCGCGGTCACCCCGCACCGTTTCAGTGCTGTTCCGCACCAGCTCGTCGTACACGTCCTTCACCCGGATGTCGTTGATCCGGTAGTACGTGAGCTGGAAGCTCAGGGGGTCGCTGGGGCGGTACTGGTGGATGCTGCCGTCGAACAGGCGGAGGCTGAGGTCGGTTCGGCCCTCGCTGTAGGCCATCCGGCCGCTGTCGGCGTAGATGATCCGGCGGTTGGTCTCGCCGCCCATGTCGTAGATGGTGATGTCCTTGAGGCGGCCGGTGGCGGCATCGATCCGGCCCGCCCGCAGGTAGTACTGCGAGGGCGGCACCTCGTTGATCACCTGCTCGCGGAGCTCGAGGGTGGGCTTCTTCCGGCCGATGTCGATCAGGAGAGTCCGCAACCGGGCGTTGGTCTCCGGCAGGACCTGGTCCACGAACACGAAGTTGACCACCGACATGACCACGCCCCAGGTCAGCACCGGGCCGAGGATCTGGTAGACGCTGATCCCGCTGGCCCGCATGGCGGTGATCTCGTTGTCGGCGGCCAGGTGGCTGAAGGCGTACAGCACGGCCAGCAGCACGGCCATAGGCAGGGTCATGGCCACGATGAAGGGCAAGCTCAGCGCGAACACCTCCGCGATGACGCTCCAGGGCAGTCCCTTCCCGACCAGCGCGCCGAACTTCTTGGCGATCTGGCTCAGGAGCATCAGGCTGGTGAGCGCCGCGAGCCCGAACACGAACGGCGCGACCATCTGACGCAAGAGGTATCGACTGAGCAGGCGCACGGCAGCTAACTCTTATAGTTGTAAGGAGTTGTTCGACGCATTATATTGGCGTGATCCATCATCCTCAAGCCTCGTCGTGACCCTCTAGAGTGACACGTCTTCTGGTCGCCCTGGGCTGCCTTGTCTGGCTGCCACGGGTCCTCCTTGCGCAAGCTGATACGACGGCGCTGGGTGTCCGGTTGCGGTTCGAGCAGCCTCCGCTCGTGCTGCAGCAGCCGGCTGTGCTCCGCTCGAGCTGGATGGGCGCGCCGCGCCTGCCCATGGGGGAGCGGCTGGCCGAGTTCGACCGCGCCGTGGCTGCCGACGCCGAGGCCGAGCGGGCCGACCGGCAATTGGCGTTCCGCCTCCGGAACCTGTACGGCATCGCCGAGCTCGCGCCACCGGCCGAAGGCGAGGAGGGCGAGCCCCGGCACCGCAACCTGCTCGGCCTTCCCACCAAGTATGCCGACCTGACCCTGGACGGACAGGCCCGGCTCGAGATCCGCACCGACCGGGTGCGTGAGGAGCACTGTACCGCCGCGCTCTCGCTCGACCCCAACTCCGGCTGCCGCGGCGGGTTCAAGGCGCCCAGCCTGGACAACCAGGTCAGCATCCGGTCCAGCGGTTTGCTGGGGCAGCGGGTCCACGTCAACGTGGACTTCGACACCGAGCGGGACTATTCCAGCAACCAGAACGTCCAGATCTACTATGAAGGTCTGCAGGACGAGATCGTCAAGCGGGTGGACGTGGGCACCGTGGTGTTCCAGCCGCCGCCCTCGCGCTTCCTCACCGCCGCCGTGCCGGCCAACAACTTCGGCATCAACGCCACGTTCGAGGTCGGGCCGGTTACCATCCAGACCCTCGCCGCCACCCAGAAGGGGAGCGTGGTGGCGGAGCGGACCTACACGGTGGGGCAGACCACCAGCCAGGCGCAGGACCGCCAGGTGCGCGACCTCGACTTCGAGAGCGGCCGGTTCTTCTGGGTGGTGGACCCCGCCACGATCTCCGGCTACCCCGCGCTCGATATCCTGAACCTGCCGGGGCAGGCGGTGCCGGCCAACGTGCAGCCCAGCCAGGTGCGGATCTATCGCTACCGCGCGGCCGTGGGCAAGAGCGGCATCAATCCCAACCTGGGCGGCATCACCGCGCTGGCGCGCCGCACCGACAGCCCGCAGCAGTTCGGCCCGGTGCGCTGGGAGCTGCTGATCCAGGGCACCGATTACTTCCTGGACGACTCGGGGCTGTGGATCGTGCTCGGCACCAAGCTCGACCAGAATGACTACCTGGCGGTGAGCTACCGGACCACGGCGGGCACCACGGTGGGGACCTTTCCCGAGGCCGACCGGGGGCAGCTGGGGAACCAGGCGCGCGACACGGTGCAGCTCATCGTCCAGCCGCAGCAAGGCCCCACGCTCCCGACCTTCCGCTACGAGATGCGGCAGGTGTACCGGGTGGCCGGGGCCGACCTCGACGCCAGCTCGCTGCGGGTCGGGGTTACGCTCAACCGCTCCGAGCGGCCGCTCTCGGGCAGCGCCGACACCTACCTGCAGGGCCTGGGTCTGGCGGTGCCGAGCGATGCGACGGTATTCGACCGGGTGAATCGCCTGTTCCCCCGGCAGCAGGATCCTCAGGCGTCGGACGTGATCAAGGAATCGTACGTCGTCTTTCCCAACCTGAAGCCGTTCGCCGACTCCACCCGCCTCACGCCCCAAGAGGCGTCCGACTCCCTGTACCGCACCCCGCTGTTCCTGCTGTTGTCCCAGGGGCCGCCCGCCAAGTTCGCGCTCCGGCTGCAGTACAACGCCACCGGTGGCGGCGACCGCTCCACGCTGAGCCTCAATACGCTGCAGCTGCGCGAGAACAGCGAGCAGCTGTTCGTGGGTGGCCGCAAGCTGGTGCGCGGGGTGGATTACTCGATTTCCTACGACGTGGGCCAGGTGACGTTCCTCAACCCGGATGCCCTGTTCGGGAGCGGCGGCTCGGCCCTGGTGACCGCGCGGTTCGAGGAGCGCGGCCTGTTTGCCGTGGCGCCGACCAACATCCTCGGCTTGGCCACCCGCTACTCGCTGGGCGACCGCGGCGCGATCAACCTCATCGGCATGTACCAGCAGGAGCAGAGCGCCTTCACCCGCCCGGCGCTCGGCTTCGAGGCCTCCGCCAACCTGATCGGCGGCGTGAACACCGAGCTCCACTTCAAACCGACCTGGGTCAACGGCGCGCTCAACAAGCTGGTGACCCGGAAGGCCGAGGCGCCCTCCCAGTTTGACGTGAACGCGGAGTTCGCCTTCAGCAAGCCCGATCCCAACCGTTCGGGGCAGGCCTACCTCGAGGAGTTCGAGGGCGACGCGGGCCTGACCGTGAGCCTGAGGGAGAGCGGTTGGGAATTCGGCAGCCGGCCCCAGTCCAACCTCGGCCTTGAGGACGTTCTCCCGGGCGGGTTCTCTGACGACGACGCCGTGGCGCTCACCTGGCAGAACCTGGCCACCGACCAGAACGGCCAGGTGCGCGAGCTCCGGGCCCGGGATATCGACCCGCTGATCCGGGTGGCGGGGCAGGGGGACAATCCCGAGACCGTCATGTACGCCGCGCTGCACGCCGACACGGCCGGCGGCATGGTGCAGCGCAACCGGGCCTCGCGCTGGACCCAGCCGCGGCGGGACTTCGCGCCCCGCTGGCGCTCGATGGTCACCGCGCTGAGCCCGACGGGGCTCGACCTGAGCAACGACGATTTCCTCGAGTTCTGGCTGTTCCAGCCGGCCGACCTTCCGGCCGACTCGGCGCACGTGCGCCTGGTGTTCGACCTGGGCACGGTGAGCGAGGACGCGGTGGCCATCGCGCCCGACTCGTTCACCGTGAACGGGGCCGACACGGTGTTCACCGGCCGGCAGTACGTGGGCCTCGGCCGACTCGATACCGAGCGGACCGACGTCGGCATTTTCAACGCCGAGACCGACGATATCGGCATCCTGGGCGACCGACCGGACGAGATCGAAGAGGTCGGCCTGGGGCCGGTGGCCGAGCTGCCGCTGTGCCAGCGCACCCTGACGAACGCGGTGCCGCTGTTTCCCTGGGGCGACCTGAGCGCGCGCTGCACCAACGGCAACGGCGTGCTCGACACCGAGGACCTGAACGGGGATACCGGCCTCGACCTGACCGGCAGCAACGAGAACGTGTTCCGGTATGTGGTGGACCTGGCCGCCGACAGCTTCTTCGTCCGGGACGGCGCCACCACCGTCGAGAACGGCAAGGCCGCGACCTGGAAGCTCTACCGGGTGCCGATCCGCCGGCCGAGCGCCACCGTCGGCACACCGACGCTGCGCCTGGTGCAGCACCTGCGGATGACGGTGGTGGCCCCCCAGGACAACGGCCAGCCGGACGTGGTGGCCTTCTTTGCGCTGGCGCGGATGAAGTTCGTGGGCTCGCCCTGGGTGCGGCGGTCGGATAGCCCCATCCTGGGGCTCACCGGCGCCACCGGCGAGGCGCACGGAGAGATCGTCACCTCGATCGTCTCGACGGAGAACGTGACCGACCTGGGCTACACGTCGCCGCCGGGCGTGACCGACAACGTGGCGCGGCGGGGCGGCGATCAGCAGTCGGAAGGGACCCAGATCAACGAGACCTCGCTCCGGCTCATCGGGCGCGACCTCCGCGTGGGCGAGCGCGCCGAGGCGTACCTCAGGTTTCCCGCCGGCGCGCAGAACCTGCTCACCTACCGGACGCTGCGGGTGTGGATGCGGGGCCGCGGCCCGGGCTGGAACGAGGGCGATCTCCAGGCCTTCATCAAGTTCGGCAGCGACAACGACAACTTTTATCTCTACCGCGCGCCGGCCCGCTCGGACACCTGGGACCCCGAGTTCGTGGTGGACCTGGAGACGCTCAGACGACTGCGAGCCGACGTGGAGAACCGCTGGCTCAGCGGGCAGCCCCCGTCGGGCGCCGCCGAGTGCGGCACCCAGGATACCGGCGCCTATGTGGCGTGCGACGGACCGTACCTGGTCCACGTGGCCGACCCCGGCGTCAGCCCGCCCAACCTGGCGGCGGTGCAGGAGGTGGCCGCCGGCATTTACCGCGTGGCGCAGAACGTGACCACCACCGAGTCGGAGCTGTGGGTGGACGATATCCGGCTGTCCGACCCGGTGTCGCAGACCGGCACCGCCAGCTCGGTGGATGCCAAGCTGACCATGTCCGACGTGGGCAGCATAGCGGTGGCCTACGTGCGACAGAACGGGCAGTTCCGCCAGATCAATCAGGATCCATCGTACCTCAGCAGCAACGTGCTGCAGGCATCTGGAAATCTCAGACTGGACCGTTTTCTCCCGACCGGCCTGGGTCTCGCGATGCCGCTCACGCTCACCTACGCGCGCACGGCGGTGAACCCGGAGCTTCTCACCGGCACCGACATCCGGGGCGACGCGCTCTCCGGTCTCCGGAAGCCGGATAACCGGAGCACCACGCTGAGCCTGTTGGTGCGACGCGAAGTGCCCGGCAAGCACTGGCTCACCAAAGGACTGGTGGATCCGCTCACGCTCAACGCGAGCGTCACCGACGGGCGGGCCCTCACCGAGCTGAGCGACGTGCAGGCCAGCAACTACAACGTGGACTTGAACTACCTGTTGACGGGCCGGCGGAAGGGAATCAAGCTCGGGCTGGGCGGGCTGGTGAAGGCGCTGCCCAAGTTCATGCGCGAGGGTGATCTGGGGAAGAGCCTGGCGCGCGCCGACCTGAGCCTCACGCCGACGCGGGTGCGGTTTGCGAGCGGGCTCAACCGGGACGAGTCCAACTCGAGCGCGTTCCGCTTCCCTGTGGCGCGGAGCGACGACAACCTGCCTCCCACGCTGGCGCTCAACCACCTGTGGCGCAACACCGCGGGACTCACCTGGCAGCCGTTCGGCATGCTCAACCTGAGCGGCGACCTCACCAGCACGCGGGACCTTCGGGTGTACCCCGATTCGTCGTCGATCGGTCGGCTGGCCTACGCCGAGCGGCGCTTCCTGCTGGGCATCCCGGTGGGCGTCGAGCGCGACCGGTCCGTGGTGACGGCGCTGGCGCTCCAGCCGGGGCTCGCATCGTGGCTCCGGCCCCGGTTCCTGTCGAGCAGCAGCTTCGTCCTGAGCCGCACGCTCTCGAGCCGGGAACCGGTGCGCGCCGACGAGGACAGCGGCGCCTTCATCCTGCCGCAGACGCTCAACAACGCGCGCACCAACGAGCTGGGCGCGTCGCTGGACTTCGGGCGCGGGCTCCGGCTCCTGGCCGGCGACAGCAGCTTCCTCGGGCGGCTGATGGCGCGGGTGCGGCCGCTCGACGCGAGCACCCGGCTCACCCGTTCATCCACCTACGACCTCAACGCCTTCGATCCCGACGTGCGATACCAGCTCGCGCTGGGCGGGCTGGGGGATTTCCTTCAGCAGGCCGGCGAGGCGGCGCGCGGGGTGTCCGAGCTCCGGGCCGCGACCATCGCGAGCGGCGCCGACCTGCCGTACGGGATCACCTTCACGCTTTCCCGCGCGCTGACCCGCACGACCAGGCTCCAGCGGGTGGGCGAAGCCTTCATCGAGACCGAGACCAAGCAGACCGAGTGGCCCGTGGGCAGCGTGCGCTGGAGTCGGACGTTCCGCGGCGGCCCGTTCACGATCCTGGCGCTGGGCACCGCGTTCCGGAAGCGCGAGGGATCGTCGGTCCAGGGCAACACCGGCGGCACGCCCGCGCTCACCAGCATCAGCTCGTCGTCGGTCTCCCCCGATCTGCAGCTCGGCCTCCGGAACGGACTCAACGTGACCCTGGGGCTCACCGAGCTGAGCCAGAGCAACCTGTCCAACGGCAACGAGACCCAGCTGGACCAGAACGACGTCACCGGGGCGCTCAACTACTCGTTCCGCCTGCCGCGCTCGGTGAGCCGGGCGCGGAAGCCGGTCCGGAGCTCGCTCACCTATTTGCAGACCGCCGCCAAGACCTGTCTCCACCAGGGCGGCATCGGCGATTGCATCCTGATCTCCGACGTCCGTCGGCGCGAGGTGCGCGGCGGCCTCGACACCGACCTGCTCCAGACCCTGAGCGGCGGGCTTCAGGTGGGGTACACCGTGAACGACGCGCGCCACATCAGCCGGCGGACGTCGCAGATTTCGATCATCGCGTCATTTCAGCTCTCGTTGTTTGCGGGGGACTATCGATAGGCCGACCGGTCGGCGGGAACGCGCCGGGGTCCGCATCCCGAGCCCTTCGGCTCAGGTAGGCTCCGCGAACGGCCTTCTCGGCGGGCATCCAAGCGTGGCCGAGAAGATCCAGCGCCTCCTTCATTGACTTTCCCCCCAACCCCCCGTTTCATCCTCCCCCATGCGTCGCCTCCCCCTGCTGCTGGCCCTCCTGCTGGTGCCCGCCTGCCACGAGACCCGGAAGCACGTCCGCGAATTCGACGGCACTGCGTCGTTCCATTATCTCGAGACCCAGGTCGGGTTCGGGCCGAGGATCCCGGGCACGGAGGCGCATCGACGGATGGTGGCGTGGCTGGATTCGCTGCTCCGGCAGCGGGCGGACACGGTGGTGGTGCAGTCGTGGACCCATGTCACCGCCAGCGGCGACTCGCTGCCGCTCACCAACTTCGTGGCGCGCTTCCGGCCGGCCGCGACCAAGCGGCTGTTGTTCCTGGCCCACTACGATACCCGCCCGCACGCCGACGCACCGACCTCACCCGACTCCACCAAGCCGGTGCCCGGCGCCAACGACGGCGCGTCCGGCGCGGCGCTCCTCATCGGCGTGGCCGACGTGCTCAAGCGCGCGCCGCCCGCCATCGGCGTCGATCTCCTGTTCGTGGATGGCGAGGACTACGGCGACTTCACCAAGACGCCCGATGACGTGCTGATCGGCTCGCGCTACTACGCCAAGCATCCGGTGCCCGGCCCCCAGCCGCTCTACGCCGTGCTGTTCGACCTCATCGCCGACAAGGACCTGCAGATCTTCGAGGAAGGGAACTCGCTGGTCGGCGCGCCCGAGGTGGTAGAGCTGGTGTGGAACACGGCCAAGGACCTGGGCTACGCCGGGACCTTCGTCGCCAATCCCAAGCATACGCTGATCGACGACCACCTGGAGCTGCAGAAGGTGGGGATCCGCGCCATCGACGTGGTGGACTTCGACTATCCGTCGTGGCACACCGTGGACGACACGATCGACAAGGTGAGCGCCGCGAGTCTGCAGATCGTGGGGGATGTGGCGGTGGAGCTGGTGAGACGGGAGGAGTAGGGGAACGGAAAGACGGGAGGACGGAAAGACGGGAGGACGGGAGGACCAGCACACCAAGCGCGGCCACCGGTGCCTGACACGGTGTGCCGGTCCTTCCGTCCTCCCGTCTTTCCTCTTTCCGTCCTCTCCCGCGTCATTTCGCTCACGCTGTTCATCGCTCGCGCGGCTACTGTCGTGCCATGTCCGGCTCCGAGCGCCGTGCGCTGCTGCTGCTCCTGTCGCTTGGCCTTACGGGTCAGGGTGTTCGCTGGTGGGTGGCTCGTCCCAACGAGGCGCCCGGGGAGGTTCAGCTGCTGGCGGCGCTGCCACCCCGGTCGCCCGCGGCGCATCGCGACAGCATCCTGGCCCGGTCCCGGCCGCTAGGGCCGAGCGAGCGGATCGACGCCGACCGGGCCTCCGCCGAGGAGCTGGCCCGGCTCCCCCGGGTCGGTCTCGCGCTCGCCAAGAAGATCGTGGCGGATCGCGAGGCCCGGGGTCCTTTCGGGGGGGCCGCCGGACTCGATCGGGTAGCCGGAATCGGGCCCGGTCTGCTGGCCACCATCGGTCCGCACCTTGCCTTCTCCCGCCCCTCCGCCCCGGACCCCATCCTGCCGATAACCTCAACTCAGCCGGGGGCTCCGGCTTACCCTGACGGCCCGACGGCCGTCGACCTGAACACGGCCGATGTCACGATGCTGGATGCACTGCCGGGGGTGGGTCCCGGGAAGGCCCGGGCCATCGTCGGCTACAGGGAAACGAACGGCCCGTTCCATGCTGTGCAAGATTTGGCTCGGGTCCCCGGCTTCGGTCCGGCTGCCCTGGCCAAACTGCAGGGCCGCGTTCGCGTGGGGGCTCGATGAGCCGCCGCTCCGGCCGCCGCAGCCGTCCGCAACCCCTGACAACTCCTGGATCCGGACACTACAAGACCCATGGCGACCGCGGCTGCCGGCGGCAGCGACCGGCTGGGCGAAAACCTCATGCGCGACGGGCTTCTCTCGCGCGAGCAGCTGACCCAAGCGCTCGCGGAGCAGAAGACGTCCAAGCAGCGCCTGGGCTTCGTCCTGGTCAAACTGGGCCTGGTCCCGGAAATCGAGATCACCAAGATCCTCGCCCGGCAGTACCGCATGCCGGCCGTGGACCTGTCGCGGTTCGAGGTCGATCCCAAGATCCTCAAGCTGGTGCCCGCGGACATGGCGGCCAAGGGCGTGGTGCTGCCGCTCAAGCGCGAGGGCCGCACGCTCACCGTCGCGATGGCCGACCCCAGCGACCTCGGCCTGCTGGAAGACCTCAAGTTCATCACCCGCTTCGATCTGTTTCCGGTCATCGCCGGCGAGTATACGCTGCGCGCCCTGATCGAAAAGCACTACCAGTCGGCCAACAGCCAGCAGGATCTGGAGAACCTCCTCAAGGACATGGAGGAGGGCGAGGACCTCGAGGTCGTCGAGGAGCAGGAGGAAGAGACCGCCACCCAGGCGCAGATCGAAGACGCGCCGGTGGTGAAGCTCATCAACGGCCTGCTCATCGAGGCGGTCAAGCGGGGCGCCAGCGACATCCACATCGAGCCGTTCGAGCACGAGATCCGGGTGCGCTACCGCATCGATGGCGCACTGCTCGAGATCATGCGGCCGCCGCTCAAGATGAAGGCGGCGCTCACCTCGCGCATCAAGATTCTGTCGCAGCTCAACATCGCCGAGCGGCGCGTCCCGCAGGACGGTCGGCTCAAGCTCAAGATGGGGAACCGGGTCATCGACTTTCGTGTGTCGACTCTGCCGGTGCTGTTCGGCGAGAAGATCGTGCTCCGAATCCTGGACAAGGGCAACCTGACGCTGGACCTGACCAAGTTCGGGTTCGAGCCGAAGGCGGAGAAGGACTTGATGAAGGCCATCCTGAACCCGTACGGCATGGTGCTGGTCACCGGCCCCACGGGCTCGGGCAAGACCACGACACTCTACTCGGCGCTGTCACGGGTCAACACATCCGAAGTGAACATCATGACGGCCGAAGACCCGGTCGAGTACAACCTGATGGGCATCAACCAGGTGCTGGTGCGGACCGAGATCGGCCTCACCTTCGCGGCGGCGCTCAAGGCGTTTCTGCGGCAGGACCCGAACATCATCATGATCGGCGAGATCCGCGATCTCGAAACGGGCGGCATCGCCATCAAGGCGGCGCTCACCGGCCACCTGGTGCTGTCGACGCTCCACACCAACGACGCACCCAGCACGATCACCCGTATGATCGATATGGGCATCGAGGCCTTCAACGTGGCCAGCGCCGTCAATCTGGTGGCGGCGCAACGGCTGATCCGGCGGATCTGCAAGGAGTGCAAAGCTCCGCATAAGTACACCGAGGAGCAGATGGCCTCCCTGGGCACGGATCTTGAGAAAATCCGGGCCATTCCGTTCATGAAAGGCACCGGCTGCGACGTCTGCAACGGCACCGGATATAAAGGCCGGGCCGGGCTTTACGAGATCATGTCCATGTCGCCCGAGCTGCGCCGGATGATCCTCCGAGGCGCGTCTGTGTCCGAGATGCAGGCACAGGCGGTTTCCGAGGGTATGCTCACTTTGCGGATGGACGGGGTCAAGAAGATCGAGCGCGGAATCACTACCCTCGAAGAAGTGGTCAAGGAGACAGCCGGATGAGCTTCAATCTGCGGGCCCTGCTCGAGGAAATGATCGAGAAGGAAGCCTCGGACCTCCACGTCACCACGGGCGAACGGCCTAAGTTGCGGGTCGACGGTGACATCGTCGACAGCTCGGTGACCGAGGTCCTGACCCCGAAGGACACGCTCCAACTGGCGTACTCGGTCCTGACCGAGAATCAGAAGAAGCGGTTCGAGACCGAGGACGAGCTCGACTTCTCCTTCGGAATTCAGAACTTAGCCCGCTTCCGCGGCAACTGCTTCAAGCAGCGCGGCTGTGTCTCCATGGTAATCCGCATGATTCCTTTCAATGTGCGGACTTTTCAGGAGTTGGGCCTTCCCCCGGTCATCGCCAAGCTGGCGGAGCGTCCGCGGGGGCTGATCCTGGTTACGGGGCCTACGGGCTCGGGTAAGAGCACCACGCTGGCCGCGATCATCGACAAGATCAACAAGGAGCGGAAGGGTCACATCATCACGGTGGAAGACCCGATCGAGTTCATCCACCGCCACCAGAGCTGCATCGTCAACCAGCGCGAGATCGGCACCGACACCAAGAGCTTCCAGAGCGCGCTCAAGTACGCCCTGCGCGAAGACCCCGATGTGATCCTGGTCGGTGAGATGCGGGACCTCGAAACGATCGCCGCCGCGCTCACGATCGCGGAGACGGGTCACCTGGCGCTCGCCACGCTCCATACCAACTCGGCGGCGGAGTCGATCAACCGCATCATCGACGTGTTCCCGTCCAACCAGCAGTCGCAGGTGCGGGCCCAGCTCGCCTTCGTGCTCGAGGGCGTGGTGACGCAGACGCTGCTGCCCAAGGCGAAGGGCCGGGGCCGCGTGATGGCCTGTGAGATCATGGTGGCGACTCCCGCTATCAGGGCGCTCATCCGTGACGACAAGATCCACCAGATCTATTCGGCCATGCAGTCAGGCAAGAAGCACGGCATGCAGACCATGAACGACGCGCTGTTCCAGCTGTACACTAACCGCGAAGTGGCCCAGGAGGAGTGCGAGCGGGTGTCGTCGGAGCCGAAGGAGTTCCTCCGGATGATCGGAGTGACCCCGATGGAAGACCAGGACATCGCGCCCATCGACCGGGCGCGCGCCAACAGCGGCCGCCGCTAACCGGAGAGCGCCACGATGCCGATGTTCGAATACACCGCCCGCTCGCAGACGGGTCAGATCCAGAAGGGCCAGATGGACGTCGCCTCCAAGGACGACGTCACGGCCTACCTGCGCAAGAACCGGCTGATCATGGTGAGCGTGCGGGAGCAGCCCAAGCAGATCAAGCTCAGCATGGGCGGCTCGCGCATCAAGACGCGGGACATCGTAATCTTCACCCGCCAGTTCGCGACCATGATCAACGCCGGCCTGCCGCTGGTGCAGTCGCTGAACATCCTGGCGGCCCAGACTGAGAACAAGGCGCTGGCCGAGGTGACGAAGGCGGTGGTGTACGACGTCGAGAGCGGTAACACGCTGGCCGACGCCTTCTCCAAGCATCCCAAGGCCTTCTCGGCGCTCTACGTCAACATGGTGGCCGCAGGCGAGGCCGGCGGTATCCTCGACACCATCCTGCTGCGCCTGGCCACGTTCCTCGAGAAGAATGACGCCCTGGTCCGCAAGGTGAAGGGCGCCATGATCTATCCGGGCGTGATCATCTCGGTGGCCATGGTGGCCATCGTGATCCTCCTGATCTTCGTCATCCCGACGTTCCAGAGCATGTTCGCCTCGGCCAACATGGAGCTGCCGTTGCCAACCCGGGTCGTGATCGGGATGTCCAACTTCCTGACCCACTTCTGGTGGGCCATGCTGGCTGTCATCGGCGGCGCCGTGTTCGCCATTCGGAGCTATTACGCCTCGCCCGCGGGGCGACTCCAGATCGACGCCCTGCTGCTCAGGGCACCGGTCCTGGGAGACGTCATCCGCAAGTCGGCCGTGTCCCGCTTCACCCGGACGCTCGGCACCCTGGTGAGCTCGGGCGTGAGCATCCTCGAGGGGCTCGAGATCACCGCCAAGACCGCCGGCAACCAGGTGGTCCACAACGCGGTCATGGAGTCGCGGCAGAGCATCGCGGGCGGCGAGACCATCGCGGCCCCACTGGAGAAGTCCAAGGTGTTCCCGCCGATGGTGATCAGCATGATCGCGGTGGGCGAGCAGACCGGCGGCCTGGACGAGATGCTGAGCAAGATCGCCGACTTCTACGACGAGGAAGTGGACGTCGCGGTGAGCGCGCTGCTGAGCCTGATGGAACCGGTGATGATCGTGGTCCTCGGCGTCATCGTCGGCGGCATGGTGATCGCGATGTACCTGCCGATCTTCGACATGATGAACACCGTGCAGTAGCCGACCCGAGCTTTCTCCTAGCAGAGCGGGCGCCGAAGGTCGGCGCCCGCTCGTGTTTTCAGCCGTTTCAGCCGAGGTCGCGGTCTGCCGGCGCATCAGGGAGCCGGAACGGAGCGGTTCCAGCCCCGATTGAGCGGTCCCCAGTCCACTCCAAAGCAACCGCTGTCGAACTTATCATCCCGTATTCGTCGTGTGATAAGAAGCTGCGGCGTCTCCGGACCACGGTCGCCCCCGGCGAACGATGGTACGGTTCACCAGATATCGAAGGGGAAGCGCATGACGGAACACAAGATCGGAACTCGCACGGAGTGGCTGGCGGCCCGGGCCGAGCTGGCCAAGCTCGAGGCGGATCAGGCGGAACGCAACGCGGAGATCAAACGCAAGCGCCTGGAGCTGCCCTGGGTGCCGGTCGAGAAGCAGTACCAGTTCGACACCGAAACGGGCCGGAAGACGCTGGCGGATCTGTTCGAGGGGCGCTCGCAGCTCCTGGCCTACAACATCATGTTCGGGCCCGACTACGAGCTCGGCGCCTGCCCCGGCTGCTCGAACCTGGTGGATCATCTCGACGTGCCCGCGCTGCACCTCGGACATCGCGACGTGACCCTGATCGCGTTCTCGCACGCACCGATCGATCGGCTGGTTGCCTACAAGCGGCGGATGGGTTGGCAGCTGCCCTACGTCTCGACCTACGGAACCGACTTTCCGTTCGATTTCGGGCTCGCGCTCACCAAGGAGCAGGCGACGAAGATCCCCGAGATCACGACGATGGTGAACGACCCCCCGGAGTGGCTGCAGGACTGGGGGAAGCAGGTAGGCGCGAAGCTCGAGGACGGGCTCCGCGAGAATCCCAGCTGGATCTCGTTCGCTCGCGAGGGTAAGTCGGTCTATCACACCTACACGGTATCGGCTCCCGACCCGTTCGTTGCACCCTACTACTCGTTCCTCCTGGAACGGACCCCGAAAGGCGCCGACGAGTCCGAGCCGCGAGCCTGGCGAAAGGACGAGTACCCGGATGAGATCGGGGCGCCACGATGATCAGCCAGGGTCACCTCGTCGCCGGCTTGGCCGGCTTGCCAGCCTTGGCAGGACGCGGCGGCCGGAGGCTCGAATCCGCGGGCACCAACTGGTCCGCGATGTACGCGTCCATCGTGTAGACCGTCTTCCCGGTGTCGCTCTTCACCCGCATGCCCGCCGCCGTCGAGTCGAACAGCAGCGTGAGCAGCGGCGAGCCGTCCTTTCGCACCAGCCTGAGCCGACGGTCGGGCGGGTTGAAACGCGCCGAGTCGGCCTGGGCTGCGGTAGCAAAGCCGCCGGCCTCGATGCTCTTGTAGGTGCTCAGCAGCATCGCGGCGCGGCTGGAGTCCACCGTTCCGCCGGTCGAGAGGGTCCAGTGCTCGCCTTTCCGCTCGAGCGCGTACCGCCTGGCCCCGCGCGCCACCTCGACCCCGCCGATGCTGTCGGCCGGCACGCCGGCGATGCGATGATCGCGCCAGTCGTCGGCCGGGCGGGTGGCCGCCTCGACCAGGCGCCCGTGAACCAGGTAGGTGCGCTCCTGGCCCGGCAGACGGGCGTAACCGCCCGAGAAGTCGGGTGACCGATTGCCGGCGATCAGCTCGAGCAGGCCCTTCCCCTTGGACTTGACCCGCATCCAGGTGCCGTGCACGCTGTCTACCCCGAGGTCCGGCTGCGATGACTTCCGCTCGGCCACAACCTCGCTGGCGGCGCCGCTGTCGGCCAGCGCGTCGAGTAGCTCGCTCACCGCCGCCGTCGCCGCGGGAAAGCCGTTCGCGGTCCAGGTCGACGAATCCTCGCGAGCCAGCACGACGCTCGTGCCTGCCTTGGTGAGCACGATCGAATCCACCGCACTCCGAGCAACGGCCGGCAGGCGGAGCGACTCCCCGCCAGCCTTGTTCGTCCCATGACGGCGCCCCAGCGCCGCCGCGCCCCACAGCGCCAGCAGGACGAGAAACACCACCACCAGGCGCATCAGCTGCTTCGCGCTCACGTGGCCGCCTCCTCCGCCGCAACCAGCGGGCGGTAGGGGTCCCGGGTGCGCCGGCGACGGCGCGCGAGGTGGACCATCCCGGCGGCCGCCACCAGGAGCGGAATGCCGATCAGGTTGAGATACTTCGCCGTCTCACGCTCGGCCGCCGATTCGAACACCAGCGGTGTCGGCCGCCGGTCCTTGGAGCGGATCGCGATCAGATCCTCGTCCTGCGCCAGCCAGTCCACGGCATTGAGCGCGAGCGCGAGATTCTCGGGCGCGCCCTGCACGAACCGGTCGGTCGCGAAGTCGGTGCTGCCGATGGCCACCGCGCGCCCGTGCTTGCCGCCCTTGGGCGCGGCGACCGCGGCGAGCAGCCGGCGCGAGAGCTTGTCGTGGGGGAAGTTGCTCCGGGGGTCGATCGAGGTGGCGTCGGTGTAGACGCCGGACGACGCGCTCGAGAGCAGCAGCGGCGTGATGGTGCCGGCCGGTGCCTTGCTGGTGTCGATCGTGCTGGCCCAGGTCATGACGGCCGCGCCGAGATCCTGGTTGATGGCCGAGCGTCGGGTACTCTCGGCCCGAATGAAGAACGGGTAGACCTGCAGTACCTGCCCCATCGGGCTCGGGATGGGAATGGCTTCGTTGGCGACGAGGTCGTATACCATGTCGCTCCGGATGCCGATGCCGAACTTGGCGAGCAGCGGATTCCACGGCACCGGCCGCGGCATCGCGAGCGGCGTCTGGGGATTGATCGTCATGCCGCCGGCCAGTACCAGAATGCTGCCGCCCCGGTCCACGAACTTCTGGAGCCGGTCGAGCTCCCCGGCGGGCGCCGAGTCGGGCGCGCCGGCCAGCACCACGGTCGTGACGGTGGTGTCGAGCAGGGTCGAGTCGGCGAGCGCCAGCGGGCGCACATCGTAGCTCTTGCCGAGCTGCTCCTGGAGCATCGAGTAGCTGTTGCCCTGTTCCGCCGTAGGCTCGGTGATAAAGCCGATGATCGGCTTGTGCGGCCGGGTCAGGTTCCGGATGGACGACATGAGCCGGTACTCGAGGTCGTCGGTCTGGCTCACGAACGGCACGGTCTCGGTCTGCGACCCGTGCTGCAGCGCCAGGCCGAGATAGCCCTGCTTCACCTGCAGCTCCGACTGGCCGATCACGTTGAACTGCACCGGCTCGATCCCGAGCGACTGGGCGTCCTTGCGGGCGGCGTCATCGCTGGAGGGGTCACGCTCGATGACCCGGATCTTGTCGTGCCCGGCGGACCGCACGTCGCGGAGCAGGTCGTCCACGTCGCGCTTCATGAGCGCCACCTCGGTGGGCAGCTCGGCGGAGGCGAACAGCTTGATGGTGACGATGTCGTCGAGGTTGCCGAGGGTCCGACGGGTGGCGGGGGAGAGGGTGTACGCCTTGCCGGGCGAGAGGTCGAGCCGGCCGCCGATGTAGCCGCCGAGCAGGTTCACCACGATCAGCGACGCGGCGAGCAGGCCGACGCCGAGCTGGAGCCGGCGGCGCGCGCCGCCCGACGGGGCGAGCTTCCGGCCCAGCAGGGCCGCGTAGGCCAGGCCCAGAAAGATGCCGGCCAGCGAGAGGAAGTAGATCACGTCGCGCAGGTCGAGCACGCCGCGGCCGATGCTGTCGAAGTGCGACAGCACGCCGATCCGCGCGGCGATCGCGGCCAAGGCGGCCGGGAGCCCGACCAGCAGCGGGTTGAGGCCCACCAGGATCAGCACGAACATGACCACCGCCGCCAGGATGAACGAGGTGATCTGGCTTCGGCTCAGGCTGGAGGCCCAGGTGCCGATCCCGGCGAAGCCGGCCGCGAGCAGCCCGGCGCCGATGTACTGCGCGATCACGGTGGGCCACGGCATGGCGGCGCCGAGGGAGAGCGCCAGCGGGATCGGCAGCGTCAGGGCGAGCGCGATCCAGAGGAACAGCACCGACGCAAGGTACTTGCCCAGCAGCAGCTCGAGCTCACTCAAGGGCTGCGCCAGCACCACCTCGATCTGGCCGCCCCGGATGTCCTCGGCCAGGCTTCGCATCGTCACGGCCGGCACGAAGAACAGGAACACCCAGGGGAGCACGTCGAGCATGGGCCGGAGGCTCGCCACCTGGGACAGATAGGCCGACCGGAAGAACAGGAACCCGTTGAGGGCAAGGAACGCGACCAGCAGGACGTAGCCGGTCGGCAGATCGAACAGCGACTTGAGCTCGCGCCGGGCGATGGTCCAGATCCGCATGCTCAGGCCCCCTGCTCGATGGTGAGCTCGCGGAACAGATCCTCGAGGCTGCCGGCTTCCTGGTGCAGCTCGAACAGCGTCCATCGCTCGGCCTTGGCCAGCTCGAAGATCCGGGGGCGGAGGTCGTCGGTCGTTACGGCGGTGACCGTCACGCGCGCCCGGCCATCCGGCGTCTGGTGCGCGTCCACCGACTCGACACCGGGCAGGGCGGCGAGCCGCGCCGCCACGTCCTCGCCCGCCGCCTCCACGGCCACCCGCGCCGCGCCCTTGGCCCGGGCCACCAGGGTGTCCATTGGGCCGTCGGCCACGATCCGGCCGCGGTTGATGATCAGAAGCCGGGAGCAGGTGAACTGCAGCTCGGGCAGAACATGGGTCGAGAGCAGCACGGTCCGCTCGCGCCCCAGGTGGCCGATGAGCCGACGGATCTCGACTCGCTGGTTGGGGTCGAGCCCCTCGGTGGGCTCGTCGAGGATGAGCAGGTCGGGCCGGTGCAGGATGGCAGCGGCAAGCCCCACCCGCTGGCGGAACCCCTTGGAGAGCTCGCCGATCGGGCGGTGGAACACCGGCTCGAGGCCGGTGGCGGCCACCGCTTCGTCGGTCGCCTGCTGCAGCGTGGGGCCCGCGAGCTGCCGGAGGCGACCCACGAAGTCGAGATACTCGGACACCAGCATCTCGGCATAGAGCGGGTTGTTCTCGGGGAGGTAGCCGATGCGCCGCTTGGCTTCGCGGCCCGCCTCGTCGAGCGGCACGCCGTCCAGCCGGATGCTGCCGGTATCGGGTTCGATGAACTGGGTGATCATGCGCATGGTCGTCGACTTCCCCGCCCCGTTAGGGCCGAGGAAGCCGACGACCTGCCCGCGATCCACCTGGAAGGAGACCTGATCGACGGCGGCGATCCCGCCAAAGCGCTTCGACACCCCGTCGAGGGCGAGTAAGGACATAGGACGGCAGTTGTGGGTTCGCCGGCCGGGGACATTGTGTCCCACGCCGGTGGTTCAATGGGAGACACCCGCCCTGATGCATGGGGTGTCGGGATAGTCGCGGGCCGTCAGCGCTCGCGAAGCCGCACCGAGGTAATCTCGTCCACCGCCCGCATGACGGCCTGAAAGCCTTTGACATCGCGGCCTTGGACCCGCTGGTGGATGTCCTTCTCCAGGGCCCGAAGGAGCCGGGTGATCCGAGCGGCCAGCTCGCGTCCCCGCCCGGTAATATGTACCAGGAACGACCGGCGGTCGTCCGGGTTGATCGTTCGCCGCGCGTAGCCGGCCGTCTCCAGGCGATCGAGCAGGCTGGTAAAAGTAGACTGCTTGATGCCGAACACCCGCACCAGATCCCGGATCGAGGCGGGAGAGTAGCTCCGGAGATAGGTCAGCACGTGGCCCTCGAGGGGACTCAGGCCCAGCTCGCGGGTGCGGTCCTCAAGGTACACCGAGATCTGGCGCGAGGCCTTGTGCAGGGGGGACAGGAAGTCGAGCGCCATGCCGGCTCCGGAGGAGGACGATTATTCCGATCTCGGAATATACGCGGCGGCGCGGCGGCGCCAGGAGGGTTGACGGGCGGCGCGAGGTACGGCATACTATGCCGATGATGCTACGATTTCGTAATAACGACCGGACGGAGGAATCATGAACGCGATGGCGGCCGAACATACCGGCGGGGTCGAGTCGATCCGCTACCAGGCCTCGCTGGTGCACCGGGTGGTGCGCACCAACGTCGACGGCATCACGCACGAGGAGAGTCTGCGTCAGCCCGAGCCCGGCGGCAACTGCCTCAACTGGGTCGTAGGCCACCTGGTCTGGGCCTACGCGGGCGCCCTGCCCCTGGTGCGGCAGGCGCCGGCCGTGGACAAGGAGCGGCTGACCCAGTACGCCCGCGGCGGCCCGCCGCTCACGGAGGCCGGCCAAGCCATGCAGTTCGACGAGCTGCTCGCCGCGTGGGATGAGTCGAGCCGGCGGATGGACCGAGGGCTCGCCGACTTCCCGACCGACACGCTGGGCCACCCGGCGCCGGGCAGCCCCACCGGCAACCCCAACGAGACCGTCGGCTCGCTGCTGGCCACGATCATGTTTCACCAGGCCTATCACACCGGCCAGACGGCCGTGCTGCGGCGGCTCATCGGGAAGGCGGGGGCCATCAAGTAGCGGCCGGGCCTGCCGGTTGCCAGGTTGAGGTCCTGAGGCGAGACTAGTCCCGGGGCGCGAGCAGCCGGCGCACGCAGGGGGATGTGCCTGGCTGTGGCGCTACGTTCTCTCGGAACCCAGATCATCGCACCACAGTGAGCGGAGGAGCTGCCCATGGGCGGGGTACGAGTTTTGGTTGGAACCCGGAAAGGCGGGTTCGTCCTGACGGCGGACGGGACGCGGGATCGCTGGGAGGTGAGCGGCCCCCACTTCCCGGGGTGGGAGATTTACCACATGAAGGGCTCGCCCGCGGACCCCAACCGGGTGTACGCCTCGCAGTCGAGCGGGTGGTTCGGCCAGGTGGTCCAGCGCTCGAACGACGGCGGTCGGACCTGGGAGGCGGTCGGCAACAAGTTCGAATACGACGGCGACGCCGGCACCCACCAGTGGTACGACGGCACCCAGCATCCCTGGGCGTTCGCCCGGGTGTGGCACTTCGAGCCGTCGCTCACCGATCCCGACACAGTGTATGCCGGGGTGGAGGACGCGGCGCTGTTCCGCTCCACCGATGGCGGCGCCTCCTGGCAGGAGCTGCCCGGGCTTCGCAAGCAGCCCAGCGGCCCGCACTGGCAGCCGGGCGCCGGCGGCATGTGTCTCCACACCATCGTGCTGGATCCCGCCGATGCGCGCCGGATGTACGTAGCGATCTCCGCGGCCGGCGCGTTCCGCACGGATGACGGCGGCGCCAGCTGGCGCCCGATCAACCGCGGGCTCCGCTCGCAGGGAATTCCCGATCCGAACGCCGAGGTGGGCCACTGCGTGCACCGGATCGCGATGCACCCCTCGCGGCCGGGCGTGCTGTTCATGCAGAAGCACTGGGACGTGATGCGCAGCGACAACGGCGGCGATTCGTGGCGCGAGGTGAGCGGCAACCTGCCCACCGACTTCGGCTTTCCCATCGACGTGCACGCTCACGAGCCGGAGACCATTTACGTCGTCCCCATTACCAGCGACTCGCATCACTTTCCGCCCGAGGGCAAGCTGCGGGTGTTCCGGAGCCGCAGCGGCGGCAACGAGTGGGAGCCGCTCACCAAGGGCCTGCCCCAGCAGGACTGCTACGTGAACGTGCTGCGCGACGCCATGGCGGTGGACCGGCTGGATCCCTGCGGCGTGTACTTCGGCACCACCGGCGGCCAGGTGTACGCCTCGCGCGACAACGGCGACAGCTGGGCCGCGATCGTCCGCGACCTCCCCGCCGTGCTCTCGGTGGAAGTCCAGTCGCTCGCATGATCCGGGTGGTGCTGCCGACCCACCTGCGCGCGCTGGCGCGGGTGGACGGCGAGGTGGTCCTCGACGTGGATGGGCGTCCGAGCCGAGGCGCGGTGCTGGATGCGCTGGAAGCGGCGTACCCGGTGCTCAAGGGCACCATCCGCGACCAGGTAACCCGCCAGCGCCGCCCCTTCATCCGGTTCTTCGCCTGCGAGCAGGACCTGACCCACGAGCCCGTGGATGCCGCGCTCCCCGAGGCCGTGGTCAACGGGGCCGAGCCCTACCTAGTCGTCGGGGCCATGGCGGGCGGGTGACCGCACCCGACATCCACGGCGCCATCGACGCTGTGTGGCGCATCGAATCCGCGAAGGTCATTGCCGGGCTGACCCGCATCGTCGGGGATGTCGGCATCGCCGAGGAGCTGGCGCAGGACGCGCTGGTGGCCGCGCTCGAGCGGTGGCCGGAGTCGGGCATCCCTCGCAACCCGGGCGCGTGGCTCATGGCCACCGCCAAGCATCGCGCCATCGATCACCTGCGGCGCGACAAGATGCTGGCCCGGAAGCACGAGCTCCTGGGCTACGAGCTGGAGGCGGAGCGGGAGCGGGCCGTGCCCGACTTGGACGCGGCGCTCGACGACCACGTCGGCGACGACCTGCTTCGGCTGGTGTTCATCGCCTGCCACCCGGTGCTGTCCACCGAGGCCAGGGTGGCCCTCACGCTCCGCCTGCTCGGCGGGCTCACCACCGAAGAGATCGCCCGCGCGTTTCTGGTGCCGGTGGCCACCATCGCCCAGCGGATCGTGCGCGCCAAGCGCACCCTGTCCGAGGCGCGCGTGCCGTTCGAAGTCCCGCGCGGCGCCGAGCTCACGGCGCGGGTCTCGTCGGTGCTCGAGGTCATCTACCTGATCTTCAACGAGGGGTATTCGGCGACCGCAGGCGACGACTGGATCCGGCCGGGCCTGTGCGAGGAGGCGCTGCGGTTGGGCCGCATCGTGGCCGAGCTGGCGCCGGTCGAGCCCGAGGTGCACGGGCTGGTGGCGCTGATGGAGATCCAGGCCTCGCGGATGCGGGCGCGGGTCGGCCCGGCGGGCGAGCCGGTGCTGCTGCTGGACCAGGATCGCGCCCGATGGGATCAGCTGTTGATCCGCCGCGGTCTCGCCGCGCTCGAGCGGGCGGAATCCCTGGGGGGCGCCCTCGGTCCCTACGCTCTGCAGGCCGCCATCGCTTCCTGCCACGCCCGCGCCCGCACCGCCGAGGAAACCGACTGGCCCCGCATCGCCGCGCTGTACGACGCGCTGGCGCAGGTGGCGCCATCGGCGGTGGTGGAGCTTAACCGGGCGGTGGCGGTATCGATGGCGTA
>Ga0308175_100000630_pt1 | contig 23592 bp, 21 predicted proteins | sample PhyCR1_3_FD_203893 | JGI IMG/M metagenome (GOLD analysis project Ga0308175, IMG submission 203893) | Soil microbial communities from UC Gill Tract Community Farm, Albany, California, United States - DLSLS.C.R1 | ecosystem: Environmental > Terrestrial > Soil > Agricultural land | place: USA...
TGTTCAGCTCGGACCCGGCGGACAACTTCTTCGCGGACTTGAGCGTGGGAATCACCGGCGCGCTCAGCGGCGGCGTTGGGGACCGGTTCTTCGTTGCCGGTGATTTGAGCAACGCCAGCACGCTGGCGGGTGTGTGGGACACGCGGTCGGCGGAACTTCACTTAGCCGGGAGCGCGGCGCACGTGATGACCACGCCGGGCGTCGATCGCGGGGCGAGCTTCGCCGGTTACGACCAGAACTTCGCGTGGGGGATGCTGGAGTTGGCGGCGGGGGAGTCGCTCACCGTGGGCGATGCGGATCTGGCGCCCGGGGCCGCGCTTTACGTGGGGGACCTTATCCTCGATGGCGGGGTCGGGCAGTTGACCCTGCTGCGGACGGCCGCCGCCGACGTGAATGTGTACTATGACGCGACGCGGCCGGCAAATGCGTACCTGTCGGCGCAGAGCTACGCGCTTGTTGGGGGTGGAATGCTGGCGCCTGTTCCGGAGCCGGCGGCGTGGTTGGCGCCTGGTGCGGCGGGGGTGGGATTTTTGCTGGCGCGGCGGGCACGGCGGAGCATCCCCAGTTGCGGCTAGAAGCAGTACCGATCCTGTGGGTCGTGTCCCCGGCCGCTTTCCCAGGCGGGTTCTTGTTTCCCGATGTCATATTTTTGTTGCGACGGCTCCGGCAATCGCTAACCTCCTGTAATCCCGGCGTCACGAGGGCGTGGGGCGCCGGGCACATCAGTGGAGGACAGGGCCATGGGAGTGAGAGGCGAAGCAACCGGCCTGCGCAAAGGCCGCGGCGTGGGGAGAAGTGCGCTGGCCGCGGCGGCGGCGGCGGTGCCGCTGACATTCGGGACGGTCTGGGGGGCCGGGCCGAACAACTACATCGGGACGAGCGGGAACTGGAGCGACGGGACGAAGTGGTCCACCGCCGCACCGCCGAATCTCTTCGACGCGGTTACGCTAACGAATAACGGGGCGACGAACGTTACGGTGACGCTCAACGTCAGCCCGCCGACGCTGAACTCAGTCAAAATCGAAGGCACCAACGGCGGCACCGTCACTCTGAGCCAGAACCTCAATGGGATCACGATCAATGGCGACGAAACCGTCGGTGTCAGTGGCCGCGGCGCCGTGGTCCTCTCCGGCGGCACTCACTCAATTATCAATTTTAACGACCTCGTCTTCGGACTCAACGCCGGGGCGAACGGCAGCGGCACGCTCTCCGGCACGGCCGGCCTTTCCATGTCCAACATGGTGGTCGGAAAAAATGGGGCCGGATCGTTTACGCAAAGCGGCGGCACCAACACGATTGGCGAGGAATTGTCCCTCGGCAACAACGGCATCGGCAGCGGCGGCGGCAACGGCTCGTATACGCTTTCCGGCGGCAAGCTGCTGGCCGACTTCGTGGGGGTCGGCGAAGCCACGGGAACCGGCGTCGGCACGTTCACCCAGACCGGCGGGACCAACACCGTCTCAGCTTTCGTGGACATCCAGAACGGCACGTACACCCAGTCCGGCGGTACGAGCACGCTCCACGAGGTACTCGTAGGCCTCCAACAAACGGCCGGCGGCGCCACCTGCACCCTATCGGCGGGGACCATGAACGTGTCCTTCCAATTCCTGGTGGGCGGCGACGCCAACAACGGCGGCGGCACGGGGGTGTTCAACATGAGCGGCGGGACGCTCTCCGGCGGCGCCGGCCTCCAGGTGGCCGATACGCCGGGCACGGCGGTGAACTTCTCGGCGGGGTCCATGAGCGTCGGTTCGATCGACACGGCCGGCAACCCTTCGCTCTTTAACTGGACCGGGGGCGCCCTCACGATCACCGGCGGCAACCCGAAGTTGACCATCGGCCCCGCCGCGAACATCGGCCCAAGCATCACCCTGGACTCGGCCAAGTCCCTGGCTACCACCGGTACGGTGACCATCGTCCCTGGCGGCTCGCTCATTCTCTCCGGCGGCACCAGCTCGGCCTCGATCGTTCTGAACCAGGGGACTTTCACCTACAACTCCGGCAACTTCGCCGGAAAGCTGGTGAACCAGGGCACCGTCAACCTCAATGCCGACTTTGTCCCCTTCAACGGCATCGAGAACGACGCCACCCTTACCGTCCCGCTCGGCCGGACCGTTACTTCGAACGTGCCGTTTTTGAACCGGGGCACGTTGAACTTGAATGGCGGCACCCTCACTGGCAGCGGCGGCGTTGTGAACGACTTCGGGGCGGTAATGAACGCCCGCGGGTCGATCGCGCCCGGTTTTACTGATGATGCCTTCGTTAACAACGGGACACTGAACCTGACCGGGCTTCTGACGGTGAGCGGCGTGATGTTGAATCAGGGGTCGATCTCGATTGGCGCGGCGGAGAACCTCCAGGCCGCGGTGAGCGCGACCAACGCCGGCACGATCACGCTGGCCGGCGGGTCGGTCACGGGAAGCGGCTCACTCAATAATACCGCGGGCGGGCTGATCAGCGGCAGCGGGAGTGTCAGTGTTGCGTTGACCAACAGCGGGGTGATCCAGGCGACGGCGGGGGGGTTGCTGACCATTTCGAGCCTGAACAATTCCGCCGGCGGAGAGTTGCGTATTGAGGACAACGGCCGGCTCAACGTGCTGAGCACACTGAGCAGCGCCGGCGCGATTAACCTGAAGGGGGCGAACGCCATCTTCGCCGGCCCGACGTTCGTCAACACAGGCACGATCAAAGGGAGCGGGCGGGTGGCCACCACGGTGCAGAACGGCGGCGTCGTTCGGGCCGAGGGCGGGGAATTGGACATGGCCGGCAGCGGGAACGTCAACGGCGTCGGCGGGTCGATCCAGGCGCCGGCGGGCGGGACGGTCTTCTACTCGCAGGGTCTGGCGGTCAACGGCGGCGGCACCATCGCCCTCTCCGGCGGGACGTTCGACAACAACAACCAGCAGATGCTCAATTCTGGCAATGGCAACATCCTGGGGAACGGGACGTTCCGCAGCGGCGGTTTGACGAACAGCGGAACCATCAGCTTTGCGGATTCGGCGACTTCCGTGTTGGGCCCGGTCACCAACAACTCCGGGGGGAAGATCAATATCACGAGCAACACCACCACGTTCTTCGGGCCGGTGACGAACAATGCCGGCGGGACGATCAAGACGACGAGTGCCACGGCTCGGTTTCTGGCGCCGTTCACGAACAACGGGGTGTTCAGCTCGGACCCGGCGGACAATTTCTTCGCGAACCTCAGCGTCGGCATCACCGGGGCGTTGGTCGGCGGGGTCGGGGACAGGTTCTTCGTGACGGGAGATTTGATTAACTGCAGCGCACTGGCGGGCGCGTGGGACACGCGGGCGGCGGAGTTGCACTTGTCCGGGTCGGCGGCACACGTGCTGGCGACGCCCGGGGTGGACAGGGGCGGCGCCTTTGCCGGGTACGAGGGCAATTTCGCGTGGGGACTCCTGGAACTGGCGGCGGGGGAGTCGCTGACGTTTGCGGACGGCGACACGGTGCCGGGTGCGGCGTTGTACGTCGGGGACCTTGTTCTCGACGGCGGGGCGGCGCAGGTCTCGCTGCTGCGGACGTCGGGGGCAGACGTGACAGTGTATTATGACGAGACTCGCGCGGCCAACGCTTACCTGGGCGGGCAAGTTTATTCGCTGAGCGGCGGCGGTACGCTGGCGCCGGTGCCCGAGCCGGGTGGGGCGGTACTTGTGGGGTGTGTGCCGGTCGTGTCGCTACTGAGACGGCGGCGGCGCGCTAATCGCCCGTGTGGTCCAGGACGGGGATGCTGACGCCGCGCGGCGTCGGGGCGGCGCCGGGGAGATCGACCACCGGCACGTCGGGCAGCGTGCGGACGACGGCGATCTCGTCGCAGTTTTCGTTCTTGGGGCAGCGCACGCAGTCGCTCCAGACCTTCAGCGGGAGCGATTCCTTGGGCACGATCTCGAAGCCGAGCTTTTCGAAGAACCGCTGCTCGTACGTAAGCGCGAAGAGCTTGCGGATGTGCAGGCGGCGGGCTTCTTCGACCGACCATTCGACCAGCTTCGATCCCACGCCGCGGCCGCGGCAGGTTTCGTCAACCGCCAGGGAGCGCACCTCGGCCAGGTCCGCCCAGATGATGGTCAAGGCGACGCAGCCGACGATGGGCGAGGCGTGGCCGCAGCCGGCGGCGCCGTCTCCGTTGGACGGGCGGTCGGTCGCGTCCAGCTCGTACACGGCGAAGTCGCGCAGGTCTTCGAAGAGCTGCGCGTAGCTCTTGAAGAGCATGCGGCCGAGCTCCGCGTGGCTGTTGATGATCTGCTGGATGCGGGGGACGTCGTGGATAGTGGCGGGTCGAATCATTTCGGTGGTGCGTACCTCCTCTTGTGTGATCGTTATATCACATACGTCAAGCGGCCGGGGGTGTTTGGAAGATCGCGTCGGCTATTGCGAGACCTCGAAGAGGAATTCGATTTCCACCGAGCCGTCGCGGGGGAGCGTGTTGACGCCGACCGAGACGCGGGCGTGCTGCCCGGCGGGGCGACCGAAGATATCCAGCAGCAGCTCGGACGCCGCGTCCACCACCTGCGGCTGGGCGGTGAAAGCCTCATCGGACGAGACGAAGGCCCCGACGCGGACGACGTTGGTGATCGAATCGAGCACGCCGGGGCCGAGGGAATTCACCGCGGCCAGCCCGTTGATCACGCACTGGCGGGCGGCGATTTTGGCCTGTTCGACGGAGCATTTCGAGGGGACCTGACCGGTGGCCATGAGCTGCCCGTCCTTCATCGGGAGCTGGCCGGCGACGTAGATCAGGGTGCCTACGCGCTTGGCGGGGACGTAGGCGCCGAACGGGCCGGAGACGTTGGGGAGCGTGATACCGAGCGAAGACAGTTTTGCGGAAATCGAATTGGCCATGTCCGCCATTGTCCGACGGACGTGCCGGCGAACGCAACGGCCAGTTACGCCGTCGCCTGCAGCGGCGGGTAATAGGTGCGGATGGCCTGCTCGACCTGGGCGGCGTCGGCGAGGACGAATTTCACGCGGCGGCCCAGGCGCCGGGGCAATTCGGTCAGGGCTTGGCCGTACGACGGGTCTGCGGTCGCGACCACCAATTCGTCGGCCGAGGCGCGCACCGGCACGGCGCGGAATTCGTGGGCCACGTCGGCGGGAACGTGTACGATCACTTGCGCGTCGATCCCTACCTGGTTCAGGTCCACCTTTTCCAGCTCGTTGGTGAGCTGATCGCACCAGGCCTTCCAGACGTGCTCCGGCGTGCAGACGCCCATGCCAAGCGCCACCTCGCCGAATCGCTGGCCGCTGGACTCCTGCTCGTTGAGGATTTCGTCCACGTCGAGATCGCTCAACGGGACGATCTGCTTCAGCAGCTCGCCGATCCTGGCACGCATGACGCCCTCCGACGCGCCCCTTGCACCCGCACCGCCGTGACACCCTTCAACCCCCAAACTACGATGCGGACCGGCGGTGCGGCAAACGGCCGCGCGGAATTCCGGGATCATTGCGGCGCTAAGGTCCGATAGCTTTTCTCGCCGATGCGCATTGTGCCCTAAAAGATCCTCGACGGTGGCGTGGACCGGGTGGACGCCCTTGGGACGTGATTGCCCCGCAGCGGCCGGACGTGGTAGGGCTCGTCGAGGCGGACGACCCGGGCGTCAACAGCGGGTAATCCCGGCGTTCAACGCAGGGTTCGTACATCAGGGTCCTCCGACGTACGATGCGCGTCATGCGCTGTTACTTGCAAGATTCTGGTCTGGTCGTCCTTGCCGTACTCGTATTCGCCTGCAATGCAGGGGCGGATTCCATCAAGCTCCCGCCTAATCCTCGGCTCCTGCTGAACCAGGCGGACGTCGATGCGCTGAAGGTCAAGGTCGCCGGGCCATTCGCGCGGCAGTGGGACCAATGGCGCCGCGAAGCGGACGGCCTGCTCGCGTCCACGGTCGAACTGCCGCCGCGCGGGGGCAATTGGAGTCACAACTACGTGTGCCCGGAGCACGGGGCGCGTCTGAGGCGCGGGAAGAAGATCGGGCCTTGGCAATGGGAGCACATTTGCCCCGTCGGTAATCACGTCTTGCGCGGGGACCCGTCCAAAGGCACGACTGATTTCGACGGGAACGCGATCTCGCAGATTCACATGGACTACGCCGACGGGACGGTGACGCTCGGTGTGGCGTACCGGGTGACCGGGGACAGTCGGTACGCCGCGCGGGCCAAGGAGACCCTGCTGGCGTACGCCGACAAGTACCGGTCCTACCCGATCCACGACAACCAGGGGAAGGCCGGCGGGCGAGGAGGGGGGCACGTCGCGTCGCAGTCGCTCACCGAGGCGTCTTGGCTGATCGCCTTTACGCAAGGGGCGGACCTGGTGTGGGACACGCTGTCAGCGGACGAGCGGGCGGCGATAGCGGACAAGGTGATGCGGCCGGCGCTTACGGAGGTGATCCTCCCGAGGAAGTACGGCATCCATAATATCCAGTGCCGCCAGAACAGCGCCATCGGGCTGATCGGGCTGCTGCTGGGTGACGAGCAACTCGTCCGCAAAGCGATCGACGACCCGGAGACGGGGTTCCGCCAACAGATCGCCCGTGGCGTGCAGGACGACGGCATGTGGCTGGAGGGGGCCAGCGGCTACCACTTCTTCACGATCGCCGGCCTTTGGCCGCTCGCCGAGGCGGCGCGGCATTGCGGGATCGATCTCTACACGCCGCGTTTCAAGAGCATGTTCGACGCGCCGCTGGCGTTGGCGATGCCGGACCTGCGGCTGCCGAACTTCAACGACAGCGGGATCACGGACATCACCGGTCGGGCGGATGATTACGAGCTGGCCTACGCCCGATGGGGGGACCCGGCATACCTGCGGGTGATCGACCCCGGTAAGCGCTCGGGCCGGCTCGCGCTGCTGTACGGCGCGGCGGAGCTGCCCGAGGCGGCTACGGCTCGTCCGGGCGGATCGCACAACAGTCCGGCCAGCGGGTACGCCATCCTCCGGTCCGGCGGCGATCGGAACGCGACCTGGCTCTGCGTAAAGTACGGCCCCCACGGCGGCGGCCACGGGCACCCGGACAAGAACACGTTCATCCTTTACGCCGGGGGGCGGATTCTCGTCGCCGACGCGGGGACGCACGCCTACGGGTCCCCGCTGCACGCCGGCTGGGACAAGACCACGATCGCCCACAACACGCTCGTGGTGGACGAGGCGTCGCAGGCGCCGGCCACCGGCAAGTGCCTCGCGTTCGGGAGTGACGGCGGCGTCGATTACGTGATGACCGACGCGGGCGCGGTCTACCCGGAGAAGGGCGTGAAGTTCGTCCGCACCCTCGCCATGGTGGACGCCGGCACGATCGTGGGCATCGACCAGATTACGAGCGACGGCAAAGCACACGCCCTGGAGATTGCATTTCACCTGCCGGGCGAATGGTCGAACCGCGGCACCGGCGAGCCATGGAAGCCGAAGGTGAAAACGGGTTACTCGTTCCTGGAGCCGGCGACGATCCGTCGCGCGGCATCGCCGGAGATCGTCAACCTGGGCGTGACAAATCACGGCCGCGCCGTGTCGCTCGAGCTACTCGATGCAGGCGGCGGGGTCACGGACGTGATCACCGGCGCGGGCGTTGGCGAATCGACCAAAGACCGCGTCCCCGCCGCGATCTTCCGCCGGACCGCAAACGAGACCACGTTCATATGGGCCATCAACATTGACGGGCGTCCACCAGGCTTGGCCATCTTGCCTTCGGCGCCCGGCGCGGCTGGCGTCAGCGTCAGGGGAACGGCTCAGATCACCGCCAATCCCGCCGAGCGCTCGATTACGATTCGAAAGACGGGGGCAGGATCGTAGTTTGACTCACCTCTCCGCAACGCCGGTGCGCTTGAAAACACTTTGCGTCGCCGTATCACGGTGGGCTTGTTTCCGGTACACTGTCGGACATGACGAATGATTCGACTCGGTTAATGGCGGAGGCCGTGAAGCGCGCGACGGTGCACGGCAGTTTCTCGCCGGCGGAAGTGGGGGCGCGGGTGGGCCTCACCAAATTCGAAGCAGAAGCCGCGGCCCGCGCGCTGTCCAACGCGGGCGTGCTGGTGTTGGGATTCGACTGTGCCGCACACTTCAGCCCCGAGTTCAGGAAAGCCCACGCGCCGCCGGCGGCGGTGAGGGCGCGGCGTGCGAAGCAGACGAAGGCGGCGGGGCGGCGAAGCGCTGCGCCGCGATAGCGCAGAGCAGTTCGGCCGCTTGGACCTGCCCGTCGGAAGGCGAGGGGGGCAGGGTGATGCGAATCGCCTTGCGGTTCCAGCCGGTCATATCCTTGAAGTGCGGGGCGGGGTTGCGCGAGCTGCCGCTGAGTGAATCGATGCGGATCGGCTCGCCGGAAGCCGCCACTGCGTACGCGCCGGGTTCGCCACCTGCGGGATCAGCGCCGGGAGTGTGTACGAGCAGGCCGGCGCCGACGGCCTCGTCCAGGACGTCGGGGCAGTAAACGGTGAGGATCCCGTCCTGAAGGTCTTCCAGGGCGAAGACCTGCATGCGGTACTTTCCGTCGGCGACGTAGAACTGGACGGTCTGACGGCCGACGAGCTTCGCGGCGTGGGCGCAGAGCTTCATCAACGTACAAGCCAATCGTTTCCACAGGCGGGCGGGGTCGGCGCCGGGCGCCGCGCCGCGCTCCGCCTCAAGCGCGTCCACGCGCCGGCCGGCGCTGATCCGGTCCTTGGGTCCGAGCCTGGCGATGAACTGGTCGAAATCGAACGGGCGCGCCAGAGACTCGCGTGCGGCGGACAGAACCTGCCGTGCATCGGGATTCGACATAGGACCTCGTCGTAAAAACCGCGGTCAACTTTCCGGGTTCGATGCTGAAGTGACCGATGCTCCGGCCGGAAGGTGCGGGCGTGGTCAGAACGCTTCAAGAGAAGCTGAGCGGACCGGATCGTCGAGAGAATCGTGCGTCAGAACTTACGGAGAGTAGTACGTGACCTGTGTTGACGCGTTCGATTCGAATTGCGCGTGTCCCGCATGCGGTGTTCACGGGATTGTCGTGAGCAGGCGTGCGGAGTGCGCCGGCACCGACAGTGTCCTGACAGGTTCGTGGGTTTTGTAGTCGCGGTATTCGGCGTCGATCGCGATGCTCGCGTCGTCGCGGTCGCTGGGGTTCACCAGGACGATCCCGCCGGAGTACCGCCGGCGGTAGGTGTGCTCGCCGGGGTGTTTGTACTTGTCGAGCTGCGGGTAGGGGACGCGGTCCTGTGGCGTACCGAGGTTAACGAAGAGGTGGTCGGGGAGATTGACGGTTCGCGCGCCCCGGCGTGACCCGGCGAAGATGGGCATCGCGAACTGCATCGGGCTGTCGGGCTCGTAGGCGAGGAGGAAGCTGCAATAATCGTGCAGCTCGATGCGCTCGATGGTGGCGTTGCGGGCGGCCGTGTCGCTTTCGCCGCCGGTCTTGCAGTAGGGGAGTGCGGCCAGTTTATTCTGGCCGGCGTCCATGAGTTCCTGGACTGAATTGCGCCACGCTGTTTCGGCGACGAAGGGGTCCTTGGCAGTGGGCTTGGAGAAGGGGGATTCGGACATCATGCCTTGAATGGGGTTGGGCTTTTCGGGGGTGGGGAAGAGGTAGCGGCGGCCGCCGCCTTCCTCGTCGAAATACTTCCGGTTCATATTGTTGCCGACGAGGCAGGGCTGTTTGCCGGTGGCCTCTTTGGTGAGTTGCTGGAAGGCGTTGATCTTCATCATCTGGGCCGTGCCCCAGTCGTATTGCGAGTATGGGGCGCTTTTGGCGAAGTTCCAGGGGCGGACGTGCTGGCCGAGGGCGCTGCCCTGGTTGAAGAAGCTGGGGGCGAGGATGTCCAGGAAGGCGCCGTCGAAACCGTCCTGGACGTGGCGGATGATGGCGTGTGCCTTGCGGTTCCAGACCTCGGCGTTGTCAGGATAGAGGCAGTAGCGCACAGCGTTACGGGGCGCGCGGCCGGGCAGGCCGTTACCGGCTCCGAGCGTTCCGACGGAGCTGCCGATGTAAACCGGTGCGAACACGAGACTCGCCGCGGCGTGCGCGGCGGGGGCGGTCTTGTCGAAACCGCGGACCACCTGAAGATTGCCGCCGGCCGGATCGATCCCCGTTACCTTCATCAGCTCGTCGCCGACGCGGACCCAGGAGACGAACTCGGCGGCGCTGGCCGTGACGTCCCCTTTAGCGGTGCTGGTGAGGAAGGGGAACTTGCCCTGGCCAGTGTCCTTGACCGCGAGGGTTGTCGCGTCGGCGGAGATAGAGTCGGCGAGGACGCCGGCGCGCCACATCGCAATCGCCGGGCGGCAGGTGCGCTCGTACTCGGCGGCTTCGGCGGAGCCGGAGGTGTAGGTGGAGTTAAGGTACGGCAGGAGCTTGATGGCGGCGTTCAGCTCGTGCAGGCGCTTGGCGTCGGCTTCGGTGAAGAGGCCGTCGATGGTGGAAAAGTGGCGGGCGATCGCCTCGAGCTGATCCGGCGGCAGGTTCTGCCGCCCGTCGGGCCCGCGCGGCGCCGAGCCCAGCCCGAAGAGGGGCACGTAGGGGCGGCGGGCGGGCGAGTCCTTCGCGGTAGCCGCAACGGCGATCGCAAGCGTGAGAACAATCGCCCCGAGGCTGGTACGCGGTTCCATGCGATTCCTATGAGCGCGGTTATTTCGTCGGTTCGATTGGGCGGATCTTGATGTTCCGGAACGAGACCTGCCCGTGGTCCCCCTGCAGGGCGATGTACCCGGTGTCGGACTTAGCGAAATTGGGCATCTTCCCGAACTTGCTCTTGGCGACGCGCTGCTTGAAGTCGTCGCTGTGGAGGTTGTATTCGAAGTATTTGACGCCGTTCATCACGTGCTCGCACTTCTCGGGTGTGATGAGGATGCGGAGGTGGTTCCACTCGCCGGCGGGCTTGGTGGCGTCGGTGGTGGTCGTGTAGAGCTGATAGAGCCACCCGGCCTTGTTGGGGTCCTTGCCGTCCTTGTTGTCCAGGAGCTGGACCTCGGGGCCGGTTTGCCAGACGGTTCTGCCGTCGTCGGTGATGTGGAAGATGATGCCGCTGTTGCCGCCCTTGGAGATGTTGTAGTCGAGCTGAAGCTCGAACCAGGAGTACTTGTCGGCGGTGACGATGTCGCCGGCGTTGTGGGGGTCCACGCAGACGAGCACGCCGTCCTTGACCTCCCAGCCGGGCTTCACGCCGGTGGATTTGAAGTTGTGCCAGCCGTCGAGGGATTTGCCGTCGAACAGGAGCTTCCAACCGGCTTGTTTTTCGTCGCCGGTGAGGGTGTTGGGTGGTGCGTCGGCGAGCAGGGGGCGTGCGGCGGGAACGAGAAGGAACCCTGCAAGGACGGCGACGGCGAGCTTAGGACGGTCGAACTGCTTCGGAAGTGAATACCGCGCGCGGGGCCAGGGCGTTGCTCAGCCGCCCTGGTCGATAACGTCCGCCGGTGCGTCCGGGTCGGGGAAATCGCCGCCGAGCTGCAGTTCGATGACCTGGAGGAGTTGCGCAGGGTCGATCGGTTTCAGCAGCAGCGGCGGCAGCTCTCCCGAGGGCAGCGCGTGCATCTTATGTTGGATCTGATCCGGCGGCATGCCGGAGAGGAGGATGACCGGCAGCGCCTGGCGGTGCTCCTGGACGTATTTGAGCACGTCAAACCCGTCGGTGCGCGGCATCAGCAGGTCGAGCAGCAGCAGGTCCACCTTCTGCGCTTTGAGCTGGCGGAGGGCGGCGTCGCCGTCTCCGGCTTCCTCGACTGCGTAGCCGCGGCGTCGCAGTAACTGGGCAAGGGACTTTCGCTCCACCGGCGAGTCGTCGCAGACGAGCAGGTGCGGGACTGATTCCGCCGCATCTTCCGCGGTTCCGTCCATTTGCATGAGTACCATTATTTGCGTTCACACCCGAATCGACAAGGTTCAATCTGTGTTAGGGCACGAGAAACAGACGTGTTTTTCGCCACATTTCCCGCGGATCTCCGACCGAAGTTCTCGCGAGTTTGCGTTGGAAGGCCAACCGCCGCAGGGTTACACTTGTCTGAAGGGTTTGTTAGTCATGGTTGTCTCGATCACACCACACCACAGCGGGGCTGGCTCATGATGCATCCGGTTCCTCGTCGCGGAATTTCGTTGCTCGGATGGGTTCTTGTCGCGTGCGTCCCGGCGTACGCCGACGTGGTGCACCTCAAGGACGGCACGAGCATCACGGGCGACGTGAAGCGCGCCGGCAACGGGTGGGTCGTCACGGAGCCCAACGGCGACGTCACCCGCATAACGGCCGACGACGTGCAGTCGATCGAGCTGGTGAAGAATCAGCCCGGCGACCCCGGCGCGTCGGCGGCGGAGCGGCTTGCGTCCCTGCGCCGCTCGGTGGAGTACCTGGGCGACATCCCCGCAATCCTCGACCGGTACCAGAAGTTCATCGAGGCAAACAAGGGAACCTCGGCGGCGCGCGAGGCCGAACGGGACGTCGCCTTGTGGACCGAGCGGCGCGACCAGGGATACGTGAAGGCGGCCGGAAAGTGGGTCACACCGGACGAGCGTTCCAAGCTCCAGGAGCAGTCGATCCAAGTCGTCGAGCAGGCGCGGCAGCTCATCAAGGACAACCGGCTCAAAGACGCCGAGTCGGTCCTGAACAAGGTGCTGGCCGACGACCCGCAGAACGCGTCGGCTCTATACCTCAAAGGCCTGGTGCTGTTCCGGCAGGACCAGCTCCTCCCGGCCCGCAAGGCGTTCGAGGCCGCCAACCCGCTCGCCCCCAACCACGCCCCGACGCTGAACAACCTCGCGGTCGTGAACTGGCGGCAGAACCAGTTCATCGCCGCGCTCAACTTCTACGACCAGGCGATGCTCGCCTCGCCGGGCAACAAGGTCGTACTAGACAACCTCGCCGAGGCGCTCGCCGCCCTGCCGAAGGAATACCGAAACCACTTCGTCACGCAACGCGCGTCCCGCCGCTTCGCGGAGCAGGATTCCAAGCTCCAGCAGCAGATGGCGCAGCAGGGGCAGTTCCGGTGGGGGAGCGCCTGGGTCTCTCAGCAGGATTTGGACAAGCTCAAGGCGGCCGAGAAGGAGATTAAGGACAAGCTCGACAGCATGGCGGCCGACTACGACCAGGCGCAGGCGCGGATCGTCGCGCTTGACCGGAACATTGCCGACAACGACCGATCGCTGCGGCAAATGGAAATGACGCAGTACGCGCGCGACCCGAACACGGGGCAGACGCTGGTGTTGCCACTCCCCCCGAGTTATTACGCCATCCTGCGTGAAAACGACACCCTGAAGACCGAGCGGCAGACGCTCCTGGCCAAGCTCGAGACCCTGAAACAGCAGGCCAAATCGAGCCAGCAGCGCCTGCCCACGCCGAGATTCACCGGCATCCAGCAGGTGATCGGCGTCGAGGGAACCCCGCTGGTGCCCGTCGGAATGGCGGCCGCGGCGCAGTCGAGTGCGGCCGGCGCAATCACACCACTTCCTATGCCGAACCCGAAACCCGAGCCGGTACCCGGGAAACCTGATCCGGCGCCGCCCACACCGCCCAAGCCCGGCCCCGCGCCCGCCAAGCCCGACCAACCCCCCGCCGACCCGCCGAAGCCCCAGCCCGCTCCCAGCAAGCCGGAACCCGCGCCCCCGACCCCGGCCAAGCCCAAACCCGCGCCAACCCCCAAGCCGGCTGGCGAAGTAAACGACGGGCCCGCCTACCGGTAGTCGCCCCTGTTTGAGATGGTCCCGGGACTAGACGGTCGTGCCGCCGGTGGAAGTGTCCGGCCGGGCGACGACGAACTTGCCCGAGACCTTTTCGCCGGCGAGGACGCCGAGAAACTTCCCCCGAATGATCGTGCCGATGCTGTTGACCGTCGCATCCGCGCGCATCTGCACGCCGCCCTCGTTCCAGAAGATGATCAGCTTGCGGTGGTTGAAGATCCCGCTGAACTGGGCCGGGGTATGGTCGATGCTGCCGACGAGGGTTCCGCCGATCTGGCCGATGAGGGACTGGTCCGTGATGTTGAACGTGAAAAGGTCGGTGCCGAGGCCGCGCACGGTGCTGGTGCCGGCGTAACCTCCCACGAGATCGATCGCGGGCTTAGCGCGCGTCGCGTGCAGCGGCGCAGCCGCCGCGTGCGCCGTCGCCGAAAGCAACCGGCGGTCTTCGAGTGTTTCAAACAGCGGACGGGGTACGGCCGATTGGTGGTTGCTCTGAATCATAGTGAATGCCTGGAAGGGCCGATCAGCGTGCCGCGAGCTTAACCCCTTGCGGCGTCGGGGGCAAGAAACAACCGGATAACGACGCCCCCCGCAGCGCGGACGCGCGCCGTCGGCCATTGATCTAACGCCCGGCCGGGCTGATTATTCGGCCCGTGCGAGTGACACCCGATCAAATTGACCACCTGTTGCGACATGGCCACGTCCTCGTGCCGGATTTCCTCACCGCCGAGGAACTCTCCGCGGCCAGGGTAAACATGCTGCGATACTTCCCGAGTGCCGAGGAACTCCAGGCCACCCCCGAGCGATACGGCCACATCCTGGAAGATCCCGAGAACCTGCAAATCGAGTTCCCTTTCGCCGGCGACGCACTGAATTACGTCTCGACCCACCCCGAAATCATCAGGCTGGTGGAAACGCTGCTCGGCACCCACGACGTGCTCCTCTCCCAGTCGGCGATCTGGCCGAAGTACGCCGGCCTGGGCAGCTATGAGCAGGGCCTGCACCTCGATTACCAAGGCAACACCCTGGTCGCGCCGCGGGACGACGGCGACTACCGCCAAGTCAACATGATCCTGTACTACACCGACGTCCCTCCGGACATGGGTCCGACGTGCGTGGTGTCGCAGGAAAACACGCGCGGCGAGCCGCTATGGCCGCCGTTCCGCCCCCGCAAGAAGCACCCGAAGCTGTACCAGCTTGAGCAGCCCGTCCTCGCCAAAGCAGGGGGGCTGCTGGTGTTCTCGATGCGCACCTTTCACCGCGCCTCGGAGATGACCGCCGGATTCGGCGTGCGCCTCTCACACCACCTCGTCTATCGCGCGGCCCGCCACGCCTGTGCCGGATACCACCAGTGGTCGAGCAAGGGCGAGGAGCCGGACATGAAGCGATTCATCGAGCGAGCGTCGCCGCGGCAAAGGGAGGCGCTCGGTTTTCCACGGCCCGGGGATGCGTACTGGAATGACGAAACGCTCGCCATCGTAGAGAAGCGCTATCCCAAAATGGACATGTCTCCCTACCGCCGCGCGCCTGGCGCACCGTAAACGGGGGCGAGGTCGGGCGATTTCCGGCGAATAGGGCGCTGTGTGGCATGGTCGTTGCGGCGTAGCATGCGCCATGGACAGTCCGCAGGCTGGCCGGTCCATGGCACGAGAAGGAGCTAATCATGCAGCCGAGAGAAGCGTTGGGACGAGTTGGCGAGCAACTACGGCGGCGCGCCGCGGAAGTATCGGAGGTCGTCGGGGGCCAAGCGGGCGAAGCCGCCATGGAGGTCGGCCGGCAGTTGCGCGACCAGGGACAGCGAATTTTCGAGGAAAAGAAAGGTCGGGCGGCGTCGGACCTGGAGAGCGTAGGCGCTGCCATCCGCGAGGCGGCGGAAAAACTGCAACAGAACGAAATGGGCGGGGCCGCCGGCCTGGTGGAGGTTGCCGCCCATGGCGTGGACCGCGCGGCGCAATACCTGACCGAGCGTGAACTGGACGGACTTCGCGAGGACGTCGAAGACCTGGCGCGCAGTCAACCCGTGCTGTTCCTCGGCGGGATGCTGCTCACCGGATTGGCGCTGGCTCGCTTCGTAAAAGCGTCAAGGCCGCGGCGGCATCGGCGAACCGAAAACTCCGGCGGACGCGCGTCGGGCGCTCGCGGCGGCAGGTCGTCCTCGCGCCGCGCAAGGGCGAGCAGCGGCCGCTAGGCGGCGACTTCAGGTACCAATTGGAGATACGAAATGGCTACTCAATCGAAGCGGGCGGGGTCGCGGAACACCGGTGGCGCCAAAGGCCGGTCGCGCGGACGCGACAGGCGCCGCTCCAGCGGCGGGGAATCTGAATCGACCAGCAACGGCGGCGCGCGGCGTTCGGCCGGCCGCGGCGGCTCCGGCGGCGGCGAGTCGCGCCAGGCTGAGCAACGGATCGCGCGCTCGGGTAACCGCGGCGGCTCATCCCGCCGCGAGACGACGGTGCTCGAAGTGGTGAGGGACAACCCCGTCCCCGCCCTGATGATCGGCGCAGGAGTGGCGGGGGCGGCGTGGCTGCTCATCGGCGGCGGCCGCCGGCCGCAGTTCCTCGACCGCGCGTGGGAAGCGGCCTCCGAAAGCGTCGGCGACGTGGCCGGCCGCGTAGGCGGGCGGTTCGCCGCGGCGGCGGGTACCGTGCGCGAAGTCGTCTCCGACGCCGCGGATCGTGCCGGGGAGACGTTCGAAGAGGCCGCCGAGGTCGTATCCGATCGCATGCGCCGAGGCGCCGAGCAGGTCGGCCGCTACGCGCGCGGCGGCTGGTCCTACGCGCAGGAAGGCGTCTCCACCGTCGGCGAGGCGCTGCGCGGCGGGGCGTCCGCCTTGGGCGAAGGCGCCCAACGGGGCTACGAATACGGCCGCGAAACTCTCGCCGAAGCCTGGGAGAGCCACCCCATCGCCGTCGGGGTCGGCGTCCTCGCCGTCGGGCTGGCCGCGGGCCTGCTCCTGCCTCGGACACGCCGCGAAGACGAAATGATGGGCCGCGCGTCCGACGAGGTGTCGCGGGAGGTGCGCAAGGCCGGCAAGGACCTGCTCAAGCGCGGCCGCAGGACGCTGTCATCCACCGGCAACGCCATCGCCGCCGAAGTCAAGCGCGAAGGCCTCACCGGCAACGAGCTGCGCAAGAAGGTGAAGCGCATCGCGACGCGCGCCAAGGAAGTCGTCGTCGCCACCGCCGAGGGAAAACAATAGCCGCGATGCGGCCGGAGAAGAAGCATGTTTCCCCTGGCGGGCAAGGACTTCCCCGAATCAGCCGAGGAGTTGTCGGACGCCATCGAGGACGCGTTGAAGGACGTGTTCACGCTGGATAAAGGCACCGGCGTGAGCGTGGAAGGCGGCAAGTACCCGGCCGTCAAAAAGGTGACGATCGACCTGGACGGCGCTTCGGTCAGCGCGACCAAGCCGCCGCCCAAGCCCGAGGGCGTCGGCAAGCGCGAGGACGGCATTACCGTCGAACGCCTGGAGGTTAGCGGCCACCCCATTCGCTACGAGGAGGCCGAGCTTGACCTGGGATTGTCGGCCCGCGGCGTCACCCTCGATTTCGACCGCGACAAGAAGGGGAAACCGCTGCTGGTCCTCAACGATGCGAAAGAAGGTAAGGTCGAGGCGAAGATCAGCAAGGAGGACCTGGAAAACCTGGTGCTCGAGGCCGCGCGCGTTGCCGCGGGCGCACAGGGCGTCAAAATCGAAGACCTCGACCTGAAGCTCACGTCAAAGGGCGCGCGTTCGGCGGCGGCGGAGGTCCGCGTCAAGGCGAAAAAGATGATGATGACCGGCGTCCTCGTCATTAAAGGCCAGCTCGACATCGACGACGAACTCAACGCCACCGTCAGCGAGCTCAGCGCCAGCGGAGAAGGCATCGTCGGCTCGGCGGCGGCGGGCATCGTTCAGGGAAAGCTCAAGCAGTACGACGGCACGAAGGTTTCGCTGATGACCTTCTCGCTCGGCGACGTGAAGCTGCGCGACCTGAAGATCGACCTCAAGGGCGCGCTGAAGGTGAGCGCGTCGTTCGGCAGTGCGTGACGTGCTTCACCCGCGGATGCGAATCGTGTAGGCGAGCGGTGCGTCGGGGTCGGGGTCGGAAAGGGTGGCGGCGCCGTTCTCGACCCGGTAGTCGAAGGGTCTTGCGGTCATCGGGTTTTCGGGCACGGGTGTTTCCGTCACGTCCTGAAGTTTGGCGGGCAGCTTGCCGGCGTTGGCGGCGGCGTACGAGCGGATCGCCTCGACCGCGGTGAGGGCGGCGAGCTGCCGGTCGGCGAGGGCGAAGGAAGCCGCCGGCTTGTGCAGGTTGAGGATCACCTGGAGGAATGGGTTACCACGCTGCTCGCGCGAGCGCTTCTGCGCGCGGGCGGCGGCGTCATCGGCCAGTTTGAACAGCTCGGGGTATGGCAGCCCGCGCAGCTTGTACGTCTCGTCGAATACGATCTCGTACTGGCGAAAATAGAACTCGCCAAGGATGATGATCGGATCCACCTTGGCGGCGTCGCCGGCGGCGACGTGGTGCACGCGCGCGTACTCCTCCCGCGCCTGCCGCAGTGTTTCGGGGCTGGCTTCCTTGACCGGATCAACGCGGGGAGGCGTTTTTTCCCCTTCGCCCGCGCTCACCAGCCCCCAGACGTAATCGAACATGGAGCGCCATTGGTCCGGCGACAGGGGGGCACCGACTTTGGCCATGATGGGGAGGTCCTGGCCTTTGTTCGCGCCCGGGAAGCTCGGCCAGGCCGCCGCCCACCACTGCCGCTCGCCGTCCATCGAGCGGCGGAGAATCCCATGCGCGCTCGGGAACTCGGCCAATGCCCAGTAGAGGTTGGGGCACTCCGGCCGGCTCATCAGGCGCGCGAGGGCGTCGTTCATCTGCGAAGTGATGCCGACGGAGACGAGGCCGGAGATGAGGACGCCCTCGGGGCCGGTGTTTTTCCCAAGTTCGTAGCCGAGGCGGAGCGTCGTCAGGGCGTCGTCCGCTTGTCCCCGCTCGATCTGGCGCAACGCGCGGACTTTCACCACGCGGGCCAGGCCGTGGATCATGTGCTGGAGGTGGGGGAGCAGCGTGTAGGCGCCCTTCTCGCGGTACGGCGGCTGCCAGTCGCACGTCTCGCGCCGCCCGGCCAGGTCCAGCTCGTCGAACACGTTGGGAAGTTGCAGAGAATCGGCGAGCGATTCGAACGTCCTCATGTCCTTCGCCTCGTACGCGTCCAACGCTTTGAGGGCCTTATCCTTAGTATCCGGGCCCATCAGCAGGATCGCGTCAAGGTAGAGCAGCGCAGCGTTGCCGGGACGGCGCTCGCCGATGTCGTCGAACAGCAGTTGGTACTTCAAGGCCGGCGTCGGCGGCGCGGCAGGGGTCAACTCGAAGGTGCGCACGTCGGCGGGGCGGGTCGTCTGCGCGCCGGCGGCGGCGCAGACCCCGAGCATGGCAATCAGCAGCATTGAGCGTTTCATGGTTTTCCTCGAACGATCGTTTATACGCGGTCCCGCGCGCGGACGGCTTGTGCGGGCGGCAGGCCCGCATCGGGCAGTGCGTCCAAGCCCCCGTCGCGTACGGCCTTATCCAACATGATCAAACTCTGCGACGGCGGGCGCACGACCGACGACGCGGCGGGAACGGAGACGAGGGCCGGCGATTCAACCACCGGCGGTCCGCCGCGATGTCGGGCGGGGACCACCCAACTCCCGGCCAGCGCCAGGAGGAAAACGCCGGCGGCGCCGCGCCAGAGCCTCGCCTCGCGCCGACCCGAATGCCGGCCGGCCGAGAACGCCGCGCCGACGGCGTCCACGCCGGGGCGCGCCGGGGAGAGGGATTTCAGCGCGGTTTCAAGTTCCCGCTCCCCGGGCCCGAGTTCGTCGCCGGGCCCGTCACTTAGTCGATCTTGTTCCCGCATGGCTTCTCCAGTGCGACGCGCAATTGCCTCAGGGCCGTCGCGTAACGCTTGTGGACGGTGGAAACGCTGGCATTCGCGACGGCGGCGATGGCGGCGAAACCGAGGCCGCCCCAGATCCGGAGTATGACCACTTCGCGGAGCTCTTCGGGCAGGCGCCGAAGCGCCTCCTCAGCGGTCCGCGCGTCCATCGCCGCGTCGGCGCTCTGCTCGAACCACTCCCGGCGGGTGCCGGCGACCACCTGCTCGCGGCGGCGGCGCCGCGACGCGGATCGGGCGTGGTCGATGGCGGCGTTGCGCACCGCGCGGTAAGTCCACGCGACGGGGTCGTCCGGCGGCCGCCGCTGGATCAGCAGCGCCGCCAGCGCTTCCTGAACCACGTCGTCCGCGGACGCCGCGTCCAGCCACTGCCGGGCGTACAACGCCATCCCGGCGGAGCGTTCCACCACGAGCTGCGCCAGCCGATTCACTTCGCTCATGCGGTTCCCACTGCTTAGACGACACGCCGGTGAAAGTTTTCGTCGGTATAAAAAAAGCCCACGGACCATCGTCCGTGGGCCTCTGCGTTTGCAATGCCGTCTGCGGCGGAGTTTACCGCAACTGCTGCCAGTACTCGCCGGGCATGTCCAGCGCGAGCTGGAGGGCGCCGTTGGCGCCGGCGTACAGCGGCTCTTCCACCACCGTCACCCGCCCGCCGCCGATCTCCTGCATCGCGACCTCGATGCGCTGGTTGAGCCCGTCCAACAAGCCGCCGCCGCCGGAGAGCAGGATGTTGTTGCGCAGCTTTTCCTGGAACTCGGGGTTGAAGCTGGCCACGAGCTTGCGAATGCCCTCCACGATCGGCGGGATCAGGATCTCGCAGGCCTGCTTCATCTCGTTGGTGACGTCGTGCTGCACGGGCTTGCCGTCCACCGGCATCGTCACGACCACCTTGTCCTTGGCGTCGGAGACGAACCCGTACTGCTCCTTCCAGGTCTTGCACATGTTCTGCGTGACCTGGGCGTTGGGGTACTTCGCCTTCACCAGCTCCATCAGCTTGGTGTCCACCGCGTCGCCGGCGATCGTGTAGGAGATTTCGTCCTCCTCGGTGGGGACGGTGCCGTGCATCCGGCACAGGTCCGTCGTGCCGGCGCCGATGTCGATCACCAAAATGTCGCTCATCCGCTCCATCCCGTAAGCGACTGTGAACGGCTCGGAGACGATCATCACCGAATCGAGCACCTCGCGCGCGATGTCCAGGATCGCCTGCTTGTTTTTGGTCGTGGCGCGCGACGGTACGCCGATGACGCCGAACAGGACTTCGTCGCGGCCGGGGTGGACCAGGTCCACCATGTGCCGCAGCAGGTCCTTGGCGGCGGTGAGGTTTTTGCTCTGCTGCTCGGAGTCGGAGTTTTCGCCGTCGCGCGTGCCCTTGATGACGCCCTTCTCCAGCGGGCGGTACAGGTCAACCGCCAGGCGGTTGTCCAGCGCGGCCTTGCCGTAAAGGACGTCCGTCTTGAGCATCTTGCGGCTGACTGGGTCGCGGGCGTAACCGACGTAGGTCTCCACCGTCTTGCGCGTGCCGTTCATCGAGACGATCGACGAGCGGCTGGTGCCCAGGTCGATCCCCAGGAGCAGAGCCTTTTCGGTGTAGCCGGTGTCCACGTCGGCCGACGTGGCGAGGATCGGTTTGCCCGCGACGGGCGCGATGCGGCGGGAAGAGGACGCGGCTGCGGCGGCAGCGGCTGCGGCGGTAGCTTCGCTCATGGGTGAGATCTCCTTACGATGGTGAACGGTTATGAATTCCGAGTGGTTTGCCTGCTTGTGCTGTTCGTCGGCTGGGTCGATTGACCGAAACGGTACCAAGATGCCCCAAGGACGCAAGAAAGTTTTGAAAACGTCACACCGCGCATGTCACGAAAAGTCCGGTAAAGACGGCGCTCACGAGGCCGGATAACCCCCTCCGTCGCCCGACCCGTTGGCGCCGGCGGCGCCGTTGCCGCCCGCCCCGCCGCCGCCCGCCGGCCCATCCGACCCACGATCCGATGCCGACGCGGCCGCCGCGTGCGGCTCCCCGCCCGCTTCCGCCGCCGGCATTGGCCCGATCGCGTCTTCCGCGATCCGCTGCCGCAGCGCCACGTTGTGCTGGAAAATCTCCGCCAACACCTCGTTCCGCTCCTCGCTTGGGGCGCCCGAACGCACCATCCGGACCGGCCCGCCGCCGCCCCCGCGCGGCATGTTCTTAACGGCCACCACCAGGTGCGCCATGTCCGCCTGCATCTGCCGGACGATACCGGTCAATTGCGTGATCTGGTGCTCCAGACGCTGGACGTTGGCGTTCTGCCCGGCGGGGCTGGTGATGTTCCGGTTGTCCTTGAACAGCCCTTCGATGGCCTGGGCGACGGCTTCGCGCGTCTCGGCGGCGGTGGTGTGCTCCTGCTGCGCCACGCTCAGCGCCTGGTCCACCACCTGGGCGACGCGGCGGCGGATCTTCTCGCGGTCGATGACCCATACCCGCTTGCCCTTGTACCGTTCGGTCAGCGCATCGAACTGCACCTGCGTCGCGCTGGTGTCCAGCGCGCTGTCCAGTGCGTCGGCGATCGGCTGCGGGGGGGCGTTGCGGTTCAACTGCTGCAGCACGTCCGGCGGCAGGATGCTGTCCGCCGGACGCGGGTCCGGCCGGATCGCCTCCGTCACGTACCCGTTCTCCGACAGCAGGTTGACCGCCATCTCCTCGCTGTCGGCCTCCACGTGCCCCTCGACCGGTTTGCCGGTGTCTCGAATCAGGCCTCGGAAGAGATATCGCACGGTGACGTTTCCTCGGTGCTTGCGATCCTGAAGACGCTGAAAGCCAAGACACCGGCCGCGTGCCGTTCACACGCCCGGCTCCCGCCGTCCCTCTCCCGCCTCCCAGGGGTTCGTACAGCGCCGCGGCGGAGTTTCCAATTCCGGCGGTCCCGACCGAACGCCGCCTACTGCTGCCGCGGCTCCTCCCTTGTCTCCCGAACCGCCGGGCACCCGGCCGCCGGATTCCGAGCAACTGCCCCCGACGCCGGTGCCGGCCCGCCTACTCCGCTGTCGCGTGCATCATAAGCAATCCGGCGGGAATTTGGGAAGAATTCTTTCGACGACGCCAGAATTCGCCCGCAAAGTGCGTTATCGGAACGCTTCCCGTCGCGAAGGGGTAATGCGGCTTACGATTTTACCGGGAGTAACGTTGGCTGGTGCTAACCGGTAGGCGTCGTCTTCTTGGCCGGAGTCTTCTTCTTCGGCGTGCCCTTTTTCTTTCCCTTTTTCGCCGCGTTGTCGTCCGGAATGGCGCCTTCTTTCGCCGTGGCGTAGTCGCTCGGGACCGGGTCCATGTCGCTACGCGGCCCGGCCACGGCCGGAGCCGGAGGCTCGGGCGCCGGAGCCGGGGCGGGAGCCTCGGGTGCCGGGTGTGCTTCCGGCGTCGCGCTCGCCTCAGTCGGACGTGCATCGGCCGGGGCCTGCGCTTGCATCTCCGGCTTGCTTTCCACCGGCGCCGGATGCGTCTCGCTCGGCAGGACCGCCGAAGGCGCCGGCGACGCCGTGCCCGGCGGCATCGCGGGAGTCGGCGCCGGTTCCGCGCTCGGCTCGCGCGTCTCCGCCTCACTCTCCTCCGTCGTTGCGGGCGCCGGGCTGACCCCTCCCGGTTTCACCGCCTGCGGCGATGAGGTGGACGCCTTCGAGCTCGATGACCCACCGATCGTGACCAGGATCAGCAGCACGATATTGATCAGGACTGACAGCCCCAGCCCCCCCAGAATCAGCAGGAACGGCGTCTGCCCCCAAAGGCTCGGCCTCCCGGCGACGGGAGTCGGCTCCAGGTCAACCGTCTTGCCCTTTTTCTCCAGCTCATTGAGCGACTCGAGGTTCACCGCCCGCCGCGCGTGCACCGGCGGCTCGCCCCGTTGGAGGTGCCTCAGGTCCTCCAGCATGTCCTCGGTGCGGGCGTAACGCTCCTCCCGCCGCTTGGCCATTGACACTTCAATGACCTCGGCAATGCCCGCCGAAAGCGACGTGTTCACGTGGTCGGCCGGCACGAGCTGCGCCTTGAGATGCTTGTGCATCACCGCCG
>Ga0308175_100000631_pt1 | contig 23581 bp, 23 predicted proteins | sample PhyCR1_3_FD_203893 | JGI IMG/M metagenome (GOLD analysis project Ga0308175, IMG submission 203893) | Soil microbial communities from UC Gill Tract Community Farm, Albany, California, United States - DLSLS.C.R1 | ecosystem: Environmental > Terrestrial > Soil > Agricultural land | place: USA...
CACCGGGCGGCGGGCGTGGTCGCCGGGGGCGAGGCGCGGCGCGGGCTCCGGGCCGAGCCAGTTCACCGGCTGCCGGCCGCCCCAGCCGGCCTGGGTGTACTGCAGGACGCCGAACGAGTGCGGGTTGGTCACCGGGTGCGGGTTCGTCACCGGGTGCGGGTTGGTCACCGGGTGCGGGTTGGTCACCGGGTGCGGGTTCGTGACCGGGTGCGGGTTGGTGACCGGGTTCGGGTCGATCGCGGCGCTGGTGGCAGGGTGCTCGAGACCGACGTCGGCGTGCCGCTCGGAGTCCCGGCCGACCCGGGCGCGGTAGCTCTGCAGCAGCCGCCAGGTGTCGATCGGCCGGAACACGACCTCGTCCCGGTCCCGGCGCGGGGCGAGCCGGACCCGCTCGACCCAGACCTCCTCCAGGTCCGCGCGCTGCTGGTCGGTGAGCGGCGCCCGGTCGAGCACCTCGCGCCCGAGGGAGGAGCCCTCGTCGCGGACCAGCTCGAAGCCTGCCTCGGCGGTCGCCGCCTCGAGCGCATCCAGGGTCTCCGGGTGCCGGCCGCGCACGAGCAGCGCGTCGGCGACGAACACGGTCTCGCGGACGCCGGGCTGGTCGTGGACCTGGTAGGCGGTGTCGGGGTCGAGGGTGCGGCGCCGGGAGCCGGCGCGGGGGCCCGCGGACGGAGGCTCGGGTCGCAGCGGTCGCGGTCCAGGACTGTTCACCATCTGGTGTCTCACACCTTCCGTCCGTCCCGAGACCTGTGCTTGCTGTCGGAGCATAGGGACCGCGCGACGAGCGCGTCCCCGTTAACCGGGTGGAGCCGCCAGGTGCTGCCCCTGCACCTGGCGGCTCCATCGCCCCCCGGTCCTGCCCCCCTGCTCCGTGCTCGGCCGGAACGACCCCTGTGCGCTCCGCCCGGTGTGACACCCCCGTGGCCACACACCACAGGAGGAGCCGCCCTCCCCCGTGCTGATACAGGCCGACAGAAACCTTCTTCTCGGACGTATCACCCCGAACCGCGGACGCTCCTCCTGGTCAGCGCGCGAGGCTCCCGGGGGACGCTTCACGAGCGCCGGCGCCTCGGCCCGACCTCCCAGTAGGCCGGGGTGCCGGCTTCCCCGCGGCGCCGGCGGACCCGGGACGTGACCGCCGTTCCGCCACGGGCCCGGCGACCTGTTCGTAGGCTGACCGCGATGCCATGGACCCGGCCGGACACCCACCGCCTCCGCAGGCGGCTGCCCGGGTGGCGGCTGCCCCTCGTGCTGGCCGGCACCTGGCTGCTCGTCGCGGTGCCGCTCGCGGTCGCGCTGTTCCTGACCGGGTCGCGGACCACGGTGGTCGCCGGCCACGACGCGGTGGTCAGCCCGACCCTGGACGGCTACGCCACCCTCGACCTGGGGCCGTACCTGCCGAGCTTCCGCTACCCGAGCGGCGGCACCGTCGGCGCGCACATCGACCTCGGCAAGACCACCGCGGACAGCTACTCCGCCCTGATCGAGCGCTACGCGTTCATCGCCTCGCGCCCCCAGGGGCAGATCCGCAAGGTCATCGCGACGCTGACCGACCTGGCCGTGGACAGCGCGGTCGACGGCGCCCTCGTGGGGCTCGTCGCCCCGGCCGTCGTACTCCTGGTGGGTCGGCGGCGGTGGGCCGAGCTCCGTCGCGGCCTGACACCCCGGCGTACGGCGGCGGGGCTGGTGGTCGTGCTGGTGGCGGTGACCGTGGCCGTCCGCCCGTGGGACCACGACGAGGCCCCCGTCGAGCAGGACACCTGGCAGCCGCTCGCCGACGCGCTCCCCGACGTGCCGATCCCCGACGAGGCGAAGCCCTTGCAGATCGAGTCCGGGCTGGTCACGAGCGGCACCCGCCGGCTGGTCGAGAGCGCGGTCGACTCCTACCGGCGCAGCACCCGTTTCTACGGGACGCTCGTGGACCAGGCGCCGACGCTCGCGGAGCAGCTCCACCGGCCGGCGGACGGCGAGCGGGTCGGCCTGCTCGTCAGCGACCGGCACGACAACATCGGCATGGACCCCGTGGCCCGGGCGATCGCCGACCAGGGCGACGCGACCTTCCTGCTCGACGCCGGGGACGACACCTCCACCGGCGGCTCGTGGGAGGCGTTCAGCCTGGAGTCGCTGGACCAGGCGTTCCACGACTACCAGGAGCGGGTCTCGGTGGCCGGCAACCACGACAACGGCGACTTCGTCACGACGTACGCGCGCAAGCTCGGGTTCACCACGCTGGACGGCAAGGTCGTCGACGGGCCGGACGGGATGCGGCTGCTGGGCGTGGCCGACCCGCGCAGCAGCGGGCTGGGCACCTGGCGCGACCAGCGGGGCATCTCCTTCGAGGACCAGGAGCAGCGGATCGCGGACGTCGCGTGCGCGCACGACGCCGACGGCGACCGGATCAACACCCTGCTCGTGCATGACGCGAACAGCGGCCGGGAGGCCCTCAACGAGGGCTGCGTGGACCTGGTGCTCGCGGGTCACCTGCACGAGCAGGTCGGGCCGACCGCGGTCACCGGCGCGAACGGCAAGATCGGCTACTCCTACACCACGGGCACGGCGGGCGGCGCGGCGTACGCCCTGGCCATCGGCAGCAAGCTCCGCCGCGACGCGGAGGTGACGCTGGTGACCTACCGCGACGGGGTGCCGGTCGGGCTGCAGCCGGTGACGATCACGACGATCGGCGCGTTCAGGGTCGGCGGCTACCTCGCGCTGTCCCCCACCGGCAACGGCGCCGACCAGCCGTCGGGGAGCCCGTCGCCATCGGCCTCCGGGACCGGGTGAGACCGGGAGAAACCGCACGGCTCCGGACCGGCGTGGAGCCGGGACGGAGCCGTGGGATCTGGCGGAGGTGGCGGGATTTGAACCCGCGAGAGGGGGTAACCCTCAACCCGCTTAGCAGGCGGGCGCCATAGGCCACTAGGCGACACCTCCAGACAGCCAGGACAGGCTACCGGCCCCGGCCTCGGACCGGCGAATCGGCCCGCCGGGGGCTCAGGCGCCGGCGCGCGGGGGCAGCCGGCGGTACCCGTGCCCGCGGTTGAGGTGCTGCTGGAGGTCCAGCACGAACGCGTCGGTGCTGCCGGACAGGAGGTCCACCGGCACCGTGGTCGTCCGGCCGTCGCGCAGCCGCAGCACGACGCACCGCTGGCCCTCGACGGTCGGGGCGGTGACGTCCTCGACGTCCTTCCAGGGCGCCTGGCGTACGCCGGCCCCGCGCACGTAGCGCACCCGGTAGCCGGTCTCGTCGAGCCGGACCACGTCGCGGCGGCGCAGCGCCGCCAGCCCGGCCAGCACGACCAGGCAGAGCACCACGGCGACGAGCAGCCCGGTCGACAGCACGGCCTCCGGCAGGGACAGCGCGGCGACCAGCCCGGCCAGCGCGAGCACGAGCACGCCGACCGCGACGAGGCCGACCCCCGTCATCCGGACGATGAAGGGGGCGGCGAACCGGTAGCTGGACGTCACGCGCCCTATTGGACCGAACGCGTGCCACCACCGCCAAATAGCACGGGCGTGGCCCTTGTCACCGGACTGTGAGCCGGGTCACACTCAGAAGTCCACCCTGAGCGGAGGTGGACGCCCCATGACCGGTCTCGAGCACGCCATCCTCGGGCTGCGGCAAGCCCTGGACTCCCCACGTCGCCACCACGTGTGGCGCTGGCTGGTGCGGCACCGCATGGCCGGGGTGCGCGACGCCCTGGCCATCGAGACGTCCCGGGACGGGGACGCCTGGCTCGCCGCCCGGGAGCTCACCCTGCACCGGGAGCGGGCCGCGCTGCTGCGCCGGCTGGCCGCCCTCGGACCGCAGGTCCTGGAGGTGCCCGACGTGGAGTCGGTCCGGGCGGACCTCAAGCGGCTGGTCTGCGACCTGGAGCGGCACCGGCAGCGCCTCAACGACCTGGTCTACGACTCCGTGACGCTGGAGCTCGGCGGCTCCGAGTAGGAAGCGGGCCCTCAGCTCATCCGCAGCGCGAGCAGCACCACGTCGTCCTCGGGCAGGCCGGGCAGCATCGCCGCGAGCACCTCGTCGAGCATCCGCTCGAGCGGCAGGTGGTGGGCGGCCTCCGCGGCCCGGGCCAGCCGCTCGACACCGGTGTCGAAGTCCTCGCCGCGCCGCTCCACGAGGCCGTCGGTGTACATGAGCAGGGTGTGCGCGGGCGAGAACCGGATGCTCTCCTCGGTGCGCTCGGCGTCGGCGACCACGCCGAGCAGGATGTCGTGCCCGCCGAGACTGCGGGCCCGGCCCCGGTCGTCGACCATGATCGGCGGCGGGTGCCCGGCGTTCGACCAGGTGAGCGTCCGGCCGGAGGCCGCTGGGCCCTGCTCGAGGCGGGCCACGAGAACCGTCGCGTTGGTGGGCATCTGCAGGGTCGCCAGCGCCAGGTCCAGGTCCCGCAGCAGCTCGGCCGGGCCGCCGCCGTCGGCGACCGCGATACCCCGCAGGATGCTCCGGAGCTGACCCATCACGGTGGCCGCCGCTGTGTCGTGCCCGACCACGTCCCCCACGACGATCACCGTGTCCCCGGCCGGCTGGGCGAACGCGTCGTACCAGTCGCCGCCGACCTGCGCGGCCCGCGACGCGGCCAGGTAGCGCACCACGACCTCGACGTCCTCGGGGGCGACCGGGTCGGTGAGCAGGCTGCGCTGCAGCTGCTCGGACAGGGCGCGCTCGCGACCGAAGGTCTGGGCGTTGGCGAGCGTGCGTCCGGCCCGGCGGCTGAGGTCGGCCGCGGCGTCGATCTCGGCCGGCGAGAAGGGCGCGCGGTTCGCGTCGCGGGCCAGCGTGATCAGCCCGACCACGCGGTCCTCGATGGCCAGCGGGAACACGCACACGGCGTGCAGGTCGAGGGCGCGCACCGCCTCCTTGGCCTCCTCGGAGCGCAGCACGCCCAGCGCGTAGCCGAGGGCGTCGTCGTTCTCCACGAACGGTGTTCCGCTGCGCAGCGTCTCGAGGGAGCCGCGGCTCTCGTGGCGGCCGGCCAGCCGGTGCTGGGCGAACACCCCCGTCCACTCGAGCTTCGCCGGGTCGTGGTGCCACCAGTCGACGTCGACCAGCTCGCCGTCGTCGCCGACCAGGCTGACCACCGACCAGTCCGCGAGCACCGGCACGACGAGCCGGGCGAAGCTGCGCACCGCGTCCTCGGCCTCGAGCGACCCGGCGAGCAGGTCGCTGGCCCGGGCGATCAGACCCATCAGCGCGCCCTCGGCCTCGGCGAGCTCGGCGGCCTGGTGGGTGGCGGTGGTGTCGTAGGCCGCACCCACGAGGCGTACGGCGGTCCCGTCGGCGCCGAACAGCGGCCGGCCCCGCGCCGCGAGCCACCGCTGCCCGTCGGGGTGCAGGACGCGGTACTCACCGGCGTACTCACCGCCGGTCGCCAGCGCCGTCCGCACCGACGCCACGACCCGCGGCCGGTCGTCGGGATGCAGCCGGTCGAGGAACGTGCCGGCCGGCGCGGGCGTGTGCTCGAGGTCGCCCGGGAGCCCGAACAGCGAGAGCAGGTGGCCGTTCGCGGTCATCCGCTGCTCGACCCGGTCCAGGTCCCAGCTGCCGATGCCGCCGGACTCCAGGGCCAGCCCGAGCTGGAGCCGGGCGACGTCGCGCTCGTTCTCGGTGGCGACCCGCTCCAGCTCGGCCGCGACGGCGGTGGCCAGCTCCTGGAGCACCCGCAGGTCGTCGTCCGACCAGACCCGGCTCTCCCGGTCGTAGACGCAGAACGCGCCGGCGACGTACCCGTCGGCGTCCGTCAGCGGCACCCCGAGGTAGCAGCCGACCGCGCCGGTGCGCACCGGCGGGAGCGTGAGCACGCGCCGGTCGCCGCGCGCGTCGGGCACCACCAGGGGCGCGCCGCCCCGGACGGTGACGGTGCACAGGGAGTCCTCCCGCGGCGTGGCGCCGTCCTGCACGGACAGCGCGCCGAGCCCGACGCCGCCGACCACCACCTGCACGTCGGTGAGCAGCGAGACCTGCGCCGAGCCGACCGAGAGCAGCCGCGCGGCCAGGGCGCACAGCCGGTCCAGGACCGCGTTGCCGAGCAGCCCGGACTCCAGCCGGCGGGCGGCGAGGAGCCGGCCGGGGTCGTCGAGGTCGACACCGCGGGCACCGCCCGCGGCCAGGTCCTGCGTGCCCACCAGACCTCCGTCTGCGACCGCGGACGTCGGAGGACCTCCCCGCGCGCGGTCTGCACAGTCCGGCGAGTCTAGGGACGATCCGGAGGCGCCGGGCGCGAACCGATCAGCCGACCGCGAGGCCGGTCACAGAGCAGAGGGGGCGGGATTCGAACCCGCGGCTGACATCTCTGCCAGCGACCGCTTTCAAGGCGGTTCCGATCGGCCGCTCCGGCACCCCTCCTGGCGGGCGGACGACGCCCACGGAGGAGCAGTCTAGGCCGTGGCTACAGGTCGATCGTGACGAGGACGTCGCCCTCCTGCACCACGTCCCCGGTGCCGACCTTGACCGCCGTCACGGTCCCGGCGTGCTCGGTCAGCACCGGGATCTCCATCTTCATCGACTCCAGCAGCACCACCGCGTCGCCGACCGCGACCCGGTCCCCGGCGGACACGGCGACCGTCAGGACGTTGGCGACCATCTCGGCGACGACGTCGGCGGTCTTGGGTTCACGAGGCATGGCCGGGACGCTACACCGTGCGCGGCGCGGGTCCCGTCACAGCAGCGGGTGGGTGCGGCCGGGCTCCGGCCGGTGCGCCGAGGCCTCCTCCGCGCGCCGCGCGCGCCGGCCCCGCGCTCCGGACAGGAAGCTGTCCGCGCGGATCACGAGGTAGCCCAGCAGCAGCCCCACGGCCAGGGAGTACGCCGTGGCGAGACCGGCCTCGAGCAGGACGACGCGGCCGCCGAGCAGGCCGGTCGCGACGACGGCGAGCCCACCGGCGCCGAAGCCGGTGCCCCACCAGCCCTGGCGGCGCCGAGCCCGGGTGGAGACCCCCCACGCCAGCGCGGGGACGCCGAGCAGGAACTCGGTCGGCCGGGGCACCGCCCCGACCAGGTCACGCAGGTCCCGGGTGCCGCGCTCGAAGGTGTCGACGAGCTCCTTGGAGCCCCAGTGGCCGAGAGCCTCGGTGTAGGCCAGGGACACCGCGAGCAGGCCGATCCCGCTCACCAGCATCACCAGGCCGCGGCGGCCGAGACCGTGCAGGCCCGCGGCGAGGCGGTGGGCGAGGGCCAGCGCACCCAGCAGCGCGAGCCCGAGGACGAGGTAGCCGGCCCGCCCCGTCGAGACCGGCGCCTCGTAGGCGTCGGCGGCGAAGGCCGCGGCGACCGCGACGGCGACCGCGAGCAGGCACTCCCGGGCGACGCTCGGGAACCGCGCGGCGGGCGTGGTCGCCATCACCCCGAGCACCGCCCCGATCGTCGCCGTGCACACCGCGGCGGAGGCGAGCAGCACCGGCCGGGCGGAAAGCACGGCGGTCAGGGACAGCGCGAGGGTCAGCGCCCCGACGAGCACCGGCCGGCCGCCGGTGCGGACGGCCAAGGCGAGCGCGAACGAGGTGGTCACGGCGACCGCGCCGGCGGGGGTGGTCCAGCCGGGCAGGTCGTACGGCGTCCAGGGCACGACCACCGCCGCGGTGCCGGCCAGTGCGAGCAGCAGCCACAGCAGCCTCAGCAGGTGAGCGGGCCAGCGGCGCACCCGGGCCGGCTTCGGTGGCGGGCTGGGCTCGGGGGTCTCGGTGGCCCGTCCGACGGGCGTCGGCGGCTCCGGCTCGGCCGGCTTCGGTGGCTGCTGCGGCCGGAACCGGCGCTGCCGGGGCTCCGGTACGGCGCGGCGCCGACCCGGCTTCTGGTCGGCGCGCAGCACACTCATCGGCTTCCCCATCAGGTCAGTCGGGCCGGCCCCCGATGGCCGACGACGGCAGGATAGCAACGCCCGGGGCCCTGAGGACCGGGCCCGAGACGGGGTGGCCGGGCCTCAGAACCGGCGGTTCGCGAGCGACGGGTTGGTCGCGCGGGCCTCCGCGAGCGTGTCGTGGTCGATGGTCGCGACCAGCACGTGGTCCCCGTCCTCGAGCTCCGCGACCAGCTCGCCCGCGGGCCCCACCACGAGCGAGTGCCCGGTGTAGCGAGGGCCCGGCTGGCCGACCGCGGCGACGTACGCGGTGTTCTCGATCGCCCGCGCGGTGACCAGGGTCCGCCAGTGGTGCACCTTGCCCGGCCCCGCGACCCAGGCGGCCGGCAGGACCAGCAGCTCGGCCCCGCGCCGGACCAGCTCGCGGGCCAGCTCGGGGAAGCGCAGGTCGTAGCAGGTCATCAGCCCGACCCGGAACCCGTCGACGTCGACCAGGACCGGCTCCACGGTGCCGGCGACCAGCCGGTCGGACTCCTTGTAGCCGAAGGAGTCGTACAGGTGGATCTTCCGGTACGACGCCCGCAGCCCGTCGCGGTCCACCACCACCAGGGTGTTCCAGGGGCGCGTCGGGTCGTCGCTGACCTCGAACATGCCGGCCACCACGGTCGTGTCCCGGTCCGCGGCCAACGCGGTCAGCCGCTGCACGAACGGCCCGTCGAGCGGCTCCGCGGTCGAGGCCAGGTCGGTGTCGGGGGCGCCGAAGTCGCGCATGAAGGCCTCCGGCAGCAGCACCAGCCCGGTGCCGGGGTCGAGCGCCGCGGCGACGTCGTCGAGCGCGGCACGGTTCTCCGCGGCGTCCAGGGAGGATGCCTGCTGCACGAGCGCGAGACGGAGACGAGCCATGCGCCCAGCCTGCCAGACTGGCCCGGTGAGCCACGCCGGAGATCCGCAGCGGCTCGGGGCCGTCGTCCTGGCCGGCGGCACCGCCGCACGCATGGGCGGGGTCGACAAGGCGGTGATCGAGATCGACGGGGTGACCCTGCTCGAGCGCGCGCTCGCGGCCACCATGTCGGCCCTGGAGGTCGTGGTGGTCGGCGACCCGGTGCCCACCTCCCGGCCGGTCACCTTCACCCGCGAGGACCCGGCCGGTGGTGGCCCGGCCGCCGGGCTGCTGGCGGGGATCGACCGCTTCCTGCGCTCCCCGGAGCTGGTGGCCGTCGTCGCCGTGGACATGCCGCGCCTGCATGCGGGGACCGTGGCCCGGCTCACCTGGGCGGTCGAGGCCGACCCGGACCTGGACGGCGCGGTGCTCGTGGACGCCGACGGCCGTCGGCAGACGCTGGCGGCCGTCTACCGGCTGTCCGCGCTCACCGCGGCCCGGCCGGCGTCCCTCGAGGACGAGCACGGCCTGCCGGTGCGCCGCCTGGTGGGCGGGCTGCGGCTGGCCGAGGTGCCGGCGGTCGGCGACGAGGCCCGCGACGTGGACACCTGGGAGGACTTGCGCGACCTCCGTCATTGACCTAATGTCTTCACTCATTCAGTCATTCACTTCCTGGGGGATGCCGTGAGCCAAGGTGTGCTGCTGGTCCTGTTCCTCGTCCCGGTGGTGCTGCTGGCGGTGGTGGTGGGCGTCGTGCTCGTGGCCACGTCCCGGTCCGCGGCCACGCTGACCTTCGAGGTCGCCGTCGCTCGGCGGCACGCGGTGACGACGTCGGCGGTGGCCGCGCTGCTGATGCTCGGCACCCCGGTGCTGCTCGGCCTCGTCCTCGGGGCGACCATGTTCGTCGGGCTCGGCGGCCTGCCGCTGATGTCATCGGCCCGGGCACTCGCCGCGGCACCCCTGCTGGGGACGCTGGCCGGACTCTGCACCCTGCTCGTCGGTGAGCTCACCTGGCCGCGTCCGACCGGCTCCTCGCGCACCGCGCTGCTGCAGGACCGCTCGCTGCGCACCGTGCTCGAGGGCGCCTGGGTCCGCGCCGCCGCCGTGACCACGGTGCTGACGGCAGCCGCGCTGGTCACCGCGGGACTGCTGGCCGACGAGTCGGGCCAGGCGATCCGGCACGCCCGACCCGACGGCGCCGCGACCGCAGGCCCGTTCCCGGGCTGGTCCTACGCCGGGCCGCAGCTCACGGTGCTCGCGCTGTGCGTGCTCGTCGCCGTCCTGGTGCTGCGTGCCGTGCTCCGGCGCTCGGCCGTGGTCACCGCGGACGCGGAGACCGACACTCTGCTGCGGCGCGCCTCGGTCGGGCGGGCCTGCCGGGCGATCACCGCCGGTGCCCTGGTCACGCTCGGCCCGGACCTCTTCCTCGGTGGTGCCGCCGCACGTCGGGTCCTCGACGACGGGGCGTGGCACACCGTGGCCACGGTGCTGACGGTGGCCGGCCCGTTCGTGGTGCTCGCCGGCCTGGTGGTGCTCGTGCTCCCCGTGCCGCGGCTGCCGGCCGTCTCCTACGTCGTCCCGACCGCCCCGTCGGTGCCGATGAGCTCCGCATGACGGTCGCGGTGACCGTGGACATGCTGTCCGCCACGCCGCCGTACGAGCAGGTCCGCTCGCAGATCGCGGGACACATCCGCACCGGCAGCATCCGTCCGGGCGAGCGGCTGCCCGTCGTCCGCGCGCTGGCGGCCGACCTGGGGGTGGCCACCAACACCGTCGCCCGCGCCTACCGCGAGCTGGAGGCCGGTGGTCTGGTCACCACCCGCCGGCGGGTCGGCACCATCGTCCAGGCGCCGCCCGCGCCGGCCGGTCCGGCCCTGCAGCTGCAGGCCGCCACCTTCGTCCGGGACGCCCGCAATGCCGGGCTCGCGGACGAGGAGGTCGTCGACCTGGTCCGCGGCGCGCTGATCGACCTCGGATAACGCCCGAATGGGTTGCACGATGGCCCCCGGCGTACGACGCTGGGACGCGTGACTCTGCACGACTGGATCGACGAGCTGTGCGACGCCCTCGACATCGAGACCGAGGTCGACGAGGGCCTCATCCTGGACCTGGCCCGCGACGCGGCCCACGGGGTGGAGAAGCCCGCGGCACCCATCACCACCTTCCTGCTGGGGTACGCCGCCGCCCTGCACCGTGCCGACCCGGAGACGCTCGAGAAGATGGCCGGCCGCGCCTCGGCGCTGGCCGAGACCTGGGACGGCAAGAGCGCGGACAGCGACGACTTCGAGGACGTCGAGATCGACACCGACGACGAGCTGGTCGACGCCGAGTAGGGCCCGGACGCCCCGCTCGTAGGGTGGGGGCCATGCGCGCCGTCATCGCTCCGGACCCGGGTGGCCCCGACGCCCTCGTGGTCGCCGACCTGCCCGACCCGGAACCCGGACCGGGGGAGCTGGTCGTCGACATGGCCGCGACCGCCGTGAACCGGGCGGACACCCTGCAGCGGCAGGGCTTCTACCCGCCGCCGCCCGGGGCCTCCGACGTCCTCGGCCTCGAGTGCTCCGGCGTGGTCAGCGCCGTCGGTGAGGGGGTGGATGCCTGGTCGGTCGGCGACGAGGTGTGCGCGCTGTTGGCCAGTGGCGGGTACGGCGAGAAGGTGCTCGTCCCCGCCGGGCAGGTGATGCCGGTGCCGGCCGGGCTGGACCTGGTGACCGCCGGCGCGCTGCCCGAGGTGGCCTGCACGGTCTGGTCCAACGTCTTCATGATCGCCGGGCTGCGCGAGGACGAGACGCTGCTGGTGCACGGCGGTGGCGGCGGGATCGGGACCTTCGCGATCCAGCTCGCCCACGCCCTCGGCGCCCGGGTCGTCACCACCGCCGGGTCCGAGGAGAAGCTCGAGGTCTGCCGCTCGCTGGGCGCGGACGTGGCGGTCAACTACAAGGAGCAGGACTTCGTCGAGGAGGTGGCCAAGGCCACCGACGGCAGGGGCGCCGACGTGATCCTCGACAACATGGGCGCGAAGTACCTCCCCCGCAACGTCGACGCGCTCGCCACCGAGGGTCGCCTCGTGGTCATCGGCATGCAGGGCGGCACCAAGGCCGAGCTCGACCTCGGCGTGCTGATGCGCAAGCGCGGCGCGGTGATCGCGACCTCGCTGCGGGCCCGGCCCGTGGACGAGAAGGCCGCCATCTGCGCGTCCGTCGTGGAGCACGTCTGGCCCGTCGTCGCCGACGGCGCAGTCCGCGTGCTCGTGCACGCCACCCTGCCGCTGGAGGAGGCCGGCGAGGCGCACCGGATCATGGAGGCCAGCGACCACATCGGCAAGATCGTGCTCACGAGCGGACGAACCGCGCCTCGTAAGGTGGGGGCATGACCTCGCAGCACCCTGACAGCACTCCCGGCGCCGGGCCGCGCGACGGCGACGAGGCCGAGCCGCACGTCGTCGTCATCGGGCCGGGCGGGATGGGCTCCAGCGGCACGCCTCGCGGCGTGGCCGACGGCGACGAGGAGGGCGAGCGCAACATCACCGACCTCGTGGAGCAGCCGGCCAAGGTGATGCGGATCGGCGGAATGATCCGCCAGCTCCTCGAGGAGGTGAAGTCCGCGCCCCTCGACGAGGCCAGCCGCACCCGCCTGGCCGGGATCTACCAGTCCTCCATCCACGAGCTCGAGGCCGGCCTGGCCCCGGAGCTCGTCGAGGAGCTCGAGCGGCTGTCCCTTCCGTTCAGCTCCGACACCCCCTCGGAGTCCGAGCTGCGCATCGCCCAGGCACAGCTCGTCGGCTGGCTCGAGGGTCTCTTCCACGGCATCCAGACCGCGATCTACGCCCAGCAGGTGGCCGCCCGCGCCCAGCTCGAGCAGATGCGGCGGGCCCTGCCGCCCGGCGTGATGCCCGACGAGCACGGCGCCCAGCCCGGCCGGCCCGGCATGCCGTCGCCCGGCGAGGAGCCGGGCAACCGCGGCGGGATGTACCTCTAGCCCTCTCCCCCGCTGACTCGGCGCGTCTGGTTGCCGAACACCCGCCGAGCCGGCGCGTCTGGTTACCAACCAGAACCACATGCGCCACGTCAGCGGGCTCCGCGCAACCAGATGCGCCGGGTCGGCGAGGTGGGCGCCTTAGACCTCGTCGCGGGGGTCGCGCCGGCGGATCTTGGCGCCCAGCCAGGTGACCGGGTCGTACTTGCGGTCCACCACGCGCTCCTTCATCGGGATGATCGCGTTGTCGGTGATGTGGATGCCCTCGGGGCAGACCTCCGTGCAGCACTTGGTGATGTTGCACATGCCGAGGCCGGCGGCGTCCTGGGCGAGCTTGCGGCGGTCGTTGGTGTCGAGCGGGTGCATGTCGAGCTCGGCGTAGCGGAGGAAGAACCGCGGGCCGGCGAAGGCCTGCTTGTTCTCCTCGTGGTCGCGTACGACGTGGCAGACGTTCTGGCACAGGAAGCACTCGATGCACTTGCGGAACTCCTGCCCGCGCTCGACGTCCTGCTGCATCATCCGGCGCTTGCCGTCCCGGTCGCGGGGTGTGAGCTTGGCCGCCGGCACCTGCTTGGCCTTCTCGTAGTTGAAGGACACGTCGGTGACCAGGTCCCGGATCACGGGGAAGGCGCGCACCGGCGTGACCGTGATCGTCTCGCTGATGTCGAAGTCCGACAGCCGGGTCATGCACATCAGCCGGGGCCGGCCGTTGATCTCCGCGCTGCACGAGCCGCACTTGCCGGCCTTGCAGTTCCAGCGCACCGCGAGGTCGCCGGCCTGGGTCGCCTGCAGCCGGTGGATGGCGTCGAGCACGACCTCGCCGTCCTCGACCTCGACGGTGTAGTCGCCGAGCTCGCCGCCGCTGCGGTCGCCGCGCCAGACGCGCATCTTGAGGTCGTAGGTCACGAGTCGAACAGCTCCTTGAGGTCGCCGGGCATGACGGGCAGTCGCTGGTGCCTGAGCTCGACCGGGGACGCGAAGTCGCCGCCGGCCAGGGTCAGCACCAGGTTGACCGTGCCCCACTCGTCGCTGGGGCCGGGGAAGTCGTCGCGGGTGTGCCCGCCGCGGGACTCCTCACGCTCGAGCGCCGCCTTGGCGATGCACTCGGAGACCACGAGCATGTTCGTCAGGTCGATGGCGAGGTGCCAGCCGGGGTTGTACTGCCGGTGCCCCTCGACCGCGAGCTTCTTGGCCCGCTCCTTGAGCTTGTCGATCTCCTTCAGCGACTCCTCGAGCTCCCCCGCCTTGCGGATGATCCCGACCAGCCGCTGCATGACGTCCTGCAGGTCCTTCTGGATGGTGTACGGGTTCTCCCCGCCGTCGATCTCGAACGGCGCGAGCGCCTGCGCCGCGGCGGCCTTCACGTCCTCGTCGTGGACGGTGGGCCGGTCGCCCTTGAGCCGGTGGGTGGCGTACGCCGCGTTGTGCCCGGCGCGGCGCCCGAAGACCAGCAGGTCCGACAGGGAGTTGCCGCCGAGCCGGTTCGAGCCGTGCATGCCGCCCGCGACCTCGCCGGCGGCGTACAGGCCGGGGACGATGCTCTCCTCGGTGTCCGGGTCGACCTCGACGCCGCCCATCACGTAGTGGCAGGTCGGGCCCACCTCCATGGGCTCGGCGGTGATGTCGACGTCCGCGAGCTCCTTGAACTGGTGGTACATCGACGGCAGCCGGCGGCGGATGAATTCGGCGTCGCGACGCGAGGCGATGTCGAGGAAAACCCCGCCGTGCGGTGACCCGCGGCCCGCCTTGATCTCGGAGTTGATCGCGCGGGCGACCTCGTCGCGGGGGAGCAGCTCGGGCGGGCGGCGGTGGTTCTTCTTATCGGTGTACCAGCCCTCGGCCTCCTCGATGCTGTCGGCCGTCTCCTTCTTGAAGAACTCGGGGATGTAGTCGAACATGAATCGCTCGCCCTCGGAGTTCTTCAGCACCCCGCCGTCGCCGCGCACCGACTCGGTGACCAGGATCCCCTTCACCGACGGCGGCCAGACCATCCCGGTCGGGTGGAACTGCACGAACTCCATGTTGATCAGCGAGGCACCGGCCTTCATCGCCAGTGCGTGCCCGTCGCCGGTGTACTCCCAGGAGTTCGAGGTGACCTGGTAGGACTTCCCGATGCCGCCGGTGGCGAGCACGACAGACGGGGAGTCGAAGACCACGAACCGGCCGGTCTCGCGCCAGTAGCCGAACGCCCCCGAGACCCGGCCGCCGTCCTTGAGGATGTCGGTGACCGTGCACTCCATGAACACGTCGATGCCGAGCGCGACGGCCCGCTGCTGCAGGGTGCGGATCATCTCCAGGCCGGTGCGGTCGCCGACGTGCGCGAGCCTCGCGTAGCGGTGCCCGCCGAAGTCGCGCTGCGAGATCAGCCCGTCGGGGGTGCGGTCGAACAGCGCGCCCCACTCCTCGAGCTCGAGGACCCGCTCGGGCGCCTCCTGCGCGTGCAGCTGCGCCATCCGCCAGTTGTTGAGCATCTTCCCGCCGCGCATGGTGTCGCGGAAGTGCACCTTCCAGTTGTCGTCGGGGTAGACGTTGCCCATCGACGCGGCGATTCCGCCCTCGGCCATCACCGTGTGCGCCTTGCCCAGCAGGGACTTGCAGACGATCGCCACCCGCGCACCCGCGTCGTGCGCGGCGATCGCGGCGCGCAGCCCGGCCCCGCCGGCGCCGATCACCACGACGTCGTACTCGTGCCGCTCGAAGCCAGTGTCTGCCCCCGGGTCCATCCGGTTCCCGGTCATCGGGTGCCGCTGGTCAGTGCTGTCGGTCATTCAGAAAAACCTCGGGTCCGAGATGGCGCCGGTGGCGAGCAGGTAGACGTACAGGTCGGCGATCGCGACCGAGAACAGCGACAGCCAGGCGTAGCGGGCGTGGTCCGCGTTCAGCCGCGAGACCAGCGTCCAGGCGCGGTAGCGCAGCGGGTGCTTGGAGAAGTGCCGCAGCCGTCCCCCCACGGCGTGCCGGCAGGAGTGGCAGCCGAGCGTGTAGAGCCAGATGAGCACGACGTTGCCGAGCAGCACCAGCGACCCGAGGCCCATGTGCCCCCAGTCGCCGCTCTCGTCGCGGAAGCCGAGGACCACCGCGTCGTAGGTGAGGATCAGCGCGACCAGCACCGCGGCGTAGAAGAAGTAGCGGTGCACGTTGTTGAGGATCAGCGGGAGCCGGGTCTCGCCGGTGTACTTCGCGTGCGGCTCGGCGACCCCGCAGGCCGGCGGGCTCAGCCAGAACGACCGGTAGTAGGCCTTGCGGTAGTAGTAGCAGCTCATCCGGAAGCCCAGCGGGAAGATCAGGATCAGCAGGGCCGGAGAGAGCTGCCACCAGCTGAACGGCTGCCCGAAGTCCGAGGACCCCTGCACGCAGGACGTGGTGAGGCAGGGCGAGTAGAACGGCGAGAGGTACGGCGCCGAGTAGTAGTCGTGACCCGCGAACGCGCGCCAGGTGGCGTACACGACGAACGCGAGGAAGACCGTGAACGTGACGGCGGGGTAGAGCCACCACCGGTCCTGGCGGAGGGTGCGCTCCGGCAGGCGCGCGCGACCCGAGCTGCGGACGCCGGTGCTCACAGCGCCGTCACTGGGCGTGCTGCGTCTCGGACTGGGCGTCCTGCCACATGCTCTCGTCGTAGGGGTCGTCCGGGATCAGCACCATCTCGTCGGCGCCCACCGAGGGGTGGTGCCCGGGCTGCGGCTCCCCGAGGTTGTCCAGGGACTCCGCGAGCCGGTCGACGTCCGCCGTCAGCCGGCGTACGCCGAGCGTGTCGCCGTACTCGTTGCGCACCCGCAGCACTGTCGCGGCGAGGGCCGTGAGGGCCTCGCGGGCCGCACCGACCGGGTCCTGAGCTGACATCCACCGACCTCCGAGGAAGGGCTGGGAGTGAACTGGATCACTTCCGGACAAGGCCGAGTCTGGCGCGGAAACCGCGATTCCGGAAGGGGGCGCGCCCGGTCCGCGGCCCAGGCCGTGTTGGGAGAGGCTGCGCCCGTGGCGGGCGTGGCATCCGCGCCCGGTCCGGCAAGGCCGAGCCGCGAGAGCGCAGCGTGCTGCGCCGAGCGGGGAGAACGCCGCCGGTCGGGATGCGGGCCGCGCACGCGGACGCAGAGCTGACCGACACGGCCTAGAGCCCGAACAGCTCCTCGAGGACGGCGGCGACCCCGTCGTCCTCGTGGGAGGGCGCCTGCCGGTCGGCGAGCGCCAACACGCTCGAGTGCGCGTTGGCCATGGCGTACGACGTGCCGGCCCAGCGCAGCATCGCGAGGTCGTTGGGCATGTCCCCGAAGGCGACCACCTCGTCCGGGGCCACGCCCAGCTCCTCGCACAGCAGCGCGAGGGTGCTCGCCTTGGTGACACCGGGACCGCTGATCTCCACCAGCGCGCCGGTCGAGGACCAGGTCGTGGTGACCAGGTGCCCGACCAGGGACTCGGTCTCGGCCCAGAACTCCTCGGGATCGCGCTCCTCGTGCCGCGCGAGCAGCTTGACCGTGCCGTCGTCGAAGATCTGCGTGAGCTCGCCGACCTGCGTCCCGGGCGGTGGCTCGTTGCGGGGCAGGAATGCCGGCTCCCGGCCGAAGCCGTGGGTGCTCTCCACCGCGAACGCCGTGCCGGGCATCGCCTCCCGCAGCACGCCCGCCACCTGCAGCCCCACGTCCGGCGGGATCGGCCGGGCGCTGCGCACCCGGTGCGCCGCGACGTCGTAGACGATGCCGCCGTTGGAGCAGACCGCCAGCCCGTGGTCGCCGACGTGCTCCCACAGCGGCTCCATCCAGCGGACCGGCCGGCCGGTGACGAACACGACGGTGACGCCGAGCGCCTCGACCGCGGTGAGCGCGGCCCGGGTGCGGTCGGTGACGGTGCCGTCGATGTGCAGCAACGTGCCGTCCAGGTCGGTCGCGACGAGCTTCAGCACCGTGCGAGGCTACCGACCCGGGCGGAGCAGCAGGGAGGTGGCCGGGGCGAACCCGGCCCGCTCGTAGAACGGCACGGACCGCTCGCTGGGGCTGAGCACCAGCCGGGCGAACCCCGCCTGGTCGGCATGGGCCGTGACGGCGTCCAGGAGCAGCCCGCCGACGCCGCGGTCCCGGTCACCCGGGACGACGTACACGTTGGCGACGTAGCCCCAGGCCGCCGGGTGCGGGGGCGCGTCCGCGGCGCGCGGCCGCGGCATCCGGGTGAAGACCAGCAGGTTGAGCATCCCGACGGCCCGGCCGCCGTCCTCGGCCAGCCAGGTCACCCGCTGGTCGGCCTCCTGCGCGAACCAGTCCGCGAACACCGCCTCGAACGTCGGGTCCTGCACCGGACTGCCGGCGTTCTCCTCGGTCCAGGCCTGGCGCAGGCCGGCGAGCACGGGCACGGCGGCGTCGGTGGCGACGCGGACCGCCGTCATCGGTGCGGGAACCAGCGCGCCAGCTCGCGGGCGACCCCGTCGTTCGCGACCGTCTCGGTGACGTCGTCGGCCGCCTCCTGCACCTCCAGCGGCGCCTGCCCCATGGCCACCCCCCGGCCGGCCCAGCGGAGCATCTCCATGTCGTTGCGGCCGTCGCCGATCGCGAGCACGTCGGCCTGGGCGACCCCGAGCTCCTCGGCGACCTCGGCGAGCGCGGACGCCTTGGAGACCCCCTCGGGCGCGATGTCCAGCCAGGCCGTCCAGCCGATGAAGTAGTTGGTGCCGGACAGGCCGAGCTTCTCGGCCAGCTCGACGAACTCCTCCTCCGAGGAGTGCGGGTCCCGGATGATGACGCGGGTGACCGGCTCGGCCACCAGCTCCTCGACGCTCTCCAGCCTCATCTCGCCGGTGATCTCGCCGTCGGGGAAGGGCCGGTTGATGCGGTACCCGACGCCGACCTCCTCGACCGCGACCGCGGCGTGCGGCACCTCCGCCATCAGCATCCGCACGATGGCGCTCGCGTCGAAGGTGACGGTCGAGCGCACTTCGACCGGCGGGTAGCGGAAGGTCACCGACCCGTTGCTGGCCACCGCGAGGACCTTGGCGCCGTTCAGCGGCAGCCCGAGCTGGTCCCACACGTGCGTGATGCCGAAGGTCGAGCGGCCGGTGGCCAGCACGACGTGTGCGCCGGCGGCGTACGCGCGCCGGACCGCGGCCACGACCTCTGCGCTGATGGTCTCGTCCACCAGGCCGGTCGACGGCTCGTTGGCGAACAGCGTGCCGTCGATGTCGAGCGCGACCAGCCGCGGCGCGAACCCGTTGAGGTCACGCAAGGACGGGCTCCAGGACCTCGCGGCCGCGCAGGTACGGCTGCAGCGCCGCCGGGACCCGCACCGAGCCGTCGGCCTGCTGGTGGGTCTCGAGGATCGCCACGATGGTGCGCGGGATCGCGACGAGGGTGCCGTTCAGCGTGGCCAGGGGCCGCACCTGGTCACCGAAGCGGCCGCGGATGTCGAGGCGGCGGGCCTGGAAGTCGGTGCAGTTCGAGGTCGAGGTGAGCTCGCGGTACTTCCCCTGGGTGGGGATCCACGCTTCGCAGTCGAACTTGCGCTGCGCGCTCAGGCCCAGGTCGCCGGCGGCCGTGTCGATGACGCGGTAGGCCAGCTCCAGCTTGGCCAGCCACTCCTTCTCCCAGCCCAGCAGCCGCTGGTGCTCCTCGAAGGAGTCCTCGACCGTGGTGTAGGAGAACATCTCCACCTTGTCGAACCAGTGCACCCGGATGATCCCCCGGGTGTCCTTGCCGTAGGAGCCTGCCTCCTTGCGGAAGCACGGGCTGAACGCCGCGTAGCGCAGCGGCAGGGCCTGGCCGTCGAGGATCTCGTCGGAGTGGTACGCCGCCAGCGGCACCTCCGAGGTGCCGACGAGGTACATGTCCTCGCCCTCGACCCGGTACACGTCGTCGGCCGCCTGGCCGAGGAAGCCGGTGCCCTCCATCGCCCGTGGCTTGACCAGCGTCGGCGGGACCATCGTGGTGAAACCGGCGTCGCGGGCCTGGTCCATCGCCATGTTGACCAGGGCGAACTCGAGGTCCGCGCCGATGCCGGTCAGGTAGTAGAACCGGGCGCCCGAGACCTTGGCCCCGCGGTCGATGTCGATCGCGCCGAGGATCTTGCCGAGCTCGACGTGGTCGCGCGGCTCGAAGCCCTCGGCCGCGAAGTCGCGGGGGGTGCCGACCTCCTCCAGCACGACGTAGTCGTCCTCGCCGCCGGCCGGTGCCTCCTCGGCGGCCGGGTTGGGGATCCCCATCAGGCAGGCGCGGTAGGCCTCCTCGGCCTCCGTCTGCGCGGCCTCCGCCTTCTTCACGTCGGCCGACAGCGTCTTGGTGCGCGCGAGCAGCTGCTGCTTCTCCTCGCCCTGCGCCTTCGGGATCTGCTTGCCCAGGGACTTCTGCTCGGCCCGCAGCCTCTCGAACTCCACGATCGTGGACCGGCGTCGCTCGTCCGCGGCGAGCGCGTCGTCGACCACGGCCGCGGACAGCCCGCGCTTGGTCTGGGCGGCACGCACGAGGTCCGGGTCGTCACGGAGGAGGCGGGGATCGATCACCCGGTCAGACTATCCGCCGCGCCTCGGGCGCCTCACCCGGTTTCGGGAGGTTGGGGTGGGCTGGGCCCCGGCTCAGCGCGGCGTCAGCCGCCACACGTGCAGGAACGCCCGCCGGTACGCCTCGACGTGGCGGACGCCGGCGATCCGCAGGGTGACCTCGTCGTTGCGCAGGGAGCGGTCGGTCCAGTTGTGCGAGCCGGTCCAGGCGTACGACGCGGCCCGGTCGTCCCCGAAGTGGCCGGAGACGAACATCAGCTTCTGGTGGGTGGCCCGGCTGTCCCCGCCGGTGCGCCGGACGCCGACGTGGGCACGCTCGAGGGTCCCCAGCACCCGGGGGCCGACCCCGACCCCGGTGAGCACCCGCACGTTGCACCCCTGCTCCTTCAGGGCCGCGACCTTGCGGGCCAGGGTCAGGCCGCGGTCACCGTTCCACGCGTGCATCGCCACCCGGAGCACGGTCCGTCCGTGGAAGCCGGTGCCGCCGGTCGCGCCCCGGCAGGCGACGTGGCCGAGCCGGTGCAGCACCGGGTCCCCGGAGACGACCGGTGACACCTCGGTGCGGAACCCCGCCCCGGCGCCGTGCAGTCTCAGCGACGGCTGCGGCTGGTCGGGGACCATCCGGCGGAACACCCGCACGAACTGGTGGTACACGCCCTCGTCGCCGGCGACGGAGTACAGGTCCTGCCACTGCTCGCGGGCCGCGTGCTCGGTGAAGTTCATCGAGCCGACCATGAGCAGCCGGCGCGCGTGCCTGGTGCTGGAGATCGTCACGAACTTCGCGTGCTGCACGCCGGCGGCGCCGCGGCAGGACCGGTCGCAGAGGCGGACGAAGGACCGCTTGTCGGTGTCCGCGCCGAGCACCGAGCGCAGCCGGCGCACCGAGCCCCACGCCCCGGAGTGCCGGTCCACCACGAGCTTGACGACCACGCCCCGGCGGTGCGCCCGCAGCAGCGCGTGGGCGGTGGACGGCATCGCGAAGGAGTACGCCGCGAGGCGGACCGTCGCGCCCGGCCGGGCGTGGTCGATGCGCTCGTCGATGTGCCGGATGAGGGCGTACTGCCGCTCCGCGGGGCCGAGCGGGTCGTTGAACAGCACCCGTCCGGGCGAGACGACCGGGGACGACGGCTGCTCACTCGCCGCCGCGGGCCCGGCGGGCCCCAGGCTCCCGGTGAGCCCGACCAGCACCGTCAGTGCGGTCGTCAGGGCGGTCGCCAGCGGGGCTGCGCGCCTGCTCGACATCTGCTCCACCCCCGTGCGACGGGCCTCGGCCGGTCCCCTCATGTAACCACGCGAGACGTCGCTCACGACGCGTCCGGGGCATGCATGTCGGCGCCCCGGGCAACGTCATACTTCAACCGACCGTCACCCACCCGGCCCGTCAGGAGCCCCGTGCCGTCCACCCGGAACCGCTACGCCCTGCTCGCGGGCGCCCTGCTGTGCCTGCTCGTCGTGGTGGTGATCGCCGTGGTCTACAAGACCGACGTGACGGTGCTGGACGGGCTGGACAACAACCTCGAGTCGGGGCCGCAGGCGTGGACCGCCCGGCAGCCGGGGGCCACGAGCTTCCTGCTGGTCGTGGAGACGGTGTTCGGCACCGTGCCGATGACCGTGTACACCGCGATCGCGGCCGGGCTGCTCGCCTGGCGCAAGCACGTCCGCGCCGCCCTCTGGACGATCGGCGTGATGCTCGCGGCGTCGCTGACGACGTACTTCGTCAAGGGAGCCCTCCAGCGCAAGCGCCCGGTCTGGCCGGACCCGGTCACCACGCTGACCAGCTTCTCCTTCCCGTCCGGGCACGCCACCGGCATCGCCGCCGCCGCGGGGGTGGTCATCGTGCTCGCAGGCCTGCTCGTGCGCCGCCGCAGGCTGCGTCGCACGCTGATGCTGGTCGCGCTCGGGCTGGCGGTGCTGGTCGGGCTGGACCGGATCTTCCTCGGCGTGCACAACCCCTCCGACGTGCTCGCCGGGTTCGGGGTCGGCGCGTTCTGGGTGCTCCTCGGCATCGTGGTCTACGACCCGGCGCCACGCTCGAAGCCGCGGGAGGCGTTCAGCACGCCGGTGCCGACGACCAGGCAGCTCGCGGTGGTGCTGAACCCGATCAAGGTCGAGGACGTCGAGGCGTTCCGGCTGATGGTGGAGGCGTCCGCGGCCGCGGCGGGCTGGGGCGCGCCCGCGTGGTACACCACCACCGTCGAGGACCCGGGCCGCTCGATGGCCGAGCAGGCCGCCATCTCCGGGGCGGAGCTGGTGATCGTCTGCGGCGGCGACGGGACGGTCCGCACCGTCTGCGCGGAGCTCGCGGGCACCGGCGTCTCGGTCGGGGTCGTCCCGGCCGGCACCGGGAACCTGCTGGCCCGCAACCTCGGCATCCCGCTGTTCCTGCAGGCCGCCGTGGACGTCGCGCTGAACGGGCAGGACCGCGCGATCGACCTGGTCAAGGTGTCCGGCGACGACATCCCCGAGGACGAGCACTACATGGTGATGGCCGGGATGGGCTTCGACGCGGCGATCATGGAGGGCGCCAACGAGCAGATCAAGGCCCGGGTCGGCTGGCTCGCGTACGTCGTCTCGGGGCTGCGCAACCTGATGTTCCCGGCCGTGCGGCTCGAGGTCAGCGTCGACGGCGGCGAGTGGAGCCGGCACCGGGCCCGCACGGTGGTGATCGGCAACGTCGGCTACCTGCAGGCCGGGATGCCGCTGCTGCCGGACGCCGCGATCGACGACGGCGTCCTCGACGTGGTGATGCTGCACCCGAGCCGGTTCCTGTCCTGGATCCCGCTCGCCGTCCGGGTGCTCAGCAAGGGCCGGCGCACCGACGACCTGGTCAACCGGATGACCGGCCGGACCGTCAGCGTGCGCGCCCACGGCGACACCCCGCGCCAGCTCGACGGCGACCCGATCGGCCCGGGCCGCGAGCTGCACTGCGAGTGCGTGCACGGGAAGCTCCTGGTCCGCGTCCCGCGCTGACGTACGGTGAACCCGTGAGTCTTACAACCTTCACGTCCTCGGTCCTGCCCCCGCACGAGCGGGGCGTCGAGCTCGGCCGGCACTTCTCCAGCGAGGTCGCGCACACCGTCGCGACGTACCGGACGCTGTTCGAGACCCGGGCCACCGGCCCGTTCGACGTGGACCTGTGGTCAGAGCGCGCCTGGGAGGCGATCCAGCGGCTCGCCCCGGTGCACGCCGAGGAGATCGCCGGCATCGCCGAGGGCGCCGGGCTCGACCCGCGGCAGGTCGCCTCGGTCAACGCGCGCACCGAGATCCTGGTCGCCGCGAACCCGACCGGGCAGACCGAGTGCTCGACCGTGGTCTCGCTGCCCCCCGGCAAGGCGCCGGTCGCGGTGCAGACGTGGGACTGGTACGACGCGATGGCCGACGGCTGGTTCACCTGGACGATCCCGATGCCGGACGGCCGGGTCGTGCGGACCGTCACCGAGTTCGGGATGC
>Ga0308175_100000632_pt1 | contig 23573 bp, 22 predicted proteins | sample PhyCR1_3_FD_203893 | JGI IMG/M metagenome (GOLD analysis project Ga0308175, IMG submission 203893) | Soil microbial communities from UC Gill Tract Community Farm, Albany, California, United States - DLSLS.C.R1 | ecosystem: Environmental > Terrestrial > Soil > Agricultural land | place: USA...
GTCCAGGTCGGAGACGAGCTCGACGGCGAGCATCGCCCCGCGCCCACGGATGTCCCCGATGACGCCGTACTTGTCGGCAAGCGCCTCCAGCCGCGGGCGGAAGAGCGCGTCGACGGCGCGCGCTCGTCCGCAGAGGTCGTCGGCCCTCATCGTCTCGATCGACGCGAGGGCTGCCGCGCAGGCCACCGGGTTGCCGCCGTACGTGCCGCCGAGGCCACCGGTGTGGATGGCGTCCATCACGTCGGCGCGACCGGTCACCGCGGCCAGCGGCATGCCCCCGGCAATGCCCTTGGCGGTCGTGACGAGGTCCGGCACGACGCCTTCATGCTCGGAGGCGAACCAGTCGCCCGTGCGGCAGAACCCGGTCTGCACCTCGTCGGCGATGAAGAGGATGCCGTGCTCGCGGCACCAGTCGGCCACCTTCGTGACGAAGCCGGGCGCCGGCACGATGAACCCACCCTCCCCCTGGATCGGCTCGAGGATGACCGCGGCCGTGTTCTCCTCGCCGACCTGCGCGTGCACGTCGGACACGAACGCCTCGAACGCCTCGTCGGCACACCGCTCGGGCCCGGTGAGCCAGCGGTAGGGATAGGCCATCTGGACGCGGTAGAGCTCGCCGGCGAACGGCCCGAACCGGTGCTTGTAGGGCATCGACTTGGCAGTCAGCCCCATCGTGAGGTTGGTGCGGCCGTGGTAGGCGTGGTCGAACGCGACGACCGCCTGGCGGCCGGTGAAGTGGCGTGCGATCTTGACGGCGTTCTCGACGGCCTCGGAACCGGAGTTGAAGAGGGCAGAACGCTTTTCATGCGTTCCCGGGGTCAGCGCGGCGAGCTGCTCTGCGACGGCGATGTACTCCTCGTAGGGCGTCACCATGAAGCAGCTGTGGGTGAAGTCGTTGACCTGCCTCGTCACCGCCTCGACGACGCGGGGATTCTGGTTCCCGACGGTCGTCACCGCGATGCCGGAGCCGAAGTCGATCAGCTGGTTGCCGTCGACGTCGCGGAGGATGCCGCCGGCGGCCTGCTCGACGTAGACCGGCAGTCCTGTGCCGACACCGGACGACACCGCCGCGAGCTTGCGCTGGTGCAGTGCCTGGGACCTGGGGCCGGGGATGCTGGTGGCGAGGATCCGCTTCTGCTCGAGCATGGCTGGATGCTACGCCCGGGGCAGGCGTGGAACGGGGGGCGTGGGGCGACTCGACGCCACGTGGCTGCCCCCACCGGCATACCTCCCCTAGCGTAGGGGCCATGGCACCCAAGGCGAGCTCGCCCGCGGTCGAGGTAGAGGTCGGCGACCGCGAGGTCCGGGTCACGAACCCGGACCGCGTCTACTTCCCCGCACGCGGCGAGACCAAGCTCGACCTGGTCAACTACTACCTCTCCGTGGGCGACGGGATCGTCAACGCGCTGCGGGAGCGGCCCTGACTGCTGCACCGGTTCCCCGAGGGTGTGAGCGGCGAGAAGGTGCACCAGAAGCGCGTGCCGCACGGGGCGCCCCCGTGGCTGGAGACCGTGCGCGTCCACTTCCCGCGGTGGAACCGCACCGCGGACGAGCTGTGCGTCACCGAGCTCGCGCAGGTCGTCTGGGCGGTGCAGATGTCGACCGTCGAGTTCCACCCGTGGAACAGCCGGCGCGCCGACGTCGAGAAGCCCGACGAGTGGCGGATCGACCTCGACCCGGGCCCCGAGTGCCCCTGGTCTCGGGTGCAGAAGGTCGTGCCCGTCGTCCACGAGGTGCTCGACGAGCTCGGTGCGGTCGGCTGGCCGAAGACGAGTGGTGGCAAGGGGATGCACGTCTACGTGCGGATCAAGCCGGAGTGGGGGTTCAAGGACGTGCGTCGTGCCGCCCTGGCGTTCGCCCGGGAGGTGGAGCGGCGTGCGCCCGATGACGTCACCACCACCTGGTGGCGCAAGGACCGCGACCCGGCGGACCTGTTCGTCGACTACAACCAGAACGCGCGCGACCACACCATCGCGGCGGCGTACTCGGTCCGCGGCAACCCGATCGGCACCGTGTCGACCCCAGTGCGGTGGGAAGAGGTCGCCGACGTCCAGCCGGACGACTTCACCATCGCGACGGTGCCGGCGCGCTTCGCCGAGCTCGGCGACCTGCACGCGGGGATCGACGACGCGGTCTTCGACCTGGACCCGCTGCTCGAGTGGGCCGAGCGGGACGAGCGCGACGGGGCGGAGGGGCCCGCGGATCCGGAGGAATGACCTTGCTGGGTCCGCAGGTGCGGACCTAACCTTGGTCTCGTGCCGCAGCTGAGGATCCGCGATGCCGCCACCTTCCTCGGGGTCAGCGACGACACGGTGCGTCGCTGGGTCGACAGCGGGGCCCTGCCGGCCGCGTCCGACGAGGCCGGGCGCAAGGTCGTCGACGGCTACCAGGTCGCATTGCTCGCCCGCGAGCAGGCGCACACCGCAGAGGACCCCTCGGGAGTCGGCCGGTCCGCGCGAAACAGGTTCGTCGGGCTCGTCACCGACATCCGCCTCGACATGGTGATGGCCCAGGTCGAGCTGCAGTGCGGGCCGTTCCGGGTCGTGTCCCTGATGAGCAGCGAGGCGGTGCACGACCTCGGGCTCGAGCTCGGCTCCGTGGCGATCGCCGTCGTGAAGTCGACCACCGTCATCGTCGAGACCCCCGCAGGCGCACCATGAGCCGCACCAGCAACCGGCTGCTCGCTGTGGTCACCGCGGTGGTGCTGGTCTCGACCGCCGCGGCCTGCGGCTCGTCGGGCCACGGGTCGACGAAGGGGGCCGGGGCGTCGGGGTCGAGCTCCTCGAGCGGCCTGTCCGGGGAGATCACCGTCTACGCGGCTGCCTCGCTGAAGAAGACGTTCACCGAGATCGGCACCCAGGTCCAGGCCGCACACCCGGGGACCACTGTGAGGTTCAGCTTCGCCGGCTCCTCCGACCTCGCCGCGCAGCTCCAGCAGGGCGCCCCGGCCGACGTGTTCGCATCGGCCGACACCCGGAACATGGCCAAGGTCAGTGGCGCCGGGCTGACCGCCGCCGCGCCGGTCGACTTCGCGACGAACACGCTCGAGATCGCCGTGCCGCCGGGCAACCCGGCCAGGATCTCCTCGCTGCGCGACCTCACCAGGCCAGGGGTCACGGTGGTGGTGTGTGCGCCCCAGGTGCCCTGCGGTGGCGCCTCGGTGAAGGTCGAACAGGCCGCCGGCCTCACCCTGAAGCCGGTCAGCGAGGAGCAGGACGTCACCGATGTGCTCGGCAAGGTCGTGACCGGCGAGGCCGACGCCGGGCTCGTCTACGTCACGGACGTCAAGGGCGCAGGTGACGAGGTCGAGGGCGTCGAGTTCCCCGAGTCGACGGCCGCGGCGAACACCTACCCCATTGCCGTCCTCAAGAGCAGCACCAACCCCGCGCTGGCGTCCGCGTTCCTTTCCGCGGTCACCGGCGTGCAGGGCCAGCGCGTGCTCGCGTCCGCCGGGTTCACGAAGGCGCCGTGAACCCCGCAGGCCGGGCCACCCGCGCGACCACGCGGCATACGACACCACGACTGGGGCTGCCCGCCTGGGTGTTCGTCCCCGCCGCCGTCGGCGCGCTGTTCGTGGTGCTGCCGCTGGTCGCGATGCTGACGCGGGTTCAGTGGCGCGACTTCGGTGCCCTCATCACCTCCGAGTCCTCCCTCGCCGCGCTCGAGCTGAGCCTGCGCACCGCCACCGCCAGCACGGTGCTGTGCGTCCTGTTCGGTGTCCCCATGGCGGTGGTCCTGGCACGCACGTCGTTCCGCGGGCAGGGGGTGGCGCGCTCGCTCGTGCTGCTCCCGCTCGTGATGCCGCCGGTGGTCTGCGGCATCGCGCTGCTCTACACGTTCGGGCGCCGCGGCCTGCTCGGCCACACCATGGAGGTCCTGGGCGTCCAGGTCGCCTTCACCACCGCGGCCGTGGTCATGGCGCAGACGTTCGTGGCGCTGCCGTTCCTCGTGGTGAGCCTCGAGGGGGCGATGCGCACCGCCGGCACCCGGTACGAGTCGGTTGCCGCGACCCTGGGCGCGCGCCCGACCCGTGTGTTCCTGCGGGTCACCCTGCCCCTGGTGGTGCCGGGCCTGGTGTCGGGGGCGGTGCTGTCGTTCGCCCGGGCGTTGGGCGAGTTCGGCGCAACCATCACCTTTGCCGGCAGCCTGCAGGGCGTCACCCGCACCCTTCCTCTCGAGATCTACCTGCAGCGCGAGACGGATCCCCAAGCGGCAGTGGCCCTCTCGCTGTTGTTGGTCGCGGTCGCAACCCTGGTCATCGGGCTCACCCGCGGCGCGAGGTCGGCGCTGTGAGCCTGCGTGCAGAGCTCGTCGTCGATGACCGCGACGTCGCCGTCACGCTCGGGTTGCGCCGCGGTGAGACCGTCGCCCTCCTGGGCCCGAACGGCTCCGGGAAGTCCACGACCATCTCGGTCGTCGCCGGGCTGCTGCAGCCCGATGCGGGCGAGGTGGAGCTCGACGACCGCACGTTGGTGCGCGCGGGCGGCCGGGGGCCGGCGGCCTGGGTGCCGCCGCACGACCGCGGCGTTGCGCTGCTCGCGCAGGAGCCGCTGCTCTTTCCCCACCTGAGCGTCCTCGACAACGTGGCCTTCGGGCCGCGCAGCGCTGGTGTGCCGCGTGGGGCGGCACGCGGCCGGGCGCACCACTGGCTCGCCGAGGTGGGCGTCGACGAGCTGGCGTCGCGTCGGCCACGCGAGCTCTCGGGCGGCCAGGCGCAACGCGTGGCGCTCGCGCGTGCGCTGGCGACCGAACCGCGCCTGTTGCTGCTCGACGAGCCGCTGTCAGCGGTCGACGTCGCCCTCGCGCCCGGCCTCCGGCAGCTGCTCCGGCGGGTGCTGCGGGACCGCAGCGCGGTCGTGGTCACCCACGACGTGCTCGATGCCGCACTGCTCGCGGACCGCGTCGTGGTGCTCGAGGGCGGGCGCGTGGTGGAGCAGGGCCCGACCGCGCAGGTGCTCGCCCGGCCCACCAGCGACTTTGCGGCCCGGATCGCCGGTCTCAACCTTGTCCGTGGCCACGCCCACGGGGAGACGGTCGTGGGCGAGTCAGGGCTGGCCATCGCAGGACTGGCCGACGAGCCGCTGCACGACGGCCTCGAGGCCATCGCCGTGTTCAGCCCCAGCGCTGTCGGTGTCTACCGCGAGGTGCCGCGCGGCAGCCCCCGCAACGCGATCCGTGGCGTGGTGACCGAGATCGAGCCGCACGGCCACCAGGTGAGGGTGCGCACCGAGCACCTCGCCGCCGACATCACGCCCGCGGCCCTTGCCGAGCTCGGGCTCGCCCCGGGGTCGCCGGTCGTGTTCTCGGTCAAGGCCAGTGAAGTGGCCGTCTACGCCGCGTGAGTCGTAGTTTGGGAGCTGCACCAGCCTGAACCGAGGAGGCCCCTCTTGAGCGCAGCGCCCACCGTGTTGTCGGGTCTCGAGTCGGTGCGCTCCTGGCAGGAGGACGTCTACCGCGACCTGCACCAGCACCCCGAGCTGTCGCACCAGGAGCACCGCACCGCCGGCATCGTCGCGGACCGCCTGGAGCAGGCGGGCTACGAGGTGCACCGTGGCGTGGGCGGCACCGGCGTCGTGGGGCTGCTGCGCAACGGCGACGGGCCGAGCGTCCTGCTGCGCGCCGACATGGACGCCCTGCCCGTGCCCGAGGCCACGGGCCTTCCCTACGCCAGCACCGCCACGGCAACCGACGGTGCCGGTGCCGACGTCCAGGTGTCGCACGCCTGCGGGCACGACATGCATGTCACCTGCCTGCTCGGCGCAGCCACCCTGCTCGCCGACGACGCCGACCATTGGAAGGGGACGGTCGTGGCGCTGTTCCAGCCGGCCGAGGAGGCCGGCGACGGAGCGCGCACGATGGTCGAGGACCGCCTCGCGGACCTCGTCGGCAAGCCCGACGTCGCGTTCGCCCAGCACGTGCTGCCCGCACCGGCCGGGCAGGTCGGCACGCACGCCGGCCCAGTGCTCTCGGCGGCAGACAGCATGCGGATCACCCTGCACGGTCGTGGGGGCCACGGTTCGATGCCGCAGGCAACCGTCGACCCCGTGGTGCTGGCCGCCATGGTCGTGGTGCGGCTGCAGACCGTCGTGTCGCGCGAGGTGCCGCCCACCGAGACGGCCGTGCTCACCGTCGGCAGCATCCGGGCTGGGACCAAGAGCAACATCATCCCCGACTCCGCGGTGCTCGAGCTCAACGTGCGCACCTACAGCCAGCAGACGCGCACGACGGTCCTGGACGCGATCCGCCGGATCGTGACCGCCGAGTGCCGGGCGTCGGAGTGCCCCAAGGACCCGGAGTTCGAGCTGTTCGACCGGTTCCCCCTGACCGACAACGACGCGCAGACCACTGCGCGGGTCGCCAGTGCGTTCGCCGGGTTCTTCGGCGACCGGGCCGTGACCATGGCGCAGCAGACCGCCAGCGAGGACTTCAGCGACGTGCCGGCCGCGCTCGGCACTCCCTACACCTACTGGGGCGTCGGGTGCATCGACGCCGAGACCTACCAACGGGCCGCCGACGCCGGCCGGGTGGCGCAGGACATCCCCGTCAACCACTCACCCGCCTTCGCCCCGGTCATCCAGCCGACCTGCGACACCGGCACGCAGGCCCTGGTCGTCGCGGCGATGGCCTGGCTCGGGTCCTGAGCGCTGGACGCCCGGGCCACGGTGGGCGAAGCCGTGGCAGACTGACTCCGGGTCAGACAGCCGGCCTTCGCAAGTTGCCGACCTCCCCCTCCCCCGCAGGTCGGTCACCTCGAAAGGAGCCGACTGCGTGCATGCAGCCCTCAAGGGTTCCCCGGCGTTCCACGCTGACCCGACTCCCAAGGTCCTGCTCGACACGGACTTCGTGATCCGGGCGGTCAACCCCGCCTATGCGCGCGCTGCGCTGAGGCCGGCAGAGGACCTCGTGTCGGTCAACGTCTTCGACGCCTTTCCGGACAACCCGCAGGACCCCTCCGCGACCGGGGTCGCCACGCTCACCGCCTCGCTGGAGACCGTGCTGCGCACCCGTGCGGTGCACCACATGCTCATCCAGCGCTACGACATCCCGGACCCGAGCACCCCGGGGAAGTTCATCCTGCGTCACTGGGTGCCGATCAACGCCCCGGTCGTGGTGGACGGGCGAGTGGTCGGGGTCGCCCACCAGGTCCGCGACGTCACGCCGCTGCGCAGTGACGTCATCCGCGCCATGGAGCACTACCGCGACCTGCTGGCGAACCGCGACATCGGTGGCGTGGACCCCGATCGTCACGACTCCATCATCCGGGCGTTCACCGACGGCATCGCCCACTTCAACGAGCTCGCCGAGGAGGTCGTGCACCTCAAGGAAGCCCTGGTGTCCCGCGCCACGATCGACCAGGCCAAGGGCATCCTCATGGGCAGGCACGGCTGCAGCGCCGACCAGGCCTTTGACATCCTGCGCCAGCTGTCCAACGACACCAACGTCCGCCTCGCCGACGTGGCCGCCGCGCTCGTCTACGAGACGGTGCGGCCGGGCCAGGGCTGAGGGCCGTCCTCCAGTGCCGTGACCCAGTCCGCTGGCCATGGTTGCGCCCCCTCGCCGCCACGCGCCACGTGGACCGTGGTGAACCGGCCGACTGCCGCGCGACCGCGCGGCCGGCCCTCGAACGGCTCGCCCCAGACCTCGAAGGAGAAGGTCATGGACGACGCCCCCACCCGCTCGAGGACGACGGTGGTCGTGACCTCCTGCCCGAACCACAGCCGCGCCTCGTAGTCGACCTCGAGGTGCACCCGCGGGGCGCTGCCGAAGTACTCGTGCAGCCCGCGCTCGCGCATGAGGGCCGCCTCGGCCGACTCGACGAACCGGTTGACGGCCGTGTTGTGGTGGTGGCCCGCCGCATCGGTGTCCATCCACTCGACCCTGCCGGTATGCCGCCCGGTGGGCTGGGGCACGTCAGCCCACCACCTGCGGGGTGCGGGTTCCCGGTGCCCACCGCAGGTGCGTGGGCTGCCCGGCGGGCTGCGCCTGCCGCACCAGGTCGAGCCTGGGCCGCACGGCGTCGGTGCGCGACGCCGGGGGCTTTCGGCGCCCGGCCGCGAACGGTGCGGGCCACTGCGCGGCAGCGCCGACGAACTCCTGCTCGGCCGCTGCCTGCAGCGTCCACTGGGGGTTGTACAGGTGGGTGCGCCCGAGGCAGCACAGGTCGGCCCGGCCGGCGAGCAGGATCGAGTTGACGTCGTCGTAGGAGGAGATGGCGCCGACTGCGATCACCGCCGCACCTGCCTGCGCCGCGACCTCGTGGCGGATCCGGTCGGCGAAGGGGGTCTGGTAGGACCGACCGAACGCCGGCTGCTCCTCCTTGGTGACCTGGCCGGAGGACACGTCGATCGCATCGGCACCGTGCGCGATGAAGGCCCTCGCGATCTCGACGGCGTCGTGCTCGTCGTTGCCGTCCGGAACCCAGTCGGTGGCCGAGATGCGCACGCTCATCGGCCTGCCCACCGGCCAGGCGAGACGAACCGCGTCGAACACCTCGAGCGGGTAGCGGAGGCGGTTCTCGAGCGAGCCGCCGTAGTCGTCCGTGCGCTGGTTCGAGACGGGCGACAGGAACGACGACAGCAGGTATCCGTGGGCGCAGTGCAGCTCGAGCAGGTCGAACCCTGCCTCGGCCCCCCTACGCGCGGCCTGCACGAACTCCTCCCTGACCCGGTCGAGGTCGGTCCGGGTCATCTCGTGGGGCACCTGGTTGCCCGGGCCGTAGGGCAGCGGCGACGGGCCCATCACCGGCCAGTTGCCGGAGTCGAGCGGCTCGTCCATGCCCTCCCACATCAGCTTGGTGGACCCCTTGCGACCGGAGTGGCCGAGCTGCAGCCCGATCTTGGCGGTGCTCTGGGAGTGGACGAAGTCGACCACGCGGCGCCAGGACTCGCCCTGATCGTCGTTCCACAGGCCGGTGCAGCCCAACGTGATCCGGCCCTCCGCAGACACGCACACCATCTCGGTCATGACGAGGCCGGCACCGCCGAGCGCCTTGGACCCGAGGTGCACGAGGTGGAACTCCCCCGGTACCCCGTTCTTCGCCGAGTACATGTCCATCGGCGAGACCACCACGCGGTTCTTCAGCTCCAGCGCACCGACCCGGAACGGCTGGAACATCGCCGGCGCGACCTCGCGCGCCCCTTGGGAGGAGGCGAAGGCTGCGTCGACCCGGTCGGCGAAGTCGGGGTCCCGCTCGCGCAGGTTGTCGGCGGTGATCCGGCGGGAGCGGGTCAGCAGGTTGAAGCAGAACTGGGTGGGTTCTTGGTCGGCGTACATGCCGATGTTCTCGAACCACTCCAGAGACGCCTGGGCCGCGCGCTGGGTCGACTCCACCACCGGGCGCCGCTCCGTCTCGTAGGCGGTCAGCGCCTCGTCCAGCGAGGCGTGCTCGTGCAGGCAGGCCGCCAGGGCGAGCGAGTCCTCCATGGCCAGCTTGGTGCCCGAGCCGATGGAGAAGTGCGCCGTGTGGGCTGCGTCGCCGAGCAGGACCAGGTTTCCGTCGTGCCACCGTTCGTTTCGGACCGTGGTGAAGGACAGCCACTTCGAGTTGTTCGACAGCACGGCGTGGCCCGCGAGCTCGTCGGCGAAGACCTCGCGGATGCGCTCGATCGACTGCTCGTCGGACACCCCGGGTGGCAGCTGTTCGCCCTCGGTCGCGTCCAGCCCCGCCCGCCGCCACACGTCCTCGTGCATCTCGACGATGAAGGTCGACCCCTCGTCGGAGTAGGGGTAGCCGTGGATCTGCATCGTGCCCCACGGGGTCTGCTTGACGTAGAACTGGAACGCCTCGAACACCAGGTCGGTGCCGAGCCACATGAAGCGGTTCCGGCGGCGGTCCAGGGTGGGGCGGAACGCCGCGGAATACCGTTGTCGCACAGCAGAGTTGACCCCATCCGCGGCCACGACGAGGTCGTGGTCGCGGCGCAGCTCGTCGACGTCCGGTGCCAGCGTCGAGTAGTGCACGGACACGCCCAGCGCGGCACAACGCGCCTGCAGGAGGTGCAGCAGCTCCTTGCGGCTCATCGCCGCGAAACCCTGCCCGCCTACCGTGTGCCGCTCACCGCGGAAGTGGATGTCGATGTCGGTCCACCGGGCGAACCGCTGCGACATCTGCGCGGACACCACCGGGTCGGCGTTCTCGATGCCACCGAGCGTCTCGTCGGAGAAGACCACGCCGAAGCCGAAGGTGTCGTCCGCGGCGTTGCGCTCCCACACCGTCACCTCGTGCGAGTCGTCGAGCTGCTTGAGCAGGGCGGCGAGGTAGAGCCCGCCGGGGCCGCCGCCGATGACCGCGACCCTCACGCGACCGGCTCCTGTGCTTCGGAGCCGAGCTGCTCGCGCAGCTTGCTGTCCTTGTCCTCGAGCTGCTGGCGCAGCTTGAAGTGCTGCACCTTGCCGCTCGGGTTGCGCGGGAGGGTGTCGACGAAGCGCACGTCGCGCGGGTACTTGTACGGCGCGATGTGGGCCTTGACGAAGTCCTGGATCTCACGGGCCTTGGCGTCGTCCCCCACCACGCCCTCCCGCAGCACGACGAACGCGCACACCACCGAGCCACGGGCCGCGTCCGGCTCGCCGACCACCGCGCACTCCGCGACGTCGGGGTGCTGGTCGACCGCTGCCTCGACCTCCGGGCCGCCGATGTTGTAGCCCGAGGAGACGATCATCGAGTCGGACCGCGCCTGGTACCAGTAGTACCCGTCCGCGTCGCGGATGAAGGTGTCTCCCGTGGTGTTCCAGCCACGGCTGACGTAGGCCGCCTGACGCTCGTCGTTGAGGTAGCGACACCCCGTCGGGCCGATGACGCCCAGCCGGCCGGGCACGTCGGGACCGAGCTCGTTGCCCTCGGGGTCGAGGATGGTCGCGCGGTAGCCGGGCACCGGCTTGCCCGTCGCGCCGGGGCGGATGTCGTCGCCGCGCGCCGACACAAAGACGTGCAGCAGCTCGGTCGAGCCGATCCCGTCGATGATCCGGATGCCGGTCGCCTCGTGGACCGCCTCCCAAGTCTCCTTGCTGATGTGCTCGCCGGCCGAGACCGCGGTCCGCACCGATGCCAGCTTCTCCGCGTGCCCGTCCAGGACGATGGCGCGGTATGCCGTGGGTGCCGTGAACAGCGCCGTGGCGCCGTGCTCCTGTACCACCTGCCCGAGCTGCGCGGGCGTGACCCTCTCGGTGAGCAGGGCGCACGCGCCCACCCGCAGGGGGAAGACGACGAGGGCCCCGAGTCCGAAGGTGAAGGCCAGCGGTGCCGTGCACGCGACCAGGTCGTCGGGTGACAGCTGCACGAGGTGCTTGCCGAACGTCTCTGCGATGGAGGCGATGTCGCGGTGGAAGTGCATGGTCACCTTGGGCACGCCGGTGGTGCCGGAGGTCGGGCCGAGGAGCGCCACGTCGTCGGCAGCCGTCTCCACCGCCTCGAACTCGCCCGACTTCGCCTCGCACCTCCGGACCAGGTCCTCGTCCCCACCACCGCCGAACTGGACGACCTGCAGGTTCGGCGCGGTCTCCGCCGCAGCCGCGTGCAGGTCCCCCGCGAACCGGTGGTCCACGAGCGCCACGGACGGCGTGCAGACCTTGACGATCGCGCCCACCTCGGGAGCCCTGAGTGCCGACATCGTGGTCACGACGACGGCACCGGCTTTGAGCGCCCCGAACCAGCACGCCACGACCCACGGCACGTTGGGTGCCCGGAGCAGGACCCGGTTCCCCGGCACCACGCCGAGGTCCTCGACCAGCACCTGGGCGACCTGGTTCGCGCGCCGCTGCAGGTCGCCGTAGGACCACACCTCGCCGTCGGGCGTGCGCAGCGCGGGGCGGTCGGCGCCCAACCGCGCGATCGTGTCGTCGAGCAGCCAGACACCGGCGTTGAGCCGCTGCGGGTACTGCAGCTCGGGCAGGGTGAACTCCAGCGTCGGCCACAGGTCGTCCGGCGGCAGGCTGTCTCGGGTGAAGGTGTCCTGGTGTGCGGACGGGCTCAGCTGCATCGTCAGCCGCCTCCTCGGATCATGCCCTCCTGGGCGACGGTCGCGACGTGGGTGCCGTCGCGGGTGAAGAAGCGGCCGAGGCCCAGGCCCCGGCCGGACTGGGCCGAGTCGGCCTCCTGGGCGTAGAGCAGCCAGTCGCCGATCGTGACCGGCCGGTGGAACCACATCGCGTGGTCGAGGCTCGCAGTCACCAGCCCCGGCTGCGCCCACGCGAGCCCGAGGACCCGCAGGACGGGCTCGAGGATCGTGTAGTCGCAGACGTAGGCGAGCGCAGCCAGCGCCAGCTGGTCCTCGCGCAGCCCGTCGACCGGCCGCAGCCCGTCGAACGGGCGTACCCAGACGCCTTGGTGCGCCACGGGTTCGCCCTCGACCCGCACGTAGACGGGCCCGGGCTCGTGCCTCATGTCGAAGGACCGGCCCGCGGCCCAGTACGCCTTGGAGTCCGCCGTCATCGTCCCGGCCGGCGCCGTCCCCGGCTCCACGTCCTGGAGGTATGCCGCGCTGCTGGGCAGCGCCTCGGGCGCCGCTGCCGCGGGCGGTGCGGCCGCGGCATACTCACCGCCCTGCTCGCCGGTGTGGAACGATGCCATGGCGACGTAGACGGGCTTGTCGCCCTGGAACGCGCGGACCTGCCGCGTCGAGTAGCCGCGGCCGTCGCGCAGCCGCTCCACCTCGTAGCGGACCTGCCCACCGATGTCGGCCGGTCGCATGAAGTAGCTGTGCATCGAGTGCAGGGTGCGGTCGTCGCCCACCGAGCGCATGGCGGCCACGGCCGCCTGGGCGACCAGGTCACCGCCGTAGGCCTTGGGCCACGGGCAGTACTGCGTGGTGGCGAGGTAGGCCTCGTCGTAGACCTCGGCCTCGGTGGGGGTGAGGGCCAACGCGTCGGTGAGGACCTGCGAGGTCGGCCTCATGCGCGACGGAAGCCCTCGAGGATGCTGTCGTCGACGTCGTCGAGGTTGACCACCAGGTTGTCCGGAGTGCGGGTGGTCAGCCAGACCAGGTCGTGCTTCGTCGACATGTTGCACTCGACGTGCGGCATGAACGGCGGCACGAACACGAAGTCGCCCTCGGTCATGTCCACGAACTCGCGGAAGTCGTCGCCGTAGTAGATCCGGCCGTGGCCCTGCAGGACGTAGCCACCGGTCTCGGCCTCACCGTGGTGGTGGTTGACCGAGCGGTAGCCGGGCTTGTTGAAGACCTTGCCGTACCAGAGCCGCTTCGCCGGGGTGTGCTGGATGGAGACCCCGGAGACGCGCGAGGCGCCACCGGAGTCGGCGGTGGAGGTGTCCTCCATGCCCGCCCTGGTGACGATCGGGATGACGCGGCCGTCGGGCTGTGCCCACGGCGACGGGTCCCCCTCCAGGACATAGCTGTCGTAGTTCATGGTCGCTTCCTCACACCTGGGTTCCGGCCGCGGGCCTCCGCGCGCGTCTCATGGAGAGATTTTCACGACCGTCACGCTAGAGTCAATGACCTGCCAGATGCCTCCCCCCGCCCAGGAGCCCCACGTGAGCCACGCCGCGATCAACCCCTCGACCCTTCCCGCGCCGAGCGGCTACTCGCACGGGACGCTGGCGGGGAACACGCTGTACCTCGGCGGCCAGACCGCCCTCGACGCCGACATGCGGATCGTGCCGGGTGGGATCGTCGAGCAGTTCCGGCAGGCGTTCTCCAACGTGCTCACGACGCTGCGCGAGGCCGGTGGCGAGCCGCAGGACCTGGTGAGCCTGACGATCTACCTCACCGACATCCCCGACTACCAGGCGCACGGCGCCGAGATCGGGCGGGTGTGGCGCGAGCTGGCCGGCCCCCACTACCCAGCCATGGCGGGCATCGGCTGCACCGCCCTGTGGCAGCCGGAGGCGATGATCGAGATCCTCGGTGTCGCCGTCATTCCCGACGACCGGCTCGAGCGCCCCTGGGCCTGACCGGCCGCCGGCGCACAGCCGGCCGTTGCAGGAACCTCAAGCGGCCGTGACCGTCGCCGCGTGGCGCGCCGCGGGACCGCTGAGCCGCTCGTCCAGCTCTGTGAAGAGCCGCTCGGCGGCGGTGCCCGCCCAGTCGTCGGGCAGGTACTCGGCCGGCAGGCCGGGGTCGAGGAACGGCAGCCGGCGCCACTGGGTGAGCAGCCAGATGTAGTCCGCGAACGCGCGGGCCTGGCTCTCCTCGTCAGCCTGCGCGCCGGTGCGCGACCACCGCCGTCGCACCGGTTCGAACTGGGCCGAGAACGCGGCATACCGCTTGGCCAGGGCGTCGAGGTCCCACCACTGCGCCACCTTCGACGCCAGGTCGCCGTCGACGGGCTGGGCGGTGAACAGCTCGACGAACCCGTCCAGGTCCTCGCGCTCGAGCTCGTGACGAAGGTGCGGCACCACGTGCTCGGGCGCGATCCACAGTCCGGCACCGACGGCACCGAACCCCCTGCCCGCCAACACCTTTCGAAGTCGGTGACGCAGGTGGCGCTGCGACTCCGGCACAGAGAAGGCGGCGAGGACCCAGGGGTCGCCGGGTGCGGCGCGCCGGTGGCCGAAGATCCGCTCATCGCCTTCGGCGAAGACATCCTCCAGGACCGGGTCCAAGCGGTAGGCGGCGACGCCGCCGGTCCGTTCGCTCACCAGGACGCCGCGCTTCTTCAGCCGCGACAGCGCAGTACGCGCCGCGCCCTGCTCCACCCCCAGCTCGGCGACGAGCCGCAGGAGGGCCGACACGGCGATGGCCGGCCTGTCCCCGCGGGCGTAGAGCCCGCAGATCGTCACCAGGAGCTGCTGCACCTGCCGCGCCGCACCGGGGCTCGGGCGAGGGGGCGCAGGCACGGGGGGAGCCTAGCCCTGCCTTCCGGCCACCTCCTGACCGCTACCCGGATGGTTCGGCGCGGAAGACCCGCAGCTGCAGGGCGAGCGTCGAGTAGTACCCGACCAGGGCACTGAGCTCGAAGACGCGGTGCGCACCAATGGTCTGCGCACACTCGGCCCAGGTCTGGTCGTCGACGTCGCCGGCCAGCATCGCCGCGACCAGGCGCGCACTCGCCGCCTCGGCCTCGTCCTCGTATGCCGCGGGACCGCCTTCCCGGATGGCCTCCAGCTCCGCGTCGGTCAGCCCGACCGCCCGACCGACCGCCTCGTGGGCATGGCGCTCGAAGGCGCTGCCCCAGTGCGCGGCGACCATGAGGATCGCGGTCTCGCGTGTGCGGTCTGCCAGCGAGGTGCGGTAGCGAAGAGCGGCACCGAGGTCCTGCAGCGCGGCACCGACGGGCGGCCACAGGAGGAACGCGTTGAACGGCCCCGCCAGGCTGCCGTCAGGCCTCGTCAGCGCGAAGTGCTGTGGGCCCTGGGACCGCGGTCCGGAGCTGATCGCGTCGTAGAGGGCGCGCTGGTCGGGGTCGAGCTCGTCGGGGGTGAGGTCGGGCAGGCGTGACATGTCATCCAGTGAACCGTCTGCGGCGGCCCTGGGTGCAGCGGGTGCAGGATGGGGGCGGTCCACAACCGTCACGACCAGGAGCCGCCCTCATGAAGCCGTTGGAGGACCTGACCGTCGTCGCGCTGGAGCAGGCGGTCGCCGCACCGTTCGCGACCCGCCAGCTCGCCGACCTCGGGGCCCGGGTCATCAAGGTCGAACGGCCCGAGGTCGGCGACTTCGCGCGGCACTACGACGGGACCGTCAACGGCCTGTCGTCGCACTTCGTCTGGCTCAACCGGTCCAAGGAGTCGGTCGCGCTCGACCTCAAGTCCGACCACGGGCGGGAGGCGGTGCGGGCGCTGGTCGCCCGGGCCGACGTGTTCGTGCAGAACCTCGCCCCGGGCGCGGCCGAGCGGCTCGGCCTCGGCGCGGCAGAGCTGCGCGAGCAGCACCCGGGCCTCATCCACTGCTCGATCTCCGGCTACGGCGCTGGTGGGCCGTACACGCGGAAGAAGGCCTACGACCTGCTCGTGCAGTGCGAGTCGGGGCTCGTGTCGATCACCGGCACTCCGGAGACGCCGGTGAAGGTCGGCATCTCCGTCGCCGACATCGCGGCAGGGATGTATGCCTACAGCGGGATCCTGACCGCCCTGCTGCGGCGCGGAGCGACCGGCGCAGGAGCCACCTTGGAGGTGTCGATGCTCGAGGCGCTCGCCGAGTGGATGGGCTTCCCCATGTACTACTCGTGGTACGGCGGGAGCGACCCGGTGCGCAGCGGCGCCTCCCACTCCGCGATCGCACCGTACGGCCCGTTCCCCTGCGGCGACGGCGGACGGGTCTTCCTCGGCGTCCAGAACGAGCGGGAGTGGAAGGCGTTCTGCGACAGCGTGATCGGGCGACCGGAGCTCACGGGGGACCCGCGCTTCTCGAGTAACACCGTGCGCGTCACGCACCGCGGCGAGCTCACCGAGGCAGTGACGGCGGCGTTCGCCGGCCTGGACACCGCTGCGGTTGTGGACCGGCTGGAGGCGGCGGGCATCGCCAACGCCAGGCTGCGCGACCTGCACGGCCTCGTCGAGCACGAGCAGCTCGCCGCGCGGGACCGCTGGCGCGAGGTGGACTCGCCCGCCGGCCCGCTCCGGGCACTGGTCCCACCCGCCTTGCCCGACGACGAGCAGGCCGTGATGCGACCCATCCCGGACGTGGGCGAGCACACAGAGGCGGTCCTCGCCGAGCTCGGCCTACAGGCCCCCGCGGGCACCGGCACAGTGAAGGAGTGGTGATGGAGGGACTGACCGACGAGGAGTCCGAGATCGTCCTGCTGGTGCGGGAGTTCGTCGATCGCGAGGTCAGGCCCGTCGTGCAGGAGCTCGAGCACGCCAACACCTACCCGGAGAAGCTCATCGAGCAGATGAAACAGCTCGGCATCTACGGGCTGGCCATTCCCGAGCCGTGGGGTGCCGCCAGGGTGAGCACGCCCTGCTACGTGCTGGTCACCGAGGAGCTGGCCCGTGGGTGGATGAGCCTGGCCGGTGCGATGGGCGGCCACACCGTCGTCGCGAAGCTGCTCCAGGACCACGGCACCAGGGAGCAGCAGGACCGCTACCTGCCCCGCATGGCGACCGGCGAGCTGCGCGCCACCATGGCCCTGACCGAGCCGGGCGGTGGCTCCGACCTGCAGGCGATGCGGACCACAGCCCGCCGCGACGGCGACGAGTACGTCGTCAACGGGTCCAAGACGTGGATCTCCAACGCCCGTCGCTCTGGGCTCGTGGCCCTGCTCTGCAAGACCGACCCGGCTGCCGAACCGCGGCACCGGGGCATCTCGGTCCTGCTGGTGGACAAGGAGGATGGCGCCGACGGGCTGACCATCTCTCGCGACCTGCCCAAGCTCGGCTACAAGGGCGTGGAGGCGTGCGAGCTGGTCTTCGAGGACCTGCGGGTGCCGTCCGGCGCGCTGCTCGGCGAGGTCGAGGGAAGGGGCTTCGCCCAGATGATGCGTGGCCTGGAGGTCGGCCGGCTCCAGGTGGCCGCGCGCGCCCTGGGCGTCGGGCGGGCCGCCCTCGAGGACGCACTGCGCTACTCGCAGCAGCGCGAGAGCTTCGGCAAGCCGATCTGGCGGCACCAGTCCGTGGGGAACTACCTCGCTGACATGGCGACCTCCGTCGCCGCCGCGCGGCAGCTGACCCTCCACGCCGCGCGGCGCTACGACGCCGGCGATCGGGCCGACCTCGAGGCCGGGATGGCCAAGCTCTTCGCGTCGGAGACCGCGATGCAGGTCGCCCTCAACGCGGTACGCATCCACGGCGGCTACGGCTACTCCACCGAGTTCGACGTCGAGCGCTACTTCCGCGACGCTCCCCTCATGATCGTCGGTGAGGGCACCAACGAGATCCAGCGCAACGTCATCGCGAGCCAGCTCGTGAGGCGCGGCTCGGTGGCGCCGTGACCTTGCGCCGCGGTGCCGACCGTCTGCTCGGTGTCGCCGAGCGCGCCCGCTCGCTGCTGTTCGTACCGGGGAGCCGGCCCGACCGCTTCGCCAAGGCGGTGGCCACCCACGCCGACCTCGTCGTGGTCGACCTGGAGGACGCCGTCGCCGATGCGGACAAGACCACGGCCCGGGAGGCGGTGGCCAACTGGCTGGACGGCGGTGGCCCGGACGCAGCAGCGGCGGTGCGGGTCAACGCGCTCACCTCCGCCCACCACGAGGCGGACCTGGCCGCGCTGTCGGGGCGACGCGGCCTGCGCGCAGTCGTCGTGCCGATGGCCGAGGACCCGGAGGGCCTGTCCGCGCTCGCGCGGCGGCTGGGCGAGCACGTGACGGTCGTTGCGCTGGTCGAGACGGCCGTCGCGGTGCACCGCGCCCACGAGCTCGCCGCGGCCCCTGGGGTGCGCCGCCTGGCCTTCGGGCACCTGGACCTGGCGGCCGACCTCGGCTCCTCGACCCAGGACGCCCCCATGCTGATGGCCCGCTCGACGCTGGTCCTCGCCTCCCGGGTCGCCGGCCTCCCCGGCCCCGTGGACGGCGTCACCACCGCCCTGGACGACCCCGACACCGCGGCGCGCGACGCCTCCCGTGCCCGGGCCCTGGGCTTCACCGGCAAGCTGTGCATCCACCCCAGCCAGGTGGGCCCCGTCAACGCGGCGTTCCGGCCGACCGAGCAGGAGCTGGAGTGGGCGCACCGGGTCCTCGCTGCGGCGGCCAGCGGTGGCGCCGTCCGCGTCGACGGGCAGATGGTCGACGCACCCGTCATCCTGCGGGCGCGCAACCTCGTTGCGCTGCAAGGCGACTCGTGATCGGCCCCGACAGGCAGGTCTGTACCGAGGTCGTCGCCGAGGGCCCGGCGGTCGCACTGGCGGGACTGCTCGACGTGCCGGCGCCGACGGGTTCGCTGCCTCCGATGTGGCACCAGGTCCACCTGCTCGAACGCCCGCCCCAGCACGTTCTGGGCCCGGACGGGCACCCGACGCGCGGCATACCGGCTCCTCCCGGCCCGGGACGCAAGCGGATGTTCGCCGGCGGACGCGTCACCACCCTGCGTCCCCTCGCCATCGGCGAGGAGGCCACCCGCACCACCTGGGTGGCGGCCACCGTGGAGAAGCCCGGACGCACCGGCCAGCTGACCTTCGTCACGGTGCGCAGCGAGTTCACCCAGGGCGGAGGCCTCGCGGTCGTGGAGGAGTACGACGTCGTGTACCGCGCACCGGGCTCGAGCGTCCCGGCCCGGCCGGGCACGCTCGAGGACCCGCCGTGGCAGGCGCCCGAGGGCGTGGCCCACCTGACGCTGCGCGCCGACGCTGCGCTGCTGTTCCGGTACTCCGCGCTCACCTACAACGCGCACCGGATCCACTACGACCACGAGTGGGTCCGTGAGGAGGGCTACGCCGACCTGGTCGTGCACGGTCCGCTCCAGGCGCTCCTGCTCGCCGAGCTGGCCCGCCGCAACGGGGTCGACCTCATGGGGCGCGAGCTCGCCTACCGACTCGTGTCGCCGATGGTGGGGCCGCAGTCGTTCACCGTGGCCGCCGGTGCCGAGGGCGTCGACCGGGGAGGGGAGGTGCGCGACGTGCACGGCACGGTCACCGCGACGAGCAGGATTCGCCCACCCGCCAAGGGCTGACCGCCGAGCCGGGCGGTCGGCTCAGTCGAGCGCCTGGATCCGGTCGAGGTCGCCGGGCAGGCCCGGGGACCGCCAGTCGGCACCCGACTGCTCGAGCAGCGGACGCAGCGCGCCGATGGCGTTCTGGCGGTGCCGCGACAGCACGTCCAGCGCAGCGTCGGCGTCACCCGCCTTGACCGCCGCGACCAGCTCGTCGTGCTCCTCGAGGACGCGGTCCTTGTTCACGTCGTCGGTGAAGTAGACCGACCGGTACACCTCGGTGGAGTCCCACAGCACGTGCAGCACCCGGATGAGCCGTGGCATCGCGCAGGCGCCGATCAGGGCGAAGTGGAAGCGCCGGTTCGAGGTCGACATCGCCGGCACGTCGACCGCCTCCGCGGCACGGCGCACGTCGGCTGCGGCCTCCTCGAACCGGTCGACGTCCTCGGTCGTCATCAGGGGGACGGCGCGGCGTACCGCCTCCGTCTCGAGGAGCTCGCGGATCCGGTAGACCTCGAGCAGGTCCGACAGCGACAGCTCGGTGACGAAGTAGCCGCGGTGGGCGACGTACGACACCTGCCCCTCGCCCTCGAGGATCTTCAGCGCCTCTCGCAGCGGCACCCGGCTCACCCCGAGCTCGAGCGCCAGCGTGTCCTGGACGATCTGCTCGCCCGGCTGGAGCCGGCCGGTCGCGATCCAGCGGCGCAGCTCGGTCAGCACCGCCTCCTGGGCGGTGGGCGGCCTGCGGAACGCCTTGGTGACCACGTCCTCGCCTCTCTCCCCGGTGGCGAACGAGGCTACTCCCGATTATCCGCTGTATACACTCGGCCGGTGTGAGCACCTCGCCCACCCACCTGCACCGTGGCACCCGCGAGTACCGCCAGGCCAGCCTGGTGCTGTTCGTCGCCGGGCTGATGGCGTTCGCGATGCTCTACGTGGTGCAGGGCGTGCTGCCCGCGGTGAGCCACTACTTCCACGTCTCGCCCGCCGTCTCGAGCCTCACCCTCTCCCTGACCACCCTCCCGCTGGCGTTCGCCGTGGTGCTGTGGGCGTCGTGGTCCGAGGGCCTGGGGCGGCGCCGGCTGCTCATCGCGGCGCTCCTCGGCGCGGCTGTGCTGACCCTGCTGGCCTCGTTGAGCCCGACGTTCCTGACCCTGCTCGGCCTGCGCGTCCTCACCGGACTCGTCCTGGCCGGACTGCCCGCGGTGGCGATGGCCTATGTCGCAGAGGAGTTCGCGCCCGGTGGGCTGGGCACCGCGATGGGCCTCTACATCAGCGGCACCGGGCTCGGCGGCATGTTCGGTCGGCTGCTCGGCGGCCTCGTGGCGAGCACCTCCTCGTGGCGCATCGCCCTGGGCGTGGTCGGCGCCGTGTGCCTCGTGGGCACCACCTTCGTGGCGCTGCGGCTGCCGCACTCGCGCAACTTCTCACCGTCACCGGGTGGGTTCCGCGAGCGGATGGCCGGGCTCCGCCAGCCCCTGCGCGACCCGGTGGTGCTGCGCCTGGCGGTGACCGGGTTCGTGATCATGGGATCGCTGGTTTCGTACTACAACTACCTGCAGTACCGGCTGGCCGACGAACCGTTCCGCCTGCCCGCGAGCGTCGTCGCGCTCGTGTTCGTGCTCTACGTGTCCGGGACGGTCAGCGCCAACTGGATGGGCCGCCTGGCCGACCGCCGTGGCCGACGCGGCGTGCTGTTCCTCGGGCTGGCGATCATGGCCGCCGGCGCGCTGGTGTCGCTCACGACCACCCTGCCGGTCGTGCTGCTCGGCACGGCGATGATGGTCTTCGGCTTCTTCGGCACCCACTCGGTCGCCAGCGGCTGGGTCTCGTCCTGGGCGAACCGGCAGCGCGCCCAGGCCTCCTCGCTCTACCTTTTCGGCTACCACGTCGGATCGAGCCTGGCAGGCTTCGTCGGCGGGCTGTTCTTCGGACGCTTCGGCTGGCCCGGTGAGGTGGGAACGGTGCTCGTCCTGCTCACGGTCGGGGCGGTCGTTGCTGCCGGGCTCCCGACCGGACCACGACCCCAGGAGGTGGCTGATGCGCCCTGACGAGATCGCGACCGCGCTGCGGAGTGCGTTGCGGGAGCGCACGATCCGGCCGGGCCAGGCCATCAACCAGGACGAGCTGGCCCGCCAGTACGGCGTCAGCCGCATCCCGCTCCGGGAGGCCCTGCGCACCTTGGTCGGCGAGGGGCTGATCATCATGCGACCCGGCCTGGGCGCGGTCGTCACCGAGCTGCAGGCCTCCGAGGTGAAAGAGCTCTACGGCCTGCGCGCGCAGCTCGAGCCGCCCCTGGCGGCGCCCATCACCGACCACGTGCGCCGTCGCGACGTCGACGACCTCGCCGCCCTCGTCGACACCATGGGGGCCTTGCAGCAGGACCAGTCCGAGGAGTGGTCCGGGCTCAACTACCGCTTCCACCGGCGGCTCTACGAGCTGTCCGAGCAGAAGCACGCCGTGCGCCTGGTCGTGCAGGTGCTCAACCTGGTCGAGCCCTACGCCCGCGTCCACGCCCACGTCCTTGGCTCGCGCCCGCGGATGCAGCAGGAGCGGGCCGCGATGGTCGAGGCGCTGCGCGCTGGCGACGCCAGCGTCCTCGCGACCCTGCTGCGGGACAGCATCGAACGCGCCCGCTCCGAGCTGGTGGCCTCGATGGGTGAGGGCCAGATCTCGCGGCTGCTCCCCGACTGACACCGGCATGACCTGGGGGCGGGCCGCGCCGACGGCGCCGCCGCATACCTCGGGTCCCGATGCCATCCCCGCAGGTCAGGCGCCTTCCTGACCGGTGCACCGCGGCGGGGAGAGGCTTTGGATCCAATATCCAGAAGCCTTGAATGTGGCCCAGATCACCTGTATACGTTGTATCAACGCCCCCGCCCCGCACGAGAGGTGTCCCACCGTGAAGCCACAGCCGAAGTCCGTCTCCGTCGTCGCCGTCATCGCAGCATCCGCCCTCCTGGCCGCCGGCTGCGGCTCCAAGGGAGAGAAGACCTCGACCGAGGGGGCCGGAAAGTCCGGCACCCTGGCCATCGGCGCGTCGATGTCCCTCACGGGCAAGCTCGCCCGGGAGGGCGAGCTGACCAAGGAGGGCTACCAGCTTTGCCAGGACAAGGTCAACGCCAAGGGCGGGGCCGACATCGGCGGCAAGAAGGTCAAGCTCGACATCCAGTTCCAGGACGACACGTCCAAGCCCGACACCGCCGCCCAGCTCGTCGACCAGTTCAACGACAAGGGCGTCAAGCTGATCCTGTCCTCCTACGGCTCGGCCAACACCGAGGCGCAGGCTGCGGTCATCGAGCGCAACGGCCAGGTGATGGCCGACTCCGCGGGCGCGGACAACAAGATCTTCGAGAAGGGCTACAAGCGCACCTTCGCCGTCCTGTCCCCCGCCACCGAGTACGCGGCCTCCATCGTCAAGGCGATCAAGGAGCTCGCGCAGCCCCAGCCCAAGACGGTGGCGATCCTCTCCGCCGACGACGGGTTCTCCAAGACGGTCGCCGAGGGTGGTGCCGCGGCAGCCAAGGAGGCCGGTTACACGGTGCTGCCCACCCAGCTGTTCCCGAACGGCACCTCGGACGTCAGCTCCGCCCTGACCAAGGTCAAGGGCCAGAAGCCCGACGTCATCATCGGGTCGGTCCACCTCGTCGAGGGCGTCGCCATCGTCAAGCAGGCCAAGGAGCTCGGAGTCGTCCCGTCCGGCGGGTTCGGCGAGACTGTGGCACCACCCACCCCCGACTTCGCCAAGACCCTCGGCAAGGACGCCGAGAACGTCCTCGGGTCCAGCCAGTGGACCGACTCCACCAAGGGCAGCGACAAGTACTTCGGCTCGGCCAAGGACTACGCGAAGGACATCAACGCCAAGTACGGCCACGCCCCCGACTACCACGACGCCGAGGCCAGTGCCGCCTGCCTCGCGCTCGTCATGGCCGCCGAGAAGGCCGGCTCCACGGATGCCGACAAGGTGCGTGACGCCCTCGCCGGCCTCGACACCGAGTCGTTCTTCGGCCACATCAAGTTCAACGACAAGGGCCAGAACGTCTACAAGCCGATGTCCGTCATCCAGGTCCAGAACGGCAAGGCCGTCACCGTGTGG
>Ga0308175_100000633_pt1 | contig 23573 bp, 17 predicted proteins | sample PhyCR1_3_FD_203893 | JGI IMG/M metagenome (GOLD analysis project Ga0308175, IMG submission 203893) | Soil microbial communities from UC Gill Tract Community Farm, Albany, California, United States - DLSLS.C.R1 | ecosystem: Environmental > Terrestrial > Soil > Agricultural land | place: USA...
AGCTCCACCAGTGCGGCCTGCCGAAGAAGATGGCGCTCGAGCTGTTCAAGCCGTTCATCTACTCGCGCCTCGACGCCAAGGGCCTCAGCATGACGCTGAAGCAGGCGAAGAAGTGGGTCGAGAAGGAGCGCAAGGAAGTCTGGGACATCCTCGACGAGGTGATCCGCGAGCATCCGGTGCTCCTGAACCGCGCCCCGACGCTTCACCGCCTCGGCATCCAGGCGTTCGAGCCGGTGCTGATCGAGGGCAAGGCGATCCAGCTTCACCCGCTGGTTTGCGCCGCCTTCAACGCCGACTTCGACGGCGACCAGATGGCCGTGCACGTGCCGCTGAGCCTCGAGGCCCAGCTCGAAGCGCGCGTCCTGATGATGTCGACCAACAACATCCTGTCGCCCGCCAACGGCAAGCCGATCATCGTTCCTTCGCAGGACATGGTTCTCGGCCTCTATTACCTGAGCCTCGAGAAGGACGATGAGCCGGGCCAGGGCATGATGCTGAGCGATATGGCGGAGGTGCACCAGGCGCTGTCGGCCGGCGCAGTCACGCTTCACTCGAAGATCATCAGCCGTGTGCCGCAGACCAACGAGGCAGGCGAGCAGGAGATGGTCCGCTTCGAGACCACGCCGGGCCGCATGCTCCTCGGTGAGACCCTGCCGAAGAGCCACAAGGTTCCGTTCCCGACGGTCAACCGGGTTCTGACCAAGAAGGAGATCGGCGACGTCATCGACATCGTCTATCGCCACACCGGCCAGAAGGAGACGGTGCTGTTCGCCGATGCGATCATGCAGCTCGGCTTCCGCCATGCATTCCACGCCGGCATTTCGTTCGGCAAGGACGACATGGTCATCCCGCAGGCGAAGGAGAATCTGGTCGAGGAGACTCGTGCGCTCGTGAAGGATTACGAGCAGCAGTATCAGGACGGCCTGATCACCCAGCAGGAAAAGTACAACAAGGTGATCGACGCCTGGTCGCGTTGCGGCGATCAGGTGGCGAGCGCCATGATGAAGGAGATTTCGGCGACTCCGAAGCGTCCGGACGGACGTCAGGCGGACCTGAACTCGATCTACATGATGGCCCACTCGGGCGCCCGCGGTTCGCAGGCCCAGATCAAGCAGCTCGCCGGCATGCGCGGCCTCATGGCCAAACCGTCGGGCGAGATCATCGAGACGCCGATCATCTCGAACTTCAAGGAAGGCCTCACCGTCCTTGAGTATTTCAACTCGACCCACGGCGCCCGCAAGGGCCTTGCCGACACGGCGCTGAAGACGGCGAACTCGGGCTACCTGACCCGCCGTCTCGTCGACGTGTCGCAGGACGCCGTGATCATCGAGGAGGATTGCGGCACCGATCAGGCGCTGGAAATGCGCGCGATCGTCCAGGGCGGCGCAGTTATCGCATCGCTTGCTGACCGCGTGCTCGGCCGGACCACGGCGGAGGACGTCGTCGATGCGAAGACCGGCGAGGTCATCATTCCCGAGGGCGAGCTGCTCGACGAGGCGATGGTCGCCAAGATCGAGGAGATCGGCCTGCAGGGCGTGAAGATCCGCTCGCCTTTGGTCTGCGCGTCGAAGCAGGGCGTCTGCGGCAAGTGCTACGGCCGCGATCTCGCTCGCGGTACGCCGGTGAACATCGGCGAGGCCGTCGGAGTCATCGCCGCCCAGTCGATCGGCGAGCCGGGCACCCAGCTGACGATGCGGACCTTCCACATCGGCGGCGCGGCCCAGCTCAACGAGCAGTCGAACCTCGAATCCCCGGTCGACGGGACGATCGAGTTCCGCGACATGCCGACGATCACCGACCCGCGCGGACGGCACATCTCGCTGTCGCGTTCGGGCGAGATCGCGATCCTCGACATGGACGGCCGCGAGCTCTCGACGCACCGAGTGCCTTACGGCGCGCACCTGCTGTGCGAGAGCGGCCATATCGTCAGCCGCGGCGACCGCATCGCCGAGTGGGACCCGTCGTTCAGCCCGGTGATCACCGAAAAGGCGGGTACCGTGAAGTACCAGGACCTGATCGAGAACCGCACGATGACGGAGCAGGTCGACGAATCGACCGGCATCACCCAGCGCGTGGTCACCGACGACAATGCCAAGTCGAAGAAGGAGTCGCTTCACCCGCGGCTCACTCTGACCGGCGAAAAAGCGACGGAAGCGGGCGTCTATCGCCTCGCCGCCGGAGCCATCGTCGCGGTCGAGGACGGCCAGCATGTCGAGGCCGGCGAAGTGCTGGCGCGCATGCCGCGGGAAGCCGCGCGTACGCGTGACATCACCGGCGGTCTGCCGCGCGTCGCGGAGCTGTTCGAGGCGCGCAAGCCCAAGGAGAATGCGATTATCGCCAAGGTGTCCGGCAAGGTCACCTTCATGCGCGACTACAAGGCCAAGCGGAAGATCGCGATCGTCCCCGACGACGGGTCGGAGCCGGTCGAGTATCTCGTGCCCAAGTCGAAGATGATCGAGGTCCAGGAAGGCGATTATGTGAAGCGCGGCGACAATCTCGTCGGCGGTTCACCCGATCCGCACGACATCCTCGAAGTGCTCGGCGTGGTTGCGCTTGCGGAATATCTCGTGAGCGAGATCCAGGAGGTCTATCGGCTCCAGGGCGTGAAGATCAACGACAAGCACATCGAAGTGATCGTTCGCCAGATGCTGCAGAAGGTCGAGATCACCGACGGCGGCGATACCACGCTGCTGGCAGGCGAGCAGGTCGATCGCGACGAGATGGACGAGACCAACGCGAGGCTCGAGAAGAAGCAGAAGAAGGCGGAAGGCAAGCCGGTGCTGCTCGGCATCACCAAGGCCTCGCTGCAGACCCGCAGCTTCATCTCGGCGGCTTCTTTCCAGGAGACGACGCGCGTGCTGACCGAGGCTGCCGTCCAGGGCAAGGTCGACACGCTCCTTGGTCTCAAGGAGAATGTGATCGTCGGCCGCTTGATCCCGGCAGGCACGGGCGCGGGCATGAATCGCCTGCGTGTCGCGGCTTCGTCACGCGACACAGCCCTGCGCGCTGCGCACCGGCGCATGCAGGAAGCGCTGATCGCGCCCGAATCAGCCGAGGAGCTGCGCGCCGCCGAGAATGCGCGGTCCCCGCGTGACGACACCGGTACGGGCGACGATCCGCTCGCCGAGGTCGTTCCGAGCGGCCATGGGCTGGATGCCGACGCCGGCGATTACCTGCAGGGCTAGCTCCGGCAGGCGACCACAACAAAAACCCCGCCGGAGCGATCCGGCGGGGTTTTCTTTTCATAGGTATGGAGCGCTGGTTAGCAGCGGCCCCCATGCATCGCGTTCTCTGTGCAGTTGGCGGCCGATCCGACGTCATTCGCCGCACCTCGCACGGTGTTGCACGCCGCCACGGTCAATGCAGCACATGTCAACACGACCGCGACCACCTTTTGAATCATCATTATCGCTCCTCCGTTTGGGCTCCGGAACGATAATGAATCACCCTGAACGCAGCTTGTCTAGCGCTAGCCTTAGCACTGGCCGCCGTTCATCGTGTTTTGCGTGCAATTTGCGACCGAATTCACATCGCGCGCGGCGCCGCGGACGGTGTTGCAAGCGGCAGTAGCGAGAGCCACGCAAACCAGTCCGGCAGTAACGATCTTCTGAATCATGAGTATTCTCCTCACATGACGGCAGAAGGAAACGCGGCGTAACGAAAACGGCTCCACGCGCTGCGGGATTCAGACCGCCACGGGCGCCGAAATATGCGGGTGGGGCTCGTAATTTTCGAACATGAAATCTTCGGCTTCGTAGCCGAAGAGATCCTGCCCGCGATCCTTGATCATGAGTTGGGGCAGCGGTCGTGGCTCACGCGTCAGTTGCAGCCGGGCCTGTTCGAGATGGTTGGAATAAAGGTGGCAGTCCCCGCCCGTCCACACGAAGACGCCGGGCTCGAGCCCGCATTCGCGCGCCAGCATGTGCGTCAGCAGCGCGTAGGAAGCGATGTTGAATGGCACGCCGAGGAAGACGTCGGCGCTGCGCTGATAGAGCTGCAGGTTGAGGCGCCCGGCGGCGACCTGCGTCTGAAACAGGCAGTGGCAGGGCGCGAGGGCCATCCGCGCGATCTCTCCGGGGTTCCACGCCGTGACGATCTGCCGCCGCGAACAGGGGTCGGTGCGGATCAGCTCGACGAGGTTCTTGATCTGGTCGACATGCCGGCCGTCGGCCGTTTCCCAATCACGCCATTGCTTCCCGTACACGGGACCGAGGTCGCCCTGCTCGTCAGCCCATTCGTTCCAGATGCTGACCTTGCGCTCGTTGAGCCAGCGGATGTTGGTGTCGCCGCGCAGGAACCACAGAAGCTCGACGATGATCGAGCGAAGGTGCAGCTTCTTGGTCGTCAGCAGCGGAAAGCCTTCGCGAAGATCAAAGCGCATCTGCGCGCCGAACGTGGACAGTGTTCCGGTCCCGGTACGATCCTGTTGCTCGACACCTTCGTCGAGGATCTGCTGCATGAGGTCGAGATATTGCCGCATGATGTTACCGTAACGGCGCCGTCGCCGAGGCGAAAGACGGATTGGTCCGGATTGAATATCCATTTCGGACTCGGTTCGGGTGGGCCTTGACCGTGCGTCTGGCGTACTTCGCGCATCATGCATTATCGGCGTGCCGAACTCCCGCTGAAGCTCGACGGCCTCGCGGCGGCGCGTGAATTCTTTGCCGGATGCATGGCTGACGAAGACCCGCTGCGCGAAAGCCTGTGGGTCGCTCACGTCGATGACCAATCGCGCTGCGTTCACCTGTCGCGCCATTCCGGCGACGAGACGGGCGCGGCGTTTCCGCTGAGAGACATCATTGCCGACGCGGCGCTGCATCGCAGCACCGGTATCGTCCTGGCCCATAATCATCCCAGCGGCGATCCGCGTCCGAGCGATTCCGACCGCCGCGCGACGCGCCGGCTCGCGACCGCGGCCGAAGCGCTGGAGTGCACGGTGCTGGACCATCTCGTCTTCGCCGGCGCTCAATGCACCAGCTTCAGGCGAATGGGCCTGTTATAGATCCTTGCCCGGCGGGCACGGCACGATCTTCGCCGGTGCCGGCTTGGGACGCGCGATCCGGAACGACATGAAGTAAACCTCGCCGCCGGTAAGCGTGTGGAACTTCACAGGGTCCATGCCGAGCGCTGCGAACTCGCATTTGAGCTGCTCCGGCGGGATGCCATGGCGCTTCACCGGCCGATTCGCGTCGACCACCACGACCAGACCGCCCGGCTTCACGCCGTCCCTCAGGTGCCAGAGGAAGGCGTAGGGCGACTGCACCTCATGGTACATGTGGACGAGGAACACGCGGTCGAACGACTGGCGCGGAAGCATCGGATTGTCCGGCGTTCCAAGCTTCACCGCGACATTGTCGAGGCTCTCGCGCTGGACTCGATCACTCAATGAATCGCGCACTTCGGCCTGAATGTCCTCGGCCAGAACCCTGCCCGTCTTGCCGACGACCGGCGCGAGGCGGACGGTGTAATAGCCTTCGCCGGCACCGACGTCCGCGACGGACATTCCCGGCTTGACCTCGGCGAGGCCGATGACCTCCTCTGCCTCGCCGACACGGTCGCGCGCGTCCTCGGTAGAGAAGGCTTCACCGACGATCGGTGCGACGTCGCGCTGCGCCGGAGGGAAGCGGGGCGTGGTCGGCTGCGCACGGCAGGCAGCGAGTCCGGCCAGGAGCAGCAGGACCGTTCGTGTCGAGCGAAGTCGAGACCCGTCCCTCGACTTCGCTCGGGACGAACGGAAATGGCTCATCGTGAACGCTTACTCCACATCCTCGACCTCGACGGTCTCACCGGTCACGCGCTGCGACAAGGCCGCAGCCATGAAGCGGTCGAGGTCGCCGTCAAGCACGTCGCTCGGGCTGGTCGAGGTCACGCCGGTACGCAGATCTTTGACCAGCTGGTACGGCTGGAGCACATAGGATCGGATCTGGTGGCCCCAGCCAATGTCGGTCTTGGCAGCGTTCGCAGCACTGGTCTCGGCCTCCCGCCTCTGGAGTTCGGCTTCGTAGAGCCTGGCCTTGAGTTGCTTCATCGCCGACGCGCGGTTCTTGTGCTGCGATCTTTCATTCTGGCAGGCGACCACGATGCCGGTCGGGACATGCGTGATCCGCACCGCGCTGTCGGTCGTGTTGACGTGCTGACCGCCTGCGCCCGACGCGCGATAGGTGTCGATCCGAAGGTCCTTGTCCTCGACCTGGATGTCGATGTCTTCGTCCACTTCGGGATAAACCCAGACGCTCGAGAAGCTGGTGTGGCGCCGGGCGTTGGCGTCATAGGGGCTGATGCGCACCAGGCGGTGGACGCCACTTTCCACCTTCAAATTGCCATAGGCGTTCTCGCCTTTCACGAGGACGGTCGCCGACTTGATCCCGGCCTGCTCGCCCCCGTGATAGTCGATCAGCTCGGTCTTGAACCCGTGCCGCTCGGCCCAGCGCGTGTACATGCGCTGGAGCATCTCGGCCCAGTCCTGGCTCTCGGTGCCGCCGGCGCCGGCATTGATCTCGACATAGGCGCTGTTGGCGTCGGCCTCGCCAGCGAGCAGCGCCGCGACCTTGTCGCGATCGGCGCGGTCGGCCAGCTCGGCCAGGCTGCGGATCGCGTCGTCGACGAGCGCAGCATCGCCCTCGCTCTCGGCGAGTTCGATCAGCTCGGAGGTATCGGCAAGCTCGCGCTCGAGCGTCCGAGTGGCACCGATGGCTTCCTCCAGCCGGCGACGTTCGCGCATGACGTCCTGCGCTGCCTTCGGGTGGTCCCAGAGCGTCGGATCCTCAACCTTGGCGTTGAGCTCCTCGAGGCGCTGGAGCGCGCGGTCCCAGTCGAGGAATCGGCGCAGCAGCGCGGTCGCGGCGTTGATCTGGTCGATATGAGCCTGCGCTTCGGCGCGCATGTGTCAGAACCCTCGGAAAGCTTGCCTGGCGAACAGCCCTATTAGAGCGAGTTCTGCGTTGGCAAGCCATTCACCGTCTGCGGACCCGGCGTCTGCACTCCCGGCGCGGCCGGGCGCGAGACGGGCACGCCCCTCGCCGCCGCTTCGCGCGCCGCGAGCCATTGCTGGATTTGCTGCTGCCGCGCCTGCTCCTGCGCCTGGGTATCGTACGGGTCGCCCATGGTCGAGCGGTAGCTCCGCCGCGGCTCGGTCTGCGGCTGGAAAGCCTCCCAGATTACTGGCGACTTGGGATCCTCGGTGGTCGGGAACACGCCGAAAACGCGCTTGCCGGTCGCCCGGTCGATGCGGACCCAGCGAATGCCCGGCGGAGCGACGAACGGCACTTTCGGCTGATCCTTCAGCGCTGTCAGCGCCCACTGCTTCCACACTGGCGCCGCGATGCGGCCGCCCTGGGCGGCGTGCCCCATCGGCCGCGGCTGGTCATAGCCGAGGTAAACGCCGGCGACGATGTCGGGCGTTCCGCCGACGAACCACACGTTTGTCGGGCCGTTGGTGGTCCCGGTCTTGCCGAACAGCGGCCGGTTGAGGTCGCGCAGCACGGTCGCGGTGCCGCGCTCGATGACGCCCTCCATGATGTGGACCATCTGGAACGAAGCCATTGGGTCGAGCAGCTGCTGAGTGCGGCTCGGCGGGCGCGGCATCGCCTTGCCGTCCCAATCGGGCGCGTTGCAATTGCCCATGACCGCGCAGCGATTGTCGGTCCGATAGATGACCTTCCCGGTGCGGTCCTGGACATAGTCGATGGTCGTCGGCTTCACCGAGCGGCCGTGATTGGCGAGAATGGCATAGGAATTGGTGAGGCGCAGGACGGTCGTGTCACCAGCGCCGAGCGCGAACGACAGGTAATTGCCGTAGTCGCCGACGCCGAGCTTGCGCGCCGTGTCGGTGATCTTGGGCATGCCCACGGTCGATGCCGCGCGCACGGTCATCAGGTTGCGCGACTGCTCGACGCCCCAGCGCATCGTGTGCGGGCCGGCGGAACGGCGATCGAAGTTGACGAAGCATTTGTTGCCGAGGCCGGCGCCTTGCCACACGCAGAAGGGCGCATCCTCCTCGATCGTCGCGGGCGTGAAGCCGTTTTCGAGCGCGGTCACATAGACGATCGGCTTGAACGCCGAGCCGGGCTGGCGCAGCGCCTGGACCGCGCGGTTGTAGCTCGAACCAACGACGTCGAAGCCGCCCTGCATCGCGAGCACACGTCCCGTCTGAACCTCCTCGGCCAGCATGCCGCCGGAGATTTCCGGAACCGACTTGAGCTGCCAGGCACCGGGGCCTGACTGCTTCACGATGATCACCATGCCGGGCTTGAGCGCATCGAAGGCGGGCGTTCCGACGCCCCGTACCGGCTGCGACGCGGCTGAGGCAGGCAGGCTACCGGTGGCGCCGTTCTGGAAACCGATCGTCGCCGCGCCGTCGCTCGTCGAGAGCACGACCGCCTTGACCCAGTCGGCATAACCGGTGCCGACTGGCGTGCGGTCGAGCTGCCCCGCCCAGTCGCCCTTCCCGAGGTCGATCGTCATCCCGAGATCTCGCCAGCCGCTTCCGCCGCCGAATCTGACGAGACCGTCGCGCAGGGCGTCGGCCGCCGCATTCTGCATCACCGGGTTCATGGAGGAGCGCACCCACAGGCCGCCGGCGTAGAGGCTGTTCGGGCCATCATTGGCGTTCTCGCCGAACCGCTTGATCAGCTCGCGGCGGACTTCCTCCATGAAGTAGCCGCCCTGCTGCTGGAATTTCTCGTTGCTGCCGTAGCGGATCGTTCCCAGCGGAGTGGCTGCGGCGTCATGCCACTGCGCCTCGGCAATATAGCCATTGCGGTACATCTCCCGGAGCACGTAATTGCGGCGGTCCAGCGCTTTCTGCGTCGCCCGCACCGGATCGTAGTTCGAGGGCGCTTTCGGAAGGATTGCCAGATAAGCCGCCTCGGGAAGCGTCAGCTCGTTGATGTCCTTGTCGAAATAGGCGCGTGAAGCTGCCTGGATACCGTAGGCGTTGCGGCCTAGGAAGATCGAGTTGAGGTAGATTTCCAGGATCTGCTGCTTGCTCAGCGTATCCTCGAGCCGGAAGGCGAGGATCGCCTCGCGCGCCTTTCGGCCGATATTGTAGCTCGAGTCCTTGAGCAGATATTTGGCGACCTGCTGCGTGATCGTTGAACCGCCGGCAACACGCCCCCCTCTGCCGATGTGGGTCGTGTAATTGAAGACGGCCTTGATCAGACCGCCGTAATCGAGGCCATGGTGCGAAAAGAAATCCTTGTCCTCGGCCGACGTAAAAGCCTGAACAACGAGTGGCGGAATCTCGTCGAACGACAGATCGACGCGCCGTTCGCGGGCGAACGTCTGGACGGGCGTTCCGTCATAGCCGCGAATGTTGGTCGGAAGGTCCGGCTGATAGGCGAGCAGCTTCTCGGAAGAAGGAAGCCCGCTCGCGAAATAGATCCACATCCCGGCGAACAGCGCAAAGAGCCCGGCGGCAGCCCAGGAAAGCCAGCGCACCCAGCGGCGGCTCCACCATGGATCGATCCACTCGTGCACGCGCGCGTTGAAGGCGACGAGATCGGGCAGCGGCCAGGCGGGAACGTTCAGGCGTTCGAACTTCATTCGCTGGTGCGTCTAGCCTGTTCGATTGGCAGCGGAAAGTGATTAACGGCGGGCGTGCGCGGCAACGTCGGCCTCGATCGCCTGGGCGAGTGCAAGCGCGATGTCGGAGCGATGCTTGGGATCGCGCAGGAGCAACTCGTCGTCGGCGTTGCTGAGATAGCCGGCTTCGAACAGCACTGCCGGCGCTTCGGCGCGGCGAAGCACGTGAAAGGCCGCAAACCGGTGCGGCTCCGGCCGAAGCTCGAAACGGCCGGCGGCTTTCTTCACCAGCCGCGAAGCGAGGTCTGCCGACGCGCTCATCTGCGATCGCATGGCCAACTCCGACAGAATGGAATCGACTGAGCCGTTGCCCTGGCTCTGTCCCGCCCCGTCGTTCTGCTCGGCAGCGAGATGCGCCGCTTCGGCATCGGAAGCGACGTCCGAAAGCGAATAGACGCTGGCGCCACGCGCGAGCGGGTTGGGGGCGCTGTCCATGTGGAGCGAAACGAACATGGCGGCGTCTAGGCGCTCCGCCACCGCCGCGCGGTCATCGAGCGTCAGATAGGCGTCGCCGTCGCGGGTCATCGCCACACGGACTCGCCCGCGCTCCACCAGCCTGTCGCGAAGATCGCGCGCCAGCGACAGCGTCAGGTCCTTTTCCGCCACTTCACCGGAAACGCCGAGTGCGCCCGGGTCGCGGCCGCCATGACCGGCGTCGATCACCACGATGGGACGGCCGCGAGCGCTCGCCGCACCGTAAATCTTGTCGTTGGCGGCCGGCGGGAGATCGACGGTCAGGCTGCCCTTGGGAGATTGGGCCGCCCCGTCTGACGCGGATGTCGCACTGCTCCTCGACCCGACGAGCACCCCGATCGCGCCCAGCACGACGACGGCCGCCGCGATCGCAGCAACCGTTGCCCTTTTCTCCACAGGAAAGTTCAGGAAGCTTCGCCAGTCCATCGCCAATTGGCAGCCTATCACGCACGCATGGTTAAGGTGAAATTTCCGCTCTGGCGTCAGAGGTGACGAAGCACCATATCGCACGGCGTTGCACCGCAGCAACGGTTGCGGCGCTTAAGTCGGGGTGCTAACCCCAATCCGATCTTCGGTTTTCCGGAGAATCCGCGCCGCGACCAGTGCAAGAGTCCGCGGCGATCTAGAGGTTGACGCTGTAATGATGCCACAGGACGCTTTTCGGCCGCTCTCCCACGAGGCGGCAGACGCGTTCCCCGCGCCAAGACGCGGAATGGAGCATTCAGCAGAAGCGCTTTCGAACAATAACGCCACTGAACCGGGCTCCAGTCGAGCCGGAGTGGCCACAATCATCGCGCGCCGCCGGCTCAGCCGGATGCACGGGCGCGCCCGGAGAATTTTCAATGTCAATGCGCATGCTGATCGACGCGCGCCACCCGGAGGAGACCCGGGTCGCCGTCGCCAAGGGAAACCGGATCGAGGAATTTGACTTCGAGTCCGCCGAGCACAAGCAGCTCAAAGGGAATATTTATCTAGCCAAGGTCACGCGGGTCGAGCCGTCGCTCCAGGCCGCATTCGTCGACTACGGAGGAAATCGTCACGGCTTTCTGGCCTTCAGCGAGATCCATCCCGATTACTACCAGATCCCGAAGGCTGATCGCGAAGCTCTGCTTCGCGAGGAGGCTGAGCACGCGGCCGAGGAAGAGCGGCTGCGTGCGGCCGAGCTCGACGAGGACGAGTACGAGGCCGACGACACGGTCGAGAGCGACGAGGAGGGCGCCGAGGGCGAGGCTGAGGGCGAGGGCGAGCAGCCGGCTGAGGCCGGGACCGCGTCGAACCGGTCGCCGGTCGATGAATCCGCGGCCGACGAGCTCCGCCGCAAGCGTCAGAACCTGAGGCGCCGCTATAAGATCCAGGACGTCATCCAGCGCCGCCAGGTGCTGCTCGTCCAGGTCGTCAAGGAAGAGCGCGGCAATAAGGGTGCGGCGCTGACCACCTATTTGTCGCTGGCCGGGCGCTATTGCGTGCTGATGCCCAACACCAGCCATGGCGGCGGCATCTCGCGCAAGATCTCGAACGGAGCCGACCGCAAGCGCCTGAAGTCGATCATGTCGGATCTCAACCTGCCCAAGACCATGGGCCTGATCGTCCGCACCGCCGGCCTTTCGCGCACCAAGACCGAGATCAAGCGCGACTTCGATTATCTCGCTCGTCTTTGGGACGAGATCCGCGAGCGCACGCTGGGGAGCACCGCGCCGGCGCTGATCTATCGCGACAGCGACCTCGTCAAGCGCGCCATCCGCGATCTCTATCACCGCGAAATCGACGAAGTGATCGTCGAAGGCGAAGAAGGCTTCAAGGCGGCGCGCGGCTTCATGAAGCTGCTGATGCCGAGCCATGTGCGCCGGGTGAAGGTCCACACCGAGACCACCCCGCTGTTCCAGCGCTACGGGGTCGAGGACCAGCTCAGCGCCATGTATCAGCCGGTCGTGCAGCTGAAGTCCGGCGGCTATCTCGTCATCAACCCGACCGAGGCCCTGGTCTCGATCGACATCAACTCGGGCCGGTCGACGCGCGAGCACAACATCGAGCAGACGGCCTACAATACGAACCTCGAAGCCGCGCAGGAGATCGCGCGCCAGCTGCGCCTGCGCGACATGGCGGGGCTGATCGTCATCGACTTCATCGACATGGAACAGAACAGCCATGTCCGGAAAGTCGAGAAGGCGATGAAGGAGGCGCTCAAGAACGACCGGGCGCGAATCCAGGTCGGCCGGATTTCGAGCTTCGGCCTGATGGAGATGAGCCGCCAGCGGCTGCGCACAGGCGTTCTCGAGGCCTCGACCAAGCCCTGCCCGCACTGCGACGGCACGGGCCTGATGCGCACCGCCGCTTCCGCGGGCCTGTCGGCGCTGAGGATCATCGAGGACGAGGCGGCGCGTGGCCGCGGTGAAAGGATTTGCTTGCGCGCCGGCAGGGAAGCCGCGGTCTACGTGCTCAACAAGAAGCGCGCCGAGTTGGCCGACATCGAGCAGCGTTACGGCGTGTTCATCGAAATTCTGATCGACGAGAGTTTCGAGGGCGCACGCATGAGCGTTGAGAGCTCGGGCCCGCGGCCCGTGGCCGTCCCGCGGCCGCAGGAGCCCACGCCGATCGAGGAAGATCTCGAGGAGATCGAAGCCCTCGAGGCGGATGAGGCCTACGAGGCGGACGAGGACGAAGAGGCCGAGGAAACTGGCGAAAAAGCCGCGCAAGACGGCGAACGCCAGGGGCGCCGCCGCAGGCGCCGTCGCCGGGGTGGCCGGGGCCGGAAGCGCGAGGGTGAAGGTCAGGCGGAGGCTGCGGAGAGTGAAGCACTGCCCGCTCTCGAAGGCGAGAGCGAAGGCGCGGAACCGACACGGGCCGAAGCTGCCGCCGACGAAGAAGCCGCTGCGTCGCGGAGCCGCCGCCGCAGGCGCCGTAAGGGCGCCACGACGACCGAGGTCCCTGACGCCGCAGAGGCCGCCGTCGAACCGGACAGCTCGCCAATGGTGGAGCGGCCGATCGACGAAGAGCCACCGATCGCCGCGACCGCGCCGGCCGAAGAGCCGAAGCCCCGGCGCGCTCGGTCGAGGAAGGCTGCAGCACAAGCCGCAGTCGCGGTAACCGAGCCTGCTCCGGCCGACGCTCCGCCGGCCGAAACCGCCGGCGAGGAAGCACCGCCAGCGAAGCCCGCACGCAAGCGCCGCTCCAAAGCGGGTGCGACTGCCGATTCCTCGGAGCCCGAGCCGGCCGCTGCAGAGCCGGCGCACATTCCGCCCGCCAACAATGATACGGTCGAGGAAGAAGGCGGCGAACCGCGGCGCGGCTGGTGGCAGCGCACGTTCGGCTGAGCCTCGGGCGCGGCTGAACGCCGGCTTTCATGGCTGGTTCAGGCGAAAAAATGGTAAGCGGCCGGCGATGAACTCGCCGGTCGCCCGCTTCGCGCGTGCCGTCATGGTGGCGCTGCTGCTCGTTGTTTCGGTCGCGCAGCCTGCCGCGGCGCAGGACGATTCCAGCGGCGGCGGCCCGCAGATCCTCCGCGACACCGAGAGCGAGCTGCTGTTCAAACAGATGTCGCAGCCGCTGATCGTCGCCGCCAAGCTCGACCCGGGCAGCGTCAACGTGGTTCTGCTCAACGATCCCGAGATCAACGCCTTCGTTTCGCAGGGGCAGACGGTCTATATCCAATCCGGGCTCTTGCTCGCCGCGGACAACGTCAACCAGGTCCAGGGCGTCGTCGCCCACGAGCTGGGCCACGTCGTCGCCGGCGATGCGATCCGCAGCCAGAGCGGCGCCAAGGAAGCCACGGGGATCAGTATCCTCTCGCTCGTGCTCGCGGCCGCGGCCGCGGCCGCGGGTGCAGGCGATGCCGCCATGGGCGTGCTCCAGGCCGGCCAGCGCGCCGCGATCGGACGGTTACTCGCCTTCACCCGCGTCCAGGAGGCGAGCGCCGACGCTTCGGGCGCCCGCTTCCTTTCCACCGCGGGGATCAGCGGCAAAGGGCTGCTGGAGTTTTTCAAGAAGCTCCAGAATCTCGAATACCGCCTTGCGATCTATTCCAGGGACAGCTTCGACCAGAACCACCCACTGACGTCCGAGCGTATCCAGGCGCTCGAACAGAAGCTCAAGGCCGATCCGGCCTGGAACAAGCCGATCGACCCCGCGCTCGAGGCGCGGTTCGAGCGGGTGAAGGCCAAGCTGATGGGCTATGTCGACCCGAAGCAGGCGGTGCTCAAATATCCGGAATCCGACAAGAGCGTTCCCGCCCATTACGCCCGCGCCTATGCCTACCACCTCGGCGGCTATCCGCAGAAGGCGCAATCGGAGGCGGACGCGCTGCTGGCGATCGATCCGCACGATCCCTTCTTCCTCGAGCTCAAGGGCCAGATCCTGCTCGAGGACGGGAAGCCCGCCGACGCCATTCCGCTGCTGCGAGAGGCGACTCAGCGCTCGGGCGACGCGCCGATGATCGCGGCGATGCTCGGCCACGCGCTGGTCGCGACCGAAGACCCGAAGAATTTCGCCGAGGCCAAGCAGATCCTGAAGGTCGCGGTGAACAAGGACAATCAGGATCCGTTCGCCTGGTATCAGCTCGGGGTGATCTACGACCGCGAAGGCGATGAAGCGCGCGCCTCGCTGGCGACCGCCGAGCGCAACAATCTGGAGGGCAATCCCAAGCTGGCACTGGCGAGCGCCGAGATGGCCCTGAAAGGGATTCCGGCGGGAACTCCGGACTGGCTTAGGGCACAGGATATTGCCATGGTCTCCAAAACCGAGCTGCAAAAGAAGAAGAAAGACCGAAACGAGTGAACAGCACGAGCGCGGCGCCGCCAGCACGGGGGAATTGGTGGGCGGCAGTCGCGGGGGGCATCATCGGCGCGCTTCTCATGGCCGCCCTGCTGGTCTTCGCGGCTCCCGACTTCCTTGCGAAACGGATCGTCCGGCAGGGCCTCCTTGCGGATCCCAACGTCCTTTCCGAAACCGTCGAAGCCTTGCGCGACGCGCAATATGCGCCGGTGCTCGCCGCCGCCCGGGCCCAAGTGGAAACGCCGTTCGCCAGCTCGTGGAAAGGATCCGCCAAGCCCGACGTGACGTTGGTCGAGTTCTTCGATTACGCCTGCCCTTATTGCAAGGCGAGCAACCCGTTCGTCGACCGGCTGGTCCAGGAGGACAAGGGGCTACGCGTCGTCTATCGCGAGCTGCCGATCCTCGGGCCCGACAGTGTGACGGCGGCCCGCCTGTCGCTCCAGGCATCCAGGCTCGGCCGCTTCACGCAGTTCCACGATGCGCTGTGGGAGGCCGGACGCCCGGCGCCCGACACGATCGCCAAGGCGGCGCAAGCGGCGGGCATCTCGCCGACACCGCCCAACGACCCCGTCGCAGAGCAGGAGCTGAAGAGCAACTTCCAGCTCGCCGGGAAGCTCGGCGCGACGGGGACTCCGCTGTTCGTCGTCGGCGACAAGGTGATGAACGGCGCGGTCGGATATGACGCGCTCAAGCAGGCGATCGCCGAGGTGCGCAAGAAGAGCTGAGCATCAGGAACAAGCATCGCTGATGGCCGTTTCGGGGCCGCTCGGAAAGGAGCGAGTCGATGCTGACGGTCGAAACGGAGCTGCGTCCAAGCGCCATTCATGGGATCGGCGTGTTCCTCCTGGAGGACGTGCGCGAAGGCCAATTGGTCTGGCGCTTCGACAGCCGCATCGACCGCGTGTTCGCAAATGCCGAGCTGGAGGACATGCCGGAAAGTCTGCGCCGCTTCATGACCGTTTATTCGACCTACCACGAGAAGTCGGGGCTATGGGTGCTGTGCGGCGACAACGGCCGGCACTTCAACCATTCGGACGATCCGAACACGATTTCGCTCGGGGTCGCCTTCGGCGACGATGTCGCCGCGGTGGACCTGCCCGCCGGCACGGAGCTGACGACCGACTATAACCTCATCTGCGACGCGATCCGGGCCGGCGGCGCGCCTTATCTCAGGAAAGGCAACGGCTCGCGGCCTGCGGCGCTGCTCTAGGCGCCCTTGAAGCCCTGCGCGACGACGTACCACTCGCTTGAGTCCTTGCGGCTGGCAGGCGGCTTCGCGTGCTTCACGGTGGCGAAACTGCGCTTGAGCTCCGCAACGAGATCATTGTCCGCGCCGCCGGCGAGCACCTTGGCGACATAGGCGCCGCCGGGGCGAAGCACTTCGCGCGCGAACTCCAGGCCCGCCTCGACCAAAGCCATCGTGCGCAGATGGTCGGTCTGCTGATGCCCAACGGTGTTCGCGGCCATGTCCGAGAGGACGAGGTCGGCCGGGCCGCCCAGCCCGTCACGCAGCTTTTCCGGCGCATCTTCGTCCATGAAATCCATCTGGAGGATTGTGACGCCGTCGAGCGGGTCGGTCGGAAGCAGGTCGATGCCGACGACCTTCGCCTCGGGCGAGCGGCGGCGCACGACCTGGCTCCAGCCGCCTGGCGCGATGCCTAGGTCGACGACGGACTTCACGCCCTTGAGCAGGCCGAAGCGCTCATCGAGCTCCAGGAGCTTGTATGCGGCGCGGCTGCGGTAATTCTCCGCCTTCGCCTTTTTCACATAAGGGTCGTTGAGCTGGCGCTCTAGCCAGCGCGTCGACGAGACTTTGCGGCCCTTGGCTGTCCTGATCCGCTTCACAATTGCCAGCCGTCGCGGGCCATCAGCGCGCGAAGGATGCCTTCGCGAATGCCGCGGTCGGCGATGCCGAGGTTTCTGGCAGGCCAGATCTCGATGATGGCTTCGAGAATCGCGCAGCCGGCGACGACCAGATCCGCTCGCTCGGCCCCGATGCACGGCAGTCCGGAGCGCTCGTCATAGTCCATCGTCGCGATCATCGTGCTGATCTTCTGCATCGCCTCGATCGGCACGTGCAGCCCATCAACCGCGCGGCGGTCGTAGGACGGAAGCGCCAAATGCACGCTGGCCAGCGTCGTGACGGTTCCGCTGGTCCCCAGGAGACGGATGCCTTCCCGCTTCTCCGGGAGCATGGACGCAAAATTCGCGAACGCCCGCCGCGCCCGCTCGCGCATGCGCTTGTAGGCGAGCAACCGGTCGGGGCCTTCGAGTGCTTCCTTGCCTTCGCTTTCTGTGAGGGAGACGACGCCCCAAGGGGCGCTCCACCAGGCGCGAATCTGCGGGCTGCCCTGCTCCTGATCGATGAGCACCAGCTCGGTCGAACCCCCGCCGATGTCGAAGATGAGCGCGGGCCCGTCCCCCGGCTCCAGCAGCTTGTGGCACCCGAGAACGGCTAACCGCGCCTCCTCGGCCGGCTCGATGATGTCGAGGACGATTCCGGTTTGATCGCGCACCCGGTCAGCGAACTCGCGGCCGTTCGCCGCGCGCCGGCACGCCTCGGTCGCGACAGAACGCGACAGCGAGACATTGCGCCGCCTCAGCTTCTCCCCGCAAATGCCGAGCGCGGCGACGGCGCGGTCCATCGCCTCCTTGGAGAGCTCACCCGAACGGGACAGCCCCTCACCCAGGCGCACGATGCGCGAGAACGCGTCGATCACCGTGAATCCCCCGTCGCTTGGCCGCGCGATCAAGAGGCGGCAATTGTTGGTCCCGAGGTCGATGGCACCATAGGTGTGGCGCTGCGGGTCCCGCTTCCACAGCGGTCTGGGTTCTGACGGCCCGCCCTTTGCAACATGCGCCTGCTGCAGGGCCGGCGCACTGGCGACTCCCTGCGCCATGTACACGCCCGTTCTTCTGCACCGTGCGGATTGCGCGGCTGACTTGGCGTGGTTTTAACCACAGATGAGGGGTTGCGGGCAAGCTCGCAGGCAATTCGGGCAGCGTTGACACCCAGCAGCCGCGTTCGTATCTCGCGCCCTCCGCCGCAGGCCGGCGCTGCCCCGTCGTCTAATGGTAAGACTACGGACTCTGACTCCGTCAATCGTGGTTCGAATCCACGCGGGGCATCCATCTTTTCGCGACAATCATGAACTCGTCGGCAGGTCCTTCCGCTCTGCCGATCGGCTGTGTTACGCCTCCGAATCAAACTCGAGGGGGCGATTCCATGAAGTTCCGAATTCTTGCGCTTACCAGCCTGGCAGCACTTGCCGCCGGAGCCGCGGCCCAGCAGGCGCCGATCGTCGAGCCGGGCGCACCCGGTCAGCCGAGTACCGTCATCACGCCGCAACAGGCGCTCAAGATCGCCGACACGCGCTTCACGGCCGACGACGTGCACTTCATGCAGGATATGATCCTGCATCACGCCCAGGCCGTCCAGATGGCGGCGCTTGTCAAGGATCGGACCAACCGTCAGGCGCTTGTCGATGCCGCACGGCGCATCGATGCCTCGCAGGCGGATGAGATCAACTTCATGCGCAAGTGGCTGAGCGACCGCGGCCAGACCGCGCCCGATCCCGCCGTGGCCGCAAACATGATGCATGCCATGCCCGCCATGGCGCCGATGTCGGGAATGAAGGGCGATCACGCCGCGCTCGGCATGGCGACGCCGGAGCAAATGGCGGCATTGGGCGCGGCGAAAGGCCCGGCGTTCGACCGCCAGTTCCTCGAGCGGATGATCACCCACCACCAGGGCGCGGTGAACATGGCGCAGGCGCTTCTGAAGCGCCCTGGCGCGGCCTACGACCCGGTGCTGTTCGAGTTCGTCAACGACGTGATCAACGAGCAGAATGCCGAGATCAAGCGCATGAACGCGCTGCTGGTCGGGCTGGTCGACGACCCCCGCTCGAGCCTGAAGCCGGGGTTCAACGACGCCGGGCAGGCGATCAGCAACATGAAGGTCGTGGCGTCGCTGCCCAAGCCGACCGGCTTCTTCGACCCGGCCAACCCGGCGGGGCTGCCGTCAAACCCCGACGACGCCAAGGCCAAGGACAAGAAGGCTCCGGCCGCCAAGAAGCCGGCGAGCGAGGACAATGAACGCTTCCCGCTGCTGAGCTTCGCCAACACCGACATGGCCTTCTCCGGCGACGTGCTCGCCGTCGGCAATTACCACGGCTTCAACATCTACCGGCTCGCCGCTGATGGGGCGCCGCAGCTGGTCAGCTCGACCATCTGCCCGGGAGGTCAGGGCGATCTGTCGATCGTCGGCCACCTGATGATCATGTCGGTCGAGCAGACCCGCGGCCGTATCGATTGCGGCCGTCAGGGCGTCCGCGACGACGTCAGCCCCGAGCGCTTCCGCGGCATCCGCATCTTCGACATCAGCGACCTCACCAAGCCGCGTCAGGTCGGGCAGGTGCAGACCTGCCGCGGATCGCATACGCATTCGGTCGTCTCGAGCGACAAGCAGTCGATCATCGTCTATGTCTCGGGCACCGCGCAGGTCCGCAAGGCCGAGGAGCTCGCCGGCTGCGTCGCCGAGGCCGGCGATATGAGCACGGCGCTGTTCCGGATCGACGTGGTCGAAATCCCCATCGCCGACCCGTCCAAGGCACGGATCATCGATAGCCCCGCCGTCTTCGCCGATCCGAAGACCGGCGCGCTCGCGGGGCTGTGGCGCGGCGGTACGCACGGCGAAGGCACGCAGGAAACCAACCGCACCGACCAGTGCCACGACATCACCGTCTTCCCAAGCCGCCAGCTCGCGGCGGGCGCCTGCTCGGGCAACGGCATCATCTTCAGCATCGCCGACCCCCGAAAGCCGCGGCGGATCGACGTCGTCTCCGACCCGACCTTCTCCTACTGGCACTCGGCGACATTCAATAATGACGGCTCGAAGGTGCTGTTCACCGACGAATGGGGCGGCGGTGGACGGCCGCGCTGCCGGGTACAGGACCCCCGCACCTGGGGCGCCGACGCCTTCTATGACATCGTCGGTGGCAAGCTGACCTTCCGCAGCCATTACAAGCTGCCCGCGGTCCAGTCGGAGCAGGAAAATTGCGTCGCGCACAACGGCTCGATCGTTCCGGTGCCCGGCCGCGATATTTTCGTGCAGGCCTGGTACCAGGGCGGCATCTCGGTGATCGATTTTACCGACTCATCGAACCCGGCAGAAATCGCCTACTTCGATCGCGGGCCGATCGCCGGCGACCAGATGGTGCTCGGCGGCTTCTGGTCGGCTTATTACTACCGCGGCCGCATTTACGGCACGGAGATCGCCCGCGGCCTCGACGTGCTTGCCCTGGCGCCCAGCAAGTATCTCTCGGCGAACGAGATCGCGGCAGCGGCGCTGGCCGACCCGGGCCAGACCTTCAACCCGCAGCAGCAGTTCCCCGTGAGCTGGCCCGATCACCCGGTCGTGGCGCTGGCTTATGTCGATCAGCTGGAGCGCAGCGGCTCCTTGGCTCCGGCGACCATTGCGAGCCTCAGGTCGGCGCTGAACAACGCGAACGCGCGCGTGAGTGCACGCGGCAAGGACGGCGCACTGGCGGCGCAGCTCACTCAGCTCGCCGGCGGTCTGGCGGCGACCAACGGCGCGGACGCGACGGCGACCGCTCGCGTCGCGGCGCTGCGCAAGACGCTCGGAGGAATCGCCGCTCAGCTGCGGTAAGTTTGCAAACCAAAACAGAGGCTTAGCCGCTTACCTCGGGAACGATTCGGCCGCTTCGCGCGCTTTACGCGGCGGAGCGGCCGGGCCGTTGTGAGGAGATTAGCGGTGAAACGGACGCTTCTGACGGGCTTGCCAGCTCTGCTGATACTCTCGGCTTGCGCGACCGACCCCTATGGCAATCCGCCGAATGCCGGCACGCGCGCGGCTTACGGTGCGGCGGCGGGCGCCGCAATCGGCGCGCTCGCCGGCTCGGCGCTTGGCGGCGATGCCTTCAGCGGCGCCGCAGTGGGCGCGCTCGCCGGAGGCGCGGCTGGAGCGGCGGTGCCGGGAACCGTATTCCAGGGCCGCCAATATTATCGAGATACGCGCGGCTATTGCTATTACGTCGACCGCAACGGGCAGCCGCAATATGACGGCAGCGTGCGCTGCTAGCGCGTAAGTGTTTTCGCCACCGCCTCGCGCCAGCCTTCGATCAGGTGCTGGCGCTGTCCAGCCTCCATTCGCGCATCGAACCTGTCGCGCGCGTGCCAGGTGCGGGCTACCGCATCGAGGCTGTCCCACACGCCCGTCGCCAGCCCGGCGAGGAACGCAGCGCCGAGCGCCGTGGTTTCGAGGTTCTCGGGCCGCTCGATCGGCACCTGGAGCATATCGGCGAGGAACTGGCAGAGCCAGTCGTTAGCCGCCATCCCACCATCCACCCGCATCGCTCCGCCGAGCGGCGCGCCGTCGTTGGCCATGGCTTCGGCCAGGTCGAGCGTCTGATAGGCAACCGCTTCGAGAGCCGCCCGGGCGAGGTGCGCGCCCGTCGCCCCCAGCGTCAGGCCGAAGATCGCCCCCCTCGCCTCCGGGTCCCAGTATGGCGCCCCGAGCCCCACGAAAGCCGGCACCATGTAGACGCCGTGGCTGTCGGGCACGCTCGTCGCGAGGCTGTCCGTCTCCGAGGCGTGCGCGATCACGCCCAGGCCGTCGCGCAGCCATTTCACCGCGGCCCCGGCGACGAAGATTGATCCTTCGAGGGCGTAGGTCGTCCGGCCGTCCAGACGGTAGGCAGGGGTTGTCAGGAGCCGATGCTGTGAGACCACGGCCCCCTCGCCCGTATTCATCAGCATGAAGCAGCCGGTGCCATAGGTGGACTTGGCCATGCCCGGCGCGAAGCAGGCCTGGCCAAACAAGGCCGCCTGCTGGTCGCCCGCCATGCCGGCGATCGGCAGCTCGGCCTCTAGCAAGCCGGGTGCCGTCGTTCCGAACACGCGGCTGTTGTCATGCACCTGCGGAAGCAGCGATTCAGGCACGCGGAACAAGCGGCACAGCTCCTCGTCCCATTGCTGTGCGTGAATGTCGAACAGCGACGTCCGGCTCGCATTGGTAGCATCCGTGGCGTGGACCGCTCCGCCGGTCAGCCGCCACAGCAGGAAGCAGTCGATCGTCCCGCAGGCGAGCACGCCGCGCTCTGCCCTCGACCGCGCGCCCGGCACGTGGTCGAGGATCCACGCGATCTTCGCCGCCGAGAAATAGGGGTCGAGGAGAAGCCCGGTGCGCTCACGCACCAGCGCCTCGGCACCTTCGTCTCGGAGGCGCGCACATGCCTCTGCCGTGCGGCGGTCCTGCCAGACGATTGCGCGGTGGATCGGCTCGCCCGTCGAGCGATCCCACACCACGACCGTCTCCCGCTGGTTGGTGATGCCGATCGCGGCGACGCGCTTCAAATCGATACCAGACAGCGCCTCTCGGACGACCGCGAGCGTATCGCGCCAGATGTCCTCGGGATCGTGCTCCACCCAACCGCGCTGCGGATAGTGCTGCTTGAACTCGCGCTGGGCGACAGCGACTGCGCGCGCCCCGGAATCGAACAATATGGCGCGCGTCGAGGTCGTGCCCTGATCGATCGCCAAGACATGATCGGCTCGCCCCACGTGCCAACCATAAGGTCGGGCGGCCCGCCCCGGAAGGGGTTCTCGCGAGCGGCGCAGAAGCCTATCGGCCCGCCCCATGAGCACGCTCGCAATCCCCAGCTTCGAGGTGGAGCCGGCCGAAGTTGCAGAAGGCTTCCATATCGGCGTCAGCGAATCCGGCCGTCGGGAGCGCAGCTACGTCGTGCCGACCGGCACGCAGCAGGACTTCTCGAAATTCTTCGGTGCGCTGTCGCACGACTTCGGGACGCGCATGCCGGATGTCTTCGCCGCCGCCGTGGAGCGGCCGGCAGCGACGATGCGCTGGCGCCCGCTGCTCACCGAGAACGTGCACCCGCAAATCCTCGTCGGCTATGGCGACCCTGCGGTCTTCAAGGATGGCCAGGATTATTGGCTCGTCGCGACGTCCAACGACGCACCCGACGCCTTCCCCATCCTCCATTCGACCGACCTCCAGCATTGGGAGCCGAAGGGCTTCGTCTTTCCCGAAGGGCATCTGCCGCACTGGTGCGCCAAGGGCCGCAACGTGGCCGATTTCTGGGCACCGGAGATGCACAAGGTCGGGCAGGAATATTGGATCGTCTACACGTCGCGCCAGGCGTCGAACGCACTGGCGATCGGCCTGGCGCGCGGCACCAGCCCGACGGGCCCTTGGACCGATAATGGAGCGCCGCTGATCACGGGCCAGCCGGTGAACACCACGGGACTCGGCTACGATGCAGCTCAGCCCCTGATGAGCGGGGGGGTGATCGATTCGCACCTGTTCGTCGATGCGGACGGCGCTACCTATCTGTTCTGGAAGGACGACACCAACAGCATCTGGCCGCGCCCGCTGGCGATGCTGCTGCGCAAGCATCCGGAATTGATCGCCCGCCTGTTCGCGACGGAGGAAGACCGGCGCACGGCGGCCTTTGCCGCCGCGATCGTCCCCTGGGCCAACCTGCAGCGCCCGATGATCCGCTTTTTCGTGATGCAGCCGCTGATCGAGGCGGCGCTTGCCAACTGGCATCGCGTCAAGTCCGCGCTCGTCGCGTTCGGTCTTGCCGAGTCGATCCTCGATGCGATGTCGACACCCATCCGGGCGCAGCGGATCGCAGAGGACGGCCGCTCGCTGATCGGCGAGAACAGGATCGTTCTGTGCAACGACCTCGACTGGGAAGGCCACCTTATCG
>Ga0308175_100000636_pt1 | contig 23553 bp, 22 predicted proteins | sample PhyCR1_3_FD_203893 | JGI IMG/M metagenome (GOLD analysis project Ga0308175, IMG submission 203893) | Soil microbial communities from UC Gill Tract Community Farm, Albany, California, United States - DLSLS.C.R1 | ecosystem: Environmental > Terrestrial > Soil > Agricultural land | place: USA...
TCGGTGATCTCCTGGTCGAGCAGCAGCAGGGTGGTCCTCGTCGGGCCGGGCGGCAGGAACTGATCCCGCGAGCTCAACGCGAACGGCGTGACCCCGCCCCACTGCGGGGTGAGGTACTTCTGCACGGAGAAGCCGCCGGCCCCGTCCGGGACCCGCAGCGGTTGCCAGCGCATCGGGTCGACGACCTGGTCGGGCGAGTTCACCGGCTGGTAGCCGGTGGTGTCGGCGTAGCCGCCCGCCTGGTTGGAGCCGTCGGTCGCCCGGTAGGCGAGCACCGCCGCAGCCGCCCGGTTGCCCACCCCGGCCGGCGTCGCCGGGTCGGTGGAGCCGTCGTCCGGGTCATAGCCCATTCCGGCCATCAGCGCCCGGAAGTCGGCCACCCGCGCGGGGAAGAGGTTCAGCAGCGCGCGGTAGCCGGCCATGCTCACGGCCAGGCTCTTGTTGGCTTCGGTGCGCTCCGCCGCTGCCCGGCGAAGCGTCCCACCGAGCCGGGTGCCGACCGCGGTCGGGTCGTACGCGGCCCACGCGTCGTACATCGCGGTGTGCACGACGGCGAGCGCCCGGGCGTTGATGGTCGGCCCCGTCTTGAGCGCCCGGATCGCCGCCAGCGTCTGCTCACCCCAACGCAGGACCGCGTTGTCGGTCGCCGTGGGTCCGTACGCATCCAGCGGGTAGAGCGGCCCCGGTCCGATCGGCAGCGCCGGCAGCGGAAGCTGGATCTCGACCCCCACGCCGGCCTCCACCCCGCCGGCCGGCCGGCCGCGAGCGAGATCGGTGGCGGCAACACCGCCGGCACAGGCGACGACGAGCAGCAGAGCGACGACAGTACGACGGGACACGGCGCTGGCTCCTTCGGACCGCTTCCGTGGACGGCGGAAGGTAGCAACATCACCCGCCGGGGCGTATCCGTACCGGAACCGCGGATGTAAGCGCCGAAGCCCCTCGCACACCCATCGTGAGCGTCCCTGACAGACAGGCGCCGGGGTGCGGCCCAACCGGGTCACGGCAAGGTGAGACCTTGCCCGGCCGGGTCTGTTGCATCCGCGGTGCCCCGGCGGTGACCTCGCGCTGGTCAACCGGTCGGCACACCACTGCCGGATCTACGGCTACGGCGGCGTGCAACTGCTCGACGCGGCCGGCGCCGCCCTGCCCACCCGGCAGGAGCGCAACGGGCCACGACCCGAGCTGGTGACACTCCGGCCGGGAGACCGCGCCTACCCGGCGCTCACCTGGATCTTCAGCCCCGAGGTGCCGCCCTGCGCGAACCCGGCCTTCCTGCAGGTCATCCCGCCGGATGAGACCGAGCCGATCCGAGCCCGGTTCGCCTACGGCGTCTGCGGGAACGGCGTGCTCAGCCAGCGCCCCTACCAGTCCAATCAAACCTGACCGAGACCCCGCCTGGCGGCCGCCCGGCGCCGCCACCAGCAGCCACAGTGCTCGGAATGGGTGCCGCAGGATTTGAACCGTTCGGCCCTGCAGTCCGTAGGAAGTGGCCAGCCGACGCACGTCCGCGTCGTCGGCACGACTGGGGAGGCGCCATGCGTCGGACAGGTCGAGAATACTGGTGGCAGGTGGGGCGCGCGGCGGTGGCTGCGGTGGTTGTCCTGCCGGTCTTGGCGGCCTCGGGGGTCGCTACGGCCGCGGCGGATCCAGCCAACGCGCGGCGGGCGTTCACCGAGGTGGATCTGGTCTCCAACATCCCTGGCCGAGCCGCGGTCACCGATGCGCACGTGCAGAACGCCTGGGGCTTGGCGCTCGGCCCCACGACGCCGCTGTGGGTGGCTAACAACGGCACAAACACCGCGACCCTCTACGCCGGCGGGGTCGGTGGAGCGACGCCGACGGTCGTGCCGCTGGTCGTGACGATTCCGGGCGGTGCCCCGACCGGGCAGGCCTTCAACGGCACCAGCGGCTTCGTTGTCACCGGATCGGGCGGGTCCGGGCCGGCCCGGTTCCTGTTCGTCAGCGAGGGGGGTGACCTCGTCGGCTGGAACCCGACCGCGGATCCGGTGGTGGCCGGGCAGTCCACGGCCAGCGTGGCCAGGCACGTCGACGGCGCGATCTACAAGGGCCTCACGCTGGCCACCACCGCGTTCGGCTCGTTCCTGCTCGCCGCCGACTTCCACAACGCGCGGATCGACGTTTTCGACACGTCGTTCAACCTGATCCAGCCGGCCGCGCCGTTCTTCACCGATCCGGCGCTACCAGAGGGGTACGCCCCGTTCGACGTCGCGGTGCTGGGCGGGAAGATCTACGTCTCCTACGCGAAGCAGGACGCCGCCGCGGAGGACGAGGTGGCCGGACCGGGCAAGGGATTCGTGGATGTCTACAGCGGCTTCGGTCTGCTCGAGCGGCGGTTGGCCAGCCGCCGCCCGCTGAACGCCCCCTGGGGGATGGAGATCGCGCCGGCCAGTTTCGGCAAGTTCGCCGGTGACCTGCTGGTCGGCAACTTCGGGGACGGCCGGATCACCGCGATCGACCGCCGGAGCGGGCACGTGGACGGGCAACTCCGCGACCCGCGGGGGAAGCCGATCGAGATCGACGGCCTGTGGGCCCTGCTGCGCGGCACCGCCACCACCGGAGGCACCGACGCGGTGTGGTTCAGCGCCGGTCCGGACGATGAGGCTAACGGCCTGGTCGGCCAGATCCGTCCGGCCAGGTGAGGTAGCCGATCCGAGCAGTGTGCCGCGCCGCCGACCGCGGTGCGGCACACTGCGGACAGGGCTGACCGCCGGAGACCTTCGATCGGCCCGGCACCCTCTCCCTGCCGCACCGGCGAGCTGCAGCGACCGGGTCCGCAGGTGAAGACGCGGACGCTGGCTGGGTGTTCTCAGCCCTGGAGGGTGCGTCGTCGCACCGACCCGAAGGCATTCCCAAGCAATGTCGGAGCGGGCTTTGCCCGGGGCTCGCCGTGGGGCGGAAATCGGGTGTCAACCGTGCATTCGGCAAGGGTCATTCTTGCCTGGTGCCTCGGCCGCGCCAGGCGGATCATCTGCCTGGGCTGACGACGTCGGCGCCCCGCCGCACTGTTCGGCCCACCCGAGGATGGGGAGGCTGCGATGGGCAGCGTTGTCGCCGCGGCGGTGAACCTGAACCAGCCGGGCCACTACGTGACCTGGGGGGTCATCCAGATCTCGGTAGCGAATCTGGTCGTGATCGCGGCGATGGTGGTCGTTTTCGTCCTGGCGTTGCTCCTGCCGTTCCCGAAGGGGAGGCGTCGGTCGTGACGGATCAGGTCGAAGACCCGGTCGAGGGCGGTTGGACGGGTGCGCTGCGCAGGCGCGCGGTGGCGGTGCTGCCGCCGGAGCAGCTGCTGCCCGACCGGCAGCCGGCTTACGTGTCCAGCTGGATCTACGTGTTCGGGGTGCTGACGATCAGCGCCTTCGTCTGCGTGCTGGCGTCCGGGGTCTGGCTGGCGCTGGCCGGCGCGGCCTGGTGGCATTCCTCGACGGTCGGCCACTTCGTGAACTCGCTGCATCTGTGGAGCGTTGAGCTGTTCTTCTTCTTCATGGTGATCCACCTGTGGGGGAAGTTCTTCATGGCCGCCTGGCGTGGGCGACGGGTCCTGACCTGGATCACCGGCGTGGTCGCGTTCGTCGGGTCGATCGGTGCCGCGTTCACCGGCTACCTCGTCCAGCAGAACTTCGACTCCCAGTGGATCGCGACGCAGGCCAAGGACGGCCTGAACTCCGTCGGCGTCGGCGCCTGGTTCAACGTCCTGAACACCGGCCAGATGCTGCTCTGGCACGTCCTGCTGCTGCCGCTGGTCGTCGGGGTCCTGGTCGTGCTGCACGTGCTGCTGGTCCGCCAGCGCGGGGTGGTGCCACCGCTGGATGCGCCGGCCACCGGCGACGCGCCGACGGAAGTCCCGCGATGACCACGACCAAGGACCGGCCGGCCGCCCCCCGGTACCGCAGCCGAGATCTCGAATCCTGGTCCGGGCCGTGGCGGCGGTACGACATCGTCAAGGAGTTCGTGATCGCGGCCGTCGCGGTCGCCGCGCTCACGGTGCTGCTCGCCGTCGTCTTCTCCTCCCCGGACGAGAAGCCGATCACGCTGAAGAGCTGGGCGAAAGCCGCTCCGAACGACGTCGTCGCCACCGCCGTTTCCGAACTGGACGGCGAGAGCGGAACGGCGACCTACGGCGCCCCGTACACCGACACCCCCGACGCTGGCCAGAAACTCGGCCCGCTGCCGCTCCAACGCTGGGGCGGCGTGCGGGTGCCGGTCGACACCGCCAACGACTTCGTCCTCGCCCCGCTGCGCGCGGTGCCGAACGAGCCGCGCCTCACCGCGGCGCTGACAACGTACTCCGCTGCCACCCCCGACCAGCAGAACACCTGGGCCAGCGCCTACGCCGAGGCCCTGTCCAAGGCGCCCGACGGCGACCCGGCAAAGGTCGCCGCCGGCGACTACGGCCCCGTCCCCACTCTCACCACCCGACTGGTGGACCTAGCCAGCAGCGGAGCCCTAGACGGCGCGCTGGCCAGCGAGCACGGCCAGTTCTACGCCAGCGACTACACCAAGCCGCTGCTGTTCCTCGCCGACGGCTCCTACCTGGAAGACCAAGCCAGCGCCCAGCATCTCGGCGGCGACCAGTGGGGAATGATGAACGAGACCGGCAACTACCCCGGTCAGGCCTGGCTCTGGCTCTACACCTTCTGGTACCAGATCAAACCGTTCTCCACCTCCGACAACGCCGACGCGCTCGTCTGGGGACTCATGGCGCTGCTCACCGTCCTGCTCGCGCTCGTCCCGTTCATCCCTGGCCTCCGATCCATCCCCCGGCTCCTCCCCGTACACCGACTCATCTGGCGCGACTACTACCGCAGCCAGAAGCGAACCTGAAACGGGCGGGCACTTCATCTAGGTGTGGTCCGCCAGCGAGACGGTCGCGGCTCCAGACCGCTCCGGGGAGCAGGTTCTCCGCCCTGGCGGCTCAACCGAACAGACGTGGCCGACCGCGTTCACCTGAGTCCCGCATCAGACGGCCCCGGCAAGGTCGACCGCACGATGTCCCACCGGTACCACTACCGGCCCGGCGGACGCCAAGCGGTTCTCGCCGGCTTAGAGCGACCTGAGCAGTTGCGGCGACAACATCCTGTCATCGGCACGGTCGGACGATGGCGGATGTCAGAAGGGCCCGCCGCTGGTCACACACAGTGCCCAAACATCGCCTTGGCGCGGACCGCATCCGCGACCGACCGGCGGCAGAAGCGGGCGTTTCGCGGTCGCCCGCGATGCCAGGCGCAGGTGCCCCGGGCCCGAAAGGGCAGACTGGGATCGTGCCCACTCACTACCGCGCCCCGGGGTGGCTCACCCGCAACGTCTTCAATCGAGCCGTCGCGTTCCTGACCCGACATGGCGTGAGCGTCCTGGGCTCGCGGGTCCTGGCGGTGAAGGGTCGAACCAGTGGCGCGTGGCGTACGACGCCGGTGAACTTGCTCGACCACGATGGGCACCGCTACCTGGTCTCGGCGCGGGGTGAAGGCCAGTGGGTGCGGAACCTGCGTGTCGCCGGCACCGGCGAGCTGCGGGTCGGCAAGCGCACGGAGGCATTCCGGGGTCGCGAGCTGTCCGATGAGGAGAAGGTGCCGGTGCTGCGGGCCTACCTGAAGCGGTGGAAGGTCGAGGTCGGCGTGTTCTTCGACGGCGTCGGACCAGACTCCAGCGACGCACAGATCCACGCGATCGCCGCCAAGCACCCAGCGTTCGAAGTCCTCCGGGACCACTGAACGCATCGCCGATACGCGCAACTTTGCGGCCCCGCGACCAGCGGCTATCTCAGACTCGACGCACGGTCCCGGTCTGGCCAGGCTGGGGTCGAGGTGTCCGGCGGGGTTGCTCTTCCAGCGGCTGCCCGCGGCGGGTTGGCGTGGCTCTCACATGGCGTGCGCCTCGTCGGGCACCGTGACGAGGAGTGGCTCCAGAGGGGACTGACCAGCTCGAGATAGCGCTGCCCTCCTCGGTCGATCGCAGGGTTCCGACGAGGGCGGAGGGGAAGCGTGCTGATGGGCAGGGTCGTGATCGGGATGGACCCGCACAAGCGGTCGGCGACGATCGAGGTGCTCGATGAGGCCGAGCAGCCGCTGATGACGGGCCGGTTCGGCACCGACCGGGAGGGCTACGGACTGCTGCTGGCGGCGGGCCGGCAGTTCGGTCAGCGGGTGTGGGCGGTCGAGGGCTGCGAGGGAGTGGGCCGGCATCTGGCGCAACGCCTGGTCGCCGACGGAGAGCCGGTCGTGGACGTGCCGGCGAAGCTGTCCGCGCGGGTCCGGGTGTTCTCGACCGGGCAGGGCCGCAAGACCGACGCCACCGACGCGCACTCGGTCGCCGTGGTCGCGCTGCGCACCCCGACGCTGCGGCCGGTCCGCCTGGATGACCGCACGGTCGCGCTGCGGCTGCTCGCCGACCGCCGCGACGAGCTCGGTGCCGCCCGCACGCTGACGATCAACCGGCTGCACCGGCTGCTGGTCGAACTGGTCCCCGGTGGAGCGAAGAAGGCGCTGACCGCGCGGCAAGCCCGCGCTCTGCTCGATGCCCTCCCTGCCGGGGATGTCGTGCCTGCCGGGGATGTCGTGGCAGAGAGCCGGCGGCTGCTCGCGGTCGAGCTGGTCGACGAGCTCGAGACCATCGACGCTCGGATCAAGACCGCCAAGAAGCAGCTCGCCGCCCTGGTCGCCGAGACCGGCAGCGGGCTGATGCAACTCAACGGGATCGGCCCTTCCGGGGCGGCGCGGCTGCTCGGCGACATCGGCGATGTCTCCCGCTTCCCGACCAAGGCCCACTTCGCGTCCTGGAACGGCACCGCTCCGCTGGACGCGTCCTCCGGAGAGCAGACCCGGCACCGGCTCTCCCGCGCCGGGAACCGGCGGATCAACCGAACTCTGCACATCATGGCGGTAGTGCAGCTGCGGCACCCCAGCACCGACGGCCGCCGCTACTACGACCGCCGCGTCGCCGAGGGCAAGACACCGATGGAGGCGATGCGCGCGCTCAAGCGCCGACTGTCCAATGTGGTCTACCACCAGCTCGTCGAGGACCAGAAACGCCAGAAGCGGAAAGACCCAGAGGCGGGCCCGGAAGGACACGCGGGGGCGACTACGAGATCCAGCGCGGCCGGCTCGAACCCCAACACCGGCGCTTCGGAAAAGTCACTTCCGGGGCCCGCTGACTTCGACGCTACCCCTCCCACATCTGCGATCCCAAGCCCTCCGCCACGATCCCGCCGCCGCCCGTCGACCACACCCTCGAACGGCGGGACCGGCCGTTGACAAGAGAGGGGTGCCATGAGCGTGCATCCCGGCGTACGCCTCCCCGTCGGATGATCAAATGTTCAACCTCTTTGCCGAGAGGTCAGCGCGCCAGCGGGATGATGCCGGCGGGAACAGGATTCGCATCTGGACGGCTGGGTACCCCGCGGCCCATGACTGACTATCCACAAGGCGCGCCGGCCGTCCGGTCCCGCCGGGCGAGCCCGATGGGCGCCTACGTCACCCTGGCTGGCGTCGCGCTGTTCACCATCGCCGTGTTCCTCGACTGGCTCTCCGCCGACATCGGGAACTCCGATCGGGTCGACGGCCCGTCGGTGTCCGGCTACGAGACCGACCCCCTGATCCCGTTCGTCGCCTACCTCGGCATCGGCCTGGCCGCGGCGCTGCTGTACGCGATGACCCGCGCCCACCGTCGCCAGCACCGCGGGCTGACCCTGACCTCGATGGCCGTCGGGATCGCCGCCACGCTGCTGGCCCTGTCCTACCTCATCGACGCACCGGGCATCTCCGAGGGCGGCCGCGACATTTCCCCGGAGATCGGCGTCTGGCTCGCCCTGGTCGGCGGGCTGCTGTGGGCGGCCGGGTCCGGCCTGTTCGCGAAGGAGATCGAGGGCGACGACCACCTGGACGACACGGCCTACGGGCGCGGCCGCGCAGCCTGATACACCAGTCACCAGCACTCCGACGCACCAGTTCAACTGCGGGGGCCGGATCCGACATCGGATCCGGCCCCTCCCCTACGGCGGCTCCGTAACGGCGCCCGCGGGCGCGGACAGCGGCATGAGCGTGTGTTGTCTCGGGGCGACGGACGATGCGGTCGGCGGTGGGTTGGAGGGCCGCTGCGGAGTACAACAGCTGGCATGACGCTGTTGATCGGGCGAGGTGAGGGACCCAGCTTCCCCTACGCGGGCCGACCGATGCATGTTCTGGCCGGCCACGGCGACAGGCCAGCGGGCTTCGCAGCGGCCGAACTCGCCATACCGCCGCACTTCGCCGGCCCCATCCCCCACGCGCACGACGAATTCGATGAGGCGATCTACGTGCTCAGCGGCCACCTGACCGTGCTCGGCGAACAAGGCCCGCGGCAGGCGGTGACCGGATCGATGTTCGTCGCGCCTCGCGGGCACCGGCACGGGTTCAGCAATCCCTCGGACGAACCTGCCCTGCTCCTCGGCATCTGGTCACCGGCGGCACCGGCTCTCGCCTTCATGCGCGACGTCGGCGCCGCCCTGACCGCCGACGGCCCACCGGACCCGGACCGCATGCGGGAGATCTACGCCCGGCATGCCAGCCGCCTCCTGCCCTAGCCCAAGCCGAGACCCGGCATCATCCGACCCCCGATAAGTCATGTGACCACGACGACGAGGGCGTCCCGTACCACCGCGGCATGGTCGCCTGAGAAGCGCGCTTTGCGGCATGGGCGGATGTTGGCCGGCCCGCCATGAACGGCGCAGTCCGCAGCGAAGAGCCTCGTCATTGTTCACTACGGTGGCGGTCGGCGGGCCTGTCAGAGTATCGCCGTCAGCCCCCACGGCGGCCTGCGGCAGCGCACGCGCAACTGCAGCCGGGTTCGTCCACTCGGGTGCTGTGCTGCGGGCGCACATGGACGACCGGTGCGTCAGAAGACCGTGGCCCAGTCATTCTTGATGCTGACGACGGTCCAGCCGTCCTTTTCTGCTTGCTCGAGTGCTTGCTCGGCGCCGGTGGTGTAGTCGAACTCGCGTTCGTTGTCGTCGTGGAGGATGAGCAGACGCAGGGTCGGCTTGTCGGCGTGCTGGGTGTACTGGAGCATCGGGATGTCGCCGTTGGAGTTGCCTCCGGCCAGGAGGGGACGGCGACCGACGCGGCTCCAGATCCGGACCGGCTTCTCTGGTCCGTCGTCAAGGTAGTCGGGTTCGGGCTTGTGGGTGATCGTGCCGCCGTGCTGGTCATCGGTGTAGGCGAACTTCGTGCTGCTGCCGATGACGCGCTCCCGGGGGATGCCGTAGGTCGTCAGGGAAATCGGCCGCATGAAGTCACGACCGCCGCCTGATGCGATGTAGTTGGTGAAGCCGTTGGCCTTCAGGTAGTCCAGCAGCGCGACCATCGGCGCGTAGGCGCAGTCCACGAACGCGCGTCCGAGGGTCGGATGCCGCGCGTTGTTGAGGAACGTGTCGGCCTCCGCCTCGAAGTCCTCGACGCTGATCCCGGCGTACGCTCCGAGGACCCCGGCGGCGAGCGTCGGGATACCGCTGTCGTCGCCAGCGTAGTGCGCCGTCATGATGGCGTTGAACCAGCTGCCGTCGTTCTCGTAGGCGGCCTTCCATGGCTGGCGCTCACGTAGCTCGGGTTGTGCCTCGGCCATGTCGACGAGCCGGCGGAGGATGAAGTACAGCTGGATGGCGACCGGCTTCTCACACCACAACGTGCCGTCGTTGTCGAACACCGCTACCCGCTCCTCCACCGGCACAGCGGTCGAGTCGTCGTCGCCGCAGGTTCGGCGGACGAAGTCGAGGACCGCCTGCTTCGCCGGCCCATCCCTCCAGCTCGACAACGACTCGGGGGTCGTAGCGCTCATGATCACACTCCCGCGGACTTCAGCGTCCATTGATCATTGTGTGGCCCCTTGACGCGCTTGGAGCGGGCGGACCGCTCATTCGCGGGCGAGCATGGCGGCGGCTTCGCGTTCCAGGTCGACGTAGGGCTCACCGCTGACGTCGATGGCGACCCGGTGCAGGACGCCGCCGGTGAAGGCCCAGGGCAACTGGCCCGGGTAGTCGTCGGTGACCGGCTCTCCACTGTCCCGCCCGATGCACAGGCCCTCGCCGGCGATGGCGAACTTGCCCGGCTGGGTCTGGATGCCGCCCTCGCCGACCTTGCGGTCGCCGTGCCAGAGGGTGAGGGGCCCCTGGGCGACGCCCGGTGGGTTCTCGGTCTGCTTGTCGAAGCTGGCCGACAGCAGCAGGTTCTCCCCGGTCGGCAGGTCCTCGGTCGCGACCACATGCTCTTCGGTGATGCCGACGAAGTTGTAGACGTAGTGCAGCCGGTTGTCCTTGATGTAGAGGGCGTGCCCGCCGAACCTGCTGCCGTGCGCGAACAGCACCCCTTGCGCACCGGGTTGGGGCAGGTCGACCTGCGCGGCGATGGTGTACGAGCGGTTGCGGAGGTTCGGGGCGATCGACTCCGGCATCTCGGCGCCGCCGGCCCGGAAGACGTACCGGTTGCGGGGTGGCACCAGTTGCGGGCGCGGGGTCGTGATGATCTCCAGCGCAGAGCGGTCGTCGAGCGGGAACGCGTGGTTCACGCCGGCCTCGTAGAACCACAGCCCGATCAGTTCGGTGAGCCGGTCGGGCTGCTCGCCGGCCAGGTCGTGCAGCTCCGAGCGGTCCTCCTCGGTGTGGTAGAGCTCCCAGGTGTCCTGCGCGTAGCTGCTCCATCCGCTGAGGGCGGGGTGTGTGGTGACCGCCTTCCAGCCGTCGTGCCAGATCCCGCGGGTGCCCAGCATCGCGAAGAACTGGGTTTTGCGCGCGCTCGGGATCGTGGCGGCGTCGAAGCTGTAGCGCATGCTGACGCCCTGGACCGGGATCTGGGTGACACCCTTGACCTGCTGCGGCTGGTCGACGCCGACGCAGTCCAGCAGCGTGGGGACGATGTCGATGGCGTGGTGGTACTGGTCGCGAACCTCGCCACGGCCGGCGATCCCGGCCGGCCAGGAGATGATGCACGGGTCGCTGGTGCCGCCGTTGAAGGAGTAGCGCTTCCACATCTTGAACGGCGTGTTGAACGCCATCGCCCACCCGGTCGGGTAGTGGTTGTAGGTCGTCGGGCTGCCCAGCTCGTCGATCATGGCGAGGTTGGCGGCCAGGTCGTCCGGGATGCCGTTGATGAACTTGCACTCGTTCACCGAGCCGTCCGGGCCGCCCTCGCCGCTCGCGCCGTTGTCGGACACGATCACCACGATGGTGTTGTCCAGCTGCTCGGTCTCCTCCAGGTAGTCCAGCAGCCGGCCAATCTGCGCGTCGGCGTGGGAGAGGAACCCGGCGTAGACCTCGGCCATCCTGGCGAACAGCCGCTGCTCCTCGGCGGACAGGCCGTCCCAGGGCTTGGTGTAGTCCAGCGGCGGGAACGGTTTTCCGTCCGGCCCGGTACGGGTCTGCGGTGTGCCGAGCGGGTTGATCGGCGGCAGCTCGGTGTCCTGCGGCACGATGCCCATGCTCTTCTGCCGGGCCAGGATCTCGACCCGGGCAGCCTCGTAGCCGGCGTCGAACCGGCCCCGGTAGCGATCGGCCCACTCCCGCGGCACGTGGTGCGGGGCGTGCGCGGCGCCGGGGGCGAAGTAGAGCAGGAACGGCCGGTCCGGCGCGATCGTCTTGACGTCGTTGATGAACTCGATCGCCCGGTCGGTGAGATCCACGGTGAGGTGGTAGCCCTCCTCCGGAGACCTCGGCTGGTCCACCGGGTGGTTGTCGTAGACCAGGTCCGGATACCACTGGTTGGTCTCGGCGCCGAGGAACCCGTAGAACCGGTCGAAGCCGCGGCCGAGCGGCCAGCTTCGCCGGGTCGAGGCCAGATTCATCTCGTCCTCGGCGGTCAGGTGCCACTTGCCGAGCGCGGAGGTGCTGAAGCCCTGGTCGACCAGCATCTCGGCCACCGTGGCGCACTCCGCCGGGATGTGCCCGTTGGCGTTCGGGAACCCGACGGCCGCTTCGGTGATGCAGGCCATCCCGTTCGTCGTGTGGTTGCGACCGGTCAGCAGGCACGACCGGGTCGGCGAGCACAAGGCGGTGGTGTGCCACTGTGTGAACCGCAGCCCTGCCGCGGCGACGCGGTCTATGTTCGGGGTGTCGATCATGCCGCCGTAGCAGCCCAACGCCCCGAAGCCGACGTCGTCCAGCACGATGTAGAGCACGTTCGGGGTGCCAGGTGCCGCCTTAGGCTGCTCGTACGGCGCCCAGTCCGGAACCGACTCACGGATGTCGAGGTTCACGAGACCACGGAACGGCTCAGTCATGGACGACCTCCCTCAGGCCGACCCGACGCTCTCAGAGCCAACCCAGGCATGTCTTCACCCCCGGCGGATGACGGGTCAGGCGCCGTAGGCCGGGCTCGTAAGCGATGAAGGTGCGGCGCGACGTAACGTCGGCAGAAGCGGGCTCTGCACCGCGCGACTCGCGGCATAGAAAGACGTTCTGCGTGTCGATGCGGGATGTAGGAACGTCCTCCTGATGCGCTGCGGGCTTGGTGTCCCATCGCAGGAGGAGGACGTTCGTGGCCAACCGTAGTGGCGTGTCCCGGGGTGACCGCAACCGCAATGCGAGGCTGGCACGGCTGCGCGGACTGGTGCCGGTGAGCAACGCGATCGTCGGGATCGACCTGGCCGGTAAGAAGCAGATGGTAGTGGTCTGCGATCACGACTCGAAGGTGCTGGCACGTAAGACGTTCCGGTGCCGGGCCTGGGATCTGGGCGCGGCCCTGGACTGGGCTGCTGCGCGTGCGGCCGGGCACGGCTTCGCCGGCGTGACGGTGGCGTGCGAGCCGACCGGGCACCGGTGGCGGGTCCTCGGTCAGCTGGCGGCGGACCGGTCGATGCCGTTCGTGTGCGTGCAGCCGGCGGTGACCTCCTGGTCGCGGCGCGCCGAAGATCTGACGCACGATAAGACTGATGAGAAGGACGCGGTGCTCATCGCCCGGCTGACCGCACAACTGCGCTGCTATGTGCCCGAGCCGGTCGATGAGACCTGGGCTCGGCTACGGCATCCGGCGCCCGCCGCGAGCAGCTGCTCACCGAGGTGGGCAGCCAGGTCCAGCAGATCCGCGACCTGCTCGAGTGCGTCTGGCCGGCCGCGTTGGACACCGCACAGCAGCCGTTCCGGTCCCGCACCTGGATCGCGGCGCTGAACGTGATCGTGGACCGCGACCGCGGCGACTTCGCCCGCACCCGACGCCTCGGTGCCAGCCGGTTCGAGCAGGCGGTCCGGCGCGAGATCATCCGCCGTGGCGGGCAGAAACCCTCCCTACGCATCCTGCGTCGGCTGTTCAGCGCCATGTCCGACCCGGCCGGCGTGACCGCGCACCGGGCCGGCGCCTTGGAACGGGTGCAGCTGCTCCTGGAGGACTGGACGCTGACCCACCAGCGCATCGCCGAGACCGAGACCCGGATGACCGCTGTCCTCGACGAGCTCGGCCTGACCCGCCTGGTCACCTCGATCACCGGAATCTCCCCGGTCGGCGCCGCGGCGATCCTGGCCCAGACCGGCGACCCGCGCCGGTTCGCCACCGCCCGCGCGCTGGTCAAACACGCCGGCCTCGCGCCCCGGGAAAGGCTGTCCGGCGCGTTCGTCGGCCGCACGAAGCTCACCGGCCAAGGCCGACCCGGGCTGCGGCTGGCCGCCTGGCGGGCGGTCTGGGGAGCCCAACGAGCCAACCCCGTCTACGCCGCCCGCTACCGGCACCTGACCACCCGCGAGCACAACAAACTACGACCCACCCAGGCCCAAACCGTCATCGCCGCCGCTATCCTGCGGCACCTGCACGCCGTGATCACCACCGGCCAGACCTGGGACCCCGCCATCGCCACCCACGGCACCCGACCACGACCCGAACCAGCAGCCGCCGCCTGACACCGGCACTGCCTGACCAGCCGACGCAGCTGCGTCAAGCTGGCGGCCGGGGCGAGCCCTCCGCGGCATAGAGACACACGCTGATCTCGACGCACATCATGGGCAGCCCCACCCGTCGTCGCACCAACCCGATCACACGCTGCCGGGACCAACCCCATTCAGCTATGCAGGGACAGACGACAGGCAAGGGCACCCGATCCGAAGCTTGACCAGAACGACTCACGCTGATGTGCGCGCTTTGCAGTCGGGCGTTTCGTGGAGAACGCATTCTCCATCCGGTCTCCAAGGACCGCCCGCGCACCGCCGGCATCGTTGCTCCCATGAGCGGGACGGAGAGGGCAAGCGACGTTGTGGTGGTGGGCGCCCGGTGCGCCGGTGCTGTGACTGCGATGCTGCTGGGCCGCCTGGGTTACCGGGTGACGCTGGTGGAGCGGGGCCGGATCCCGAGCGACACGCTCTCCACCCACGGGATCGCTCGCGGCGGGGTGGTGCAGCTGGCCAGGTGGGGCCTGATGGACCAGGTGCTCGGGAGCGGCGCGCCGGCCATCCGGCAGGTGGTGTTTCGGGCCGGCGGAGTCGAGGACGTCCGTACCGTCAAGCCGCGGGACGGGGTCGACCTCCTGGTCGCGCCGCGGCGTTACGTCCTTGATGGCATCCTCGTCGACGCCGCGACCGCGGCCGGTGCGACGATCCGCGCCGGAGTGACGGCCACCGGCCTGCTCCGTGCCGACGACGGCCGTGTGGAAGGGATACGCGCGCGGAGGGCCGACGGCACGGTCGTGTGCCTGCCGGCGACGATCGTTGTCGGCGCCGACGGCGTCCGCTCACGGATGGCCACGCTGTTCGGATCGGCCGTACGCGAGTCGCACCCGACCGACAACGCCACGTTCTATGCCTACATCTGCGGCCCTTCGTGGCGGGGTTTCGAATTCCACGTCGGCGAGTTCGCCGATGGGCGGACCGGCTATGCGGGCGTCTTTCCCACCCACCGTGGCGCGGCCTGCGTGTGGGTCTGCTGTCCGGCGTCGAAGGCCGGCGGTCTACGCGGCGCCGCGGTGGAGCCGTTCCTGAACCTGCTCGGGTCGGTCTCGCCCACACTGGCCGCGCGGATGCGCGCGGGCCGGGTCGTCTCGCCGGTCCGCGGCGCGGTGCGGCTGCCCAACCACATCCGCCAGGCGACCGGACCCGGTTGGGCGCTCGTCGGTGACGCCGGCTATCACCGCGACCCGATCACCGGGCACGGCATCACCGACGCGTTCCGCGACGCCGAGCTGCTGACCCGCAGCATCGACGACCACCTACGCGGCGGCGCCGCCGACCTGTCCGAGTACGAGGCCACCCGCGACGCCGCCCTGCGGGAGACGTTCGATCTCACCTGCGCGATGACGCGCTACCCGCCGCTCGGCGAGTTCGTCGCGCTGCAGAAGCGGCTCGCCCGCGCCCTGGAACTGGAGGCGGACTTCCTCGCCTCGCTGCACCTGTCCGTGGCCGCCTGAGAGGCGGCCACCGTCGAAAAGGAGCACGCGATGACCGTCAACGGCGTCGACACCCCCACCCTGTTCGCCACGATCGACGCGGTGAAGGGCCAACCGGAGCTGGCGAAGTTCCAGTTCCGGGCGAGCAACCGCTGGATCAGCGGCACGCACAACCGCAGCACCATCAACGGCTACTACGGCACCGGCCAGGAGTTCGTCCGGGCGAGCGATCACCGGTACGACGCGGACCACCCGCCCGTCCTCACCGGTACCGACGAGGGCCCCACGCCAGTCGAGTTCCTCCTGCACGCCCTGGCCGCCTGTCTGACCAGCGGCCTGGCGAACATCGCGGCCGCCCGGGGCATCCCGCTGGCCGACGTGACCTCGACCGTGGAGGGTGACATCGACCTGCGCGGCATCCTCGGTCTGGACCCCGAGGTGCGCAACGGGTTCCAGGGCATCCGGGTCACATTCGCGATCCGCGGCGACGGCTCCCCGGAGCAGCTCCAGGACCTGGTCACCCAGTCGCGCAAGCGGTCGGCCGTCTTCGACATGCTGACCAACGGCGTGCCGGTGACGGTAGAGGCCAAGGCCGTCTGACCCTTGTGGGCCACGAGTCCCGCGACCCTCCGGCCGCGGGGCCCGTGCGCGACGCCGCCGGGGTAGCGGGACGGGGCGGGGGGACCGCTAGCTGCGGGAGGGCGTCGGCAGTGCAGGCCGATAGGCGTCCTCGCCCGCGGGCAGCAGCGACAGCCCGGAGCCGGCAACGAGGTCGCGGACAGTCGGCGACACGAGCAGCTGACCCGGTCCCGCCCGGTCGGCAAGCCGCACGGCGGTCTCGACCCCCGGACCGTCGACCACCGGCCCGGTCCGCGGCACCTCGGCGATCTGCAGGCCGAACCGGGCACCCATGCCGTCCGGTCCACTCAGGACAGACAGCGCGTCCCGGATCGCCGGGGCCGGCCCGTCATACACGACGACGGTCTGTCCCTCGGGCGTGCGGGCCGCACGGCCCCCGGACAACGACTCCGCGACCACGGCTGGCCCGGCGATGGCGAGGACCGCGCCGAGCGCGACTGGTGGGGTGGGCATCGACCCGAGGTCGGCGAGGAACTCCTCCACCTCGTCGAGGATCTGGTTCGCGTCGACAGCGACGAAGTGGTCCGCGCCGGACAGCTCGACGAACCGCGCGCCCGGGATGCGCTCGGCGAGGTAGCGGCCCTCCTCGACCTGGCTGTCGCGGTCACCCCGGCGGTGCATGACCAGCGTGGGCACCCGCACCGAGCCGAGCGCGTCGCGGATGTCCATCAACGAGTTCATGGCGATCAACGAACGTACGGTCGACGGGGTGGCCGCCGCCCGAGCGCGTTGGCCCCACCAGCGGGCCATCGCATCGTCGGCGGACGGGCACATCGCCCGCATGTCAGCCTCCCAGCTCCACTCGACCGCGAGCCGCTCGATGTACTGCCGGCGCTCCTCCGGCGTGTACCCCCACGGGTAGTCGTCGGCGCGCAGCCGCCGCGCGTAGGTCCCGTAGAGCACCAGCGCCTCGACCCGTTCCGGGTGCATAGCGGCCATCAGTATCGCCAGCGGTCCGCCCTCGGAGTATCCGAACAGGACGGCCCGCTCGGACCCGGCGGCGTCCATCACGGCCAGCACGTCATGCCTCCGGGTCTCCTGGTCCGGCAGGTCGTTCGGCCGGTCCGACATGCCGGTGCCGCGCTTGTCGAAGCGGATCAACCGCCCCAACGCGCCCAACCGATCGAGGAAGGCAGCGTGTCGAGGGTCGGCCCAGTCGAGCTCCAAGTGCGAAACGAACCCGGCCACCAGCACGATGTCCCGATCGCCGCGCCCGGTGACCTGGTACGCGATCTGCAGGCCATCGCTGACCGCGTAGTGGACCGCCTCATCTCGGCGCGCGGCCACCTGCTCGACCTCGCGAGCCGGACCGACGAACCGGTAGCCGTGGCCGTGCAGGGTACGGATGAGCCGCTGGGCCTGGCCGTTGTCCCCGATCGCCTGCCGGGCCTGCTTGATCCGGCTGGTAACCGCGGTCTCGCTGACGAACCGCCCACCCCAGACGTTGTCCATCAGCTCTTCCTTGGCCACCACCCGGTCGCGGTGGTTCACCAGGTAGGCGAGTACCTCGAAGACCTGCGGCTCCATCGCCACGCGTACGCCGGACCGCCGCAGCTCAAGCTGCGACAGGTCGAGCTCCAGGTCCTCGAAAGCGACAATCACAGCCCAACGCTAGCCCTCTGCGACGCGGAAGAGATCGCGACATCGTCGGCGGACACCTGCTCGGGAGTTCGGCGATGACGCCGGGACGCATCCACCCCGGCGGTCACGCCCAAGTCGCCGACCCCTTCCTCATCCGGTTACGTCAGTGACCCACCACCCTCGGAGGTGCCCACGTGATCGACCACCTGGTGTACGCGACGGCGAACCTGGCCGACTCCGTCGACGAGCTGAACAGCCGCTTCGGCGTAGCGCTGACGCCCGGCGGTCGACACGTCAGATTCGGCACCCGCAACTTCCTCGCCGACCTCGGCCACAGCAGATACCTGGAGGTCATCGGGCCCGATCCGGAGCAGCCCACCCCTGATGGCCCCCGACCCTTCGGCATCGACAACCTGACCGGACCGCGGCTCGTCACTTGGGCCGCCAGAGTCAAGGACCTGGACGAAGCCGTGCGCCGCGCCCAGACCGCCGGGTACGACCCTGGTCCGATCATCGCAATGTCGCGCGACAGCCGGGACGGTGCCCGGCTGCGCTGGCGGATGACGCTAACACCGGCCGGCGGTGAACTCGGCGGGCTCGTGCCGCTATTGATCGACTGGGCGGACGCGCCCCATCCATCCCAGACAGCAGCGTCCGGCATGCGGCTCTTGTCGCTGACCGGGTTCCACCCCGAGGTCGCCCGCATCCGGCGGTGCCTGACCGCACTTGGCGAAGAGCTCGACATCCAGAAACGACCCGAACCGGGGCTGCGCGCCATACTCGCCACACCCGCCGGCGAAGTCCACCTGCAGTAAGGCGACCTCGACAACATGACGACCTCGTTGCCCCAACGGCGCTACCTGGAGTCCCGCGCCGCCCGCCTCGGCTGAGCCCCCGACGGGCTTGCATCCACGCGCAGACCGGGGCAACGATCGTGGCACCGTGGGCCTGGAGGGTGGCAGTGGCGCTGAGGATCGTCTGCACGTGTGGGTACGTCATACAGGGCGGCAGCGACGACGAGCTCTGGACGGACGCGCGGGACCACATGAACGTGCTGCACCCGGAGCTGGTCGGGAACGTCACCCGCGAGGACATCCTCGCCCAGGCCGAGGTGTTAGGGCCCGGCGCCGTGCAGGAGCCGCCGGTGAGCGGCGCGCAGGCTGGCGCTGGGCGGGACGCCGAGGTCGTCCCTGAGCAGGATCCGTAGCCGCTCGTACGTGCGGAGGGCTTCGGCGACGTTGCCCCGCTGCTCGAGCGCCTCCATGAGGATCCCGTAGCCGGTCTCGCGATAGGGCGCCAGCTCGGTCAGCATCCTGGCGCGCTCCTCCGCCTGCGCCAGCCCGGGCCCACCGAGGCCAAGACCGGCCGCGGCGAAGCACTCCAGCCCGCGCAGTCGGACCTCGGCCAGCCGGCGCCGCCACTCGTCCACCCACGGTGCCTCGAGCCCGACCAGGAACGGCCTGGTCGCGACGTGGTAGGCGATCCCGGCCGGACCCCACGCCTGCGCCCACCGCCCTTGCGCGATGCAGGACTCGGCCCGGTGGGCGCCCTCCAGCGCCGCCTCGGTGTCGACGAACGTCGCCGGCGGCAACAGCAGCTCGATCTCAGTCCGCCCGCGCAGACGGTCGGCGCCGATGCCGTGCCGCAGCTTGGACAGCAGCACGCTCAGGGCGCTCCTCGCCTCCGCCGGGGCGTCCTCGCCCCAGCCGGCCATGAGCAGCTCGTCCCGCGGCAGCGGACGGACCCGGTTGAGGACGAGGTAGGCGAACAGCAGCCGCCCCCTGCGCCCGGGCAGCGCGTCCTCGAATCGGGCGCCGTCGATCTCCGCGACGAGGTGACCGCACAGCTGGATCCTGGCCCCGGTCGAGCCGCTCATCGGACGACCTCGGGGACGGCGGTCGTGGCCGCCTCGGACATGGCAGCAAGCTTACGGAAAGGTCCGGGAAGGGTCGGCGCAACCCGCGGCCGCCACGCTCTGTCCACCGTCGACGGCAGCAGTCGACAGCCCGACCGCGAAGGAGCAGTCATGGCATCCGGGAACGTCGAGAATCACCGCGCCGGTCACGAGGCCTTCAACCGGAGGGACTTCGCGGCCATGACCGAGCACTACGCCGACGACATTTCGTGGACCGACCACGCCCAGGAGCGCACGTTCGGCACGCCGGAGGAGTTCAGGACGGACTTCCTGGCCGGCTGGCTGGGAGTGTCCTCGGACATCCGGATCACCGACGCCCGCTACCTCGACGCCGGCCGGACGGTCGTGTCCACCTTCACCGTGGTCGGCCGGCAGGACGGGCCGCTCGGACCGTTTCCCGCCACGGGCCAGGAGTTCGCGCTGCCGCTGTGCGAGATGTGGCACTTCGACTCCGCCGGACAGGTTGTCGGCGGCGACCTCTACTACGACCAGCTCTCCCTGCTCACCCACCTCGGCCTGATGCCGCAGCCGTCCGGTGCCTAGCGGGTTCCGTCAGAGCACCGGATCCGAGACAAGGAGACGCCGATGTCCCCACGCTGGACCCCACGTTCTACCGCAGCCCCGCCGAGGCCATCGCCGCACCGGCCGAAGGACTGGCGTACGTGGCCGGGTTCGACCCGACCGGCCGGGCGAAGGACGCCATGGCGCTGATCGACTGTGATCCGTCCTCGCCCGAGTACGGCCGGGTGGTGGGCTGGAGCGAGCTGCCCACGGCCGGCAACGAGCTGCACCACTTCGGCTGGAACGCCTGTTCCAGCGCGCTCTGCCACGAAGGCCACGGCGGCCGGCTGGAGCGGCGCTACCTGATCGTGCCCGGGATCAGGTCGTCGCGCATCCACGTGCTCGACACCAAGCCGGACCCGCGCAAGCCCAGACTGGTGCGCACCATCGAAGCCGAGGAGCTCGCCGCCAAGGCCGGTTACTCCAGGCCGCACACCATCCACTGTGGACCCTGCGGCGTCTTCGTGTTCGCTCGGCGGCGCCGGCGACAACGACGCCCCGGCGGGATCGCCATGCTCGACCACGAGACCTTCGACGTCGTCGGCCCGTGGGAGCTCGACCGCGGCGACCAGCACTTCGGCTCGACCACGGTGCTGGTGGCCCAGGCAGTCCCCGGAGCCACCACGCTCCCCTGCGTCGTCGGTCTGCCGTCCGGGTGGCACTCGGAGGGCGGGACCGTGCACAACGGCGAGGCCAGCTTCACCCTCAACGCCGGCGTGGGGGGTAGCCGGGTCGTGACGGTGACGCTGGCCGCGACCTGCGACCTGGCGGCGGCCCGGGCCGTGGACACCCACCAGCGGGGGATCGAGCGGTTCGACTCCGGACCACGCCGCGTCTACCGCTTCGCCGGCGGCTGCGTCACGTACGAGTTCACCTGGTCAGCGCGACGACCGGCAGCTGCAGGCACTCGCCGACGGGGCACTCGACTTCGTGCCGCGGGACCGGGTCGCCGCGTACGTCTGGGAACAGACCGGGCTAGCCCTCTGCGGCGCCGGTGTCAGCTGCCCGGGCGGCTGAGCCCCGGTCCCGCCCCGGTGGACCGGCCGCGGGGACGCCGACGAGCAGCGTGAGCAGCCCCCCGAGCAACAGGCCGGCGCCGGCACCGGCGACCACGTCGAGCGGGTTGTGCGCAGCTAGGTAGACCCGGGCCACGCACGCCAGCAGCGCCAGCCCGAACGGCACCGCACGCCACCAGCCGCGCAGGTACGGCAGGAGCAGGACCGCGACCGCGAAGACCACGATCGCGTGACCGGAGGGGAACGACAGGCCGGCGGGCGGGACGTGCCGCAGCACCGCCCCCGGCTCGTTCTGGCCGGGGCGCCCGCGCTCGACCAGCGCCTTGATGACCCGCAGCTCCACGAACAGCTTCAGCGGCACGAGCAGCAGCAACGCCAGGGCCAACCGCCACTTGCGCCAGAGCAGGGCGACGACCGCCAGGACGACCGGCGTCCCCAGCACGCCGAGGATCTGCACCAGCCACATGGGCCGATACAGCCAGTCGGGGAGTTCGTTCACTGCCCGGAAGACCTGCCGCTCCCAGCCGGGGACGCCGCCGCCGTGCGCGACGAGAGCGCAGACGACCACCAGCAGCAACCCGCCCAGCGCGGTCCACATCGCCCACAGCGGGCGGACTACGCGCCGCCGGACGGACACGGAGGGGCCGGCTCCTCCGCTGTCCTCGTCCCGGTGCACCTCAGCCTCCGGCCCTGGCCGGTCCCGGCTCCACCCACTCGCCGACCAAGTCCGTCCGCGGCGGCCGTCGCGCCACCGTCGGCCAGGCCGGCCGACCGGCCCGGACCGGCACCGGTGTCGTGACTGTCGTGCTGCTGTCCCCGTTCATCGACCTCTCCCGCCCTTGCGGGTGTTCCGCAGTATGTGACCGGGGGGCCGAACGGGACAACACCCGGATCGGACCAGATGGTCGCCGCGACCGGCCGTGCCCGGCCGATGTCCGGCGATCCGCCAGTCGCGATCCGGTCACATTCCGGCAATCCGACGTTCGGCGCGACCGGGCCGATCTTTGCCGATCGAGTCGATCGGTCACGGGGCTGTCGGCCGCCGCCCGGAGGGAGGATGCTCGGGCGCAAATGAGGACGCCGGAACGGGGGTGGTGTCCATGTCGAGCAGTCCTGGCGCCGAGCCGACGCGCACTGGCCCCCGACTATCGCCGCGCACCCGGCAGGTGATCAAGGCGGTGCTGTCGCTCGTCCTCGTCGTCGGCATCTTCTACTTCCTGTTCAAGCGGATCGACTTCGCCGAGGTGTGGGCCGAGATCAAGGCCATGACCTGGCTCGAGCTGTCGGTCCTGCTCGTGATCGCGCTGTGGAACCTGGTGACGTACGTCCTGGTCTGGATGACGGTGACGACGCCCCGGCTGTCGTTCGGCCGCGGAATGCTGATGACGCAGTCGACCACCGCTATCTCGAACACGGTTCCCGGCGGCGCCGCCATCGGCATCGGGATGACGTACTCGATGATGGGCAAGTGGGGCTATTCCCGGTCCCGAACCACGACCGCGGTCCTGGTGTCCGGCGTCTGGAACAGCTTCATCAAGCTCGCTCTGCCGGTGTTCGCGCTGGCCGTGGTCGCGCTGCAGGGCCGGGTCAGCTCGGCCCGGGTGATCGCGGCGCTGGTCGGGCTGGCCGGCCTCGCCGCGGCCGTCGTGGTCTTCGCGTTGATGCTGCACAGCGAGGAGCAGGCCCGCCAGGTCGGGCTGCGCGCCGGCCGCATCGCGTCCCGGCTGCTGGCGCTGATCCATCGGCCCCCCGTCGCCGGGTGGGAGATCGCGACCGTCAAGTTCCGCGCCCGCACCGTCGAGCTGCTCCGGCACGGCTGGATCCCGATCACGGTGGCGTCCCTGCTCAGCCACCTGTCGCTGTACCTGGTCCTGCTGGTCGCCCTGCGCCAGGTCGGGGTGAGCGAGGCGGAGGTCTCCTGGGCCGAGGTGCTGGCCGTCTTCGCGTTCGCGCGGCTGGCCACGGCGATCCCGTTCACGCCGGGCGGCGCCGGGGTGGTCGAGGCCGTGCTGATCGGCGGCCTGGTGGCCGCCGGCGGCGAGGCCGACCAAGTGACCGCGGCGGTGCTGGTCTACCGCGCGCTGACGTGGGCGCTGCCGATCCTGGTCGGGATCGGGTGCTACCTGTGGTGGCGGCGCCAGTCCATGCCGACTGACCGGCAACCTACCCGCCCGGGGGAGGTGGCGCCCTGACCGCCCGCGGCAAGGTGTCCGTTCCGGCGGGGAGCCGGGCCCGCCGGTGGCTACTGCCGAAGGGCTACTCACGGCACCCGGGCGATGTCGTCCGCCTGGTGCTCGGCATCCTGATCCTGCTGCTGACCACGTCCGCGATCCACAAGGACTTCCTGGGCAGCCGGGAGGCGGCCGTCTTCCGATTGTTCAACACGCTGGCCCTGCCGGACTGGACCTGGCCAGGGGTCTGGCTGGTAATGCAGCTCGGGGTCATCGGCGCCGTCCCGCTGGTGGCCGTCATCGCAGTGGCGACCCGCCACCT
>Ga0308175_100000637_pt1 | contig 23543 bp, 20 predicted proteins | sample PhyCR1_3_FD_203893 | JGI IMG/M metagenome (GOLD analysis project Ga0308175, IMG submission 203893) | Soil microbial communities from UC Gill Tract Community Farm, Albany, California, United States - DLSLS.C.R1 | ecosystem: Environmental > Terrestrial > Soil > Agricultural land | place: USA...
TGGGGAGGGCTGTGGGCGACGCCCGGCGACGCCGTCGGCACGCTCGGTCGCGTGTTCATCGAGATCGGCGCTCCCGCGGTGCCGGCGCTCGAGGCGCTGCTCGACGACACGACCAGGCGCTCCAGCTACGAGGGGAGCGAGGAGGCCACCGAGATGGCCATGAAGAAGTACCGGGTCAAGGACTTCGCCGCGTTCTACCTCGCGCGGATCTTGAAGCTCGATCTACCCTGGGAGCCGAACCTGACCAGGCGTGACGCGGCGATCGAGAACCTGCGCAAGCAGCTCCACGGCTAGCGATTCCTGGCGGCTCCTGGCCCAGCTGGGATGGATGGATATCGCAGCTTCTGCGGGTCAAGCCGTCGTGCGGTGGTCTCCGACCCTCAGAAGTCGACGCCGATCGCGCCTTGCACGATGAACGGGTTGACCCAGACGTTCATCTTCGCCGTGCCCACCTCGACGTTGTCGAACAGCGGCAGGTCGGGCGTCTTGACCTCGACGTGGTGGACCTCCGCGCGCGCCATCATCAGGGCGATGAACTTGACGTCGAGCCGCGCGTAGACGGACTTCCACAGCCGGGCGTCGAGGCCGCCCTGGAGCACGAGGCCCGGGGCCGGCGCGATCGTCATGTCGGGCTTGTTGACCGCGGTGAGCATCGCGTTGGTGACGTGCGCGTCGTAGGAGAACAGGACGCTCGCGCCGGCGCCGACGTAGGGCCGCAGCACGCCGCCCGAGGTCAGCTGGTAGACCGCGGTGAGCACGGGCGGCAGGGCCTTGGCCTCGCCGAGCTCGGGGCCGAGCGCGCGGATGCCGGTCGGGATGCCGAGCGCGGTGGGGGCGATCGACATGTTCGCGAGCGTGCCGGTGGCCGTGAACTTCACCGTGAACGGCGGCCCGAGGATGGTCTCGAGCGACCACCGCCGGCTCGCGGTCGGCAGCACCCAGCCGAGGATGACCGCGGGGATCGACGCCGAACCGACCGTCGCCCCCGAACCCGCGATCGGCCCGTTCTGTATAGCGAGGCTCGCCGGCCCGTCGACGTCGCTGAGCACCATCTCGCGCGATGACGAGACCGGCTTCACGATCGCCCCGCCGAGGCGGAAGTAGAACGTGCGTGGATGGCTTACCGGCCTTGCCGCCGGCGCCTCCGGCCGGTCGATCTGGGGCTCGGCCTGGGGCTCGGCCTGGGGCTCGGCTCCGGCGGGCTGGGCGTACCCCAGGGCCGGCCACGCGGGCGCCGCGAGGCACCCAACCCCAAGGACGATCGATCGCGTCGCAGACGTCAGGCGCATCATGGCAGACCTCCTCGCAGCGGCGGCGAGACGAGCTGGAGCTTCATCTCGCCGCGCGGGATGACCATGTCCACCGCTCCCGACAGGCCCGGCCCACTGATGGCCACCGAGAGCGGGAGATCGGCGATGTTGGCGACCGCGATCGCGATCCGCCCGTCGGGCAAGAACCGCGCGGGACCGCGCAGGGTGACCGACAGCGGCTTGGAGTGCAGATCGTGGCTCACCAGCGGGATGTTCATGTCGGGCGCGTCGAGGTAGACCTCGAGCGAGGCGACCAGGGCCAGCGTCCCGTTGTCGTTGATGAGGAAGCCGGTGATCGGCCCGGTCTCGGGCTGCCGGATCCGCATCACCAGCATGGCGGTGGCGGTGGTCAAGGTGATGGTGCTGAGGCCGACGACCGCGGTCGCGGTCATCGTCACCGAGGTCGCGTACATCATCTGGGGCGACAGCACGGCCGGGACGCAGCTTCCCGCGGTGTCCCCGCCGGGGAGCGGACAGCCGTGGGCCAGCGGCAAGAGCTCGACGGGCATCGTGCCGGCCAGGTACATGCAGGCCTCCCGGTCAGAGGTACCGGGCAAGCAATCGGGCGAGGTGAAGCTCGCGCTCGACACCACGCCGGTCGTCCCCGTGATCCGCAGGGCCACGCGGTTTTCGTCGCGGACCGTCTCGCCGGCCTCGACAAAGCCCGAGCCATTGACGTCGGTATACGGGCTGGTCCTGGTGACCACCAGCGTGGCATCGGTCGCCGGCGCGCCGGTGAAGTCGATCACCAGAGCCGGCCCGCCGGCCGCGGCGCTGGTGTTACCGGCGAGGGGATCGAAGCTCGCCGGTTCATCGCTGAGGCCGCAGATCTCGCCGGCGGCGCAGCTCTGGTTGTTGCCGGAGACCAGCGTCAGCCGGTACTGCTTGCCGATCTGCCACGGCACGTCGGGGAAGAACGAGACGACCCGATCCTGCGCGACGAGCGTGCCGGCGACCGCCGCGAGGCACGCGCCGGTGCCGTCGACCTCTTCGAGCCGAACGGTGCCGGTGTTGCATGCGGTCCCGAGGACGATCGACGACGCCACCGGTGGTTGCGTGAACGTCACCTGGACCGGCTCGTTCGCGGCCAGCGAGAACGGCGGGTAGTTCTCGTCGCTGCTGGACCCGCCCGCGCAGCGGCCGGGGCTGCCGGCGCCGCCCCCGGTCAACGCGCACGGAGCGCCCGGGTGGACGGACGTGACGGTCAGCGGCGCGGTCGTCGCGATCAAGGGCGGCGTCGAGAACGTCAGGGGAGCGACTCCCATCAGGCGGTTGCCGGCGAGGTCGGTCACGTCGACCAGCCGGACGCGGTAGCTCGTCGAGTAGGGCAGGACGGCGAGCGGACGGATCACGACCGCCGCGCCGTGGCTCTCGATGACGCTCGGGACCGCCAGGCCGTTCGTCGTCTCGAGCTGGAGGCCCCCGGCGCGGGCGCGATCGAGATCGATCGGCTCGCTGAAGATCAGCTCGGGGGCGACGTCGACGGGCAGCTCGCCGGTGGTCCCGTTCGGCAGCGAGGCAAGCAGCACCGGCGCGCGCGCATCGGTGTCGGGCTGCGCGGTGAGATCCGTGATCAGCTCGAGCACCAGGTTCGCCGGGGCACGGGTCACGCCGAGCAGGTCGAGATCCATCGCGATCACGCTCTCGATGTCGAGCACGCCCTGGGTCGCGATCACGACGCCCGAGGCATCTACCCCGAGCACGGTCTGGGTGAGCACCGCGTTGCCTTCCGGATCGGTAGCATAGACCGCGAGATCCAAGCTGAGGTCGACCAGGAGCGGCGAGCGCTCGTTCTCGGGTCGCTGGCCCGGCGGGTGATACGGGTTGCGGTAGAGCCGCCCGCCGCCGTCGGTCAAGAGCTCGATCTCGATGTCGCCGGTCGACAGCCCGGACGGCAGCTCGCCGCCGAGCTTCACGTCGAGCCCGCTCGCCTTGAGCCGCTGGCCGCGCCGGATCGTGAACGCGATCGGCCCGCCGAGCGCCAGGGGATCGCCGAGCTCGACGGCGAGCACGCTCGGCAGCATCTGGGACGTGTTGTGGCCGATCAGCGGATGGTCGAGCGAGATCACGTTGCGATCGGCCCCCGTGTGCGAGACCGTCGAGCCAGGGTCGCCGGTCTGGCGCGTGCGCAGCGCCTGCGGGATCGGGTGATCGGCCCCGATCCGCCGCGGGGTCAGCGTGATCACCGTGGGCGTCACCGGCTGTCCGCCGAGGTCTGTGATCTGACCGCCGATCTTCACCTGGTACGACTTGCCCGCCACCAGATCGGTGGTCGGATCGATCGAGACGTGGATGTCGCCGGCGAGCAAGGTTGCGGGCACCGGGGCGCCCGACGCCTGATCGACGAGCTCGATCGCGCCCGGCGCGAGCACCACGGTGCGCGGATCGAGCGGCTCCGAGAACACGAGCCGGATGGTCGAGCTCTCGAACATCGGCCGGAACGCCTCGGGCGTCGTCGGCGGGGCGCCGTTCACCGCGATCAGCGCCGGGGCCGCGGCGCGCGGCCGCGTGTTCCGGGTCGTGAAGCGGAACAAGGGACCCTGCGCCGGTAGGTTGTTCGCCGTCGGCGCGAGCGCGGAGCGGGCATAGACCGCGTACGTCGTGCCCGGCGCGAACGCGACCCCGGTGAACTGGACGGTCCTGCCGTCGCCGACGACCTCCGCGGTCGCCGCGACCGGGCCGTCGGGGCCGACCAGGCAGAACGCGCCGGTCACGTCCGCGGCGGTCCCGGTGCACGGGCCGATCGCGCCGGCGTCGACCGGATCGGAGAACGTCACCAGCACGCGCGCGCCGAGCGGAACGTCGAGCTGCGCGTCGAGCGGATACGTGTACACGACCCCTGGCTCGGCGGTCGCGAGCGGGGCCGTGGTCTGCGAGCACGCGGCGATCGCGGCGACCGCGACGACGAGGCGGGAGGCAGCCTGCATGGCTGGACCGTAGCAATGGTGATCGATCACCACCATTGAACCTCCCTCGACTCTCACTGTGCGCCACAGGGATATAAGCGAATATCTCTGATATCCCAGCAGCCCATCCGGATATCATCAGACTGGCAATCGAATCGGAGGCTCGCCGGAGATCGCGCGGGCGGCGCTGCCCGCTCACGGCCCTGCGGGCGCCCGGGCACGTGCTCAGTCCAGCGCGATCTTGAGCCCCATGGCGTCCCTGATGTGGAGCAGGGCCTCGGCGTTGCCGCGGGCGTCGTCGACCGGGTGGTGGGAGTGTCGCGTCTTGCGCAGGTGCTTGAACGTCTGGAACGTATCCTTGACGAGCCCCTTGTAGAGCGACCCCAGGTTCATCGAGCTGAACCCAAATGGGTTCTTGCCGAGGAAGTGGTGAAAGTACCAGTTGATGAATTGCCAATCGAACCCGTTATTGTCCGAGACGAACACCAGCCGCTTGCCGGCCCGCTCCTTGAGCCAGCGATCAAACCCGGCCATGACCTCCTTCGGATCATCGAAGCCGAGCGTGTCGTCGCGCGAGAAGCCGCTCACCTTGAGCGCCTCGGGCACCCAGCGCTCCGAGATCGGCCGGAGCTGGCCGTAGAAGGTGCGCCCCAGCCCCGGCTCCACGATGATCGCCCCGAAGCAGACCATCGAAAAGTCACCCGGGATCGGGCCATCGGCCTCGATATCGACCATCACGTAGCTCATGGCGTCATGACGCCACAGGAGCGCCCCTGATGCAAAGAGCCGCCGGGCGCCGGACACCAAGGGGCTAGGGCGCCAGCAGCCGGGCCTGTGCCTCGTCCACCGCGGCGTCGGCGAGGGCGCGTAGCTCGGCGTCGGTGCGGTCCTGGATCGGGTGCGGCACGAAGACGTGCGCGGGGCTCGCGCCGAGCGCGCTCGCCTGGGCCGCCGCGGCGGCGACGAACTCGGTCGACGCCACGAACACGCCGGGCAGCCCCAGGGCCTCGAGGCCGATGATGTCGTGCACACTGCACGACGTGCAGCTCCCTCAATCAGCGAGCGCTTCGATCACGGCGTCGCACTCCTGGGCGATCCGCTTGCGCAGATCGGGCGGCGCGGGCTTGGTGAACGTGGGCTTGGTGTAGCGGCGCACCGTCGCCCCGCGCGCGGTGAGTTGCTCCGCGAACCGATCGAGGAAGACGTTGCCGCGCGGCTTCGAGATATCGAGCAGGGCGACGATCTTGCCCGCGAGCGCCGGCAGGCGGGGGGCACGCGGGCGCTCGGCGGGGCGGCGCTCACCGGTGGGATCGAGCAACGTGGTCATGGACGCACTTCCTGTGTGGTGAGCTGGCTGCCGCGCGGGCCCGACACCCAGCCTTCGATGATGGCCGAGAACATCCCGGCGGTGCCGCCAGCGTGCACGATCGCCAGGTCAGGGCCGAGGAACTTGGGCAGCCGCCGGCCACGGGCGAGCTCAGCCGGCACTCCCTCGTCGATCCCGCCGGCGCCCCGGGTGATCTCGTCGCCATCGAGCAAGAGGAGCGCGTCGAGCTCCTTGCGAAGGCGCGCCTTGTTCCACCCGGCCGCGGCGAACACGCGGGCGTGCTCGGGCGACACCACGAGCACCGCGCTCATCGCCATCACCAGCTTGGGGTGGCTGACGGCGCGGAGCTTGGCGGCGAACGTCCGCACGAGCGATTCCGGCGTGCGCGAGATCTGGTCGACGATGGCGGATGGCCCGTGGCCGGAGAACAGCGTGACCGTCGACGCGCCGGGGGCGAACCCGCGCTCCACCGACAGGGACTCCCACGGCGAGCCGGCCTCGTCCTCGGCGAAGCAGAACGTGTACTTGCCCGGGGCGCCGAACGCCGCCCGGTCGATGCCGCCGGGAACGCCCCCGCCGATGTTGCGGACGACGAGCTGCAGCGCTCGGCCGATCGTCGCGTTGGCCCGGTTGCCCTGGCCCATGCAGTTGACGCCGCTGTTCATGCCGATCTGCGCCGCGATCGGCCCGTTCACGACGACCACCGGGCCCGAGAAGTACGTCGTACACAGGAGCCCGTGCATGTTGAACGCGTCGGTGCACGCCGCCTCGACCGCGGCGAGCACGACCGGCAGGTACTCCGGCTTGCACCCGGCCATGACCGCGTTGATCGCGACCTTCTCGACGGTGACCGGCACCAGATCGGGCGGGACCACGGCCACCACCTCGCCGGGGGCGCGGCGCGTGCCGTCGAGCATGCGCAGGACCCGCGCCGCCGTGGGGGGCACGACCGGCAGGCCGTCGGTCCAGCCGCGATCGTAGGCCGTCTCGATCTCGTCCTCGATCGCGCCGAGCTCGATCCGCCGCGCCTTGAGGCGGTCGCCCTCGAAGCGGGCGCGCAACGCATCGGCCAGGTCCGGGTCGACCGAGCGCGAGCCGCAGCCCGGCCGGTGGGCGGGTAAGCCGGCCCCCAGAGGGCTCACGCCGGTCAGCTGCTCCCAGTCGGCGCGCGACCAGCCCTCCGTGCGCGCGACCTCGCGGCCGTCCTCGACCTTCAGCAGGGTGGGCACGGTCTCGATGCGGTGGTGCCACGACACGACGAGCTCGTGATCGTCAACGCGGGGCGCGATCGTCGCCGGGAAGCTCGGGTCATCCTGCGTGTACACGGTGAGCGCCTGGCCGCGCGCGGCGATCTCGCCGAGCACCGGGACTACGAGGCCGCAGGTCGGGCAATCCCGCTTCACCACGGCGACTAGCCCCTCGGGCAGACGGGGCGGGGCATCCACCATGTGGCGAGTCTAGTCCGGACCACCGCGCAGAAACAAGCCGGCGCGATCGGGCGTCACTCCGCCCACATCGTGATCTCGGTCGCCGCCGTCATCGCGAGCTCGTAGGTGCGATCCCAGTCGGGGTGGCGCAGGAGGATGAAGCCATCGCTGACCAGCGTCTTCTTCCAGTCGCGGCGCTGGCTGCCGAACGGCAGCAGCCGCTGCTCGACGACGTGCTCGCCGTGGCGCGCCAGGAACTCGCGGAGCCCATCGATCCGCGTGATCCGGCCGTGGCCCTTGGCGCGCTTGAAGATGATCGCCGCGTTGTACTTGCGAGTCGTGGGCGCCTCGAACCGGCCCCAGCACACCGCGCGGGCCCACTCGCGGAACAGATCGATGTCGCAGGTGTAGTTCATCTGATCGACCAGGTGCGCGCCGCCGGGGCGGCAGCCGATCTCGCCGAACACGACCTCTCCGTTGGCCTTGCGGAACCACTCCATGTGGGTGAAGCCATCGCCCATGCCGAGCGCGCCGAGCACGCGGTGGCCGAGCGCGATGCCATCGGCGAGCTTGGGCTGCGCCATGTCGCGCACGGTGATGATGACGGGGCTGATCCACTCATTGGTGCGCGCGACGAGTGGGCGCGGCAGGTACTGCGCGACGTTGGCGAACGCCGGGACGCCGGCGATGCTCACGGTGTCGAACGTGTACTCCTCGCCGTCGACGAACTCCTCGCAGCTTGCCTCGGAGACGTGGCGCATCCGGGCGAGCGCGGCGTCGAGCTCGCCGGTGGTGTCGGCGCGATAGGTGTCGGCGCTGCCGGCGCCCGCGATCGGCTTCACGATCAACGGAAACCCGATCCGCTCGGCGGCGGCGCGGGTCTCGGCTACCGTGCGCACGCGGACCGCGCGGGGGACCCGCAGCCCGGCGGCGGCGACGCGGTCCTTCATCAACTGCTTGTCGCGAAACCCCTGGACGGTGTCGACCGTCATCCCGGGGACGCCGAACCGCTCGCGCAGCCGCGCCGCGGTCAGCACGACGACCTCCCAGTTGGCGAGCACGCGGTCGATCTCCCGGCCGCGCAGCCAGGTGGCCACGCGCTCGACGACGTCGGCCTCGTCGAGGATACGCGGGACCTGGAGGTAGTCGTGCAGGTACGGCTTGAGCGTGCTCGGCAGCGCCGCGAGCGGCGTGTCGCCGACGCCATACACCTCGGCGCCGACCTCGGCGAGGCCGCGCGTGTACTGCTGCATCTCCGGCGGGTAGCTCGGCGCGAGGAACACGACCTTCATCGCGGCCATGCTACAACGCGGCCATGCGCAACGTGGTGTTCGTGGCGCCGTTCCCCCTCGATACGACGATGCGGTTCGCCCGCGCCGCCGCCGGCCTGGGTGACGTGCGCCTGCTCGGCATCCTGCAGGAGCCGCCGCGGGGGGGCGACGCCGGCCTGTTCGTCGACCTCGTGACCGTGCGCGACGGGCTCGACGCCCGCCAGCTCATCGAGGCCGCGCGTGTGCTCGAGCGCCGCCACGGGCCGATCCACCGCGTGCTCGGCATCCTCGAGGCGCTGCAGGTCCAGCTCGGCGAGGTCCGCCGCGCGCTCGGCGTCCCCGGCACGAGCCCCGATACCGCCGACCTGTTTCGCGACAAGGCGCGCATGAAGGACGAGCTCCGCCGCCACGGCCTGCCGTGCGCGCGGCATCGCCTGCTCCGGTCGTGGAGCGACGCGGAGGGCTTCGTCGCCGAGGTCGGGCTGCCGCTGGTCCTGAAGCCGCCCGCGGGCATGGGCTGCAAGGCCACCTGGCGGGTGCGTAGCCTCGATGAGCTGCGCGGCGCGCTCGCGGCGATCCACGCCTCACCCGACAACCCCGCGCTTGCCGAGGAGCTGCTGTCCGGCAAGGAGCACAGCTTCGAGACGATCACGATCGGCGGCCAGGTCCGGTTCCACTCGCTGTCGCGCTACTACCCGACGCCGCTCGAGGTGATGGAGACGCCGTGGATCCAGTGGGTCTGCGTGCTGCCGCGCGACATCTCGGGCCCCGAGTGGGCCGACGCGACCGAGCTCGGCGTGCGCGCGGTCACCGCGCTCGGGCTCGACACCGGCTTCACCCACATGGAGTGGTTCCGGCGCGACGACGGCTCGCTGGCGATCGGCGAGATCGCCGCGCGGCCGCCGGGCGCCAACATCGTGCGCATGAACGGCTTCGCGCACGACGCCGACATGTATCGCGCCTGGGCGCGCGCCGTGGTCGACGATGGCTTCGATGGCCCGTTCGCCCGCAAGTACGCCGTCGGATGCGCCTACCTGCGCGGGGTCGGGCGTGGGCGGGTGCTGCGGGTCACCGGCGTCGATCGCGCGCAGGAGCTCGTCGGCCGCCACGTCGTCGAGGCGCGCTTGCCCGAGCCCGGCGCGCCGCGCAGCGACAGCTACGAGGGCGACGGCCACGTCATCGTCCGCCATCCGGACACCGAGGTCGTCACCGCCGTGATGAAGACGATCATCGAGACGATCCAGGTCCAGTACGGCTGACCGCACACCAGGCCCGATGTATGCGCGAGGCGCTGCACGCCGACACTGTGTGTGTGAAGAACTGTCTCTGGCATGAATCTCGGCCGGCGAACCGGCGTAGGCTAGGGACAAGTCCGTCGGAGGTAAGTATGCGCGCACAACTGTCTCGGGTCCTGTTCACGGCGATGCTAGGGGGAGCGCTCCTGTCGACTGCGGGGCGCTCGTACGCCGACCCTGATCATCATGAGAAGCGCGAGGAGCGTCGCGAGGATCGTCGCGAAGACCGGCGCGAAGAGCGTCACGAGGAGCGCCGCGAGGAGAAGCACGAAGAGCGCCGCGAGGAGCGGCGTGAAGAACGTCACGAAGCGCACCGTGATGGCCGGCACCCCTACGAGGCACCGCCGGCGCTTCGCGTCGAGCGCCATGAGGAGCGCCGCGGCCACGTCTGGATCAACGGTAGGTGGGACTGGCGCGACGGCAAGTACCAGTGGGTCGGCGGGCGCTACGAGCCCGAGCGCCGCGGCTATCGCTGGCGCGAGCCGCGCTGGGAGGTACGCGACGGCGCCTACGTTCGCGTCGAGGGCGAGTGGTACGCACCCGGACCGGCCGTTGCTCCCCCGTCGCTGCGCGAGGAGCGCTGGGAGGCTCGTCAGGGGTTTGTCTGGGTGCGCGGCCGGTGGGACTGGCGCAACGGCGAGTGGGCCTGGACGCCGGGCCACTACGAGCGCGAGCGTACCGGCTACATCTGGCGCGAGCCGCGCTGGGAGCAGCGCGACGGCGTCTACGTGAACGTCGAAGGCGGCTGGGTCGTCCGCTGATTCGGAGTGATGGTGCCCAGGCACTGATGGCCGTTGTACGGTGCTATCGCAGCACGTCCAAGATGCTGGCCGCGGTGAGGCGCGCGCCTACGAAGAAAGCGACTTGAGCGCTTCGTCATCGAGGACCAACGTGGGGCGCCGCAGGGGCTTCGTGCACTCGCCGGTAAACACGACGGACCAGCGCGAGTACTTTCGCGTGTTCCGGATGGGATCAAAGGCGGCCCGACGAGTGGGGCCATATCCAACGATCTGCGCTGCGCGCTAGCGCGGCGGCAGCACCAGCCGCTCGAGCAGCTGATCGAGCGCCGCGCTGGGCTGGTCGCACAGCCCGGTGTGGACCGGCGAGGTCTGGATGACCGCGCTGCGCGGCGCGACCAGCCAGTGGAACCGCTCGCCGCGGGGCAGCGCCGCGATCGGCCCGCCACGTGGGTCGCCGGCCGCGATCAGCGGGATCAGCGCGAGCGCCGTGGCGATCTCATCGGCGTCGGACGAGGGCGACAGCGCGTGGAGCCGCGTGGGGTCGAGCGCGATCTTGGCGGCGAGGTAGCCTTGCGTGGGGCACGAGACGATCACGCCGACGTTGATCAGCTCGCCGCGTTCGACGCGCGGCACGACCCGGACGAGCGCGTAGTCAAACGAGCTGGCCACGGATCGCCTCCTCGACGAACGCGCGCGGCGCCGCCACCCGCGACGACAGGTGCTCGACGTAGCGCTGTCGCATGATCTCGGGCGTCGTCTCGCCGATAAGCCAGGCATCGGGCACCTGGGCGACGATCTCGCGCAGCGCGGCCAGGGTGATCCGCGGCGCGAGCGCGGCATCGGCGGCGCGCAGGTCGCCGGCGAGCGGCAACAGCGCGTGGTGGCGGATCATCGCGAACGGCGTGCGGCTCTTCGCGAGGTAGTCGATCTCCTCAAGGGGGGCCCTCGCCGCGTGGTGTTCCCGAGGCTCGCCTTGCAGCGGGCCGGAGTCGATCGGTCCGGCTCGGGGCCAGTCGTGGTGGAAGTACAGCGCCGCGCCGTGATCGATCAGGTAGAGCTGGCGGTGCCAGCGCAGCATGTTGGGGTTCTTCGCCGTGCGATCGACGTTGGTGATGAAGGCGTCGAACCACACCACCGCCGCCGCCAGCGCCGGATCGGGCGGCGGGGCCAGCGCCGGCTCCCAGTTGAGCGCCCCGGGCAGATAGTCGAGCGCGATGTTGAGCCCGGCGCTCTTGCGCAGGAGCTCCTGGATCTCCTCGTCGGGCTCGGACCGCGCAAGCAGCGCGTCGAACTCGATCAACACGAGCTGCGGGACCGGCAAGCCGAGCAGGCGGCCGATCTCGCCGGCGATGAGCTCGGCGACCAGCGCGCGCGGGCCCTGCGCTGCTCCGCAAAACTTCGCGACGTACGTACCATCGTCGTCGGCCTCGACGATCGCCGGCACGGAGCCGCCTTCCCGCAACGGCGTCAGGTAACGGATCGCGCGGACCGTGCGCACGCGCGTACTCTAGCGCGCTTGCCGGTCCTCACCGCGCGGCCGGAGCGCGATCCCGAGCTGGCGCTGGAAGTAGATCGCGATGTACTCGGGCAGGCGCGCCGGATCTCGGAAGTTCTCGAACCGCTTGATCAGGCGCTCGTCCCTGGCCTCGGTGAGGTGCACGATGCGCCACAGGTTGAGCGGCGCCGTCTCGCTGCCGCCCACCGCGTGCTCGACGTGGAACACCGGCTGGGCCGGCTCGATGTGAACCAGCGTGCCGTCATCGCGGCGGGCTTCGCGCGCCCCCAGGAAGGTCACGCGGCGCTCGCGGTGGTTGACGGCGACGAGCTCGAGGACTGGCCCAAATTCGGCGGGCGAGAGCCAGACCCGCTGCTCGCTCAACCGGACGAAGGTCTCGGCGCCGTCGGGCAACGACCGGTGGCCGAACGTGGTGCTCGACCGGACCGGGGTGGGGATGTACGTGACGGGATCCCACGCCTTCTTGAGCTCGTTGTCCCACAGCTGGGCGGCGGTCATCGACGCGGGCGCGCTCGTGACATAGCCCGCGGTCACCACACGATTGAGATCGAGCGGCAAAAGCTCGATCGGCGTGTGGCTGGGATCGCTCCACGCGCGCGCGAACGCGGCTTCTACCGTCGAGCTCGAGTCGATCTCGGCTTGCTTCACGGCACATCGTCGTGCGAGGTGTGCGCGCCGTCAAGAACTGATCTGGCTGCTCCAGGTTCGAGTCCCGTCGATCCCGGACTTGAGCAACGTGCGTCTGGCGCGCTGCGCCTGGCGATCCGCGAGGGCGACGTGGACGAGCACGATGACCGTCCCGATCGTCAGGTCCGCGAACGTCTTCACGATCCGATCGGCTGTGCCCCACATCTCACACCTCACATGCGATGTGGACCGATGGATAGAACTCGCTCAGGAAGGTCGCGAACTCACGGTTGGTTGCGTACGATCCCACCAGGACCACGGTCTGGATCCGCTGGGGTTTCTCGAGTCGCATGATGGCCTCCAGTGGTGTCCCGACCACGATGATGCCTTCGTCGGCGTCGGTGACGGACGACTGGTCTGATGAGATGATCATCGTCTTCTGCGTCTGCTGCATCGCGGCTTGCCACCCCTGTGAGGAGGTCACGGCGTGCAACCGCAAGACCATCGCCTCGGAACCGTTCGTATGGGGTGGGCTGCCACGAATTGCCACCTAGGCTGGTGTCTCGATTGCGCGGGCTCAACCTCAGTCCTCGCCTGTGGAGTGTGCGAATTCGCTCGCTGTGCGCATGCTCCTCAGCGCTCCCGCTACGCGCTATCGGCGTACGCGGCCGGATTGCCGGCGCTCCGACTTGTACGAGGCCAGGGGCTCCTGACTGACCGGCTGTGGCTAGAAGCTGCCGCTCAGCACGAGCCCCGCACCCGCGCGCGTGACGAGCGGCGTCACGACCTTGCCGTCGGCTTCACGCTCGCTCGTGGCCTTCAGGTAGTACCAGACGAGGCCACCGGTCAGGGCGGCGACGCCGACGGTGCCGACGGCAATGCCGAGGTCGACCTCGTTCATGCCGGACTTCGCCTGGTCGAACACCGGATCGCCCGGAGCGGCGGTGCAGCGGTTCGACGAGATCGAGCAGCTCGACGGCACCTTGCGAACACCGAGGACGCCGAGCACGACACCGGTCGCGGTCGCGGCGGCGCCAGCGCCGATCAGGACGCGCGATCCGGCTGGGTGGACCGTCTTGACCTCGGGCTCGCGGGCCGTCATGCCAGCGTCCGGGCGCCCGCCAGCGGTCGGCGTCGGGGCGTTGATCGCATTGAACGTGGCGATCACGGGCCGGCCCTTCTCGCCGGTGCCCACCACGAGCATGACGGTCTGGTCCTTGCCGCCGCTGGTGAACCGGACGATGTGCTTGCCCGGATCGACATCGTGCGGCTTGCCGTCTTCGAGCCGGGTCACGATCAGGTTGTCGTCCACGTAGACCGCCGTGTCGGGAAGATCGCCACCTTGTGCATCGCGCGCGGCGAACGTCAGCGATGACTGCTGATGGGTCAGATCATCGGCGAACCGCGCGCAATCGCTTTGCACCAGCGGTGGACACGAGGGCTGCTCACAGGTCAGGAACAGCTTGCGTGCGAGCGAGAACTTACCTTGCTCCTTGGCGTCTTGACCTCGACTGTGGGCGTCGATGCACTGGTCTTTGGAGATCGGTTCGGCGGAGACCAGCGGGCTCGACAGGGAGCTTGCGATCGTGAGGACGATCCCGGGTGCGTGGCGTGCGGCGGTCATGGGGCGGTGCTCCTTGGTGGTCGGGCTCAACTAGATGCAGCTGGGTTTGAAGATCTTCTTCTGATCTTCGTAGTAGTAGGGGGGATTGCAGTCGGCGCCGGGATCCGCGGCGGACGGGGGCGTGGCGGGCGATGACGAAGCGGCGTCTGCAGGTGGCCGGGCTCCGGCGGACGGGGGCTTCCGCTGCGGCGCCGTGGGCTGGTGTTGCGGGTGGAGCTTGCGAGCAGGCGCGCCGGTGTTGTGCACGACTGCCGGCGCGGCGAGAGGCTCGCCCCGGAGCTCGATGGGGCCCGACTCCGGCTCGGGCTGGTCCGGTCTTGCGATGCCACCGGTCGGGGCGGCTGCGGTCGGCACCGCCCGTGCTGGCAGCTCGACCGAGCGCACCGCGGGCACCCCGGGTCCCGGATGATCCGCGGGTACAAACGCGGCCGGAGCCAGGACCGGGGCCGTTACCGCGGCAGCGGGACCGCGTCCGGCGAACACGATGCCGACCGCGAGCACGGCGACGAGGCCGCACAAGAGCCCGATCAAGGCGTTGGTTCCACCCCGCTGCCTGGGCGGCGTGGGATACGGTTGCGTCAGCGGCACGCCCGGATCGGCCGGGAACGCGACCTGCGTTGCCCTTCGCACCTCGCCGGTGGCCGGCACGGGGCGGCGTTGCATGGTGGTCCCGAGGCGTCGCCAGCTCGCCTCTTCGGCCGCGAGGACGCGATCGTGCTTGTCGATGAACGGTTTGCCCAGCGACTTGAGCCAGGCCGCGACATCGCTCAGCGAGGCCGGCTGGATCACATCGATCAGCGCTTGTTCCATGGTGGCGGCGGTTGGCCAGCGGTCGGTCACCTCGACGGCGAGCCCGATCTTGATGATCGGCTCGATCGCCTGTAGCGTGCGCCAGTGCTCGGCTTCGAGCATGCCCCGCTCGCTCGCGAGCGCCTCGGTGATCGTGGGTAGCTCGCCTTTCATGATCGTCGCGACGAGCTCGGCCTCGGCTTGCGCGGTCTGGTGCATGCGGTGGCCGACCAGGAGCTCCCACAGCAACACGGTGAGCGAGTAGAGATCGCTCTGCCTTGTGGCCTGGCCGCGCAGCTGCTCCGGCGCCGAATACGCCAGCTTGCCCTTGAACAGACCGTCGCGCGTGACGTGCGCCCCCATCGCGGCCTTTGCGACGCCGAAATCGAGCAGCCGCGCGGTTCCATCGGTCGCGACCATCACGTTCTGCGGCGACACGTCACGATGAACGATGTCGAGCGGCATGCCCATCTCATCGAGCGTCTCGTGGGCCGCGTGCAGGCCGGAGAGCACCTGGCACGCGATCGACACCGCGATATCGGGCGCGATGTGCGCCTTGCCCTGGTGCGCGGTACGCAAGAGCCAGTGCAGCGGGGCCCCGTGCACGTACTCCTGGACGAGGATCGCCTCCGCACCGGTCGTCACGACGTCGAGGACCGGGACCACGTTGCGGTGGTGAACCTTCGACGCGATCCGGGCTTCCTCGAGGAACATCGCGACGAACTCCGGGTCCTCGGCGAACTCGGGAAGCAGGCGCTTGGCAGCGACGATCCGGCTGAATCCTACGTCCCCTATCAGACGGGCAATGTGAATCGTGGCCATGCCGCCACGGGCGATCTGGCGATGCAGCAGATATCGCCCGATCGTGATGGGTGGTGGCTCCGGTGCGAGGCCTTGCTCGGCGGAGCCGTACGGAAGTTCGGTCATATTGGCGGCCTCACTCGAAGAACTGGATCGGAATCCCGGCGCTCCAGAAATACAGATTTTTGAACGACCCGTCGGGCTGGAGGATGGTTCCCCATACCGAGTTGGAGTACTGGTGGTTGCTCGCCGAGAAGCCGGACGTCGCCCCGATCCCGAGCCCCAGATCCGGAAGCCGCTCGAACGAATCGACGATCGAGGATGGGGTGAACGGCCCCTTGTGCGCGTCGAGGCCGGCGATGAACACGCGCGCCGCGACGTAGCCCTCGAGCGACGTGAACGAGGGCAGCGCGCCGCTCTGCGCGATCAGCTTGTTGTAGGCGGCGACCACGTCGCTGGAGTCGCCCTGGTAGTTCGGGACGACCTGCGAGATCACGACGTTGTCGGTGAAGTAGCTGCTGGCGGCCCCCGGGATCTTGCCCGCCGCGGCGAGGTGGTTCGAGAGCTCGTTCGCCCCGACGAACGACACGTTGCTGAACAACAGCTTGAGCCGGCTCGCCTTGTTCGCCGGCGTTGACTGACCGTCCCACTGCCACGTTCGCAGCTGCTGGATGAAGGCCGCGCCGGCACCGTAGGTGTCGGTCATCATGATACCGAAGGTGATCGGGTTGCCGGACGTATCCGCGGTGAGGAGCTGCGTGAGGTACGCTTCGGCGGCGGCTACCTGCGCCGGCACGCTGGTGTCATCGTTGCGTACGTAGCGTACCCGGAAGATCGGCGTGATCGGATCCGCGGTGGCGGGGAACGAGCCGAGCGTATTCTTGTAGGCAGCGACGAGCCCGTCGTAGCCGTTCTGCCCGAACGAGTCCGCCTGATCGAAGCTGATGATGTTCTTGTAGCTCTGGACGCCCTTCTTCCTGAAGTACTCGATCGTGGCCTGGGCTTCCTGGGCGTAGCTCGCGCGCACGTTGAAGATGTAGCGCCCGCACGCGCCGGAGGACGTATCGCGGAGCAGCGTCGAAGCACCGGTGAACGCCCCGAAAAATACGGTGCCGGTCTCGATCGCGACGGGCGCCGATCGCACCATCGTCGGCGTTCCAACGTTACCGAGGATCGCGAGCACGGCGGCAGGCCCGCGATAGAGGGCGGTCGCGGACACCGGCGGCGCGCCGGCGACGATCGGCGCCGCGGTCGTCGGGCACCTGGGGGCAGCGGTCTGGGAGACCTGCACATCGACGAGGTTGCGCGCGGCCGCTTCGGCGAGATCCGGTTGATACGCGTCGTCGCGGAACTGGAGTTGCAGCTGGCGGCCGCGAATACCGCCAGCAGCATTTTTCTCCTGGAACGCGAGCTCGATCCCGAGCTTCATGTTCGTGCCGAGGGCCTGGTTCGTTCCACTCACGGGGGCGCTCTGTCCGATGACGAGCGGAGCATCTTCCACACGGACGCATACCGCCTGTTGATCGCGCTGCTCGCAAACCAGGCCGGCTCCACAATCACTATCGATATTGCACGACTCAGGTGTGAACTCTGTCGAGCATGCCGTGGTTACCAAGAGCCCGAGACATTGCGCTGTACGCGAACCTGTCATGACCGTAAATGTGCAAGTTTGAACTATGAAGGCAAGGTGGAATACTTGGATATCGTGTCGCTCTCGGCGAATACCTCGGCTGAGTGCATACCGGGTGCAGCGAAAATGCACACGAGCGAAAATGCACACTAGAGATCGGCCGGGAATTGCGTTCCCCCGAGACGAGCGCGCACGGGGTATCGTCGCAGCACGTGAGTACGGGGACCGCGGTCGCCGAGCACCTCACAGCTCAAGCGTGCGGGAGTGCTACACGCCCACGATGTGCGCATTGCGAGACCAACATGAGTAATGAATGGCGAGACCGCGCGTAGGGGCTCACCAGGGAGTCATCCCGCTCGCGGCGCGAGGTACCAGCCGTGACGAGGCTGAACGCGCGAGCAGGTTGCGGTCGCGCCTCCGGTCGGCCTACCGCACGAGCGATTTATTCGCCGCTCACTCGCCGCTCTCCACGAGGATGCCGACCGCCCAGGGACGGACGTTCTCCCCGGAGAGCACGTACACCCCGCCCGCCGTGCCCGTGGTCGCGTTCGCCGGGACGTGGAGCGTCAGCGTCACCGAGACGCCGTTGTTGATCATGTTGCTGCTGAACGTGGGCCTCATCTGGTCCAGGGTCAGCTCCGAGCGATCGGAGACCTGGGTGCTGAGCTTCCAGTCCGGCACTTCGCTGGTCGACCACCCGGTGAGCTTGAAGGTCACCGAGCCGCCCCGCGGGACGACCTGCATGGTCGACGGTACGGCGCTGACGTCGCTCCAGGTATCGTCGGGGACGAACGGGGTGCACGGCGACTTGCGGGCCTCCGCGGCGTGGTTCGAGTAGACCCGCGGGAGCGTGAAGCCGTCCTGGACGACCGGCGGCTCGCCATTGCACAGATCGGCGACCTCGCCGCGGATGAGCGACCACGGGTCGGTCATCGGCGGATCGGCATAGTACCCGTCCATCGGCCGGTGGTACGGATCGGTAACGGCGTCGATCAGCTGGTGCGCGGCCGTCGCGGTCGTCGCGGCCAGGCCGTGGTTGTCGTCGAACACGACCGCGATCGGGACCTGAACGCCGGCGAGCCTGGGCACGGCCATGGCGTCGAGGGTGAGCACGTCGTGGTAGCCGCGGACACCAGTGAGCCCCTGGTCGCGCATCACGTTCGACGGGATGTAGATCATGTACAGGAACTGATTGCCGGTCGCCGCCGGCGGCAGCACGCTACCGTCGGCGATCAATTGCTGGATCTGGGCCGCGATCTGGGCTCGGGTGACGGACGCCGGAGCCGGGCCTAGCCGGAACTTCTGGGCATGGCTGCCGGCGCGAATGCCGTACTCCGCGCCGACGGAGGTGTACCAGGACGATCCGACGATCGCGTCGCCGAACGCCTCGACCTGATCGACCGCCGCGTAGCCCTGGTAGGTGATCGTGACGAGATGAAGGTTCGACAGCACCGTGCCGGCATGAGGGATCGCCAGCGGCATCGGCACGTGCGGCGCGGGCTGGAACGGCGGCGCGACGAGCATTGCGTCGGCGGAGGGAAGCTGGTTGTCTCCGCATGCCCACAGGCAAACCCCCAGCGCCATGACCAGTCGCCACATCCCCACAACACACACCAGGTGGCCGACAATTTCAACAGGCATGAGGCGGCCCGGTAAAATTACGCAGCGAGTCGCCGGCCGGCCGGGTTGTCTCGCTGCACCAACTCACCGTTGTGATCTGTGCCGGCGTTTGGGGTTGACTTCTATACGCGCGCCCACCTACGACGAACTGTTAACAAGCCGGTGCGACACCGCCATGTCCCATGGACACCGCGGTGATTGGCGCCACACTGGAACCCGTCGATGTGGCTGATCCGAACTGCGCTCCGGCGCCCCTACTCCTTCGTCGTCATGGCGCTGCTGATCGCGATCGGCGGTGTCGTCTCGATCCTCGGCACCCCGACCGACATCTTCCCGAGCATCAACATCCCGGTGGTGTCGGTGATCTGGAACTACGGCGGCCTCCAGCCCGAGGAGATGGAGAAGCGCATCGTCAATAACTTCGAGCGCTTCCTGACGACGATCGTCAGCGACATCGACCACATGGAGAGCCAGACCTTGACCGGGATCTCGGTCGTCAAGGTCTACCTTCACCCCGGCGCCAACGTCTCGCAGGCGATCGCGCAGACCACGGCGATCGCGCAGACCGCGGTGCGGTCGATGCCGCCGGGGACGGTCCCCCCGCTCATCATGCAGTACAGCGCGACGAGCGTGCCGATCATGCAGATTGCGCTCGAGAGCGACACGCTGTCCGAGCAGCAGCTGTTCGACTACGGCGTCAACTTCATCCGCAACGAGATCGCGACGATCCCGGGGGCGCAGATCCCGTACCCGTACGGTGGCAAGCAGCGCCAGATCATGATCGACATCGACGCGCAGCGCCTGCACGCCCTCGGGCTGTCGCCGCGCGACGTGCAGAGCGCGCTGTCCAGCCAGAACGTGATCCTGCCGTCGGGCACGGCGAAGCTCGGCACCAACGAGTACCCGATCGTCATCGCCGCCAGCCCGGAGACGCTCGTCGAGATCGCGGGGCTGCCGATGAAGACGGCCTTTGGCCGCACCATCTATATTCGCGACGTCGCGAACGTCCGCGACGGCAACGCGCCGCAGACCAACCTGGTCCACGTCGAGGGCCGGCGCTCGGTCCTCATGTCGATCATGAAGAACGGCGATGCATCGACGCTCGAGGTCAACGCGCGGATCCGCGAGGCGATCCCGCACGCGCTCGAGCGCCTGCCGAAGGAGGCGCAAGGCAAGATCCAGGTCAAGATGCTGTTCGATCAGTCGATCTTCGTCCGCGCGTCGATCGACGGCGTCGTGCGCGAGGCGCTGATCGCCGCGGCGCTCACGGGGCTGATGATCCTGATGTTCCTGGGCAGCTGGCGGTCGACGCTGACCGTGGTGATCTCGATCCCGCTGTCGATCCTGTTTTCGACGATCGTTTTGTGGGCGCTCGGCGAGACGCTCAACGTCATGACGCTCGGCGGCCTCGCGCTGGCGGTCGGCATCCTCGTCGACGACGCGACCGTCGCGATCGAGAACATCCACCGCAACATGCACCAGCGCAAGCCATTCACTCGCGCGATCATCGATGGCGCGCAGCAGATCGCGGTCCCGGCGTTCGTGTCGACCTTGTGCATCTGCATCGTGTTCGCGCCGATCGCGTTCTTGACCGGCGCGGCGCGTTCGCTGTTCGTGCCGATGGCGCTGGCCGTCGTGTTCGCGATGTTGATGTCCTACCTGCTGTCGCGGACGCTGGTGCCGACGATGGTGCACTACCTGCTCAAGCACGAATCGTCCAGCCCGAACCGGTTCACCGTGGCGTTCGAGCGCGGGTTCGCGCGGCTGCGCTCCGGCTACGGGCGCGGGCTGGCGTGGGCGCTCCAGCACCGGCCGTTCGTCGTCGGCGCGTTCATGATCTTCATCGCCGGCTCGCTGGCGCTGATCACGCTGGTCGGCCGCGACTTCTTCCCGACCGTCGACGCGGGCCTGATCAAGCTGCACGTCCGCGGCGTCCCCGGGACCCGGCTCGAGGAGAGCGAGAAGCGGATCGCCGCGATCGAGCAGACGATCCGCGGCGTGATCCCGCCCGGCGAGATCGAGACGATGCTCGACGTCCTGGGCACCCCGTACTCGGGCATCAACCTGTCGCTCAGCGAGGGCGCGGCGATCTCGCCTGCCGATGGGCAGATCCTGATCGCGCTCCAGCCGGGCCACCGCCCGACCGCCGAGTACGTGCGCGCGCTCCGCGAGACGTTGCGCCGCAGCTACCCCGAGACCACGTTCTTCTTCCTCGCCCCGGACATCTCGACGCAGGTGCTGAACTTCGGGCTCGCCGCGCCGATCGATCTGCAGGTCGTCGGGCCGATCGGCAGCGAGGACAAGACGCTCGCGGTCGCGCAGGATCTCGCCGCGAAGGTCGCCAAGGTTCGCGGCGCCGCGGACGTTCACCTCGCGCAGGTCTCGAAGGTGCCCGAGCTCCAGCTCGACATCGATCGCGTCGAGGCCCAGCAAGCGGGGCTGTCCGAGCGCGACGTCGCCAGCGATCTCCTGGTCTCGCTGGCCTCGAGCGGCACGGTCGCGCCGAGCTTCTGGATCGACAAGCGCGGCGTGCAGTACCTGGTGGCGGTGCAGACCCCGCAGTACTCGATCGACTCGATCGACGCGCTGCGCGCGACGCCGGTCTCGACGGCCAACAACAAGATGCAGACCGTCGGTAACCTTACCCAGATCAAGCGCACGACCGGGCCCGCGAACATCACGCACTTCAACATCGCGCGCACGTTCGACGTCCAGGCCAACGTCGACGGCACCGATCTTGGCTCCGTCAGTGATGCGATCGACCAGCTGGTCGCCGTGGCGCGCGCGGCGGCGCCGCCGGGGACGCGGATCACGTTCAAGGGCCAGGCCGAGAGCATGAACAGCTCGTTCAACGGCCTGCGCAGGGGCCTGCTGTTCGCGGTCCTGCTGGTCTATCTCCTGATGGTCGTGAACTTCCAGTCCTGGCTGGATCCGTTCATCATCCTGATGGCGCTGCCCGGCGCGCTCGCCGGGATCATCTGGATCCTGTTCTTGACCGGCACGACCTTGTCGGTGCCCGCGCTGATCGGCTCGATCATGTGCGTCGGCGTCGCGACGGCCAACAGCATCCTCGTGGTCTCGTTTGCCAACGACCAGCGCGTCACGCGCGACGCGCTCGGCGCCGCGCTCGCCGCCGGGATGACGCGGCTCCGGCCCGTGCTGATGACCGCGCTCGCGATGGTGCTCGGCATGCTCCCGATGGCGCTCGGGCTCGGCGAGGGCGGCGAGCAGAACGCCCCGCTCGGGCGCGCGGTGATCGGCGGACTGGTGCTCGCCACGATGACCACGCTGTTGTTTGTTCCCGTGATGTATAGCCTGTTGCGTCGCAAGCCCCCCGTGCACCGCGAAGTCGATGTATGAACCCGAACACCCAAGAGAACCACGATAGTCAAGAACCCGAGGATCTTGGGTTTTCGTTGCCCCCACCGTCGCGAGCCTCGCGGACCGGCGTGATCGTCGTGCTCGTGGTCCTGGTCGGCGGTGCGTTCGCGTTCGGCTGGAGCCAGCGCAGCAAGGCGCGCAGCACCCTCGAGTCGCCCGCGCTGGGGGCCAAGCCGACCCGCGTCGAGGTGATGAAGCCCGCCGTGGCCGAGAGCGACCGCGAGATGACCCTGCCCGGTACGGTGCGCGCGCTCGAACAGACCAAGATCTACCCGCGCGTCACCGGCTACGTCCGCAAGTGGCTGGTCGACATCGGCGACAAGGTGAAGGCCGGCCAGCTGCTGGTCGAGATCGACGTCCCCGATCTCGATGCCCAGCTCAGCCAGGCGCGCGCCCAGCTTGCGCAAGCCCAGGCCGCCGTCAAGCAGGTGGTCGCTCAGCGCGACTACTCCAAGGCAAACACCCAGCGCTACGAGTCGCTGGCCGGTCAGAAGCTGGTGTCGCAGTCGCAGGTCGAGCAGACCCAGGCGCAGGCGTCGACCGACGAGGCTGGCGTGGCGTCGGCGGAGTCGAACGTGGTCGCGCAGCAGGCCAACGTCCGCCGCCTGACCGAGACCCAGGCGTTCGCGCGTGTCGTCGCGCCGTTCGCCGGCACCATCACGACGCGCAACATCGAGCGCGGCGATCTGGTGAGCGAGACCAAGACCACCGAGCTCTATACGATCGCCGCGATCGATCCGGTGCGGGTGTTCGTCGAGGTCCCGCAGACGGTCGTCGCGAACGTGCACCCGGGCGCCGAGGCGACGATCATGGTCCGCGAGTTTCCCGGCCGCAAGTTCACCGGCAAGGTGACGCGCTCCGCCGGGGCGCTCGATCCCGATCTTCACACGATGACGACCGAGGTCCAGGTGCCGAACCCCGACGGCACCTTGCTGCCGGGGATGTACGCCCAGGCGTCCTTGACGTTCCCGGTGCCCCATCGCGTGATCGAGATCCCGGCCACCGCGCTGTACAACGATGCGCAGGGGCTCCGGGTCGTCGTGGTGGACGCGCAGCAAAAGGTGCACTTCGCGCCGATCACCATCGAGCGCGATACCGGGGCGACGCTGCAGATCGCCACCGGGCTCACCGGCGACGAGCGGGTCGTGAAGATCGCCGTGCCGGGCCTCGCCGAAGGCGATCCGCTCGAGGTGATCGGATCGCGCGCCGGCGAGCCGGCGGCTCAGAAGTAACCCGGCCCGGCGACCCGAGACCCTCAGCGCCCGCGCATCAGCGGCCA
>Ga0308175_100000638_pt1 | contig 23532 bp, 20 predicted proteins | sample PhyCR1_3_FD_203893 | JGI IMG/M metagenome (GOLD analysis project Ga0308175, IMG submission 203893) | Soil microbial communities from UC Gill Tract Community Farm, Albany, California, United States - DLSLS.C.R1 | ecosystem: Environmental > Terrestrial > Soil > Agricultural land | place: USA...
TCGTGGTGCCGATGACCGGTGCCGATCCGCAGTTCTCTCAAGAACAGCCATTCACTTTTGCCTCCATGCAGCGCGTTTTCCAAGATGTCAAGCATCGCCGTCGCTGTCACGCGTTCGACGGAGATTTGGGTTGGTAGCTCCTCCCGTGTGGCTGCATTGCTGGCGGAGTCCACAAACGTAGGATGCCAGATCTGTTCTGGAGTTCGGGTTCTACAGCTGCCGCGTGAATTCGCGGACCAGCCTGTTCGTCTACTGACCGGCGGGCTTTTGTGCTACTGTTACCGATAACTTCTAGGAAGTTGGTCAGTCCGCGCCGCCTCTCCAACGCCTGCTATTGGACTTCAGGAGGTATTGCGTTGAATTACTTGCATTTCTTTTCAGCGGAGCGCGCGAAGCTTGCCGCTTCGGTTCTCTTTTCGTGGCTCATTCTGTCCGCTCTGGTAACGGGTCAGACATTCCGTGGAGCAATTTCAGGCTCGGTAACCGACCAGACTGGAGCGGTGTTGAGCGGCGCCAGTGTCAAAGCCGAGAATCGAGACACCGGTTTGGTTCGAGAGCTGACAACGGGGACCAACGGTGATTTCGCCCTTCAGGACTTACCTCTTGGCAAGTACACTGTAACCGTTTCACAGGCCGGATTTCAGACGGTACGCGTTGACAATGTCAATGTCGCTGTAGGTGCAGTAACGGCATTGCCGGTAAAACTTGACGTGGCAAGACAGGCAACTTCCGTTGAGGTTGTAAGTGCTCCCGTTGCCTTGGAAACGGAGTCAACGGCGCTGAACTCCGTTGTAAACAATACAGCGGTACAGAACGCTCCACTAAATGGTCGCGATTTTCGACAATTGATCAACCTGACGCCTGGTGTAAATGGCGCGGGCTCACTGAATGGCGGCCGTAGCGACCAGACAAACTGGCAGATCGATGGAGCCGACAACAACGACCTCTGGCACAACTCGGTAGCTGTTAATCAGGGTGGCGTTTCTGGAATCGCCGGAACCATACTGCCGATCGATGCGATCGACCAATTTTCTGTTCAGAGCAGCGGTAATGCGGAATCGGGACGCAACGGTGCGGGTGCGGTGAACCTGGTCATCAAGTCAGGCACAAATACAGTTCACGGCTCGTTGTATTACTTCAACCGCAACGATGCCCTCGCCGAACAAAACCCTTTCGCTCCCACCGGAGCAGCCAAAGGCAAGCTGAAAAACAATCAGTTTGGCGGCTCGGTTGGCGGGCCGATCGTAAAAAATAAGCTCTTCTATTTCCTGACCTACGAGCGGCAGAAACTCATCATTGGCAATAATTCCGGGGCCCTTGAACCGTCGCCAGCCTGGGTCAGCCTGGCGCAGGGAGTGCTTTCGCGCTACAACATCCCGGTGAATCCCGTGTCGTTGAACCTTCTTTCGTTTTGGCCCGCCCAAGGAAGAAATGGCCCTGCCACAAATCCGAACGCGTTTGCTAACGACAATAGCGATAACTACAGCGACAACGGCATCGGAAAGATCGACTACAACATAAACGACAAAAACACTCTTGCGTTCCGGTATTTCGTGGGCACAGGCAAACAGACCGCGCCCGTCGGCACACCTTATTCACCCTTTAGCAATTATTTTCAGGTTGCACCAAGCCGCATGCATAACTTCTCGTTGGTTCACAATGCGGTGATCTCGCCCAAAGTAGTGAACCAGCTTGTCGCGGGTGTCAACTATTTCAAGCAAGTATTCATCGATGCTGATACGAGCTTCAGTCCGATCGCAGCCGGCTTGAACACCGGGATCACAAATCCTACCTTGATTGGTGCTCCGGACATTACCGTCGGAGGCTTCGATGAACTGGGGCCCACGCCGCCCCTCGGACGCATCGATTCCACAGGACACCTGACCGATACGTTGACGTATACAGCGGGATCGCATCAGCTGCGGCTCGGCGCGGAGTATCGCCGTGCCCGAGGCGACGTTTTCTATCAAAGAAACGGACGTGGAACCTTCTCCTTCGACGGATCGCAAGGACCATGGGCCAGTGATCGGACCGTGGATGGAAATACGAGAGCCCTGGCCGACTTTCTGGCAGGCTATGTTCAGAGTTCGTCGATCACGAGCGGTGACCGGCAGCGGAATTATTACGAAAACAGCGTGGATTGGTTCGCACAGGACACATGGAAAATCAGCCAGGCTCTTACCGTAAATATCGGCGTGCGCTGGGATTACTTCGGTCCATTCATTGACCCGACGAATCGCATTTCCACGTTCATTCCAGAGATGGGCGGAATCGTTTATACGGGCCACGGAATCGACACGATCTATCCGCGCCGCTGGAATAACTTCGCGCCGCGCTTCGGATTCGCGTACTCGCCTGGCCACCGCTGGGTGATTCGTGGCAACTATGGAATTTTCTATGATCAGCCGGTACTAAAGGCTATCGGCGACAGCAATCCGCCAAACCGTGGGGCTACGGGAGTTCTGGCGAATCCCGGAACTGTCGCGCCTGTCTATACAGTAAGTCGCGCCAATTACACTATTGTTCCTGGGCAGTCCATTTTCGGAAGCGTGGGAGCACCTCCGCCGCCCTACGGCCTGTTCTCGGTTAGTCAGGATTTCAAGAACGCCTACAACCAGAACTTTGGATTGAACCTGCAATACCAGCTGAATAAATCAACGGTGTTTCAAGTCGGGTATTCAGCGAGCTTGGGCAGAAGACTTTTGATGATGCGCGACATCAATCAACCCCCTCCTTCGTCCCTCGGAACAGGAGCTTCACTTGCGGTTCAGAACAGGCTTCGGCCCTACTACGCGCAGTTCCCGCAGTTCGCGACCATTAATCAAATTGAGAGCGTAGGAAACTCGAGCTACAACTCGCTGCAGGCAAGTTTGCGAACGAATTCGTGGCATGGGTTGACGGCGCAATTCTCGTACACATACGGACACTCAATCGATACGAATTCGGCCATTCGGAGCCGTATCCCGACGAACAGCTACAACTACAACTTCGATCGCGGGAACGCTGATTTCGATGTTCGGCACACGTTCACCGATTACATCGTTTACACCCTGCCGGCGTTTAGTCATGGGCCGAAGCGACTGGTTCAAGGCTGGCAGGTGAACTCGCTTATGTCGTTCTACAGCGGGCTTCCCTTTACGGCGTACTCCGGACTGAACGTCAGCGGTACCTTTGAAGGGCGGGATCGGGCGAATTTTCTTGGTGGGGATCCTTACTCCAGCAGCGGAGCGAGTATAATCACGAACCCGGACGGCACAAAATATGTTCAATATCTGAACGCCGCCGCTTTCGGTCAACCCGTGGCAGGCACCTTCGGCAATGTCGGCCGCAACAGCCTCCGAGGTCCCGGTTTTGCAGATGTCGATTTCGCCGCCGTGAAAAATACCGCCATCACGGAGCGAGTGAATCTGCAGTTTCGGGCCGAGATGTTCAACCTCCTCAATCGGATCAACCTGCCGATACCGGGATCGGGTAGTCCAACCAGCACTACACCTCCAGGTACGCGGGTGAACAGCAGCTTTGGGCGCATCACATCGACGACGGGAGTCTACAACGGTGCTCCCGGCATAGGACCTGGCGAGGCTTTCAACGTTCAACTTGCTTTGAAGTTGATCTTCTAGAACACGACGGGCGAGGGCGCTACCAACCGTTCGACGGCCAGTCCGAGCGAGAGTAGCGCCGCGTCTCCCATACGCGGACCGGAGAGCATGAGCCCCACAGGCGCTTCTCCGTGAGCGTGACACGGGATGCTCAGGGCACATCCGTCCAGGAAATTCACGACGCTTGGATTTCTCAGGAGAAGAACATTCACTCTGCGGAATTCATCTTGCGAATTCGCCACATCCGAGATCTTAGGCGCGACAATCGGGACAGTCGGTGAGAGGACCGCATCGAAGCCCTTTGTTCGTGCCTCCACCCTGGCAATGATGGCGTTGCGCTCCTCGCGCATGTCCAGATAATCCGCCGCGCTCACGCCTCTCCCGCGTTCGACGCGTTCGAGGACCAGCGGATCGTACTTTGCCTGGTTCAGCCCAAGCCGTCGATGAACCGCGTAGGATTCCACCCCGCTAAAGCCGCCGGTCGCGTTGATCTCTCGGATGCGATCGAACTCGGGGAGCGGCATCTCGACGATTTTGGCCCCAGCCCCGGACAACTTGCCCAGCGCACGCTCGAACGCAGCTCCGACCGCTGTGTCCAAACTCTCCACAAAGTAATTCCGCGGAAGAATGAATCGAACGTTCGTCAAGTCCGTGCGCTCTGAAACGCGTAGATCTGACGATGAAATCACGGCGTCGATCGCGATGCACGCGGCCACACTTCTGGCAATAGGGCCGATAGAATCGAGGGTCTCCGAAAGCGGAAATGCACCCGCAATTGGAACCCGGGACTTCGTCGGCTTGAACCCGGTCAGTCCACAAAGAGCTGCCGGGATGCGTACCGATCCGCCGGTATCTGATCCGATGGCCGCCCACGCCATGCCATCCGTGACGCTGATCGTTGCGCCCGATGAGGAACCACCTGGGATTCGCCGTTCATTTCTCCTGTACGGATTCGCTGGTGTGCCGAGATGTGGGTTAAGACCGATTCCGGAATAAGCGAATTCGGTCATGTTTGTACGCCCGACGATAATGGCGCCCGCCTGCTTCAGCCGGCTTACCACTGGAGCATCAGAATCTGCGGGACTTGCGTCGCGGAGCAACGGAGAGCCTGCTGTCGTTACTTCCCCGCGAACATCCAACAGGTCCTTGAGCGAGACCGGAAGGCCTGCCAAAGGAGACAGTTCGGCGCCGGCAGAACGCAGCTTATCGGTCGCGTCGGCGTACAGCCTGGCACTCTCGCGGAACACCAGGGTGTACGTCTTCTGACCTTCTCCCGCCGGATCGGCGATTCGCTCCAGCGCGCTCTCGATTACTTCTCTCGACGCGCATTCGTTTCGGGCAAGACGTCCAGCTAAATCGGACAAAGCGGAGGTGGCCATTCCTTCAAACTACAATCCCGCCTCAGCGCGAGACACCGAGCTTGCGTTTTCGGAACTCGTCAAACCCGACGGCCGCGATGATGACGGCGCCGATGATCACTTGTTGCCAGTAAGGATTGATGCCTAACAGGTCACTACCGTTCGACAAAAGGCCCATGATGAAAGCGCCCACCAGAGTCCCGGCGACGCTGCCTTCCCCGCCCTGCAGGCTCCCGCCTCCGATGACGACTGCAGCAATCGCCTGGAGTTCATAACCTTGTCCTTCGGTTGGCTGCCCTGTCATCAGTCGGGATGCCTCAATCATGCCTGCCAGCCCTGTTAGCAAACCCGTGATTGCATAAACAGCCGTCACGTGAAAGTTAATTGGGACACCAGCATAATAGGCGGCGCTCGAGTTACTTCCGATCGCGAACGAATAGCGTCCTAGCTTCGTATTCTCCAGGACGAAGTGCATGGCCACTGCGCAGGCCGCTAGCACCCACAGCGAAAACGGGACGCCAAGCAGGTTGCCATCGCCGAGATACGAGAACGCATCCGGCAGGCTATGGACCGGGAGCCCCTTCGAGATCACGAGCGCGAGGCCCCGGTAAGCTTCGAGCGTTCCCAGAGTGATGATGAATGGGTTGATCCGCAATTGCGAGATCATGACCCCGTTCAGCAATCCGCAGCCGAGACCAGACAGAATGCCGACCAGAATCCCGATAGGAATCGGAAGGCCCGCCTTGATGGCCATGGTGCCGAATAGTCCTGAAATCGCCAGGGTTGACCCGACGGACAAATCAATGCCGCCGCTAATGATAACCAGGGTCATCCCGAGCGACATGATATTGATCACCGCCGTCTGCCGCACCAGGCTTGTGAGATTCAGGTGCGTTAGAAATTTCGGCGTTGCAATCGTAAGCGCGATGGCCAGCAGGATGAGAGTGAAAAATGGGAGGAGCTTTTGCAGTTTTCGGCTCATGCAGTCTCTGCCACGGGGTTCGAGGTTGCCCGCGGGGCCGCGAGCTTCATAATCTCCTCCTGGGTCGTTCTTCCGGGGAGTTCGCCTGTGATGCGTCCCTCGGCCATGACGAGGATGCGGTCGGCAATTTGAATTAACTCGGGCAACTCGGAGCTTACCATCAGGACTGCCGCGCCTTGTCGCGCGAGTGCGCCCATCTGTTCGAATACTTCCTGCTTCGCGCCGACGTCGATGCCTCTGGTTGGTTCATCGAACATAAAGATCTTCGCGCCTCGTGCAACCCACTTCGCAATCACAATCTTCTGTTGGTTTCCGCCACTGAGCGCACCGGCCGCTTGCGACGGCGAATGGCACTTGATGCGCAACTGCTCCCGGTATTTCTGGGACACCGCAATTTCCCGATCTTTCTGCAGGAATCCCAAGCGACTGACACTCCCGAGATTGGGCATCGTGATGTTGTGCGCAATCGGGAGCCGCAGCGCCAGGCCATCGTGCTGCCGGTCCTCCGGAATCAACGCCAAGCCTGCCGCAACCGCGTCACGAGGATGTTTAGGGACGAAATCTTTGCCCTCAATTTCGATGGTTCCGCTTTCGAGCGGATCCAGTCCGAACAACACGCGACAGAGTTCTGTTCGGCCGGCTCCCATCAAGCCGCCCAATCCGACGATCTCCCCCGCTCTGATGTCGAACGATATATCTCGGAGGGGACCTCGCGACACATGTTTTACTCGAAGCAGGACGCGATCGTCAAAGCAGGCCTCGCGGCTGTAAACCGAATCAAGAGGACGGCCCACCATGTGCTGGATCAAGGTATCCCGGCTGAGTTCGTCCAATTTGCCGGAGAACACGGTTGCGCCATCGCGCAACACCGTCACGCGGTCGCCTACCGCCCGCAATTCGTCCAGCCGATGGGTGATATAGATGACGCCCATGCGCTGGCGCCGGAGTTCACCCACAATCCGGAATACTTCTTTGGTCTCGGTCTCGGATAACGACGAGGTCGGCTCATCAAAGATAAGCAGACTCGAGCCTTGGGCGATAGCGCGGCAGATCTCAACCAGCTGTTTACCGGCTGGCGTCAGTTTCTCAACCTTGGCATCCGGATCGAGACGGAAGCCGTTGTCGGAGATGATGCGTCGTGCCCGGTCTACCAGTTTTCTACGATTGATCCAGACCCCGCCTGAAGTATCCTCTCTGCCGAGAAACATATTTTCCGCAATGCTTAGATGCGGCGCCAGCAGTGATTCCTGATGAACCATCGCGATGCCGTTAGCTGCGGCTTCAGCTGGTCTTGTGAAGGCCACCGGCGTGCCGCGCCAGAGCATCTGTCCGCCGTCCGCGCGATACAGCCCAGCGACAATCTTCATCAAGGTAGACTTGCCCGCCCCATTCTCGCCCATGAGGAGATGGACCTCGCCCTCTTCGACGTTCAGGTTTCCGTCTCGAAGAGCCTTCACACCGCCGAAGTGCTTCTGGATGCCGGAAAGAGATAGGAGCACGTCGTTGAGTTTATTACAGGTACGGACAGAGCTCACTCGCGGTGTGCCGCATTCGAGTACCAGACCGCGAGGTTTGACTTGGACGCACGAATCACCTATGTTGAACGGGGGCGGAAGGGTTCGGCACGAAGTTGCAGACGAATGTTGAGAGGATCTCTCTTTGGTCGAACAACAACAAACTACTCCTCCGAACTTCGATTCAGATCCTGTCTCAGCCTTTCTCCAAGCAGCCTCTGTTCCTCGACAAGGCTCGCACACCTCTGGAGATCTGAATACCGCCGAGATGATTCTGGCGCGATATCCGGAAGTCGCCAAGGCAAACATCTACACCACGTCAATCTTGGCCGATCAGAATACGGTTGAGCGATTCCTCGCTCTTGATAAGGCAAGCGCTACTGCAAAAGGCGGCATCTACGGTTGGGACGCATTAACTTACTTATGCTTCTCGCGATACCTGCGGCTCGATCCTAAACGTTCCGACTCTTTTGTTCAGACTGCCAGGCTTCTGCTCGATGCCGGAGCGAGCGCCCGCACGGGTTGGTACGAGCTGATTGATTATCCGAATCCTAGGCCCACGTTCGAGAGCGCCATTTATGGAGCAGCCGCGCTTGCGCGGCATCCCCAACTGACAAAGCTGCTGTTGGAATCGGGAGCGGATCCGAACGACGAAGAAACGCCGTATCACGTACCCGAAAGCGATGACAACAGGATCACGCGCATCCTGCTCGAAAGCGATACCCTCAACGAACTCAGCCTGGCTTGCATGCTGCTGCGAAAGGCCGATTGTCACGACGAAGAAGGGATGCGACTTTTGCTTGCCAATGGCGCGGATCCGAATCTTCAACGTCAGTTCGGATTCAGCGCATTGCATCAGTCCGTGCGGCGAGATAACCGCCTGAGCATGATTACGCTCTTGCTTGACAGCGGAGCTGACCCGAATCTCGCAAGTAATCGTACTGGTCAGTCGGCTGCGCAGACAGCCGCACAAAGAGGCCGCGCCGATGTACTGGAGCTATTCGAACAGCGCGGAGAGCGCCTGGAGTTCACGCGGTATGACACACTGGTCGCGGCGTGCGCACGCTCTGATCGGAAGAAGATCGACGAGATACTCGACGGCGAACGGTCCCTCTCCTCGAACTTACTCGCCGCAGGTGCAACTCTGCTTGCGGAGTTTGCAGGCAACGGCAATGCGAACGGACTCCGCTGCCTTCTCGACCTCGGAGTTCCTGTTCAGTCGCGCTACCCGGGAGATGGTTACTTCGAGATCGCCCCTGAGAGCACAGCGTTGCATGTTGCCGCGTGGCGAGCACACTCGGGCGTTGTCGCACACCTGATCGCGCGCGGGGCCGACGTCAATGCGAAGGATGCAAACGGCCGGACGCCCCTCCAGCTCGCAGTGCGCGCGTGCGTCGATTCGTACTGGATGCACCGGCGCACGCCCGATTCTGTAGCTGCGCTGCTCACAGCAGGTGCTTCGCGGGCTGGCATCGATCTTCCAACCGGCTATGAAGAAGTCGATCGCCTACTCGAAGCCCAACCGGTCTGACTACCAACGCACTCCAACGCTCACCGGGATAAGGTTCGTGTGCGTCTGGTTGGTCATGCCTGAGAAGTATCGCGCTTCCGTGAACAACTTCCAACCAGATCGAGGCAGGTTGAATTCCAGGCCTCCACCCACATCCCAGACCCCCGCGTTCTGACTTACTGATCCGAGTTGCTGGTTTGCGGTAACCAGAGCCGGGCCGTAGTAACCCCACCATGGGTTATATACAAACGTCGACGTAAGTACCGGCTGGGTATAAGCCACAGTTCGCCGCATCCAACCGCCGCCGCCGAGGATATATGCTTTGCCGATCCCTATCGGAACCTTGATCTTCGGTTCTACCGTAAGGGTGTAAATGTTCGCGTGACCGTCCGGCACATTGACCTGGTTTAGAGCAGACCCGGTCAGCCCCATGCCGTTATACATGAAGGTTGCCCCGAGCCCCAGAAAGGGACCAAGGTTGATCCCGCCTGTTACCTGCAGGTTGCCGCCATTGTCCAGATAATTAGCTGTCCGGCCAGTCTGGGTAGTGAACCCGCCACCGACGCCGAAGCTCAGAAGGTGCTCTTGCGCCTTTGATTGCATGGCGCCGCCAAGAACAAGGGCCGTTAAGCTCAACGTGCTCACTAGTAACTTAGAACTACTTCCTCGATATCGCTGCTTCATGACACAAGTTGGACGGACGAGCGATCCAGCCGGTTAACACCGTCACGTTGCTTAGGAACCTTTACGGGTCACTCAACGAGAGTCAAACATGTGAGTGATGGAGCGCCGGAGAGTATTCGGCCGGCACAACGATACCTCGCCGGACGATCTTCTCGGTCATGATGGTGTTCCTCATCAGCAGTGAAGAAACAAGATACGCGGCAGTGCACCCGGCGAGCAGAGGTAACAAGGCAGACTGCTGGTGAGTCGCTTCATAGGCAAAGATCAAGGAAGTTAGAAAGGCGCGCGATGACCCTGCAAACATCGCCGCCATGCCAACGAGAGCCGCCAGGCGGGGATCGACCGTCTGGAACGGAAGTAACTTACTCAAGAGCAATCCGGCAATGGAACCTAAGCCTCCGCCAATTGTGAACAGAGGTGCGAGTGTTCCGCCGGAGGTCCCGCTGCCTAATGCAATGGACCAGGAAATCAGCTTAGCTAAGCAGAAGAACAGCAAAACCTGCCCGGATATCGATCCGTCCAGGATGTGTTCGATATTGTCATATCCAACTCCAAGCGTATGGGGCGAAATCAATCCTACGACGCCCACGACTAGACCACCGATGGCCGGCCACCACATCCAGTGAATCGGCAGGTGGTCGAATAGATCTTCGATCCAATAAACAAGCTTTGTGACATAGATGGCGGCTAAGCCCGAAAGGGCGCCGATCATGGCGTAACCCGCAACGGAGGCCGAGCCCGTAAGGGGAATAGTCGGCATCGTAAATACAGGCGAGGTGCCGAGCGCGAAGATGCGTCCGGCGGCAGCAGCCGCACAGGCAAACGCAACTGGGATCAGCGAACGCGCTTTGAATTCAAACAGGAGCAGTTCGACTGCCAGCAAGACCGCGGAGATCGGCGTTCCGAAGGTGGCGGTCATGCCTGCCGCGGCTCCGGCTGCGAGAAGTGCTTTTCGCTCGGATGCAGTCGTATGTATCAGTTGTCCGATCAATGAGCCAAGCGCCCCTCCGGTAGCGATGATCGGACCTTCTGCGCCAAACGGTCCTCCAGTACCGATGGACACAGCGGCAGAAAGCGGTTTGAGAAATGTAATGCGCGCCGGAATCCGGCTCTCGTTCTGCAGAACTTGCTCCATGGCTTCGGGGATTCCATGTCCGCGAATCGCAGCCGAACCAAAGCGGGCCATAAGGCCGACGATCAGGCCACCGATAACCGGAACAAGAACACTCCAGTACCGGAGGTGATGCCCGGCAGGCGACGAGAAGGCGTCCGAGACCTGACCGTAATACACGAGGTTGGTCACTAACCCGATAAGACTCGTAAGCGCGCGGGAGATCGCGACCGCCAGCAAACCAAGGCCCGTTGCGAGTGCCGTAATGAACACGGTTCGCAGATCGGCGAGGTACGGCGTCGACGGCAGAACCTCGCGTTGTAGTTCGGGTTCTAAAGAAGGCGCAATCGGCAGACCGCCGCCGGCCGACGTACGCTCGGCCGACAGATCGGCTGGTAACGCAGGTTTATTCATGTTTTTAGATGTTTTGATTTCGTTGGGACGGTGCCATGCTGAGCATTGCTGGTCGTTTGCTTCCCTCGCTCAAGGAACATAGGAGGCGTACCTGCATCAAACCCGCTCAGCGCGACCAGTTCTCCAAGAACGACTCGCAGTTGCGCCACCTGCTCGGGTGTGATGCGCCGTAGCGAAGCCATTAAGCGCTCCTGAGGCGTGACAAAGCCAGCCTGCAAGGCCATTCGCCCGGCTGCGGTAACACTTAACTCGAGTCTGCGAGCGTCCTCTGCGGCAGGAGTGCGTTTCACGAGTCCCCGTTCCGCCAAACGGCTGGCGACAACGGACACGGAGCTCTGATGCGTGTGGGATTTGTGCGCCAATTCGTTCAGAGAAGTAGTTCCGCCGTCTTCGAGAATCTGTAATACCAGCAGTTGCGCTCCACTGAGGCCAACGCTCTTTTGCGCCGCTCGCGAACCGGTCTCGAGCGCATGCACGATTTGCCGAAGCGAATTCATGACCGCCTGGGCATCCGAGATCGCTTTTGCTTCAACGGCGCTCGGCTTGCCGGGCATGGAGAACGAAGCCACTCTCTTATTATATGGGATCCCATACGATTTGACTACAAACATTACTCGGGAAACGGAAGGCCCCGTTCCGCTACAAATTGGGAGGAGCCACTTTGATCCAAATCACCGACTACATCACTCTCGGCCGCTCAGGCTTGAAGGTCAGTCCCATCTGCCTCGGCACCATGACTTTCGGCAACTACCGATGGGGCTCGCAGGACGACGAAGCCCGCCAGATATTCGTACGCTACGTGGAGGCCGGCGGCAATTCCATCGACACCGCGGACGGGTACGCGGTAGGTAAGAGCGAAGAACTAACCGGCAGCTACATCCGGGAACTCGGATTGCGCGACCGCGTCGTTCTTGCCACCAAGTTCACCTTCAACACAACCGAGGGGAATCCAAACGCGGGCGGCAACGGCCGCAAGAATATCTATCGGGCCCTCGAAGGTTCGCTTCGCAGGCTTGGAATGGACTACATCGACCTTTATTGGATGCATGCGTGGGACATGATGACGCCTTTCGATGAGGTCGTAAATACGCTGTCAGACCTGGTCCGCGAAGGGAAAATCCGCTACTACGGTTTGTCGGATGTGCCTGCCTGGTACGCCGCGCGAGCCGCGACCTTTGCGGAATACAACAGCCGCGAGCGTCCGGTAGCCCTCCAGCTTGAGTACTCGCTGGTCGAGCGAACCATCGAACGTGAGCACGTGCCGGCCGCCCGGGAACTCGGGTTCGCGGTTTGCCCGTGGAGTCCTTTGGCGAGCGGGTTTCTTGCGGACAAGTACAAGCGCGAGGGCGGCGCCGCGGAAACGGACAGCCGGCTCGAAGTACTTAAAGAAGGGAAAAATCCTGTATTCCACAAGTTCACGGATCGGAACTGGCGATTGCTGGACGTGCTGAAATCGGTCGCGGCAAAGATCGGCAAAACGGCTGCGCAAGTCGCTCTGAACTGGGTCGTAACCCAGCCAGGGATCACATCGACGATCATCGGAGCGCGACGCCCTGCGCAGTTGGAAGACAACCTGGGTGCTCTCGCGTTTGATCTGCCTTCCGACTTCCGGCGCGAACTGGACGAAGCGAGCAAACTTGATCGCGTTCATCCCTATATGTTCTTTGAACCCTTCACGCAGGATCGAATCAACGGGGGTGTCACAGTCCGCCGCTGGTCTGGTACGTTCATGTCGGAAGGTTGAGTGCACAGTACCGGCCGCACATGAAATCTGCTTCATTCGGGAACGCGCCTGTACGAAAGGCATCCAACTGAGTGGGGAGGTGCTCAATGCGCAAGGTTCAGTTCCTGTTTCTGGCAGTTTTTCTCTTTTTCAGCACCGGAGCGCTATTTGCCCAGCGGGGTGGGCATGGCGGCGGCGGCGGATTCCACGGAAGCTACGGTGGCGGCCGTTCCTTCTCAGGGGGCGGAGCGGGCAGCGGCGGCCAGTGGGGTGGCAGCCTGGGCTACTCGGGTGGATCGCAGGGATTCTTCCGTGGCGGTTCGAATTACGCCGGCCGAAGCTACTCGAATGGGGGCAGCTACTCGAATCGGGGAGGCTACTACGGCGGACGTGCCTTCTCGGGAGGCAATTACGGGCGAGGCGGATCGTATAGGACTGCCCCCGGTTACGGCGCCGGCCGCGGTGGCTACTATTACGGCGGTCGCCCCTACTACGGTGGGCGCGGATACGGCTACTATGGCGGAGGATTCATCACCGGCTTCTACGGATATCCGAGTTATTACGGGTATTACAGCCCCTACTACTGCGATCCGTATCTCGATCCCTACGCCTGCCCCGCTTACACACCTTACACATACGGCTACAGCCCGTATTAAGAGCGCCCTCCCGTTCGCCGGCTCGCAATAGGCTCTTTTCGCAACAGTTGCAATACGCGAGAATGGCTGCTGCGAAAGGAGAAGACGCGATCGAGAATCACCAATCCGGCCCTCGGCCGGAAGCTGGTGATCTAACTACCTGCGATCGCGAGCCTATCCACATACCGGTGAGCATCCAGCCCACGGTGTTCTGCTCTCTCTGGATGAGGACTCGCTTTCCGTCCTCCAGGCGAGCGAGAACGTCCGCGAGCTATTTGGTCGGGAGGCACGCGCGATACTCGGCACCGCGCTGGCCGAACTTCTCGGACCGGAAAAGGGGGAAGAGATCCTGCAGGGACCCGTAACCGGTTCCTGGACAAAAATCTCCTGTACTTCGGTTCTTTCGCGGTAACGGCCGAGGATGGCGCCCATCGCGTGTTCAAGGCGATCGGTCACGGTCACCACGGTTCTTTCATCGTAGAATTTGAGGCCGCAGTTCAGGCTTCACCGCGGGGCAACCGATTACGTTTTGAAACACCGGCTTGAACGGCTCGCACCTGCCGTGAAACGCGCGCGTGTGGAGGCGAGCGACAGAAGGGCTCGGAAAGACGCTGAAGCCGAGCGGGAGACCTTACTCAAAAGTGAGCAGGAAGCAAGGGCCCAGGCGGAGGCTCATGCTCGCGAGTTGATGCAAGTCAACGCCGAACTCGAGCAGTTTGCTTACACTGCCAGCCATGATTTGCAAGAGCCGCTGCGCTGGTAAAGCTCTATTCGCAGTTGCTTGCCCGGCGCTATGAGAAGGCCCTCGACGAAGCGGGAGCCGAGTTATGGAGCATCATCGAGCAAGGCGTGGATCGCATGCACAATTGATCGAGGATCTGCTGGGGTATTCGCGGATCTCTCACGATGACTCCCGGAATCTCAAGCCGATCGAGTTGGATGCAATTGTCCGCCGAACACTGGACGGTCTGGGGCCGGCACTCCAGGAAAACGGAGCGACCGTCAACATTGGGATCCTGCCCAGGGTATTAGGCGACGGGGAACGCATGTTCATTTGTTCCAGAACCTGGTCTCGAACAGCCTGAAATACCGGAATAGCCATCCGCCCCGGATCGACATCTCGGCCAGCAGAGAGGGAAGCGAATGGGTGGTCCCGGTCAAGGACAACGGCATTGGCTTCGAACAGCAGTACGCGGACGACGTCTTCAAGTTATTCAAACGGCTGCACGGCAATCAGTATGCCGGAACAGGGATCGGGCTGGCCATTGTACGCAAGGTGATCGAACAGCATGGGGGACGCATTTGGGTGCGCTCTGTCCCAAACGAGGGAACCGCGTTCTTCTTCACCTTGAAAGTATCTAGCCGCGGACAACCGATTTCAGTAGTTCCCCGACATAGCTGTCTACGACCTCAGTTGCGGGTCCGTACACTCCTTCGTCAAACGATGAAGCACCGAGCGAGCGTTCCAGGTTTAACTCGACCGTATAAGCGCCAGAGTGGCGCGCCAATTCGACAAATCCCGCAGCAGGATAGACGTTTCCGGATGTTCCGATCGAGATAAACAGATCCGCACGGTCCAGGGCAGCTTCAATCTCGTCCATGTGCAGCGGCATTTCGCCGAACCAGACGACGTCGGGACGCATCCCGCCCGCCGTCCCGCAATGCGAACACAGCGACGCGGTGCTCAGATCGACCAGGCAGCGGCTCCGATCGCCGCAGCGCTGGCAACGCGCCATCAGTAGCTCGCCGTGCATATGAATAACGCGCACGGAACCGGAGCGCTCATGCAGGTCGTCAATGTTCTGAGTCACAAGAGTGACGTTTCCGGGCCAGGAGCGCTCCAACTCGGCCAGAGCGAAGTGCGCCCGGTTGGGGTGCACTGTTCCAGAGACTAGCTGCTGCCGGCGCACATTGTAGAACTCATGCACGCGCGCGGGATTACGGGAGAACGCGCCGGGAGTTGCGACATCCTCAATGTTCACCTTGGCCCATATCCCATCGGGATCACGGAAGGTGTGCAAGCCTGATTCGCGCGAAACGCCGGCGCCGGTCAGGACGACAATGTTTCCCGAACCGGGTTTACTTCCGATCTTCTGCCGCGTTGCCATCCGCAACCTGTCTGCTCCTGGACCGCCACTGTGCGATCGATTCCTTCATCTTTTCGGCCTTCGACCAATCCGGATGGCTACGGAGAAAGGCCTCCAACTGATCGGCTGCGCGTTCCGGTTCGTTCTTCCGGATGTACACATCAGCGAGGGTCAATTGCGGACGTGAGAAGTGATCGGGATCAAGGCGGATTGAAATGAGAAGGTGCTTCTCCGCCCCATCAAAGTGGTTAAGCAGCGCGTACGTCATGCCAAGTTGCGATTGTGCGAGCGCATCCTCCGGTCGCCGTCGCACGGCTTCGCTGTTGTATTTCAGCGCTTCATCCAAGCTCTGTAGGTTCAGTAGAACGCCACCCAGGTTCACCAGGGGCTCATAGGCGTTCGGATCTGCTTCCATGCCCTTGCGGAAGTAGTCCGCGGCTTCACGATAATGCTGCGTTTGGTACGCCATTGTTCCCAGTTGATTCCAGGCGGCCGAGAACTTCGGAGCAATCTCCACACCTCGGCGCAGGCATGCCAGGGCTCCATCGAAATCCCGCCTGGCGATCTTGCTCAGCGCCTGTTCGTATTCGCGTTCGGCCCGATCGGGAATTTGCAACGTGCGGACAGTTACCTTAGCGGCTTCGGCCGGGCTGTAGGCATCACCGTCCAGACTGATTCCGAGCCTGACCCTTCCCCTCTTGTCCGCGGTGGCCGCGCCGATCTCGACCGTCTTGCGCACCTCACTTCCGAGCAGGGTGGCAACTGAAAGCGTGTACGTGCCCGGCTCGACTTCTTTGAACCGGAAGTGTCCGTCAGGACCCGCCAGCGTCGAGACGGCAAAAGGGTTGGCGATGGCGTGCAGGCTGACCGAAGCGACGCGGTGAGGCAGGACCTCGCCACGGATTTCGAATGCCGGCTTGGGCGTTGCCGCACTGAGATGGCAAGCCAGGATTGCGGCTCCAATGAGTCTGAACGCCATTGTTCACCAAACTACTTTTTACATCGTAGACCCGTGATGGAGCGACCGATATAGCCTATGTTTGTGGCTAAGAGCGAAAGCGCAGAAATCCTGTCGATTGATGGCCGGGACGTCCCGGTAACCCACCCGGACAAGCTCTACTTCTCGAAACAGACCCGCCTCACCAAGCTCGAACTTGTTCGCTATTACCTCTCCGTCGCGCCCGCGGCGCTTGCCGGCATTCGAGACCGGCCGATCGTGTTGAAACGCTTTGTAAATGGAGCGGAAGGCGAAGCCTTCTACCAGAAGCGCGCTCCGGAAGAGCGGCCGAACTGGTTGCGCACAGTCACGCTTGCATTTCCTTCAGGACGAACCGCCGAGGAAATCGTAGTTGACAATGCAGCCGGACTGGCCTGGATCGTGAACCTCGGCTGCATCGAACTACATCCGCATCCCGTACGCTCAGGGAATCTGGAGCACCCGGACGAGTTGCGCGTCGATCTCGATCCCGGACCCGGTGTGGGCTGGTCCGATGTATGTACAGTGGCACTCGAAGTGAAGGCGTTTCTCGAAGAGGTGGGGCTGCGCGGATGGCCGAAAACGAGCGGTTCGCGCGGAATGCATATCAACGTGCGCATTGAACCTCGCTGGAGCTTCACCGACGTGCGGCGGGCTGCGCTTGCTCTATCGCGCACAATCGAGGAACGTGCTCCTGCTCTTGCTACTTCCAAATGGTGGAAGGAAGAGCGCCACGGCGTCTTTCTCGATTACAACCAGAACGCAAAAGATCGCACAACATGCTCCGCGTATTCGGTGCGTCCACTGCCGGATGCGCGCGTGTCCACGCCGTTAACTTGGGAGGAAGTGCCCGGCAGTGATCCAGCCGCTTTCACGGTCCGGACCGTACCGGAGCGATTTGCGCAGATCGGGGATCCTCACGCGGCGATGGACGATTGGCCCGGTTCGCTCGACAGGTTACTCGAGATCGCCGATCAGCACGACGCAGCCGGCCTGGGCGACGCGCCCTGGCCTCCTCACTTCCGCAAGACAGCCACCGAGGGTTCGCGGGTAACTCCGTCCCGCTCAAAGCCTGCGGTCAAGCAGCCACGCAAACAGATGCCCCTAGTCGTGGTCGCCAAATCACCTCACAAGGAGCAAGCGCTGGCCGGACTCGAACGTTGGAAAGTACGTCACCCCGAGGCAGCCTCTCATTTAGCCGTAGATGACGTGCTTGTGGATGCCATGCGGGGCAGGTCCTCTACTTGGACGCGGATTCGGGTCAACCTGCGGAACGTACCGGAAGAACTCCGGCCCACAGGTGAAACGCCTGACCCGGACGACGATCCAACACGTCCAGCGGCGGCTCTCACGAACCCGAAACGCGCTACGAAGAAGAAAAGCAGCGCGTAGGGGAGAACCGCGTGACCTGCCCCGAAATGAAAGTTTAGGCGTGCTGCAGCTGGTGTTTACCCTCTTTAATCTCTTCGATGATCTTCTTGTTGAACGCGGGAATATCCGCCGGTTTGCGACTGGTGACAAGTCCGTGGTCCGTAACTACCTCCTGGTCCGTCCAATCTCCGCCGGCATTTCGAATATCAGTTTGAAGCGAAGGCCACGAAGTTAGTTTCCTACCGCGTACGACTCCGGCCTCTACTAACAACCAGGGGCCGTGGCAGATCGCCGCAACCGGTTTGCCTGCCTCGAAGAAGGATTTTACGAAGGCCACCGCCGTCTTATCCTGCCGCAGATGATCCGGGTTCATCACTCCTCCCGGCAACACAAGAGCGTCGAAGTCACTTTCCCGCGCAGAATTCAAATTCAAATCAACAGGGACGGATTCGCCCCAATCCGTATGATTCCAGCCCTTGATCTGCCCATCCTTGGGCGAGATCACAACAGTCTTCGCACCCGCTGCTTCCAACGCCTTCTTGGGTTCGACCAACTCGACATATTCGAACCCGTCCGTGGCCAGAATAGCCACTTTTTTGTTGTTTAACTCGGTGCTCATGTTGTCCTACAGTTCGATCCGGAACATCGAGGCGACGTTTCGGACGAGGACGCTGCTGTTAATTTTTGGGGGTTTTCTCCTGGCCTCGAGCCGGATTGGAGACTCCCACGAGGTCCGGAGAACGCTCAGCACTAGGCATTTCACGTTGGGTCGATGGATCGATGCGTTTCAGGCGTTCAAACGGCTCGAGTGGCTCTGACCGGCCGCTTTTCAGTGCGCGCAGAACACCCTCGAGAACCCGGACATCAGCGTAGCCCTCCTCCGCATCCGGCTCGGGGTCCTTGCCGTTCAGGATGCAATCGGAGAAGTACTTCATCTCACCGCCGAAATGGTCTGTATTCTTGAAGCTTTTTTGGCTTTGTTTCTGGCCAATCGTTGTCTGCTGCTCCAGCGAAACACCGTACATGTAGCCAGGACTCATGACCACGTTTCCCTTCGTTCCGACGACCGTATAAGAATCGATCGTGTTGCCGTAATACGAAACGGTGAATTGTGCAATCCGATTTCCGGGGAAGCGCAGAGTGACCGCCACGGTGTCATCAAAGTCGGCCAGACCCGAATCGGGATGACGTGTGCCGACAGCGGAAACGACTTCCGTCGGCTCGGCGCTAAATACGTATCGGGCCGCATTCACCGGATAGGGGCCCATATCGAGCACGGGACCTGCAAGGTCGCCGTTGGTTGCCCTGTGATTCGCAGGATCAACCATTTGCGCAAAAACGGAGCTGAACAAATGAACGGCACCTAGTTCACCGTCCCGGATTTTCCCGATCAGATCGAGAGTAGCCGGCTCGAAATGCAGCCGGTACGCGACCATCAACTTGGCGCTGGAACTCTTCTGAGCTTCCATGATCTCCCTGCATCTGGCGGTATTCACTTCGAGCGGCTTTTCGGCCAATACATGGATACCTGCTTTTAGCGCAGGAACGATGAACTCTGCGTGACGCCAGTTGGGTGTCGCCAGATAGATCGCGTCGATCACTCCGGATTTAAGAACCTCGTTGAACTGCTCGTATGTGTAGCAGTGCGTGACACCATACTGTTCCGCAACTTCGCGAGCTTTGGCCGGGTTCGAACTGACCAAAGCGGTTACTTCCGAGTTGCCGGTATGCTTTATCCCTGGCAGCATCGCCTCTTGTGCAATGTCACCGAGTCCCACAATGGCGTAACGCACCTTCTTGTCCGATCCGAGGCCCAGGGCTTCTTTAATGCTCACGATTCCGTCTCCGTTTGGTAGATGCCCTTCGAACCGCACTGTGACGAAAGGATCGTTGTCAGCGCGGATACGGATGGCCGCGCAGGATTGTCCAGGCGCGATAGATCTGCTCGAGAAGAACGGCACGCGCCAGTTCGTGCGGAAAAGTCATGGAAGACAACGAGAGAAGCAGGTCGGCACGTCCCTTCCATTCGGGTGGGAGACCGTCGTGCGCTCCGATGAGAAAGACCAGATCCTGCCCGACGAGCTCGGCCTGCTGGAAAATTCGCGCAAACTGATCGGAGTCCATGGTTTTGCCCCCGGGATCGAGAAAGATCTTTCGAGCACTGCCATGTTTGGCAAATAGATCGAAGCGCGAGGGCAGGATCTCACGCTGTGTACAGTCGCAAAATCGTGTGATGCGCTTTACAAATTCTGCCGCAATCGCATTCGCATGAGTGTCACGAGGTTTGCCGATGAAGTAGACGTAGATCTTCAACGGCTGCCACCCTGACTTCCGCTAGTGTGTGTACCAGTACGATGAGCGGTTAACGGGCCCGTTGATTTGCTAAACGGACCGGTGAAACGATATTGTTGGAGGTACAAACTGGCGGCTCGCCTCTATCTTATAGCCGCATCAGGACTTGCTGGAGGACCATGGCTTCAACAGTTTGGAAGGGCTACATCTCGTTTGGTCTCATCACTGTGCCGGTGCGCCTGTTTACGGCCGCCCGGACGGAGCGGGTCAGTTTCAACCAGATCCACGGAGTTTGCGGTAGCCGCATCAAGCAACAAACGTTTTGTCCTCACTGCGACCGTGTTGTGGAGCGCAGTGAACTCGTGAAGGGCTACGAAGTAGAAAAAGAACGATACGTCATCGTCAATGACGAAGAGATTAAGAGTGTTGCGCCGGCTTCGAGCGACAACATGGAGATCTACGAATTCGTGAAGGCCGAAGGCATCGATCCCATCTATTTCGATGCGTCGTATTTCATGGTGCCGGAGGAAGCGGGTAAAAAGGCCTACCATCTGCTCTTCGAAACCATGAAGAAATCGGGCTACAGCGCCGTCGCGAAGATCACAATGCATCAACGCGAATACACGGTCACCATCCGGCCCCATTCCGATGGCCTGCTGCTTCACACCATGTTTTATCCGGAGGAAGTGCGGGATGTTCCGGAGTTTCGCCGCGATCACAATGTCACGGTCAAGCCACAAGAGGTGGAACTCGCACAGAAACTAGTGGAAGGTTTGGCGGCCGAATTCGATCCTTCGAAGTATCACGACGAGTATCAGGGCCGTCTCATGCAGATGATTGAGGCCAAAAAGGAAGGTCAGGAGGTAGCTGCCGAAGCGCCTAAGAAGCGCGCCCCGGTGATCGACCTGATGCAGGCCTTACAGAAGAGCTTAGGAGAACTCCCACAGCGGAAACCCGCAGGCGCTGCGGCGACTCGTGACGCTGCTGCATCCCAGCCGGCAAAAAAGCAAGCCGGAGGTAGGCGCCCAGCGGCCCGTACGGCCAACGGCTAGTGGCCGGCCAGCCAGCCATATTGCTCAGCGTTTAGAGGCACCACCGAAAGCCGTCCCTGCTTCACCAGCGGAGAGTCGGCGAACGATTTCTCCGCCTTGATCTCCGCCAACGTCTTCGGCTGGCCGAAGCGTTTGCCTGCTTTTATTCTGACCTTCGGCGCCTTTGGATCGGAAACGTCAACACTGGCGACAGAAGCAGTACCGACCGCCTGACGCTCTTTGCCGGTGTGATAGTAAATCAGCTTGTCGCCCACCTTCATCTCCGCCAGATGCCGGACAGCAACAGGGTTCGTCACGCCATCCCACAGCGTTTCGCCATCACGTTCCAGATTCTCAAACGAGTACTGATCGGGCTCCGACTTGAGCAGGTAGGGCATTTCCGATCATCTTAGCTCCACCCCTCTCATTCCCTTACTCCGTACCCGATACCCCTATCGGTGAGCGCGAAATCCGCCGAAATGTTGCCTGAGCTCTCTTGAGCGAATTGAGGCATATGAAATTACTTGTTCCCGCCGTGCTGACCCTGATCGCTTCCGCTGTCCTGCACAGCGCACCCATTACGGTCACCTGCGCCGCTCCTCTGAGTTCGAGCGTCACGTCGGGTTCGACATCCGCCGCGAGTTGCACGTCATTTACGAACGGCCATTCGTATTCCGGAGGCGGTGCCAGTGCAACGGCGAATGTTGCCCTGCAGCTCGCCGCGAATCGAGCCGATTTCAGTTCGCTTTCCACTTACCAATACGCCTACGCCCGACAGGCACCGCAACAGTCCGCAGATGACCTGTTCGGACCAGCGGCCGCAAGCTCGATCGAGGTTGGGTATAGCAGCAGGCTTTCTACCGGCGGACCAGTTCGCTCAGGGTTCCTGCAGATCGAAGCGTACGGGATCGGAGCCGGTTTCCATGATGGCGGTGCGAGCATGACATCGGGCATCCTGCTCGATCCCGCAAGTCCGTATCAGACCGAGGTAACGTGCTACTCGAATTCCGGTTACTGCACACCCGGAACCGGGTATTACACCTACAACTCATTGATTCCCGTGACGCTGGGAACCGCGTTCACCGTCGAAGCCAATGGAGGAACGACGGACTGGGCATCGGCATTCGACGGATCTTCAGGCGGGTCGCTTAGGACGCAATACAACTTCCGCTTCCTGGAGGCGGACGGGATCACCGGAGTAGAAATCAGCCAGGCGCCCGAACCGTTTACGATCGGCATGGTTGGCCTGGCGTTTGGAGTTCTCGGGATGATTAGAAGACGACGCGCTCGTCGTTAGCGGTGAGTTCCACCGCCCGCGTGTCCACCACCACCGGGCCCGCCACCCATATGTCCGCCAGCACCCGAGGCACCACCCTGGTGAGCACCGGACCACCCCCCCGGATGTGAGCCACCCTGCCAGCCACCGCCCGGATGTGAGCCACCCTGCCAGGCGCCACCCTGATGCGAGCCGCCCTGCCACGCGCCGCCCGGGCGAGCGCCCGCTCCATTGCCCCTGAAGACCGGGGCAGGATTGCCTGACGCCGTATTCATGCCTGAGGCTTCGAAGCGTTGACGCATCTGCATGCGAGCAGCGTGATTTGCCCACGGAGATGCCGTCACTGAGCCTACCGCGGCCGGGTTGTTAGGGCTCAAAGGTACGGCGGCTAAAGTACCTCCATTGGCAATGCCGCCAGGACCCGCCGGGTGCCCGCCGCGCCAGCCATTTACAGGTGGCGTGTGGGTGCCATTCCAGTGTCCACCTGACCACCTGCCGCCTCGGTACACGGGAGCAGCAATAACGGGCGCATAAGCCACAAGAGCGGGGGAATAGAACCCGTACCCAAAAGGACTGTAGAATGCACCCGCGCCGGGCAGCCAGGCCCAGGAGCTGAATGCGGAATCCCAGAACCAGCCGGGACTTGCGGGACTTGCCATTCCGGCCGCGTATCCGCTTCCCAAGAGGCCCATTTGCGCGCTTCTCGCCACACGATAGCTCGCGGCCGCATCATACTCCGAGCGCACGTTGCTCCAGGCATACAGCTCGTCGTCTTTTTTCGTGTCGAACTTCTCGGGCTTCGAGTTTTCGGCCAGAATTAGTTGCCGGCCCTTCTTTACATCAACCTTTTTGTCTGAAAACGTAACCGCCGCTTTGCCGTCGAGGACGGCGATGCTCGGTGGATCGTCGGCCATGATGCGGTAAAGGCCATTTTTCCCGATTTCTGCTGAAGCTCCGTGCGAGATTACC